>Ga0334722_10000697_pt1 | contig 47560 bp, 33 predicted proteins | sample C3_bottom_MG_FD_207210 | JGI IMG/M metagenome (GOLD analysis project Ga0334722, IMG submission 207210) | Sediment microbial communities from Yellowstone Lake, YNP, Wyoming, USA - C3_bottom | ecosystem: Environmental > Aquatic > Freshwater > Lake > Sediment | place: USA: Wyoming | collected...
CCGCTGTTCAAGGATGTCGTAAGCCGCATCCGGGCCAGTAGCCAGCGCATCACCGCGTCCCCGCAGCCTGACTCCACTCGCAGGGAGGTATTCCGATGATGTTCATCCCCATGCTCGCGCTGGCCGGCCTGCTGTTGGTCGGCTGTTCCACACTCGCGGCGGCCCTGCACCGCGCCTGAAGTGACGACCGATTCAAGTCGAGGAATCGCATCATGAATCTGAACCGACGATTGTTCTTGAAGGTAGCCGGAGCCGCGGGAGCGGTTGCCGCCGCTCCGGTTGCCACGGCCCGCGCCGCAGAAGGCGAAGTTGCGCCCGAGATCAGTTCCGAGCGCCGCGGTGTCCTGGTGGACACCACCAAGTGTGTCGGCTGCCGTGCCTGTGAGGCGGCCTGCACGGAGACCAACCGCCAGCCCGCGCCGGCGATGCTCGATGACCCGGCGGTGTACACGAAAGGCCCGCGCGCCATGGACACGCGGCACTACACCGTGGTCAACGCGGCCACCACGAAGGCCGCCGCGGCCGCGCCGGCCCGCTTCATCAAGCGGCAGTGCATGCATTGCCTCGAGCCGGCCTGCGCGTCGGCGTGCCTGGTGCGTGCCTTGAACAAGACACCCACCGGCCCGGTCGAATACCACAAGGACCGTTGCCTGGGCTGCCGCTACTGCATGGTGGCCTGCCCGTTCGACGTGCCGAAGTACGAATACGAATCGCCTTCACCGTTCGTCCAGAAGTGCACCTTCTGTGGCGACCGCCAGGCCCGCGGCGAATCGCCCGCCTGCACGTCGGTCTGCCCGAGCGGCGCCCTGCTCTTCGGCAGGCGCACCGACCTCGTGGACATTGCCCGCGAGCGGCTCTACGCCAAGGGCAGCACCTACGTTCGCCACATCTTCGGCGAGAACGAGGTCGGCGGGACCAGCTGGATGTACATCACCGACATCCCGTTCGACCAGCTCGGCCTGCCGACCAACCTCGGCACCTACGCCTACTCGTCGCTTACGCAGGCATCGCTCGCCGCCGTGCCGTTCGTGCTGACGCTGTGGCCGCCGCTGCTGATGGGGCTGTACACGTTCAGCAAGCGCCGCGCCGACGTGGCCGCGCAGGAATCCGGCGATCAGGAGGCCCACGATGAGTAGCGATGCGCGCGCACTCCCGGCCCGCGGCTGGGTCACCGACAAACTCTTCCTCGGGCTGTCTCTCACGGACTACCTGAAGAGCCTGCTGACGCCCGGCACCATCATCGCGGGCCTCATCATGGCCGTGGGCATTCCCGTCATCATCTATCGCTTCGCCTACGGGCTCGGTGCGGCCACGAACCTGTCCCAGACCAATCCCTGGGGCATCTGGATCGGTTTCGACATGCTCGCCGGCGTGGCGCTGGCGGCCGGGGGCTACACGCTGGCCACCTCGGTCTATATCTTCGGGCTCAAGGAATACCACCCGATCGTCCGGCCCGCGATCCTCACCGGCTTTCTCGGCTACCTCTTCGCCGTGCTCGGCCTCACGGCCGATCTCGGCCGGCCCTGGAACCTGCCGGTGCCCCTGTTCATCTCCTGGGGCGGCCCCTCGGTGATGTTCGAGATCGCGTGGTGCGTGGTCCTGTACCTGACCGTCCTCTTCCTTGAGTTCCTGCCGCCCGTCTTCGAGTGGCTGGGCTGGAAGAAGGCGCTGTCGCTGGCCAACAAGACCACGATCGGCCTCACGGTGTTCGGCGTGATCCTCTCGACCCTGCACCAGTCGTCACTCGGCGGGCTCTTCCTGATGGCGCCCACCAAGCTGCACCCACTCTGGTACTCGCCGTTCATCCCGGCGTACTTCTTCATCTCCAGCATCGCGGCGGGCCTCGCCATGGTCATCGTCGAGAGCGGGCTGTCGCATCGCGCGTTCAAGAGCCGCGTCGATCACCACGTTGACGTCGACAAACTCGTGGTTGGCCTGGCGCGCGGCGCCTCGATCGTTCTCTTCTGCTACTTCTTCGTGAAGCTGCAGGGCGTGGCCGACGGCGACCGGTGGCACCTGCTCGGCACGGGGTACGGCCTGTGGTTCCTCGTCGAGATCGTCGGCTTCGTGCTGGTGCCCTCGATGCTGTTTGCCTGGGGCGCCCGCAACCGCCGCGTCACGCTGATCCGCTGGACGGCGGCCTGGACCGTGCTCGGCATCATCGTCAATCGCCTCAACGTGTCGGTCATTGCCCTGAACTGGAATGCGGCGGACCGTTACGTCCCGAGCTGGATGGAAGTGACCCTGTCGCTCACGCTGATCACGATTGGCATCTCGAGCTTCCGGTGGATCGTCAACCGGATGCCGGTCCTGAACGAACACGAGATTACCGGCCGCCACCACGCGTAGCCGCAGACCAAAGGAGACCGAGATGATTCCGCACGATATCCTGACGCTCTACTCGGCGAAGATGCTCGAGTACGGCATTGCGATTCTGTTCCTCCTGCTGTTCATTCCGTTCTGGCGCTTCTCGCAGAGCACGGCCACGGCCCTCGCCACGGCCCGCGCCGCGGTGCCGGCGAGGAAGAAGGCCGAGTCCGGCTGGTTCCCGGTCCCGGCCGACCGCCTGTTCCATCAGGGCCACGCGTGGGCGCGACCGGACTCGGACGGCCTGGTCACCGTCGGCCTCGACGGGTTCGCCGCCCGGCTGGTCGGCCCGCTCGCCTCGGTGGCCCTCCCCCAGGTCGGGTCGAAGGTCGGCCAGGGCGAGCGCGCCTGGCGCCTGATGACCGACGATGGCCAGGGTGTCGACATGCTGGCGCCGGTGGATGGCACGATTGCCGCCATCAACACGGATCTGGCGAAGGACCCCGATGCAACGATCGCCGACCCGTACGGCAAGGGCTGGTTGGTCCGGGTGCGCCCCGATCGGCTGCGCGCCAACCTGACCAACCTGCTCACCGGTCAGGCCGCGCGACGCTGGATGGACGAGACCGTTGCCGGGCTTCAGGCGCGCCTGTCGCCAGGCCTTGGCGCCCTCGCCCAGGACGGCGGCGTTCCGGTCAGCGGCATGGCCCGCGTGATCGACGCGGCCAACTGGCACGGTCTGGCACGCACCTACCTGCTGACCAGCGAGAAGGAGGACGGCCGTGCGTAACCTGGCGATCCGGACCGCCGTGCTCACGCTGGTGATGCTCGGGCTGCTGGCTTGGACCGTGGCCGCGCAGAGCCGCCTGCCCCAGCTGCCCCAGCCCTACACGCTGGCGCAGAGCGGCGACAGCCCGGGCAAGGTGACGTTTACCCACGCCTCGCACGTGAGCGAGAGCAGCCCGAGCTGCACGGGGTGCCATCCGACGCTCTTCAAGATTCTTCGCGCCGGCACCTCGGCCGATGGCAAAGCGATCACGCACGACGCGATGAAGCAGGGCAAGGCCTGCGGCGCGTGCCACGACGGGAAGAAGACGTTCGGGTTTGACGATTGCTCGATGTGTCACAAGTAGAGGCTAGCCGCCTTCGCCACGGCGACGGCGGGCCAAGGGCGTTAGGCGATAGGCGATAGGCGATCGGGTTTCGGACTACAGAAAGAAGGGACATCATGGACACGTTGCTGGGCGCACTCGAATCCGCGGCAGTACTGGTAGGGGGACTTGCCATCCGGGCGGGCCTGCTGCTGCTCGTGCTGGCTGTGCTCTCGGTGCCGGTGTTCCTGTTTCTCACCGGCATGAAGGGCGTCGACGCGATCCGCCGGCGCCTCGCGGGTGTGATGCGTGTCGGCCGCCTGCTCTGGAGCGACCAGGTGTACTACGCGCCGAACCACACCTGGGTCAAACCGGCGGCCGGCCGTCGGGTGACCGTCGGCGTTGACGACCTGGCGCAACGCCTGTTCGCCGCGCCGATCGGCGTGCGGTTGCCCACGCCGGGCACCGAAGTGCGGGCCGGGCAGCCGATCGCCGAGGTCCGGACGGCCGGACGCCGAGCGGCCATCGTGTCGCCGGTGAACGGCACCGTCACCCGAGTCAACGAGGACATCCGCGAGGACGCCACGCTGCTCCACCGCGAGCCCTACGGCCGCGGATGGCTCTTCATGGTGGCCACCGAGGACGACACGTACCGCAAGCTGCCGGCCGGCCGCGTGGCGCGAGCCTGGATCTCCGACGAGGGGCGGCGCCTGTCGAAGTTCTACGAAGTGCAGTTGGGTGCGGCGGCGGCTGACGGCGGCGACTTCGTTGAACACCCGCCGACGCTGCTCAGCGACGATCAGTGGAAGGCGCTGACGATGGAGTTCCTCGCGAACCCGTCGTAGCATGGGAGGATCGCGGAATCGGCGGGCGGCTGGAACCAGTTGCCGTGGGTGGGGCCTTGCTGGCATCCTCCTCCACCAAACCAGGAGGCAACCTCGGCGAAGGGTTCGGCCGCTCGCCGGCTATTCAGAAGCAGATCGCGGGTCTGAAGACCAGCGGCTACGTACGGGGCGGCACGCAGCCACGGACCTTCAGGTCCGTGCCACAGGCTCGAACGTCGCGGTAAAGTGCCGGAGCGCGCGCGGCGCATACGTCATCCGGTAGCCGCGCAGTGACGTTCGCCGGGATGCGACGAAGATGACCGCCTCGGCCACGTAGTCGATGTGCGACTGGGTGTAGACGCGGCGCGGGATCGCCAGCCTGACCAGTTCCATCGCCGACGGCACTTCCCGGCCGTCCGGCTTCATCCCGAACATCACGGTCCCGATCTCGACGCCGCGAATGCCGGCCTCCACGTAGAGCTCGTTGGCGAGCGCAATCCCCGGATACTCGGTCGCGGGAATCTGCGGCAGCAGCGCCTTGGCGTCGAGGTAGATCGCGTGACCGCCGGGCGGGCGGATGATCGGCACGTCGGCCGCGATCAGCTTCTCGCCGAGATACTCCGTGGACCTGATCCGGTACCGCAGGTAGGACTCGTCCACCACCTCCTCGAGCCCGCGGGCAATGGCCTCGAGATCGTACCCGGCCAGCCCGCCATAGGTCGGAAAGCCTTCCGTCAGGATCAGGAGGTTGCGCGCGGCTTCGGCCCAGGCGTCGTTGTTCATCGCCAGGAACCCGCCGATATTCGCCAGGCCATCCTTCTTGGCGGACATCGTGCAGCCATCGGCCAGCGAGAACATCTCCTGCGCGATGGACTTCGGCGTCCGGTCCGCGAATCCCTCCTCACGCAGCTTGATGAACCAGGCGTTCTCGGCAAAACGGCACGCATCCAGGAAGAACGGCTTGCCGTGCGTGCGGCACAGGTCCCGCACCGCGCGCAGGTTCGCCATCGACACGGGTTGGCCGCCGCCCGAGTTATTGGTCACGGTCACCATCACGAGCGGGATCTTGTCGCCACGCTCCGCCAGCACGCGCTCGAGTGCCGCGATGTCGACGTTCCCCTTGAACGGATGGATGTGGTGCGGGATGCGCCCTTCCGGGATGACGAGGTCGATCGCCTCCGCGTCTTCGACCTCGATGTTCGCCCGGGTGGTGTCGAAGTGGTTGTTGTTCGGCACGACGTCGCCGGCGTCGAGCACGGTGTGAAACAGGATCCGTTCCGCCGCGCGACCCTGGTGCGTGGGAATGACGTGCTTGAAGCCCGTGAGGTCGCGGACCGCGCCCTCGAACCGGTAAAAGGACCGGCTCCCCGCGTACGACTCGTCGGCCTGGATCATCGCTGCCCACTGCTGCGAGGACATGGCACCGGTGCCCGAGTCGGTGAGCAGGTCGATCAGCACGTCGTCGGCCGCCAGGCGGAACACGTTGTAGCCGGCCTCAGCGAGCGCCCGCTGACGGTCCTCGCGGCGCGTGAACTTGACGGATTCGACCGACTTGATGCGGAAGGGTTCGATAATCGTGCGGAAGTTCATTCGTTCCTCACCCCGACTAAGGGGGGGCCAGGCCCCTTGGGCATTCGACCAAGGGGCCTGGCCCCTGGTTCGAGTGCCCGCGAGGGAGAACCCAATCTACCACAGCGGGTCGGGAGCCCCACTTGTCACCAACACCCCGAATCGTGAATCCTACAGGTGGCGGAACTGACCGCCGGAGAACAACCAATGCCGCTGTTTGAATACCAGTGCCGGACCTGTGGACATAAGTTCGAGGCGCTCGTGATCGGAAACCGCCAGCCCGAGAAGTGCCCGAAATGCGACGCCGCCGCTATCGAGAAGCAATTCTCGACGTTCGGCCTTGGCGGGTCCAACGGCGGCTACGGGACCTCGTCCCGGCTCGGCGGCGGCTGCGCGCCGGGCGGGGGCTGAGGGATCTAGTCCGCGGGCCGTGTGCCCGTACAAGATTCGAGCCGCAGGCGACTGACCCTCGCCTGCGGCCCTTGGCCGAAACCTTCTATACCCTTCCACGCCCGACCACGCGGTTCGAGCTTGGCCTTTGAAAAAACCCGGCCCGGCTGACCACATTCGGGCTTTGCCGGACCGTCCCAGGCGCGGGGGAGTCGCGCCTGTGAGCATCGTCTCCGCCCGATATTTAGCAATCCACGTGCCGCCGGCACAGCCCGGACGGGGCGCATGCCAATCGCTGGAATTCCTCCAACTTTCACTATGTTCGCCGCCCGCGGCCGTTTCCGTGCGCGGCGTCCCCTACCTCGAAATGTGGGCTCCCCCGCCGGGACGCCACATTCCTGGTAGGGAGTATAGAATCAGGGGACGGAGACTAATTCACGATGAGACACGCACTGGTCCTGTCGCTTGCCGCATTCATGCTGGTGGCCGTTGCCGACAACTTCGCGCAGACCCCGGCCGTCTCGGAAGCCCGGCTCCTGCGCTTTCCGGCTATCCATGGCAATCAGCTTGTCTTCACCTACGCGGGGGATCTCTTCACGGTCCCGGCCAGCGGCGGCGTAGCGCGCCGACTGACGAGTGACGTCGGGTTCGAGATGTTCGCGCACTTCTCGCCTGACGGCTCCCAGATCGCATTTACGGCGCAGTACGACGGCAACACGGAGGTGTACGTGATGTCGGCCCAGGGTGGCGTCCCCAGGCGGCTCACGTACACGGCCACGCTGGGACGCGACGACGTGTCGGACCGGATGGGCCCGAACAACATCGTGATGGGCTGGAAGGACGCGACGCACGTGCTCTTCCGCTCCCGGCGGACCGAGTGGAATGACTTCCGCGGCCAGCTCTATCTGGCCAACGTGGCGGGCGGACCGGTCGAGGAACTCCCGCTGCCCCGCGGCGGGTTCGGCTGCTACTCGCCGGACGGGTCCAAGTTCGTCTACAACCGTATCTTCCGTGAGTTCCGGACGTGGAAACGCTACCGCGGCGGCATGGCCGACGACGTGTGGATGTACGACTTCGCGACGAAGACCACGACGAACCTGACGAACAACCCGGCGCTGGATATCTTCCCGATGTGGGCGGGCAACACGGTCTATTTCCTATCGGATCGGGACGCCGCCAGCCGGATGAACCTGTACGGCTATGACGTCGCCTCGAAGCAGACCAAGAAGCTGACGGACTTTGCCGACTTTGACATCAAGTTTCCGTCGCTGGGCGACACCGCGCTGGTGTTCGAAAACGGCGGGTACATCTACCGCTTCGATCTGGCCACCGGCAAGACGGCCAAAGTTCCCGTGACCATCGCCGAGGACTTCGACGGCGGCCGTGCCACGCGGATCGACGTGAGCCGGACCATCACGAACTTCGAGATTTCGCCGGATGGCAACCGCGCCCTGTTCGGCGCTCGCGGCGACATCTTCACGGTGCCGGCGAAGTTCGGCCCCACCCGCAACATCACCGCCACGCCAGGCGTGCACGAGCGGGATTCCAAGTGGTCGCCCGACGGGCGCTGGATCTCGTACATTTCCGACGCGACGGGCGAGGACGAGATCTGGGTGAAGCCGCAGGACGGACAGGGTGCCGCCACGCAGGTCACGACCGGCAGCGACAACTACAAGTACCATCCAATCTGGTCGCCGGACAGCCGGAAGCTGCTGTGGTCGGATCGCAAACAACGGCTGCAATTCGTCGACATCGACTCGAAGGTGGTCGTCCCGGTGGTCCAGTCGCCGGTGGGCGAGATCACGGAGTACGCCTGGTCACCCGACAGCAAGTGGCTCGCCTTCGTGAAACCCGAAGACGAGGGCGCCGGCCGCATCTTCCTGTACTCGGTCGACAGCAAGCAGGCGACGCCGGTGACCGATGGCTGGTTCGGCGTCAGCGGCCCAGCGTTCAGCGCCGACGGCAAACTGCTCTTCTTCGTGTCCGCCCGGTCGTTCAATCCGACGTACAGCCAGACGGAGTTCACGCACGTGTACTCCGACATGTCGAAGATTTACTTCGTCACGCTGGCGAAGGACACGAAGAGCCCGCTGGCGCCAAAGAGTGATGAAGTGAAGCTGAAGGAGGCCCCGAAAGCGGAGCCCAAGGCGGACGCCAAGCCGGACACCAAGCCCGAGGCAAAGGCGGACGCGAAGCCGCCCGCCAAGCCCGCTGACCCCGCAAAGGACGCCGTCCCCGCGGTCACGGTTGACGTCGACGGCCTCATCGCGCGCATCGCCGTGCTGCCGGTTCCGGCCGGCAACTACCGGGGGATTACCTCCGTCGGGTCCCGACTGTATTACGCGCGCGCCTCGACGCGCGAACCCGTTGCCCTCTACGTCTTCGACCTCGACAAACAGTCGGAGTCGCAGGTGGCCGCGGGCGGCGGCTACGAAATCTCTGCGGACGGCAAGAAGATGCTGCTCCCGAGCGGCGGCCGCTACGCCATCGTCGACGCGCCAGCCGGCAAGGTTGAGCCCCGCGAGTTCCTCGACCTATCCGACCTGAAGGTGACAGTCGATCACCACGCCGAGTGGCGGCAGATCTACAACGAGTCGTGGCGGCAGATGCGCGACTTCTTCTACGCGCCGAACATGAACGGGGTGGACTGGCCCGCGATGAAGGCGAAGTACGCGCCCCTCGTGGATCACGTCAACCATCGCGCGGACCTGACGTACGTCATCGGTGAACTGATCGGCGAATTGAACGCCGGCCACTCGTACGTGGGCGGGGGCGACCTGCCGCGCGTCGAGCGGATTCCGATGGGCCTGCTGGGCGCCCGCCTGTCCCGTGACCCGGCCACGAAGTTCTTCAAGATTGAGAAGATCTTCAAGGGGCAGAACTGGGACCCGGCACTGCGGTCCCCGCTCACCGAGATCGGCGTCGATGCGAAGGCGGGTGACTACATCGTTGCCGTCGACGGCCGATCGACCGCAGAGATGACGGACATCTGGGAAGCGTTCGTCGCCAAGGCGGGCAAGCAGGTCACGCTGCGCGTGAACGGCTCGGCGTCTGCCCAGGGTGCCCGCGACGCGGTGGTGGTTCCCGTGGAAGACGAACGCGGACTCTATTACTACGACTGGGTCCAGGCCAACCTGGCGAAGGTCACCGCCGCGACCGGCGGCAAGGTCGGCTACATTCATATCCCCGATATGGGCGTGCCCGGTTTGAACGAGTTCGCCAAGTACTACTACCCCCAGACCGACAAGGTCGCCATGATCGTTGACGTCCGGTCGAACGGCGGCGGCAACGTGTCGCCCATGATCATCGAGCGGCTGCGGCGCGAACTGGTCATGGTGGACATCGCGCGCAACGGCACGCCGCAGGCCGACCCGGGCGCGATGATCATCGGGCCCAAAGTGCTGCTGGCCGACGAGTTCTCGGCGTCGGACGGCGACCTGGTGACGTGGCGATTCAAGACGCACAAGATCGGGCCGGTGATCGGCAAACGCACCTGGGGCGGGGTGGTCGGTATTCGCGGCACACTCCCCTTCCTCGATGGCGGCGTCCTGAACAGGCCCGAGTTCTCCCGCTTCGACGTCACCGGGAAGCAGTGGGTCATCGAAGGCGTCGGCGTCGAGCCGGACATCTACGTCGACAACGACCCCGCGAAGGAATATGCCGGGGAGGACCAGCAGTTGAACAAGGCGATCGAGGTCATCCTCGATCTGCTCAAGAAGAACCCGGCCCAGCTGCCGGCGGCGCCCCCACTCCCGATCAAGAAGTAGATCGCGCGGCATGACACTCCGGAGGCTGGTCGCCGCGATCCACCGCCTGTACGCCTGGCTCGAGCGGCACGAGGGCCTCCTGTGGTGGGTGCACAGCCTCTGGGCGCTCGGCCTCGGCGTCGTGGTGATGTGGCTAGGCGCCCGGAACTTCCTGTGGCTGCGACTCGCGGCGCTGCACGTGGTCGTCATCTGGTCGGCCAGCTTGCTGCTGGCCAACTTCGTGGATCGGCCGGAACACCAGTCGGTCTGGTGGAAGCGGCTTCGCCTGGTCATCAACTACGTCACCAAGAACTTCTACCAGCAGATCCTGTTCTTCATCCTGCCTATCTACGCCGGCAGCGCGACCCTCGGGTCCGGCAACGTCGCCTTCATCATCCTGGTCGGGGTCTCCGCACTCCTCTCGACCCTGGACATCGTCTACGACCGCTACCTGACGCCGAGGCGCGGTCTGAACGCCCTGTTCTTCGCCTTCAACCTGTTCGCCGCGCTGGCCGTCGCGTTGCCGATCCTCGCGAGCGTCAGCAATGCCTGGGCGCTGCGGGCTGCGGGCCTCGCGGCCGTCGTCGGCTACGCGACGATCGCCCTGCGCCCGTCCCAATTGACCCGGCGCGTCACGTGGCTGACTGGAGCAGCCGGCGCGATGATGCTCGTCGGCGCCATCGAGTTCCTGATGCCGTTTGTCCCGCCTGCCCCGTTGCGGCTCTCGAATTCGAGATTCTCGACGGGCCTCGACCGCAACCAGTTCGAGGCGGTCTGGCCCCTCGATGCCTTGCCCGCGCGCTGGTCGGGCCGGCTCTACGCAGTCACCTCCCTCCATGCCCCGCTCGGACTGCAGGACACGGTCGAGCTTCGGTGGTTCAAAGGAGGCCGGCAGTTGTGGCAGTCGAATCCCCACGACTTCGTCGGCGGCCGACGGGAGGGATTCCGCCTCTGGAGTGCGGTCACGATTGGCCCGGACGCCCCGGCCGGCCCGGTCCGGCTCGACGTCGTCACCGGCGCCGGCCAGTTGATCGGGCGTCTCACGTTGCCAGTCGCCGCGCAGTAACGCACACCGATTCAAGTCGGCGGGCAGTTCAGTCGATTACAGATGTGTCGGATATCGTTACACTTTCTGGAGTTCCGGCAGCCGAAAAGGCTACACATTGTGTGGAGAGCTGGACACTATGGCGGGACATTCCGGCAGGAATTGCACGATATTGCCACTCGTGTCCTACGATGAGGCGCATGGCACGATTCTTGGACATGTGAGTTCCAGGTAAGTGGACTCACGTTATGTTGAACAGATCATCTTCGCCGAGCACGGCCTCCCCGATCACCACCATCGACGCCGGCAGAGCCAGTGCCCAGGCAAGAAACCGCCTCCGCGCCCTCGTACAGTCGCCCCTGCGGGCTGGACTCCTGCGGTACCTTTGCACCCATTCCGCTGACGGCTACGACCTTGAAAGCCTGATGGCCGCGTTTGGCCGGATCCGGGTGGACGTCGAGAACTGCGTCCGGGAACTCGTGGGTTCGGGCCTGGTCGAAGCCCAGGGCAGCCCCGTCCCGTTCTATCGCATCGCTGCCCCGGCGGACCCGGACATGGCGCGAGCCCTGGACGACTTCATCGCCGACAAGCAAGGCGACTCCATCGAGGAGCGCTCCCCGTCGGTCCAGCGCTTCCGGGACATGATCGGGCGCGACGAGAAGATGATGATTCTCTTCGAGTCGATTCGCACGGTGGCGAAGACGGACTTGCCGGTGCTGATTCTGGGCCCGACGGGTTCGGGCAAGGAAGTCGTCGCTCGAATCATCCACGAGCTCAGCAGCCGCCAGCACGAGACGTTCCAGGCCGTGAACTGCGCGGCGTTGCCGGATTCGCTGTTCGACTCGGAAGTCTTCGGCTACGAGCGCGCGACGTCAAACGGCACGATCGAGCGCAAGCCCGGCCGAATCGAATTGGCGAACCACGGCGCGCTGTTCATGGACGAGATTGGCGACCTGCCTGCCATGGCGCAGGCCAAGCTGTTGCGCGTGGTCGAAGACAAGCGTGTCGAGCGGCTTGGCAGCACGACAGCCATCGACGTGGACTTCAGGCTCATCTGCGCGACCAACCGGCCGCTCGAAGCCCTGGTGAACGACGGGACGTTCCGCGAAGACCTGTACTACCGCCTCAACGCGTTCACGGTCCGCCTCCCCGCGTTGCGGGAGCGGCCGATGGACATCCCGGTGCTGGCCGAACGGTTCCTCGCACGGTACTGCTCCGCGCACGGCCTACCGCTCGACGCCCGCACACTGGCGCCGGACGCGATTGACCTGATGATGGCCTACCCCTGGCCGGGCAACGTCCGGGAACTCGAAACCACTGTGTCGCGCGCCGCGGTCTCGGCCCGCGATGGCATCCTGCACGCCGGCGACCTGCAGTTCCTCCACCCCGCACTCGTCGGAGGCGGACGCCAGGAACCGGCGGCCCTGCTGCCGATGCGGGACGTCGAGCGCGAACACATTCGCAAGGTGCTGGGCGCCGTGAACTGGAACAAGAAGCGCGCGGCACAGATCCTCGTCATCAGCCGCGAAACGCTCTACCGGAAGATCGCCGAGTACGGGCTGTCCCAGGAGGCCGGACGGGGATGAGTCTCGACACCAAGGCCCTCCGCAGGCTGCACTTCGCATTTGTCGCCCTGGTCTTCGCCCTGGGCTTCACGGCGCTCGTGTCCGCCGTGTGGGAGCTGAATACCGCGTCGCCGGGACCGGACTGGTACGTTGACGTCGACATGCGATGGCCGAAGTGGATCCTGCTGGCCTCGCTCGTCTTCTTGAGCAGCCAGTTCGCGATCAAGGTGCCCGCGCTGGCCGCCACGCTCAGCATCTCCGAGACCTTCATCTTCAGCATCCTGCTCATGTTCGGGACGGCGCCGGCCGTGGTGACGATCGCCGTCGACGGTCTGCTGGTGTCGCTGATCCGGAAGCACCGCAACCCGAAGCACGTGGCGTTCAACATGGCGGAGCCCGCGCTGTCCATGACCGTGGCTGGCCTCGCCTACACCGCCATGGCGCAGGTTCCGCCCCTGGCGCTGGCGCCTCCCGAAGTCGGCATGGCCCAGGTCGGGGTGCCCGCGATGGTGCTCTGCCTGGTCTACTTCGTGATGAACAGCGGTCTGAACACGATCGCGATGACGTCGGAGACCGGCGCGTCCCCCATCACGATCTGGCGCAAGTACTTCCTGTGGGTGTCCATCAACTACGCGGTTGCGGCGTCGTTCGCCCTGCTGCTCTCGGTCAACGTCCACGGGATGAATACCCCGCTCCTCCTGGCGGTCGCCGCGCCGCTGGTGGTGGTGTCGTACTACATGTTCAAGTCCTCGATGGGACGCCTCGAGGACGAGAACACGCATCTCGCCGAGGTCAATCGCCTCTACCTGAAGGTCGTCGAGACGCTGGCCATGGCCGTCGACGCGAAGGACCAGGTGACGCACGGCCACATCTGCCGCGTGCAGACGTACGCGCTCACGCTGGCCAGGAGGCTCGACGTCACGGATCCCAAGGAGATCCAGGCGATCGAGGCGGCAGCGCTGCTGCACGACATGGGCAAGCTGGCGATCCCGGAACACATTCTCAACAAGCCCGGCAAGCTGACGTCCGACGAGTTCGAGCGGATGAAGCTGCACGCGCCGCTTGGCGCCGAGATGCTGTCGGCCGTCGACTTCCCGTACCCGGTCGTGCCGATCGTCCGCCACCACCACGAGAACTGGGACGGCTCGGGTTACCCGGACCGCCTCGCGGGCGACGCCATTCCGATCGGCGCGCGCATCCTCTCCGTGGTGGACTGCTACGACGCGCTGCGATCACACCGGCCGTACCGGCGCTCCCTCTCCCCCGACCAGGCGTTCGAGATCATCAACGAGCGCCGCGGCACGATGTACGACCCGACGGTCGTCGACGCGTTCAAGTCGATCCAGGACCGCATCGAGGCCGAGGGCGTGGACGAACCGCTTCCCGCGGTCCTCGATCAGTTCTCCCAGGTCGCGCCCCAGGCGGCCACACGGACGGACCTGCCGGCCAACACGGCGCCCCTCGAACTGCGGCTGTTCGCCACCGATGGCCTGCTCCGCCTTTACGAACACATTTCGTCCCTCGGCCCCGAGGCCAGCGTGGAGGACACCTGCGACGTCGTCTCCCGCTACATGCGGCGGCTCGCGCCGGCGGGGCTGGTGGTCTTCTTCCGGCGCCAGGGCGTGAACGATGAACTGGTCGTCATACACGCGTCCGGGTTCGGCGAGGCGCTGGTTCCGAACCTCGTGATCCCTGTGGGCCACGGCATCAGCGGCTGGGTGGTCGCCAATCGCCGGTCAATCATCAACGCCGATCCGGCGCTCGACGTCGAAGCCCGGTTCGATGCCCTGAGTCCCCGTTTCCGGAGCGCCCTGAGCGTCCCGCTCACGCCCGGCGTGGACACCACCGGTGCCGTCACGCTCTACTCGAGCCAGCCAAATGCGTTCTCCGAAGAACAGCGGATGGCACTCGAGCTCATCTCCGGGGCCATCGCCGAGGCGGTGGAGCGGGCATATCAGCGCACGGCAAAGGCCGGGCCCTTCCCTGCCTCGGCCGAGGCGATCGTTGCCGGCTCGCTGGCGATGGACGCCATCCTCGACCGCGACGTGTTCTGGCGGGGGACCACGGGCAGGAATCTCGGCGTGCTGTGCGTCAGGACCGATGCCGGCTCGGGCGCGATGGATCACGCGTCGGTGGCCGTCAGTCAGTCAACCCGCGTGGCGGACCTCATCTTCCGGCCGACCGACGACGAACTCGTGGTGCTGATGCCGGACTGCGACCCCGGGGCCGGCCAGATCATCGTCGATCGCATCGGCACGCTGCTGCCCTCCACACTGGCGCCGGACGGCGCACCCATGCCCGTGCACGTCGCCTTCTCATGCGGACCGCACGACGGCACCACGGTCCGCCGACTCGTGGATGTTGCGCGGCAACGCCTCGACACCCGTCCGGGAGCGCCGGATGACACGTCCCCGGACGCCGGGGTCCTCGTACCGGTGGCTCAGCGGAGTTCGGACGGCGTATGACGAACCTTCAGCCACCACCCGTCGCCACGGCCCCGGCTGGCCACGCGTTGCCGCCACCGGCGAAGCACGCGCTCATGTTCGGCGCCGCGATCCTGGCCGCCGCCGTGTGCGTGCTCCTGCTCACCCTGGGAGGCATTCCCATCTCGAGGAGCCTGGCCCCCGTGTGGGTCGTGGGACTCTCGCTGCCGATCTACCTGACGTTCCTGAGCTTCCGCGCGTATGCCGATCGCGTCACGGACGAGCAGCGGCAGGTCCGGGAACTCGCCGACGTCCAACTCGCGACGATCGAGGCACTCGCGCTCGCGATCGAGGCCAAGGACCGCACGTCCCAGTTCCAGCTCAGGCGGATGCAGGCGTACTCCGAGGGGCTGGCGCGCGCGTTCGGCCTCAGTGAGTCCGACATCCGGGGCGTCAAGACCGCGGCCCTGCTGCATGACATCGGCAATCTCGCGGTGCCCGAGCACATCCTGTCGAAGACCACGCGGCTGACCGACGAGGAGTACAACCGCCTCAAGATCCACCCGCGCGTCGGCGCCGACATCATCCGATCGGTGCCCTTCCCGTATCCCGTGGCATCCCTCATCCTGGCGCATCACGAGCGCTGGGACGGACGCGGCTATCCCGAGGGCCTGAAGGGCGAGGACATCCCCGTCGGGGCGCGCATTCTCGCCGTGGCCGACTGCTTCACGGCGATGCTGGGCGGCCGGCCGCACCGCCCCGCGCGCACGTACGCCGAGTCCATTGCCACGCTGCGCGAGAACGGTGGATCGGCGCTCGATCCCACGCTGGTGGAGCGCTTCATCGAGATCCTGCCGGACCTCGAATACCAGCTCCACGGCGGGCGGACCAGCGCGGAGGCGTTGCGCCTGGCGCCCAAGACGCTCGAACACGACCAGGCCCTGACCGACATCGCGGTCGCGCACCGCGAGGAGCAGATGCTCCACGACATCGCCCAGGCCCTGAGCGCGTCGCTTCGCGTCTCCGATACGCTGGCCGTCATCGCCTCCTCGATGGTGGACTGCGTGCCCTTCGCGTCGTGCGCACTCTTCCTGTTCGACGAGGAGTCGCAACTGTTCCTCTGCCGCCACGTGGCCGGCGCGCAGCACGACGGCATCCGGTCGCTGGTCGCGTCGAAGGTGGACTCGCTTGCGGAGTCGCTGCCGGGCACGCCCGCGATGGCGCGCGGCGCATCGCCGTCCCCCCGGCTGCAGTCGGTCCTGCTGGCGCCACTGCAGATCGGCGAAGACGTGATTGGTGCGCTCGCGCTCTACCACACCGAGCGTGAGGCCTTTACGTCGGACCATCGCCGGCTGCTCGGCCGGATCGGCGCGCAGGCCGCCACCGTCATCGCCAACGCGATGGTGTTCGAGCGCACGCAGGAACAGTCGCTCACCGACGTGCTCACCGGGTTGCCCAACCGCCGGTATCTCGACCGGCAGTTCGGCCAGGAACTCGCCAGAGCGCAGCGTAACCGCGGCCGGCTCTCGTTGCTCGTCCTCGACATGGACCGGTTCAAGCAGATCAACGACGGGTTCGGCCACCAGGCGGGCGACCGGGCGCTGAAGGAAGTCGCGCATGTCCTGCGCGGCAGCCTGCGCGTGTACGACGTCTGCGCGCGCTTTGCGGGTGACGAGTTCGTGGTCATCCTGGGCGACTGCGATCCGGCACAGGCCGAGCGCCGGCGCCTCGAACTCCAGTCCGGTGTGGCCGCGGTGCCATTCGAAGCCGCCCCGGGTCAGTTGTTTCACCTCGGCGTCAGCGTGGGTGCCGCGTCGTTCCCCGACGACGGGCAGACGGTCGAGGAACTCGTTGCGGTCGCGGATCGGCGCATGTATGCCGACAAGGCCGAGCGAAAGTCGGGGAAGATGGAAGGCGTAGATGAACCTCCCAACCGCCTCTGGTAGCCTCGTCGCCGCTGCCAGGCCGGACGTGAACTCCGACTGGAGCCTCGGCCTCCCGGTCCTGCGCGGCGACGCCGTCACGTTGCGGGAACCCGTGACGGCCGACGCCGCAGCGCTCTTCGCCCGCGTCAACACGCGTGAGGTGATCAAGTACCTCTCTCCGCCGCCCGATTCCCCCGACGCGTTCGAGCGGTTCATCGAGTGGGTTCGCGCCGAACGCGAGGCCGGACGGTCGTTCTGTTACGCCGTCGTGCCGGACGGGGAACCCAAGGCCGTCGGCCTGTTCCAGGTGCACCGGCTCGACTCGGGCTTCACGTCGGCCGAGTGGGGCTTCGTTCTCGCGCGGCCCTGGTGGGGTACCGGGCTCTTCGACCGCTGCGCGACCACGCTGCTCGACTTCCTCTTCGGGCCGATCGGCGTGCGTCGCCTCGAGGCGCGTGCCGTGGCCGACAACCCGCGAGCCAACGGGGTGCTCAGGCGAATCGGCGCGGTGCCCGAGGGCCGCCTGCGCCGGTCCTTCCTTCTAGGCGGGCAGTATCACGACGACGTCCTGTGGTCGATGCTCGACGAAGACTGGAAGCGCGCCCGCGCCCAGCAGCGCCCGTCGGCGTGAGACGAGCGAACAGGCGCTGCCACGCTGCCTTTCCTCTCGCGCCGCGCCTGGCGCCTATATAATTCCCCTACCTGCATGACGAACAACGTCTATGACGCCTTCGATGCGGCGGCACGCCGCTCCGCGCAGCGGTTCGCCGTCGAAATGCTGTCCCGCTCCGGCCCGATCACCCATCGATACGCCGACCTCCACGCGCTCTCCGGGCGGGTGGCCGGCGTCCTGCTCGCCAATCGCCGCCGGGCCGGCGATCGCTGCGCCATCCTGAGTGACAACGACGTGCGCTGGTGCGCCGCCTATCTGGGGATTCTCCGCATCGGGGCCGTCGCCGTGCCGCTCGACACGTCCTACAAGGCCAAGCAGGTGGGAACCGTGCTGGCGGATTCCGGGGCGGCCGTGTTGTTCGTGTCCACCCGGTATCTGCCGGTAGCCCAGGACGCGATCCGCTTCCTGGCGGCACCGCCGGCCCTGATACTCCTGTCCGGATCAGAGGCCGGCGTGCAACGCCTCGACGACGCGCACGACGGCATGGCTGGTGTCCCGGATTTGTCGCCCGCCAGGCTGGCCGACCCGGCAGTCATCCTGTACACGTCCGGCACGACCAGCGATCCGAAGGGCGTCGTCCTGACGCACGGGAACCTGCTGGCCGAGAGGGCCTGCGCCCTCAAGATCGTCACGCTCGGCGAGCACGACAGGATCCTCGGCATCCTGCCGCTGTTCCACGCCCTGGCGCAGGTCGCCAATCTCCTGCTGCCGCTCACGATCGGCGCGCGCGTCGTGTTTCTCGAAACGCTGAACAGCGGCGAGATGATGCGCGGCCTCAAGGAATGCCGCATCACGGCCTTCTGCGTCGTGCCGCAGTTCTATTACCTGCTGCACCAGCGCGTGATGGATCAGATCCGCACCTCGCCCTGGATCGTGCGCGCGCTGTTCCGCGGCATGCTCACGTTCAATGGCTGGACGCGGGCGACGCTGCGCGTCAATCTCGGGCACGTCCTGTTCCGGCGAGTCCACGACGCACTCGGCGGCCGGATGCGTATCCTGGTCACCGGCGGCTCCCGCTTCGACCCGGGCATCGGCCGGGACCTGTATGCGATGGGCCTGAACATCATCCAGGCCTACGGCCTGACCGAGTGCGCCGGCGCAGCCACCGCCACGCGCCAGGGCGATGCCCGCGTGGACACGGTGGGCGTGCCGTTCGACGGGGTCGACGTGCGCATCCTCGATGACCCGTCGGACACCGCGGAACGCGACCATCAGGACGGCGAGGTGCTGATCAAGGGCCCCATCGTCATGGCGGGTTACTACAACCGCCCGGACGCGACGGCGGAGACGATTCGCGACGGCTGGCTGTACACGGGCGACCTGGGCTTCATCGACGGGACGGGCCGCCTGCACATCACCGGCCGCAAGAAGGAGATGATCGTCCTCGCGTCCGGCAAGAACATCTACCCCGAAGAGATCGAGACGGTCTACCTGCAGTCGCCCTACATCCAGGACATCTGCGTGATGGGCGTCGCGCTGCCCGGGGAGCCGTCCGCCGAGCGCCTGCACGCCATCATCGTCCCGAATCTCGACATCATGCGCGAACGACGCATCGTCAACACGCGCGAGATCATCCGGTTCGACGTGGAGAGCCTGTCGATCCAGCTGCCGCACCACAAGCGCGTGCTCAGCTTCGACCTGTGGAAGGACGAGCTGCCACGCACGACGACCCGCAAGCTGAAGCGCCACGCGATCGAACAAATCTACCGCGCGCGCCAGGGCGAGGAAGCGGAGCCGAAGGACGCGGCGGAGTGGCGGGACGAGGACCAGGTGTGGGCGGCCGACCCGCACGTGTCGGCCGCGCTCGCCGCGATCCGCGAGGCCGCGAGGCCCGGTTCCGCCGTCACGCCGGACGCGAACCTGGAACTCGACCTCGGCCTCGATTCGATGGAACGCGTGGAATTGCTGACGAAGCTGGAGCAGATGTCCAGCGTGGACGTGCCGGACGACCTGGCCCATCGCATCTACACCGTGCGCGAACTCATCGAGGCCGTGAGGCCGACGGCCGCAGGCGAGGCGGCCACCGACCGGTCTGGCGCCGACCCCTGGGCGCGGATTCTCGGGGAGCCGATCGACGATCCCGCCATTTCGGCGATCCTGAAGGAGCGGCCGATCACCACGCCGCTCTTCTACGCCATCGTCCGAATCGGTCACCTGCTGGCGCGCTGGCTGATGGGCCTGCGCGTCGTCGGACGCGAACGCGTGCCGGACCAGGCCCCCTGCATCATCAGCCCGAACCACCAGAGCTACCTCGACCCGTTCCTGGTCGTCGGCGCCCTGCCGTACAGGCTGTTCAAGCGCCTCTTCTTCGTCGGCGCCAGCGAGTATTTCAACACGCCGGTGACGGCGAGGCTTGCGGCCATGATGAACGTGATCCCGGTGGATCCGGATGCCAATCTCGTCCGGGCGATGCAGGCTGGAGGATTCGGCCTCCGCAACAACCGGATCCTCGTGCTGTTCCCGGAGGGCGAGCGTTCGCCGGACGGCACGCCCCGCAAGTTCAAGAAGGGTGCGGCCATCCTGGCGCAGCAGCTCGGCGCCCCGATCCTGCCGGTGGCGATCGACGGCGTTCAGCTTGTCTGGCCGCGGGGCAGCGGACTGCACTGGCGGGCGTTGCGGCCGTGGGCAGGCACGCGCTCGGCGATCGAATTCGGGCAGCCGATCCCGCCGACCGCGGCTGCGGACGCGGACGGCGATCGCTATGCGGCACTCACCGCGGTGCTCCGCGCCCGCGTCGTCTCGATGTGGGAGTCCCTCCGAAAATAGCACCGCCACGAAGAATCAGGGTCGGCCCCTGACCGTTCGTGGCGGATACCCGGAAACTGAGTCTGACGCGATTTCCGTTCAGACGCCGAGCGCTACTCTTCCCACGGAAGACCCGGCTTGCCGAAGTGCCCGTAGTTCGTCGTCTGGCAGTAGATCGGGCGCAGGAGATTCAGGCGCTCGATGATGGCGCGCGGCCGGAAATCGAACGACTTGCAGCACTCGACCGCGGCCTTTTCGTCGCCGGTGCCGAACGTATCGACCTTGATCGAGATCGGCTGGGCCATCCCGATGGCGTAGGCCACCTGGATCTCTGCGCGCTTGGCGAGGCCCTTCTTCACGATCTGGCGCGCCACGAACCGGCAGAAGTAGGCGCCAGTGCGGTCCACCTTCGAGGGATCTTTGCCGCTGAACGCGCCGCCGCCGTGCCGGCCCACGCCGCCGTAGGTGTCGACGATGATCTTGCGCCCCGTGACGCCGCAGTCGGCCGACGGACCGCCGTGCACGAAGCTGCCGGTCGGATTGACCAGCACCTGGACGTCCTTGTTGAACCACTTGCCCAGGACGCGCGGGGCGAGGTCGCTCTTGACGTAGCTGAAGATCCCGGCCTGGTCGATCGTCGGTTCATGCTGCGTCGACACGAGGACGTGCGACACGCGCACGGGGACGCCGTTCTCGTAGATCACGGACACCTGCGACTTGGCGTCCGGGCGGAGGAACTTCTGCTTGCCCGCCTTGCGGTCGTCGGCCAGGCCCTTGGTCAGCAGGTGGGCCAGGTGGATCGGCATGGGCATCAGGGCCGACGTCTCGTCGGTGGCGTAGCCGTACATCATCCCCTGGTCGCCGGCGCCCTGCTCGTGGTCCTTGTTGCGGGCCGCGGTCACGCCCTGGTCGATCTCGGACGACTGCTTGGTAAGGCCGATGAACAGGTGGGCCGTCTCCGAACAGAACGGCTCCTTCTCGTCCGTATAGCCGATCTCACGAATCGCGTTGCGGACCAGTTCCTCGTGATTGACCTTGCCCCTCGAGGTGATCTCTCCACCGAGGATGATGAAGTTGTTCTTGCACATGACCTCGGCCGCCACGTGGCTCTCGGGGTCCTGGCCGATGTATGCGTCGAGGATGGAATCCGCGATGTAGTCGCAGACCTTATCCGGATGACCTTCGGAAACCGACTCCGACGAGACGGTGTACGGCAAATGCTCCATGTTCGTTCTGCTCCACCTGCGGGAAACGGGATCGCGGGCGCTCCGTTCCCCTGAAAAATCAAAAGGCTCGACGACATCAGTGTCGCGAGCCCGCCCGCGACTTAGATAGTTCGTGGCAGCTGTATTGAGCTACCAGGCGCGGCCCATCAAGTCGGGGAAATCGCCGCGCTGACGAATACTTCACTATGACTGGGGGGATCCCACGCTGTCAAGCCGCGTTTCATCTATCATGCTCGCAGCCCCGGGGCCGGGCCGGCCCGCAGGACCCATCGCACTGGAGGGCCGTCAGATGCACACGCTGGCAAACAGGCTCGTCGTCATCACGGGCGGCGCGTCGGGAATCGGGCGGGAACTCGGGCATCAGTTTGCCTGGAGGGGCGCACGCGTCGCGGTGACCGATCGCGACAGGCCCGGTGCCGAGGCGACGGCCGAAGCGCTCCGGAAGACCGGCATCGACGCCCGCGCCTACGCGATGGACGTCACCAGCGAATCCGACGTGGCCGCGGCGCGGGCGGCCATCACCGCCGACATGGGCCCGACGGACATCCTCGTCAACAACGCCGGCGTGGTGTTCGGCGGCGCCTTCCTCGACGTGCCCCTGGCCTCACACGTGAAGACCGTCCGCGTCAATGTCGAGGGCGTGATGATCGTCACGCACGCCTGGCTCGCCGATCTGATCGGCCGGCCCGAAGCCCACATCGTCAACATTGCGAGCGCCTCGAGTTTCGTCGGGCTCCCCTTCGGCGCGTCGTACGGCGCCAGCAAGTGGGCCGTCCTCGGGCTGACCGAATCGCTGCGGCTGGAGTTGAAACACCTGGGCCATCGGCACGTGGGGACCACCGCCATCTGCCCGAGCTACGTCGCCACCGGCATGTTCGATGGCGCGCAGGCGCCGCGCCTCACCAGCACACTCACGCCTGAGCGCGTGGCCGCGCTGACCGTTCGAGCCGTCCTCACCGGAAGACAGGAAGTGCTGACACCCTGGCTGGTACGGCTCACGCCGCTGCTGCGCGGCGTCCTGCCCAGGCCTGTCTTCGATGCCGTGGCCGCGGCGTTCGGCGTCAACACCAGCATGCTGTCGTGGCGCGGCCGCGTCTGAATAACACTCCCGGAGTAGTTTCCGGCGACCCGGCGTCGAGGCTGTGGCTGAAAATCACTCCGGGAGTGGTTTGGGTCCGGACGAGAGCACTTCGGCCTCGAGCGCCGGCGCATCGGCCCCGGGTACCAAGTCCGCCGCCTGGAGCCTGCGCGTGGCGCGCTCGACCGGCTCCAGTTCCTTGATCTCCTTGCCCGAGTCCACGCCGAGGTCCCTGAACTTCCGCGCCGACACGAGCAGGCGGTTCTCGAGCGATCCCACGGTGTCGTTATAGGCCTCGACCGCGCCGTCGAGTCGCGTCCCGACCTTTGCCAGGTGTTCAGCCACTGTGCTCAGCCGCTCGTAGAGCTCGCGGCCGATCTGACTGATCTGCCGGGCGTTTTCCTCCAGGGCTTCGTGCTTCCAGCCCTGCGCCACCGTGCGCAACAGGGCCAGGAGCGTCAGCGGGCTGGCCGCGATGACGTTGTGCTCGACCCCGAACTCGATGAGCGTCGGGTCGTGCTGCAGCGCGGCGCCGAAGAACGCCTCCCCGGGCAGAAACATCACCACGAATTCCGGCGCGGGTTCGAACTGCTTCCAGTACTCCTTGCTCGACAACTGCGTCACGTGGGTCTTCACCTGCGACGCGTGCTGTTTTAGCTTGGCGTCCTTCTCGGCTTCGTCGGCACACTCCACGGCGTCCAGGTAGGCAGACACGGGCGCCTTCGCATCGACGATGATCGTCTTGCCCCCGGGCAGGTGCACGAGGAGGTCCGGCCGGATCGCCTTGCCGTCGCCTTTCACGGTCACCTGCTCGTCGAAATCACAGCGTTCGATCATTCCCGCCATCTCGACCACCCGCCGCAACTGGACTTCGCCCCACCGGCCACGGCCGTGCGGCGTGCGGAGCGCCTTCACCAGCTGGGTCGTCTCGCGGTCGAGCCGGCCGAGCTGCTCCTTCAACTGCCCGTAGTCCTCGCGCCGTGAGTTTTCGACGGCACCCAGCGTCTTAGCCACGCCCCCGAGCGTTTCCCGCATCGGCTTCAACAGCTCATCGATGCTGTTCCGCCGGGACTCGAGATCGAGGCGGCCTTGTCCCTGGAGGTCTTCCAGCTTCTTCGCGGCGACCGTCAGGAACTGCTCGGTGTTGGCGTTGAGCGCCGCACTCGACAGGCCGGCAAACACCTGCTTCAGGCGCTCCTCGGCATCCTCGTAGGTTTTCAGCTTGTCCGCGTGCGCGGCGCGCTCGGCGATCACCTGCGCCTCGAGCCGGGCCTTCTGCTCGAGAATCGCCGCCACCGCGGCCCGGGCATCCGCCTGGGCCGCGGCGAGCGCCGCGGCCTGCCTGCCGTGCAGACGCGCCAGGATCCATCCGCCCGCCCACCCGGCCGCCAGGACGGCGATCAGCGCGACCAACAGTTCGAACCCTGTGCTCATAGCGACTGATGATGGCCTCCCCGCCCGCGCCGGTCAAGCCCGGTGGCCGCGCGTCCGCGCCGCAGGTTGCGCCGGCCGTCGGGCCTGCGCTAACGTAGCCGCGCTCACCACCCCGGAGGCCGCATGAGCCAGAACGATCCGAACGACGTCGCCCGCCGCGAGTTTCTGATCGCCGGCACGGTTGGAGCCGCTGCCGCGCTCGCCACGCTTCGCGCGCGCAACGCCGAGGCCCAGACCGCACCCGCCGCGCCAGTCGTCGAGTTCCGGGTGCCGAAGATCGACCCCGTCCGGATTGGCTATGTCGGGGTGGGCGGCATGGGCACGAGCCATGTGCGGAACCTGCTGCGCATCCCGGGCGTGGAACTGCGCGCCATCTGCGACATCGTGCCCGATCATGTCGAGCGCGCGCAGAAGCTGGTGGTGGATGCCGGCCAGCCAAAGCCCGACGGCTACGCGAACGGCCCTGAGGATTTCCGCCGGCTCTGCGACCGCACGGATCTCGACCTCGTTTACAACGCGACGCCGTGGGAATGGCACGTGCCGATCTGCCTCGCCGCCATGAATGCCGGCAAGCACGCCGCCACCGAAGTGCCGGCGGCGACCACCCTCGAGGAGTGCTGGCAGCTGGTGGAGACGGCCGAGCGCACGAAGAAGCACTGCATCATGATGGAGAACTGCTGCTACGACCGGCCGGAGATGCTGTGCTTGAACCTCGTCAAGAAGGGGCTGCTCGGGGAGATCCTGGCGGCGGAGGCCGGGTACTGTCACGACCTTCGTGGCATCAAGTTCAGCAACGACGGCGAGGGATTGTGGCGCCGCGCGCATGCCATCAAACGGAATGCCAACCTTTACCCCACCCATGGCCTCGGCCCTGTCGCGCAGTGCATGGACGTCAATCGGGGCGATCGCTTCGACTATCTCACGTCGGTCAGCAGCCCGTCCCGGGGGCTGCAATTGTGGGCAGCGAAGATGCTCGCGGCCGACGACCCCCGCCGGAAGGAAACCTACAAACTCGGGGACGTCAATGTCAGCCTGATCCAGACCGCGCTCGGCAAGGTCATCACGCTCTACCACGACACCAATCTGCCGCGCCCCTACAGCCGGATTCATCATGTCCAGGGCACCGGCGGGCTGTTCGAGAAATATCCCGATCGCGTCTACGTCGAGGGCCGCAGCAAGAACGACCAGTGGGACGACCTCAAGGCGTGGCAGGAATTCGATCACCCGCTCTGGAAGACCGAAGGGGATCGGGCGCGCAACGCCGGCCACGGCGGGATGGACTACCTGGAGGACTTCCGCCTGATCTGGGCGCTCCGGAACGGACAGCCCCTCGACATGGACGTCTATGACGCTGCCGCCATCAGCGCCGTCACGCCCCTCAGCGAGCAGTCGCTGGCCAAGCGGGGCGCGCCCGTTTCCTTCCCCGACTTCATGAAGGGGCGTTGGAAGACGGCCCGGCAACTGCACGTGATGGAGCTATAGGCGTCAGAAAGCAGGCGTTGGGCGTTGGGCGTTGGGCGTTAGGATTTGACGCGGAACGCTAGTCCGTCGGCGGCCGGGAGATCATCATCGTCTGGACCACGCGCCGGCCGGAGGTTTCCGTGTAGCGGACCTTCACCCGGCGGCCCTTCTGTCCGGCGATTTCGCCCTCTGACACGACCTGTGATCCCACCCGTACCGAGGCCTTCTGACCGAGCGTAAACTCGAGGGAGCCCTTTTCTGTCTTGATGGACAGGGAGCGGGTTCGCGCCTCGTACGAGGCGAGCGTTCCAACGGCCGATAATTCCGTGGACGACTGGGCCGTCACGGCGGGCAGGGACGGCTGCATGGCGCCACTCACCAGGATGAGCGCCACGCTTCCACGAATCACGGCACGGAACATGGGGCTAGATGGACCTCGGCTGCCTTCCTGCATAACAAGGGGCGTGCCACGTCCACGCAGGTGACTTACAATAGAGCAAATATCGCCTGGTCAGTGAGTTAGCAGGAATCAACCCGGACCATGACCTCTGTCGATCGCCCACAGGATCGCCCCACTGGGGCGGGAATCCCTCTCCGGCGCTCCCTGCGCGCACGCGTGGCGCTGTCGGCGATGCTGGCGACCGCGGTCATCATCGGGATTACGACCTTGATCGAAGTCCGGCTCTTCGAACAGGCCGTCGAATCCGAAGTGACGGAAACCGGCCGCCTCACGGCGGTGGCGGTGGCCGATGATCTCGAACTCCGCGAAGGCACGATGAAGGCCGACGACCTTGCGCGGCACCTGCACGAGTTTATCGATGCAACCCCGGAACTGCACAGCGCCGCGGTGGTGGCCGCCGCGCCCTCCGGGCTCACCATCATCGCCAACACGTCCCCGACAACGGATGTCGACACGCTCGAGACGGCGCGGCAAGCCATCGAGGCGCGCGACCTGGTGTGGGGCGCGCGCAAGCTGGCGTTTCGGACCCTGGCCGTTCCGTTGGCACGGGACGGCCGGCAATTCGGAGCCGTCGTCGTGGTGGTGTCGTTTGCGTCCCTCGATCGCCTTCGTACCAAGGGCCGCACGGTTGCGGCCGGGACGACCGCTGCCGCCGCCGTCGGACTCTTCCTCCTCATCTTCGTGCTGGGCCGCGTCTACATCCTCCGCCCGATCACCGAGATCCAGCAGACGATGGCCGACGCGGGCGCCGGGCAGATGTCCGCCCGGGTCGCGGTGCACCGCGCCGACGAGCTTGGCAGCATCGCGACCGGGTTGAATCACATGCTCGGGCAGATCGACGACCTGCACGCCACGCTGCAGCAGCGCGTGGCGGACGCCACCAGCGAACTCCGCGATCGCAACCGTGATCTCGTCGAGATGTACCAGGAGATGTTCCGCCTGCGCGAGCAGATGGGCCGCACGGAGCAGCTGGCCGCCGTCGGCGAGACCGCGTCGGTGGTGGCGCACCAGATCGGCACGCCATTGAACCTCGTGTCGGGCCACATCCAGCTGCTCCTCGAGGAGCACGACGCCTCCTCGGCCGTAGCCCGGCGGCTGCGGATTGCGCAGGAACAGATCTCCAAGGTCACGGCCGCCGTCCGCGGGCTGCTCGACCGAACCCGTCACCAGGTCAACCGGGAACCGATGGACCTTGCCGCCCTGGTGCAACGCCTGGCTTCGCTCGTGCAGCCTGCCGCCGAAGCGGCGGGCGTGCGCCTGTCTGTGGCGTGTCCCCAGGCGGCGCCGGTGGACGGGGACGAACTCCAGTTGGAGATGGCGCTGCTGAATCTGGTCAGCAACGCGCTCGACGCCATGCCTGGCGGCGGCGTGCTGCGGCTCGAGGTCCGGTCGGAGGGGGGTCGCGCGTTGCTCGACGTGGCCGACACCGGCAGCGGCATCCCCGCCGGCATCCTCGACCGCGTGTTCGAGCCGTGGGTCACCACCAAGGACGCCGGGCGCGGGACGGGGCTCGGCCTGAGCATTACCCGCAGCGTCATCACGGAACATGGCGGGTCGATTCGAGTCCGGAGCACGCCGGGCGAGGGCGCCGTCTTCAGCATCGAACTGCCGCTCGCGGGCGGCCACGCCGAGGAGGACGCGCAGCATGGCTAGGATCCTGATCGTGGACGATGACCGGGACACGTGCCAGTTCATCGCCGAACTGCTGGCCGGCCCCGATCGCGAGATCGCGTTCGAATCGACGCCGGACGGCGCCATCGCGCGCGCGGAGCGCGATCCCTTCGACGTGGTTATTTCCGACATCAACCTCAACGCGCCGCAGTCCGGGCTGGATGTGCTGCGCGCGGCGAAATCCACGAACGGCCGGTGCCAGGTGGTGCTGATCAGCGGGTTCGGCACGCTCGAGACGGCCATCGAGGCCGTGCGGGCGGGCGCGTTCGACTACATCAGCAAGCCCTTCAACATCGCGCAGGTGAAGGCGGTGGCCGAGCGCGCGATCGCGCAGGCGGCGCTCACCGAGGAGACGCCGCGGGATGCGCGGCAGACACCGACGGGCCTGATTGGCCGCTCGGCACCCATGCTGGACGTCTACAAACAGATCGCGCACGCCGCCAACGCCGCCGCCCCGGTGCTGATCATCGGCGAGAGCGGCACGGGCAAGGAATTGGTGGCCAAGGCGATTCATCGACACGGGCGGCGCGCGACCAAGCCCTTCGTGGCCGTCAATTGCGGCGCCATCGCCGAGACCCTGCTGGAGCCCGAGTTGTTCGGCCACATGCGCGGATCGTTCACCGGTGCCGTGGCCGACGCCAAGGGTCTGCTCGAGCAGGCGCACGGCGGGACGGTCTTTCTCGATGAAATCGGCGAGACCTCGCCCGCCCTCCAGGTCAAACTGCTGCGGGCGCTCGAGGAGGGCGAGGTCAGGCCCGTCGGGGCCACCCGGGTCGTCCACATCGACGTGCGCGTCGTCGCGGCCACCAACGTCGAACTCGAACACGCCGTTGCCGAGGGGAAGTTCCGACAGGACCTCTACTACCGGCTGAGCGTGGTGGTCATCCGGGTGCCGCCGCTGCGGGATCGCCGATCGGACATTCCCCTGCTCGTCGACGAGTTCCTACGCACGTCGTGCGCCCGGGCGGGACGGGAGCGGCGCCTGTCGGACGGCGCGCTCGAGATGCTGAACAACTACCGGTGGCCCGGCAACGTTCGCGAACTGGAGAACACCATCGAGCGGCTGGTGCTGTTCAGCCCGGGAACGGTGATCGAGGTCGCGGACCTCCCGGCCGGCCTCGGGGGCCAGGTACCGACTGCCGAGCAGCGGATCTTCGCCGACCTGCCGACGCTCGACGAGGTGGAACGGCGATACCTGCTGCACGTGCTGGAGAACGTCAAGGGCAACCGATCGCGGGCGGCTGAGGTCATGGGCATTGATCGCCGGACACTGTACCGGATGGCGGAGCGATTCGGCATCGACATGCGTGACGAGGGAACCAAGGGTTAGAGTCCTGACCGGCTCTGGCATGATGTAGGACACGGACGTATCCCGGATTGGTGGCGACGTGGAATTCAAGGACTATTACGCGACGCTTGGCGTGGCCAAGACGGCCACGGAGAAGGAGATCAAGCAGGCGTACCGGAAACTCGCCCGGAAGCACCATCCTGACGTGAACCCGGGCGACAAGACGTCCGAGTCGAAGTTCAAGCAGGTCAACGAAGCCTACGAAGTCCTCAGCCACGCCGAGAAACGGCGCAAGTACGACGAGCTGGGCGCCAACTGGCGGCAATACGAACACGCGCAACCGGGCGGCGCCAATCCCTTCGGCGGCGCCTGGGGGCCAGGCGGCACGCCGGACCAAAGCGGATTCCGGACCGTGTCGGATGAAGACTGGCGCGACCAGTTCGGCGGCGAGGCCGATCCGTTCTCGGACTTCTTTCACGCCTTCTTTGGCGGACGGCCGGAGGGCGCAGGCCAGGGCACCCGACAGGGCCGCTCGTCCCGCGCGCGGCGTGGACGCGACGTGGAACAGGACATCGAACTGTCGCTCGAGGAGGCGTGTGCGGGCGCGATGCGGCGCCTGACGATTAAACACGAAGGCCACGCGCGCAGCGTGGACGTGCGCATCCCCGCTGGCGTGACCGACGGGTCCCGGGTCCGCGTGGCCGGCGAAGGGGGCCACGGTGCGTCCAGCGGCGCGTCGGGGGACCTGTTCCTCCTGATCCGCGTCCTGCCCAACGACCGGTTCGAACGCAAAGGCCGCGACCTGTACACGAAGGTGGCCGTGCCCGTCACAACGGCCGTGCTCGGCGGCCATGCCGAGGTCATGGCGATCGACGGCCACTCACTGCGCCTCAAGATCCCGCCCACGACACAGAATGGCCAGGTGTTCCGGCTCAAGGGACACGGCATGCCGACGGCCGGCAAGCCCACGGATCGGGGAGATCTCTATGCGACGATTGACGTGCGGCTTCCCCGCTCGCTCACGGCAGAACAGCGCGCCCATTACGACGCCCTTGCCCTCCTGGAGGACGGCCGGCCAGCCCCGGCCGATCAGAAGTAGATGACGCTCAACACATTCACCGAAAAAGCGCAGGAAGCGATTCTGAGCGCCCAGCAGCGGGCCGAGGAGGGCAACCACCCCGAGGTCACGCCGGAACACCTGCTGAAGGCGCTCGCCGAACAATCGGACGGCGTCGTGCCGGAAATCCTCAAGAAGATCGGCGCCGATCCCCGGCAGGTGGCGTCCACGATCGAGGCGGCGCTCACCGCCCTGCCGCGCACGCAGGGGGCGGCCACCCGGGGCGTCTCGAGCCGCCTGCAGGCTGTCCTCGGAGCGGCGCAGCAGGAAGCCCAGCAGATGAAGGACGAGTACGTCAGCACCGAGCACCTGCTGCTGGCGCTGGCGGCCGAGCCATCCCGATCCGATGCGGCGCGCGTGCTGAAGGCCGCCGGCGCGTCCCGCGATACGGTGCTCCAGGCGCTCCAGTCGATCCGCGGATCCCAGCGCGTGACCGATCAGAATCCCGAGGGCAAGTACCAGGCCCTCGAACGCTACGGGCGCGATCTCACGGCGCTGGCGCGCGCCGGCAAGCTCGACCCGGTGATCGGCCGGGACGAGGAGGTCCGGCGCGTCATCCAGGTCCTCGCGCGGCGGACCAAGAACAACCCGGTGCTGATCGGCGAGCCGGGCGTCGGCAAGACGGCCATCGTCGAGGGCCTGGCCGGGCGCATCGTGCGCGGCGACGTGCCCGAAGGGCTCAAGAACAAACGCATCGTCGGCCTCGACATGGGGGCGCTCGTCGCCGGCGCCAAGTACCGCGGCGAGTTCGAGGAACGGCTGAAGGCCGTGCTCAAGGAAATCTCGGACGCGCAGGGCCAGGTAATCCTTTTTATCGACGAGTTGCACACGGTGGTCGGTGCCGGCGCCGCCGAGGGGTCCATCGACGCCTCGAACATGCTGAAGCCGATGCTCGCCCGCGGCGAGTTGCACACCATTGGCGCCACCACGCTCGACGAGTACCGCAAGTACATCGAGAAGGACGCCGCGCTCGAGCGCCGCTTCCAGCCCGTGCTCGTGGACCAGCCCACGGTGGAAGACACCATCAGCATCCTCCGCGGCCTGCGGGAGCGGTACGAGATCCACCACAAAGTCCGGATCAAGGACACCGCGCTCGTGTCGGCGGCCGTCCTCTCCCAGCGCTACATCACCGATCGGTTCCTCCCGGACAAGGCCATCGACCTCGTCGACGAGGCCGCCTCGAAGCTCCGGATGGAAATCGACTCGATGCCGGCGGAACTCGACGAGTTGACGCGCCGCATCACGCAACTCGAAATCGAACGCGAGGCGTTGCGCAAGGAAACTGACGTCGCGTCCCGCGACCGCCTGGAAAAGCTCGTGCGCGAACTGGCGGACCTCCAGGAACAGCGTTCGCGGATGGTGGCGCGCCTCGAAGTGGAAAAGGGCGCCATGCAGAGCGCCAGCCAGTTGAAGCAGGAATTGGAACAGGCCCGCGCCGACGAGGAACGCGCGGCCCGGACGAGCGACTACGCCAGGGCGCAGGAACTGAAGTACGGACGCATTCCCGAACTGGAGCGGCGGATCGCGGACGCCGAAGCCAGCGCCACCGGCGAAGACGCCCCTCGCCTGCTGAAGAACGAGGTCGACGAGGAGGACATCGCGGAGGTCGTGGCCAAGTGGACCGGCATCCCCGTCAGCCGGCTGATGGAAGGTGAGATTCAGAAACTGGTGAAGATGGAGGAACGCCTGCACCTGCGCGTGGTCGGGCAGGACGAAGCCATCACGGCGGTGTCGAACGCGATCCGGCGCGCCAGGGCCGGACTCCAGGATCCTGCCAAACCGCTCGGCAGTTTCCTGTTCCTGGGCCCGACCGGGGTCGGCAAGACCGAGCTGGCGCGCGCGCTCGCCGAGTTCCTCTTCGACGACGAACAGGCCATCGTTCGCATCGACATGTCGGAGTATCAGGAGAAACACTCGGTGTCGCGGATGATTGGCGCGCCGCCGGGATACGTCGGGTACGACGAGGCGGGCCAGCTGACGGAGGCCGTACGCCGCAGGCCGTACGCCGTCGTGCTGTTCGACGAGGTCGAGAAGGCCCATCCCGAAGTGTTGAACGTCCTGCTCCAGTTGCTGGACGATGGACGGCTGACCGACGGGAAAGGCCGCACCGTCGACTTCAAGAATTGCGTCGTCATCATGACGTCCAACCTGGGCAGCCAGATCATCGCGGACCGCCCGGGCCCGCCCGAGGATGCCCTCGACGAGGGCACGCGTCGCCACATGATGGACGCGCTCCGGGAACATTTCCGGCCGGAGTTCCTCAACCGCGTCGATGAAATCGTCTTCTTCCACGGCCTGAGCCGGTCGCACCTCGGGGCGATCGTCGAAATCCAGTTGCGCACCCTGCTGCGCCGGCTCGAGGACCGGAAGCTGCACCTGGCACTGACGGACAAGGCCCGGGCCTTGCTGGTGGCCGAAGGGTACGACCCGCAATACGGCGCACGACCGCTCAAGCGGACGATCCAGAAGAAGTTGCTCGACCCGCTGGCGCTCGAGATCCTCGAGGGGCGTTTTGCGGACGGCGACACCATCCGGGTGGAGGCGGCGGGGAACGAGCTGGCGTTCACCAAGTAAGGCGTTAGGCGCTAGGCGCTAGGCGTTAGGGGAAATGCAGTTGTCGCGCAGCCTTCCCTACCGCCTATTGCCTTTTCCCCGGCGCCTGTTCATTGACGCCTCGTTCGGTCCGATATAGAATGGCAGGCTACACAAACATCGCAGGCGGGATTTCTGCGCGTCGGCGCAGTTCGAGAGAAGCCCCCTGGCCCCGTCAAGATGGAGGTACGATGCGTTCGAAGCTATTGCTACTGGTTCTACTCTGCGCGTTCGTTGTTGCGCCGGGCGTTGCCCTTGCCCAGCAGACCGGTGTCATCACCGGCAAGGTGGTGGGCACAGACAAGCTGGTGATCCCTGGCGTGACGGTTGAAGCGCGGGCGACGGTACTGCCTGGGCCGCGTGTCTCCACGACGGGCGGCCAGGGCGAATACCGTCTGCAGGCGCTACCTCCGGGCGACTACACCGTGACGTTCGTGCTGGCTGGCATGGGCACGGTCACGAAGCAGGTCAGGGTGCAGCTCAACCTCGAGTCGTTTGTCGACGTGACCATGAGCGTCGGCGGCGTCAGCGAAACGGTCGACGTCAAGGGTGAGTTCTCTCCCGTCATCGAGAAGGACTCGACCGCGATCAAGAGCGGCATCTCGACGGAGACGATCCAGTCGCTGCCCGTCGGGCAAGAGTATCGGGACCTCATCAAGCTGATCCCGGGGATCTCGGTCACCCAGGATGGCACTCGCGGCGTGAGCGCCGGTGGCTCGGGCCAGGACAACGTCTACAAGTTCGACGGCGTCAACGTCACGCTGCCCCTGTTCGGCACGCTCTCGGCTGAACCGGCGTCGTACGACATCGCCGAGGTCACCACGGTCAAGGGCGGCGCGAAGGCCGTCGACTTCAACCGCTCGGCCGGCTTCTCTGTCGACACGATCAGCAAGTCGGGGACGAGCCGGTATGCGGGCCTGGTCAGCTACCAGTACCAGGGCGCCAACATGGCGTCGAAGGTTGGCAACGGCAGCCTGTCGAAGTACAACCAGACGCTGGACTGGTTCAACGCGAGCGTCGGCGGGCCGGTCGTCCAGAACAAGCTGCTCTTCTACGGGTCGTACTATCGCCCGGGCCGCAGCCGCGACAACCGATCGAATGTCTACGGCACGCTGCCGAACTACAACAGCACGCGCAACGAGGGATTTGGCAAGTTGACGTACACGCCGACGAGCCAGATCCTGATCAACGGCAGCTACCGGTACTCGCACCGCCTGGACAAGAGCAACCTGTTCGGCACCTACACGGCGCCCTCCACGGGCACCGGCGAGGAATCACGGCAGCACATCATCGCGGTGGACGGCTCGTGGGTGGTCAACTCGCGCAGCTTCGCGTCGTTCAAGTTCACGCGCTACGCCCAGCCGTATCAGAGCCGCCCGGACAACGTATCGACCGCCGACGTCAGCACAGCGGTGGGTGCGCAGCTCGACCTGGCGAACCTGGACAAGCAGGGGCTCCTGGGCGTCCCGTCGCCCCTCTCCGGACAGGACGCCGCGAATGCGTTCTTCGCTCCGTATATCGCCAAGTACGGCTACGCGGACCCGAACACGGGTGCCATGACGGGCGGCGGCACGGTGGGCTACGGCTCGCTGTTCGACGAAGACAAGTTCTACCGGTGGGCCTGGCAGGCCGCGTACAACCTGAACCTGGGGTCCACGGTGACGCACGACTTGCACTTCGGGTACCAGCGTTACGCCGACTGGGAGGATTTGATTCGTAGCTCGAACGGCTGGGGCTCGATCTCGGTCACGGGTGGACGCACCGGCTCGGCCTACGCGTTCAACGGCCAGCAGTCGTACTTCATGGCCGCGTTCCAGCAGCAGACGACGGGCGCGGTTCCCCCGATCCACTCGACGTACAAGTCACAGAGCTTCGAGTTCAACGACACGGTGCGCTACAAGAACCTGTCGCTCAACTTCGGCCTGCTGGCCAGCAACGACACCCTGTACGGCCAGGACCTCGTGGGGGGCCAGAACACGCCCTCCGGCTACGCCGCATCGGCGGGCACCATCTACAACATGTACGACATCCCGTGGTACCGGATGCTGCAGCCGCGGCTGGGCGCCACGTGGGCGTACAACGGCAAGGACACGATCTACGCGAGCTTCGCCACCTACAACCCGGCGGCCAGTTCGCTCCCGCGCGCCGCGTCGTGGGCCCGTAACAAGGCCGTGACAATCAATGCGTACTTCGACCAGAACGGCGTGCTGTTCGGCGTCCAGCCGAACGCCTCGTCGACGGGCAAGCTCTTCGTGGCCGACATGAAGCCGCGCACGACGCAGGAGTTCCTGCTCGGCACATCCAAGCAGATCAACCCGAAGTTGACGGCGCGCGTGTACGGACGGTACCGCTACTCCAACCACTTCTGGGAAGATACGAACAACAACTCCCGGCTGATCTACGGCATGCCGGACGGCTGGGCCCCGAACCTGCTGTACATCGGCAATCTCGCCGATCAGTGCGTCGGGCTGGGCTGCAGCGGGACGAGCTACGTCATCGCCGACCTCGACCGGGCCTATACGAAGTACTACGAGGCCACCGTCGAGACCGAGTACCGCACCAGGAAGATCTACGTCCGCGGGTCGTACACGTACAGCAAGTACTACGGCAACTTCGACCAGGACAACTCCACGGCGCAGACGTCGAATGACGGCAACATCTTCATCGGCTCGTCGAACATCGGCGACAGCGCGGGACGCCAGTTGTGGAACATGAAGGAAGGCCGCCTGCACGGCGACCGGCCCAACGCCCTGAAGCTGTACGGATACTACACGCTCGGCTGGAACGCCACGGTGGGCGGGTTCTTCTCGGCACAGTCGGGCCAGGTCTGGGAAGCCACCAGCGTTCAGCCGTACGTGAACTACACCTCCAGCACGTCGGCCACCAACCGCTATGCGGAGCCGGCGGGCTCGCGGCGAACCTCCCCGTGGTACATCTTCGACCTGAACTACGTGCAGAACATTCCCCTGAAGGGACATCTCAAGCTGCAGGGCGTCATCGACGTCTATAACGTCTTCAACACGCAGACACCGTACAACTACGTGTCGAACCTGCAGAGCGCGCAGTTCAACCAGCCGCTGTCGTACTTGAATCCGAGACGCACGCAGGTCTCCGTCAAGTTCTCGTTCTAGCGGACGGGCCGCGGACACACATGAAGGCCCGGGGGACTGCCTCCCGGGCCTTCTCTCTGTACGTGGCACAGGGCTTCAGCCCTGTGGCATAGGTGTACCCAGGACTGAAGTCCTGGGCTACATCCGGAAACGGTACGTGGCACAGCGAAGTCGGACAGCCCTGTGTAGACGACGTCGGCTCGATCGCCGGGTCTCCCCTAACGCATCCCCGTGAACAGTTGTTCCCGCTCGATAAGCGCCCGTGTCGTCGCGTCGGCCTTCCGACGCGCCAGGGCGATGCGGGCGGCGGCATCGGGCTCCTTCAGCAGCACGCTGACCTGCGCCCGCTTGAAGAGCGCCATTGGATACTCGGGGTGCGCCGGCGGCACCCGATCCAATGCCGCGCGCGCCTCGTCGAAACGCCGGGCATCCAGGTACAGCAATCCCAGTTCGAGGTCCCTCGTGAACGCCGGGCCGGGCATCGCTCTCGCCCGCTCGAAGGCGTCGATCGCGGGCGCCGTGAGGCCAGCATCCATCGCGAGGTCGCCGAGGTGCAGCAACTCGGCGCGGCCGGGTTCCCGCAACGTGTAGAGTCTGTTCCAGATCTCCACCGCATCCCGGGGCCTGCCCTGCCGCTCCCTCACCAGCGCCAGGCCTTCGAGCGCCGGCACGCGATCGGGCGACGCCGCCACGACCTTCTCGAGCAGCGGCACGGCGCGCTCCCACTGCGGCGTCCGCGCATAATGGAGCGCCAGGTACGTCTGGACGTCCTCTGACTGCGGTGCCAGCCGCGCGGCCTGCTCAAATGCCTTCTCCGCCATCGCGTTGTGCCCGAGACTGGAATGGGCGGTCGCCAGCCGAAGATGCGCATCCAGATTCGTGGGATCGGCCGCGACGATGCGTTCGTACAGCGGAATCGCCTGCGCGTACTTCTCCGCCACGAACAGGGCTGACGCCTGGTCGACCAGGCTGAACAGCGTCACCATATCGACCGGGCGCGGGGCGTCGTTGCGGACGATGGGTGCGGCCCCGGCACTGACATAGCCGAGACTCGCCAGCGACCGCTTCGCCTCAGGGTCGAGTGACTCCGGGGCCTTCGCGGCACTGGGCGATGGAACGGGATAGTCGCGCAAGGCAGGTGGCGGCAGCGGCGACGGGCCCTTGGCCTGCACCAGGTCCCGGCGCTCGGCGGCGTCGGCAACGACATCGTACATTTCGACGCGGCCCGCGAGAATGGATTTGACGCGGCCGTCGACCGCCATCACCTGGGGCTGCCACCCGTACGACAGGAACGGCTTCATCGCCTCCCCCAGGACGACCTCGGACGGCGCTGTCCGCAGGCTCCCCGAGGCGTCGATGCCGGCCCAGTCGAGAATCGTGTGGAACACGCGCCGCGTACTCACCGGGGCGTCGGACACGCCGGGTGGCACGCCCGGTCCCGTCATGACGAACGGCACGTGCATCGTGCTCTGGTACAGCAGGTTCCCGTGCGTGGCCTCCCCGTGGTCGCCCAGGCCTTCCCCGTGGTCGCCGACAACGATGATCGCGTTCGGCGCGGAGCCGAGGCTCGCCCTGAACCCGTCCGCGAGGCGGCCCAGTTGCGCATCCATGGACGCGACCTCGCCGAGGTACGGGCGGCCGGCAAACCGCGTGCGGTACGGCTCCGGCGGCGCGTACGGGGTATGCGGATCGAAGTAGTGCACCCAGAGAAATAATGGTCCGGCCTTCCGCGCTCTCAGAAACGCCAGTGTCGCGTCGGTGGTGGCCTGCGCACTCCGTTCCTCGGACGCCTTGTCGATGCTGTCGTCGTAGCGATCGAACCCGCGTGCCAGGCCGAAGCGCTTCGTCAGGATGAAGGAGGACACGAACGCAGCGGTCTCGTACCCCGCCTGCCGCAACCGCTCCGCCAGCAGCACCTGCCCGGCGGAGACGTACCGCCCGTTCTCGTGAATGCCATGGCCGGCCGGATAGAGGCCGGTCATCATCGAGGTATGCGCTGGCAGTGTCTCGGGAACGGTCGCGTACGCCTGGCGGAATCGCCGGCCCTGTGCCGCGAGCGCGTTGAACGAGGGCGTCTCGATGCCCGCGGCCTCCGGGCCGATGGCATCTGCACGGGTCGTGTCGAGCGTGACGAGCAGGATGGAGGGCCGTGCGGCCGCCGGCGTGGAGGTCGCAGACCCGGCCGGCGGTTCGCTGCGGCACGAGACCGAGATCAGCGCCGCGATACCGCACGCGGCCAGCAGTGGGGACACCCTCATGGTCTTGTCCCTGGCGCCTATCGCCTATCGCCTAGCGCCTTCTTCCCTACCCCATCCTCTGCATGGAGGAGAGGAACTCCTGGTTCGACTTGGTCTTGGCCATCTTGTCGAGCAACAGTTCCATGGCTTCCACCGGCGAGAGCGGGTTCAAGACCTTGCGCAGCACCCAGATCCGGTTCAGATCCTCGCGGGGGATCAGCAACTCCTCCTTGCGGGTGCCGCTCTTCTGGATATCGATGGCCGGGAACACGCGCTTGTCCACCAGCTTGCGGTCGAGGTGGATTTCCATGTTGCCCGTGCCCTTGAACTCCTCGAAGATCACGTCGTCCATGCGCGACCCGGTGTCGATGAGCGCCGTGGCGATGATCGTCAGCGACCCGCCCTCCTCGATGTTGCGGGCGGCGCCGAAGAACCGCTTGGGCTTCTGCAGCGCGTTCGAATCAAGACCGCCCGACAGCACCTTGCCCGACGGCGGGATCACCGTGTTGTAGGCCCGCGCCAGGCGCGTGATCGAATCGAGCAGAATGAGCACGTCCTTCTTGTGCTCCACCAGGCGCTTGGCCTTTTCGATCACCATCTCGGCCACCTGCACGTGACGTTGAGCCGGCTCGTCGAACGTGGAGGAGATGACTTCGCCCTGGACCGACCGCTGCATGTCGGTGACTTCTTCGGGGCGCTCGTCGATCAGCAGGACGATCAGGAAGACCTCGGGGTGGTTCTGAGCGACGGACTGCGCGATCGACTGCAGCAGCATCGTCTTGCCCGTCCGTGGCGGCGCCACGATCAGGCCGCGCTGCCCTTTGCCGATCGGGATCATCAGGTCCATCACGCGTGCCGACAGATTCTCGGCGGTCGTCTCCAGGTGGAGCGCCTCCTGCGGGTAGAGCGGCGTCAGGTTCTCGAAGAAGAGCTTCTCGCGCGCCTGGTCGGGCGCCTCGAAATTGACCGCCTCGACCTTGATCAGGGCGAAGTAGCGCTCCCCTTCCTTCGGCGGACGGATCTGGCCCGACACGGTGTCACCCGTCTGCAGGTCGAACTTCCGGATCTGCGACGGCGACACGTAGATGTCGTCCGGGCCCGGCAGGTAGTTGTAGTCCGGCGCCCGCAGGAACCCGAAACCGTCCGGCAGCACCTCGAGCACGCCCTCGGAGAAGATGAACCCGCTCTGCTCCGTCTGCGCCTTCAGGATCTGGAAGATCAGATCCTGCTTCCGCATGCCCGTCGCGCCCGCCACATTCAGGTCCTTCGCAATCTGCGTGAGCTTCTGGATGCTCATGTCCTTCAGCTCGGAGATATTCAGGCCCTCGGCAGCCCGCTGCTTCGGCTGACCGCCGTTGGGCGCGGCTGGCCGTGGCGCTTCGGCCGACGCCGTCTCGACCGGCGCCTCGGGCTCTGGCGGCAATTCGGGCTGCGGCTGAAACTGGGGCTCGGGCTGCGACTGAGGCTGTCCGTTGCCGGACGCGCGCGAGGAAGGAGCTTGGCGCTTGGGATGGTTTGGCATGAGTGTACTCTGACGTTGGATCGGCTGGTTACGGGCGAATCGATCGACTATTGCGGGGAAAGAAGGCCCCGCAGCCTGGGAATGACTAGGGGGTTACTCGGCGGAACGATTATATCAAACTGCTTGGGGTCAGGTCCAAACGGGAAGATCTTCTACGGAAATCTGGATCGCGCCTCGATCCAAATCCTTGGAGAAATACTTCCCGTTTGGACCTGACCCCAGATCTAGAAAGAAGAGGGGGACTCGCCGATGCCGAGGATGCTGCAGGCGACAATAGTGTTGAGCTTGAGCTCGCGGGCCCGCCCAATGACCTCATCGCTGTCGGCGCCCGGGTTCAGCCAGACCTCGGCGACGCCCTTCCGGGCAATCTCGTCGAGCACCTTGATTCCCACCGCTGGCGGCAAGTAGAGGCTCGCCACGTCGACGGTGCCGGGAATGTCGGCGATCGACTTGTAGGCCGTCAGCCCCTCGACCGACGCCTCCTTCGGGTGCACCGGCACCACGGTGTATCCCTGCTTGACGAACGCGCGCACGGCCTTGTTCGAGAACTTCGACCGATCGGGCGAGGCGCCGATGATCGCGACGGTTTTGGCCATGGGTCCATTATAGGCCCTAGGCGACAGGCGATAGGCGATAGGGAAAGGCAGTGGGACGGTGCCGTTCCCCTCGCACCTCGCACCACGCGCCACGCGTCTGGCGCCTGGCGCCGAACGCCCAACGCCTACAGCTTGGGTCCGGCCTTCTCCACCTCGCGCGACTCCGCCGTGTCGAACTTCTTGAAGTTGTCGATAAAGCGGGCGGCCAGCTGGCGATAGCGCTGGTTGTACATCTCGCGGCTCGGCCACGAACTGGCCGGGTCGAGCACGTGGTCCGGCACGTCCGGACAGGTCTTTGGCACCTGGAAGCCGAACACGGGGTCGGTCGTGTATTCGACGTTGAGCAGCTTCCCGCTCAGCGCGGCGTTGAGCATCGCGCGCGTGTGGCGGATGCTGATGCGCTTGCCCACGCCGTACGGCCCGCCCACCCAGCCGGTATTCACCAGCCAGCAATTGACGCCGTAGCGCTGCACCTTCTCCTTGAGCAGGCGGGCGTAGAAGTCCGGCTGGTGCACCATGAACGGCGCGCCGAAGCAGGTGCTGAACGTGATCTCGGGTTCCTTTCCGAGGCCGACCTCGGTGCCGGCGATCTTGGACGTGTACCCGGAGATGAACTGGTACCGCGCCTGATCCTCCGAGAGCCTGGCGATTGGCGGCATGACGCCGGACGCGTCGCACGTCAGGAAGATCACGTTCTTCGGATGGCCCGATCGTTTCTCGGGCAGGGCGTTGTCGATGAACTCGAGCGGGTACGACGCCCGCGTGTTCTCGGTAATCGTCGGGTCGTCGAGATCGATGACCCGGGTGATCGGGTCGAAGACGACGTTCTCCAGGATGGTCCCGAAGTGATGCGTCGCCGCGTAGATCTGCGGCTCGGCCGCCGCCGACAACTGGATGACCTTCGCGTAGCAGCCGCCCTCGAAGTTGAACACGCCGTTGTCGCTCCAGCCGTGCTCATCGTCACCGATGAGGCCCCGCGCGGGGTCGGCCGAGAGGGTCGTCTTCCCGGTGCCCGACAGGCCGAAGAAGATCGCCGCGTCCCCGTCCTTGCCGACGTTGGCCGAGGAGTGCATCGGGAACACGCCCTGCAGCGGCATGAGGTAGTTCATGACGGTGAACACGGACTTCTTGATCTCGCCCGCGTACGCCGTGTTGCCGATGATGCAGAGCCGTTCCGCGAAGTTGAGGGCGATGAACGTGTTCGACCCGGTGCCGTCGATCTGCTGGATCCCCTTGAAGTTCGGGCAGCAGATGACGGTGAAGTCCGGCACGTGCCGCCGGTATTCCTCGAGCGACTTGAGCGGGAGGAACATGTTCCGCGCGAACAGGCTGTGCCATGCGTGCTCGGTGATGATGCGCACCGGCATCCGGTAATCCGGGTCGGCGCCGACGTAGCAGTCCTGCACGAACACGTCCCGTCCCTGGAGGAAGCCCTGCATCCGGGCGAACAGTTCGTCGAACTTGTCCGGCGAGAACGGGCGGTTATACTGCCCCCACCAGATGTGCTCCTCGGTTGAGGGCTCGCGCACCACGAACTTGTCGTTGGCGGAACGCGCCGTGTGCTTCCCCGTGTTCATGACCACCGGGCCGTCGCGCGTGATCGCGCCTTCCTTCCGGAAGACGATCTCCTCGTACAGCGCCTCGGTCGGCAGGTTCCAGTACACGCCGCCCAGGTTGGACAGGCCGTGATTGTCGAGGCCGTAATCGCTCTTGAGTGCCGCGGCCTGCCCCGTCGTGGGCGTCTTGATATCCAGCAGGTTGATCATAGCCAGTCCCTGATGAGCTTCTTGTCGCCGATGTAGATGTCGTTCGGCGAGTTCGGATCCAGCGCCCACTTGATGCGGGCAATCCCCTCGGTGACGTCCTTCACGGTGCCCGCAAAACTCAGCCGCAGGTGGCCTTCCATGCCGAACTCGCGGCCTGGCACCGTCACGACGAGCGCCTTCTTCAGCAGGAACTTCGACAACTCCACCGAACTGCTCGAGTACGCCCGGAAGTCCGGCAGACAGTAGAACGTGCCGTTCGGCTTGTGCGTCTTCACGCCCGTAAACGACGACAGCTCGCGCATCGCCACGTCGCGGTTGTTCTGGATCTGCAGCCGCAGCGCCTCGATCATGCTCTGCAGCCCGATCAGGGCGCCCTCGGCGCCGGCCTGCATCACGGGCGACCCGCACGACGTCGTCTGCGCCTGCACGTTCGTCATGACCTCGGTCAGCTTGCGCGGCGCCACCGACCACCCGACCCGGAACCCCGTCATGCCGTAGAGCTTGGCAATCCCGTTGACGACGATCACCCTCGAGTCTTCGAGGTCCTTCGTCGTGAACCGGTACGCCGGCGGAGCCGTCGCCCCGTCGAAGACGAGCTTGTGGTAGATGTCATCCATGATCACGTAGATCTTCTTGCGCTCGCAGAAGTCGATGATCTTGGCGATGAAGGCTTCGCTGTACACGATGCCGCTCGGGTTGTTCGGGCTGTTGACGATGATGGCCTTGGTGTTCGAACTGACGGCGCGCTCGATGTCCTCCATCCGGGGATGGAAGCTGCCGTCTTCCGGCGTGACGATGACCGGCACGCCGTAACACATCTTCACCATCTCGGGATAACTGACCCAGTACGGCGCGAGGATGACCACCTCGTCCTGCGGATTGAGGATGCAATACAGCAGGTTGTAGAGGCACTGCTTGGCGCCGGCCGACACGATGATGTTCTCGGGCGCCACGACCTTGTCGTAGTGCTCTTCGGTATACCGGATGATGGCCTTCTTGAGCGAGGGCGTCCCGTCGGTCGGGCAGTACTTCACGTCACCCTGGCTCAGCTTGGCCGCCGAGGACAGGATGGCCGAGATGGGCGTCTTGTTCTTGGGCTCACCGATACCGAGGTGAATGACCGGTTCGCCGCGCTCCCGCAGCAACCGGGCCTCCTCGTTGAGCCGCAACGTGGGCGACTCGATAATGCTCCGCGCAAGTTCGCTGACGGACATGGGTAACTCCTGTCGGGTGCTCGTCCGGAAGAGGCGGGCGCACCGGCCCGGGGGGATACTGGAATCGACTATACCTTGTTTTGCGCCCGTTTTTCCCGCAGGCGGGTCTCCACCACGGCCGGGACCAGGCCCGCAATCGGGCCGCCCAGCGCGAACACTTCCTTGATCAGGCGGGAACTGACGTACGTGTATTGCTCGGCCGGCATCATGAACACCGTTTCGATTTCCGGGCCCAACCGGCGGTTCATCAGGGCCATCTGCAACTCGAACTCGAAGTCCGATACCGCGCGGAGGCCGCGCACGATGACCGACGCCTGCTTCTGGTTCGCGTAGTCCACCAGCAGCCCGTCGAACGACTCGACGTCGACGTTGGGGTACTCGCGGAACACTTCACGCGCGGTGTCGACGCGCTCTTCCTCGGTGAACAGCGGGTGCTTCTCGGCGTTGCAGAGAATCGCCACGATGATCCGGTCGAACAACCTCGCGCCCCGCAGGATGATGTCCACGTGACCGTTGGTCAGCGGGTCGAACGATCCCGGAAAGACAGCCACGCGGCCGTCGCTGTTGGTCATTAGTCGTCTCCTGCCTGCGCCACGCCGCCGGATGGGGCCTCGCCGGCCCCCGCGCCGGCATAGAAGGCCAGCCCGCTGTCGCCCGCCGCCACGCGCCGGACGCACACCAGGTCGCCAGACCGATCCGGCGTCGGCGCCTTGCGGGCGTGCTCGAACACGATGGTCCCGCCGCCAGCGAGCCGGGGGGCGGAGTCGGCCAGGATGCCCTCCACGTCCGCGCCTCGATACGGCGGGTCGAGGAGGATGATATCAAACCGCGCGTCCGGCGGCAGCCGGCGCAACGCGGCGGCGTAGTCTCCCCGGATGACCACCGAGCCCTCGAGTGCGCCGCAGTGGGCGAGATTGGCGCGCGCCAGTTCCACGGCCCGCGCGTCGGCATCCACGAACGTGACGTGGGCGGCACCGCGGCTGAGCGCTTCGATGCCGAGCGCACCCGAGCCGCAGAACCCGTCGAGCACCCGCGCACGCTCCACTCGTGGCGCGAGGATGTTGAACAGCGTCTCTTTCACACGATCCGCCGTCGGACGCAGGCCCTCCCACGTGGGGGCCTGCAGGACGCGGCGGCGATAGAGACCAGCAATGACGCGCATGATGAGTCACTACAGTCGCACAGGGCTTCAGTGCTGTGTGCTGTACCCAAGGCTAAAGCCTCGGGCCACGTACTGACAACCCTCTGCCGCTACCCCACCGACGCCAGGCCGAAGCGGGTGCCCCAGGTCTGCCGCACGTGGGCGATCAGCGCCGCCGCATCAACGGGGTCAGCGATCACCGACATGGCCACCCGCCTGGCTCGCTCCATGATCTCATGGTCGCGCAGCAGGTCGCCCGACCGCAACGTGGGCGCGCCGGCCTGCCGTGTCCCGAAGAAATCTCCCGGACCTCGCAGTTCCAGGTCCCGCTCCGCGATGACGAATCCGTCGCTGGTCTCGACCAGCGCCTTCAGCCGTGCCCGGCCCGCCTCGCCGAGCGGCGCCTGGTACAACAGCACGCAATGCGACTGGTGGGTGCCCCGGCCGACGCGGCCGCGCAACTGGTGCAACTGCGACAGCCCGAACCGCTCGGCATGCTCGACCACCATGACCGTCGCATTCGCGACGTCGATGCCGACTTCGATCACCGTGGTCGAGACGAGCACGTGGATCTGCCCGGCGGCGAAGTCGCGCATGACCCGGTCCTTCTCGTCCGCCTTCATCCGGCCGTGCAGCAGCGCGACGCGGAACTCGGGAAAGACGTCCGACGCCAGCGTATCCGCCGCGTCGGTGGCCGCCCGGAGGTCCACCTTCTCGGATGCGTCCACGAGCGGATAGACGATGTAGGCCTGGCGTCCCCGCTCCAGGTCGGATCGCACGAACGCGTACACCTCGTCTCGCCGGGTTTGCGGCTTCGCGGCCGTCTTCACCGCCGTGCGGCCGGGCGGCAATTCGCGGATCACCGACACGTCCAGGTCACCGTAGGTGGTCAGTGCGAGCGTGCGCGGGATCGGTGTCGCCGTCATCACGAGGACATCGGGCCGCCAGCCCTTCTCCCGCAGGGTGGCGCGATGGAGGACGCCGAACCGGTGCTGCTCATCGACGATCACCAGGCCGAGCCGGGCAAACGAGACCTTCTGCTGGACCAAGGCATGCGTGCCGACGACCAGCTGGATCATGCCAGTCGCGAGATCGGCGATCACGCGCTTGCGTTCGGGGGCCGTCAGCGATCCGGTCAGGAGGCCGACCGTGTAGGCGGCGCGGCCGAACACGCGCCGGAGGGTGAGGTAGTGCTGCTCGGCGAGGATCTCGGTGGGGACCATCAGCGCCACCTGGAGCCCGTTCTCCATCGCCACCACCGCCGAGAGGAGGGCCACGATCGTTTTGCCCGCGCCAACGTCACCCTGCAGCAGCCGGTGCATGGCAGACGGCCGGGCCATATCCGTCACGATGTCCTTCAGCGCCGCGCGCTGGCCGTCGGTCAGTTTGAACGGCATGCGTGCCGCCACGGCCTTCCGGATCCGGTCGTCGATCAACACCGACGCCGGCTTCCGCTCTGCGTCCGCCGCCTGCCGCCGCAACAGCAGACCCAGCTGGAACGCCAGGAATTCGTCGTAGATGACGCGCAGTTGCGCCGGCGTCCGGAACGCGTTGAGCGTCGCCAGATCGGTGCCGGTCGGCGGGAAATGCGCGTCGCGCAACGCCGGCAGCCATCCGATCAAACCGAGATCCGCCGCCACCCGGGAAGGCAGGACATCGGGCAGGTCCTCCGGCAGGCGCGCGAGCGCGTCGAACACCAGGCGCCGCTGCATCCGGCCGGTCAGGGAGCCGGTCTTCTCGTACACCGGCACGATGCGGCCGGTGTGGATGGTGTCGGCCTCGTCGTCCACCATCTCGTGCTGGGGATTGGTCACCTGCAGACCGCCCGCCGGCGCCTGCCGCACGTCTCCGAAGAGAACGACCACGTCACCCCGATGGATGACGTCGGCCATGAACGGCTGGTTCAGCCACGCGACGCGCACCGATCCGCTCCCGTCGCGAACGACGGCGGTGAACAGCTTGAACCCGGGCCGTCGCGTCAGGCGAAGACCGCACGACACCACGGTGCCCGAGAAGCACGCCACCTCCCCAGCCCGCAGCGACACGATGTCCCGGAAGTGCGACCGATCTTCGTACCGGATGGGAAACCGCGACAGCAGATCGCCGACGGTGTGCAGGCCGATCTTCGCGAGGTCGGCGGCACGGCGGGGACCAATCCCGCTCAACGACGGGAGCGGATCGTCGAGCGTCACTGCACGAGAACAACCTGGTGCAACCCGACGTCGAGTTGGCGGATGCCGCTCGGCAGCGGGAACGGCGCGTCCAGGTTCACACCCGCGGGCCGGTCGGTCGACCGCGAGTAGTGGCCTACCACCTGCTGCAGCAACATCTTGGGGACCGGGATCCCGGAAATGGACGCCGATTCGAACTCGAAGATCGCGTTGCCGCCCCGGCCGCGCAGCGTCCCGGTAATCGTCAACGGAAGCCGCCCACCGAGCATGCGCCCCAACCCTCCGCCCGATCCCGATTTCGAGACGGCATCGAGGTCGACGACGGCACTCGCCGTGATCCGTCCATCGCCGAGGCCTGTCAGATACGGCTCCAGCACACCGGCCGGAAACTCCCCCGCGATCTTCAGCCGCATGTAGGAGTTGATTTCCGCTTCGGTGAGGGTCGTGGTCAGGGGCTGGTCAACGTTCTTGTTCCGCTGACGATCCTCGGCGAACCGCTGGACCGCCTGCAGCTTCCGGTCGCACCGGTCGGCGTCCGCTGTCGTCAGGGCGACCTGGGAGGGCGCCTGCGCCAGTGCCGGGCACACCGCCAGCACGATGAGGGCACAGACGACACGCTGACTGACGTGGAGGCGAACGGCTCTAAGACTCATGCGCAAGACCCGGCGTGATTCCTTCCGCCGAGTCTAGCACGGTCACTGAACCGGGTTCTTCTTGATTGGCGAGGCGTCGGCGTCCTTGGACTTGGCGGCGTCGGCCCTGCGCGCCTGCAGCAACAGGTCGATCTTCCGTCGCTCCATCTGCACTTCAAAGACCCGGAAGCGAGCCTGCTGGAATACGTCCAGGATCGAATCGACGGCGTCGCACGCCTTCCGGACCTCCGCGGCCGTGCGGGCGTCGACGTCCTGCAACGCCTTGAGGGCGTCGCGCGCCTTGGCTTCGTCGAACGTCCCCGCGGGAGCCGTCAGCCTGTTGAGCTCCCCGACGATCTGGTTGTGCGCCTGCTCGCCACGCCGGCGGGCGTTCTGCAACGCCTTCAGCTTGGGCAGGAACGCGGTGAAACGTTCGTCATCGAGTTTCAGCGCTTCCTGCGCACGAATCAGGACGTACGCATCGAAAAGCCGCTGCAACTCCTGGACGTTGGTGGCGTCGCCTCGACCGACCCCTCCGGCG
>Ga0334722_10000698_pt1 | contig 47521 bp, 54 predicted proteins | sample C3_bottom_MG_FD_207210 | JGI IMG/M metagenome (GOLD analysis project Ga0334722, IMG submission 207210) | Sediment microbial communities from Yellowstone Lake, YNP, Wyoming, USA - C3_bottom | ecosystem: Environmental > Aquatic > Freshwater > Lake > Sediment | place: USA: Wyoming | collected...
GTACAGAATCATCCATCCAAGAATATGTAAAAAATCAAGGAGTTGAAAAAGAATACATTCAGCTGCATCAAGATCAATTAAGAATCTTCAGCTGATACCCCGTGGGCTTGCCCCGGGGAGATTCATTATAAAAATTCACCTCGAGCTTTTACATTAATTGAGCTGTTGATTGTAATCGCAATAATTGGAATTTTAGCGAGTATAGTTTTAGTGAATTTGAGCAATACTAGACAGAAAGCGAATGATAAGTCAGTCTTTGCAACGATGCGGTCCATTCAGGCTGCTGCAAGCGTTTGCGCGCAGTTTTGCCAGCTCGTCGATACTATTCCTGGCGGTAAGATTTGCTGTGATGAGGGTTCTGGAGTATGGCCAAGTTCGTTCCCTTCTAATTGGAATTATCCACATCTGCCAACACCTAATTATGGGTGGTGTGATGTGACTATGGGTCTGAGTTCTTTCGCTGCAGATAATATTCGCGCGACTGGCGCTTGCAATGGCGGATTTGGTGATGGAGATGGGCGTAATCCTAATTGCGGCAATGGAGCTTTTGCTTCTGGTGATTTTTGCTTTTATACTAGAAATCTTAGTTCGGATGGGAATAATGGGGGAGAAAAGTGGGTGGTTTGCACGGAGGAAGGGTGTAAAGCAGTCGGATTCTAGCTTGGCTTCAGGCTTCCATGATATAATTGAACTATGACAACTGAAAAAATACTTTTGGAATTTGATGCCCAGTCAAAAAATTTATTGCCGGCGCTTCGAAAGATAGACGCTAATTTTGGCTATATTGGGGAGGACGATGCGCAGAAGGCGGCAGATTATTTTTCTGTGCCTTTGTCTCAAGTTTTCGAAACTGCCAGCTTCTATGATTTGATAAAAACTAAAAAGCAGCCAAGCTTGGTGATTCAAGTTTGTTCAGGCGCGAACTGCGCCGTCAAAAGCGCGTATAAAGTTATTAGAGAAATCGAAAATCAGCTGCATGTCAAAGCGGGCGATGAATTTAATCCGAAAGTTAAACTGGAAATCATAAGCTGTTTGGGACAATGCGGCAGCGGACCGGTTATTATTGTGAACGGCAATGTTTTCACGCAGGTTACGCCGAACAACGTGGATGATATTTTGCGAAACTATCTATAAAGATGAAAAAAGAAATAAAAATAATAACCAAAAATTGGGGCCAGATAAATCCCCTAAATATCGATGAATATATTTCCGCCGGCGGATATCAGGCTTTGTTTAAGTTTATTAAAGAAATGAATCCCGAGACTGCCTTGGAGGAAATAAAAATTTCCGGACTGTGCGGACGCGGCGGCGCTGGTTTTCCGACAGGAATGAAGCTGGAAAGCGTGCAAAAAGAAAAATCAGCCGAGAAATATTTCATCTGCAATTTGGATGAATCTGAGCCGGGGACATATAAAGACAGAGCAATCGCGGATAATGATCCGCATATGCTTCTGGAAGGAGTTATTTTAGCTTCGCTCATTGTCGGCGCCAAAAAAGCTTTTATTTATATCAATGGCAATTATCGAAAACAAATTGAGATTTTAGAGAGAGCAGTAGGGCAGGCTCGAAAAAAAGTTTTCATTGGTTCGGAAATTCTGCATTCCAAGTATGCATTGGACATTGAAATTTTTGCCGGCGCCGGCGCGTATATTTGCGGAGAAGAAACGGCGCTTATAAACTCCATCGAAGGTAAGCGCGGCGAACCAAGGACGCGGCCGCCATTTCCGACGCAATGTGGCCTTTTTGGCCAGCCGACCGCAGTGAATAATGCTGAAACAATCTCGAATATTCCATGGATAATTGCTCAGGGCGGAGCGGCCTATGCCAAAATAGGATCCAAGAAATCAACCGGCACAAAATTATTTATTGTGAACGGCGCAGTAAAAAATACTGGCATAGTTGAATTGTCGCTAGGCATAAAACTGAAAGATCTGATCGAGAAACATGCCGGCGGTATCCAGAAAGGCAAGGAATTTTGGTTTGCGCAAATCGGCGGATCATCCGGCCGATTGGCGTTGAAAAAAGATTTAGATATGAAGTTGGAATATGATCGCGAGGCCCAGATTCCCTTGGGTTCAGGCGCAATTTTGATGGTGGACAAAACGGCGGATATCCATGAGCTACTTTTGTCTTGGACTAGTTTTTTTCGCCGAGAATCTTGCGGCAAGTGCGTGCCGTGTCGGGAAGGAACTTTTCGCCTATGGGAAATTGCCAAACGTCTGCAAGACGGCGAGGTGTCTGAGCGGGATGTGGCAGCTATCCAAGATATTCTGTGGACATTGAATAATACGACCTTTTGCCCGCTGGGAAAATTTGCGGCGACAGCTTTCGGAGACGCGATTGTTAATTTTAAAACAGAAATTTATAGATTATCAAGATGAAAATAAAGATCAACAATAAAAATTATAAAGCGGAAGAGGGGGAGTTGATTTATGACGTTTGCAAAAGGAATAAGATAAAAATTCCGACGCTTTGTTCGACGCCAAAGATTCATGAAGGTTTGTGCCGGATTTGTGTAGTGGAAAACGGTGGGCGACTGATAACTTCTTGTAATACGAAAGTTTCTGAAGGAATGGAGATTATGACTGAGAGCGAAAAAATTTCCAAAGCCCGAAGAATCAATCTGGAACTGTTGTGGGCGGATCATGCCGGCAAATGTGTGACATGTAAGAAGAACCGCCGCTGCGAACTGCAAAACTTGGCTGAAGATCAGAAAATTGAGAATTTTCATTTTATCCCCAGAAAAGAAGAAATGACCGGCAAAGAAGAATTGGATTTGTTGAAAGACAATCGTTCGCGTGTGGTGGTGGATGAAGGGAATTTGGCAATTTCGAGAACGACAGAATTGTGCGTGGAATGCCGCCGATGCATCAACACCTGTCCGACAAAGGAATTTGGTTTCAATAATCGCGCGGGCGATGTCGTGGTCGGCACTCCCTATGAAAAACCGCTGGATTGCATTTTTTGCGGGCAGTGCGTGAAAAATTGTCCGACCGGAGCCATTACGGACCAGAATAATTTGTCTAAAATCATCGGACAATTAGATGATTTGAAAAAAATGGCGGTGGCCTTGGTTGATCCGGCCATTTTGGAAACTATTATTTTTGAGCAACCAGAAATTGATTCAAAAGAAAAATTGATTGGAGTTTTGGAAGCGATTGGGTTTGAAAAAGTTTTTGATTTGGAATTCGGAATGGAGTTGGCCTTGCAAAAAATGACAGAGCAAATAAAAAACAGCGGAAAAAATAATTTAATGCTTAGTCATTGTCCGTCATTTAATTTATTTATTGAAAAATATTATCCGCAGTTCAAGAGTAATATTTTGGATGTGGATAATCCGGATGAACTCTTGGCGGAATTTATTAAAAATCAGTATGCCAGTGAGCAGAAAATAAATCCGGCGGATATAGTGGTGATTTCAGTCTCATCTTGCATAGCCAAGAAGATAAATAAAAGCCAAAACCTAGATTATGTCATCACTGTGCGTGAGCTAGGCAGAATAATCTGGCAGAAAAATATAAATTTAAAGAAAAGTAAAAATTCTGATTTCGGCAAAGAATTGGCAGTGAAAGATGAAAAAGCAAAAAATATCACCAGAACTGGCGGCGCGGCGGAAATAATTGCCAAAAAAATAAGGGCTAAATATATTGTGGCTGACGGCGTTTCGCAGATAAAAAAAGTTCTGGGTGATTTATCCAAGAACAGAATCGAAACCAAAATTATTGAATGTATGATTTGCCCTGGTGGCTGTGTGAAAGGCGGCGGACAAGCGAGGAAACTTTAAAAAATTGAGAGTTTTTTGATAATAGAAAAAGCCCAAACAAGGCTTTTTTTGATTCATGCTATAATTAGCTAAATTAAGGAAAATTTTATGTGCTTAGCTATACCTGGGAAAATTTTGAAAATAAGAGGCCAAAAGGCCGAAATTGACTTCAATGGCATCCAAAAAGAGATCAATATTGCGATGGTGGATGTGAAAGTCGGGGATTTTGTCATGGTACATGCCGGTTTTGCGATTGAGAAAATGGATAATGGTCTAGTGAAAGATATACAAGGATATTTAAACAAAAAATGAAATCAGATAAAGCGCTAAAAGAAATTAAAGAAAAGGCTGAAAAAATCGAGCGGCCGTTACGTTTTATGGAACTTTGCGGTACGCATTCGCAGACTATCGCTGAGCATGGGATCAAAAGTCTGATGCCAAAAAACATCAAGTTGGTTTCAGGTCCGGGCTGTCCGGTTTGTGTGACTGATCAGAGCGATATTGATGTGGTCGTAGGCCTGGCCTTGAAAGGAATTCCGGTGGCGGTCTATGGAGACACAATGCAAGTGCCAGGGAATCTGATGAGCCTTGAAGAAGCCAAGCGAAACGGGGCGGATGTGCAAATCGTTTATGATATAACTGAAGCAGTAGAGATGAAAAAAGAAAAACCGAATCTGGTTTTCTTTGGACTAGGCTTTGAAACGACGACCGGTATGACAGCTTGGGCAATTCAGCAGGGTTTAATTGTGTATTCCGCGCACAAAATTTTTCCGCCGGCCATGGCCGCGCTTTTGGCCAATAAAAATATAAAAGTCGATGGCTTCATCAATCCCGGACATGTCAGCTCGATTATCGGAACCGAAGTCTATGAAAAATTTAAGATTCCACAGGTGGTGGCTGGATTTGAAGGTGAGGATGTTCTGCTGGCAATCAATATGCTCCTGGATCAGATATTGAAAGGTGAGAAAAAGGTGGAAAATGCCTATCCGCGATTAGTCAGAAAAGAAGGCAATCCGAAAGCCAGAAAATTAATTGCGGATGTCTTTGAAATAGGAAACGCAAAATGGCGCGGTTTGGGAGAAATAAAAAAATCCGGCTTGGAGATCCGCAAAAAATATCAGAAACAGGATGCTGAATTTGTCTATAAAGATTTGATTAAAAAGATAAAACAAGGAATAAAGCCGAAGCCCAACGCTTGCAAGTGCGGGTTAGTGCTGCAGGGATTGATTGAATCAAGTGATTGTCCACTTTTTGGCAAAGCTTGCACGCCGGACACGCCCTATGGCGCGTGCATGGTTTCTGTGGAAGGCGGCTGTAATATAGAATATAGATATGGGAAAATCGAAAAATAAGAAATTAATATATTGTCTGCCGGCAATGATCTGGATGGCAGTGATTTTTTTGCTTTCCTCTATTAAGGGCAGCGGGGATAACACATATAGTCTGTTCTATTTTATTGAACGAAAATCTTTCCATGTGATTGAATATTTTATCTTAGCCAGCTTAATTTATTATGCCTTGGCACGCAGTTTTTCAATAAAAAAATCTTTGTTGTTAGCCTCAATCACTGCTCTTTTATATGCAGCTTCGGATGAGTGGCATCAGACCTTTGTTTTTAGCAGAGACGGCACGGTAAGGGATGTGGCGATTGATTTAATGGGGATTATTATTGCCGGAATATTCATATTAAAATTTAGAAAATGGAAAAAAGGAAAGAGGTAATCGAATTAGAAGCTGGAGCTGGCGGGGAAAAATCTTCGCGATTAATTTCTGAAATCAGAAAGAATTTTAAAGACGGCCATAAATGGAAAAACATTGAAGATGACGGGGCGGTGTTTGATTTTGCTGGTTTGTCATTGCGAGGAGTCCGCCGCGGACGACGTGGCAATCTAATAGAAGATGGTAGTGGTAAGGGATTGCCGCGCTCCTTTCAGTCGCTCGCAATGACAGATTTAAAATTAGTCTTTACGACCGACGCTTTTATTGTGGATCCGATTTTTTTTCCGGGCGGGGACATTGGCAAGATTGCGATGTGCGGCACGATCAATGATTTGTCTGTGATGGGCGCAGTGCCGATTGGAATTTCATTGAGTTTGGTGATTGAGGAGGGATTTCCTATTTCGGATTTGAAAAAAATTATGCAGTCGATTGGAAAAATTTCTAGAATTACTGGCGTGCCGATTGTGACAGGCGACACGAAAGTTACCGAGCGGGGCAAGCTGGATAAGATTGAAATCACGACTTCCGGTATCGGCCTTGCAAAAAATGTAATTTCTAATGGCGGAGCGAAGGCGGGCGATGTTGTCATCGCTTCCGGCAATCTGGGTGAACATGCAGTGGCGCTTTTGGCGAAAAGATTTAATTACAAGACAAAAATAAAAAGCGATTGTCAGCCGTTGACCAAGGAAATTCAAAGCGTGGCCAAATATCTGACCTCCTGCAAAGATCCGACCCGTGGTGGAGCGGCAGCCGTTTTGAACGAAATTGCGAAGAAGTCTAAAATAAAAATAATCCTCGAAGAAAAAAAATTACCGTTCGCCAAAGAAACCGTGGCTTTGTCTGAGCTTCTAGGCATTGATAAATTTTCTTTCCCGTCGGAAGGCAGATTTGTGGCGACAGTTGCCAAAAAGGACGCGGAAAAGACAATTAAAATTTTACGGAAATTCAATAAACAAGCCAAAATAATCGGCCGGGTTGAGCGTGGCAAGGGAGTCCATCTGGAAACTAATCTGGGCGGAACAAAACAAATTGATGTGCCGAGAGGCAAATTAATTCCGAGGATTTGTTAGATAATAAATTATTTGCCCGAAAGAAAGTCCTGCGTCACCGCGTGGGACTTTTTTATTGGTGTAAATGCCTTTTGATTCAAGATGAGATGAGATAATTTTATTGTTGGCGATTCCGCCAGCAAAGAAAATATTTTTTCTGTTTTCAACTAATTTATATAATCCTTTGGCAATATACAATTGCGCTGTGGCAGCCAGCCTCTTTTTATCTTTGTTGATATTTTTTACCAGATATTCAAAAAGCGGAGTAGTCAGAAGAATATTATTTTTTGTGATTGGTTTGATTGTATATGGTTTAGTAGAATTTTTTTCCAGTAGTTCAATCGGTTCATGTTTATAGTTTCGCTTGTTTTTACAAAAGCCTAATAAAATAGAAACTGCATCCAAAACTCTGCCAGTGCTGGAAGTTTCAAGGCAATTAAAATTTTGTTGCAACTGATTATATAGGACTTCAAATTGCGAAGCCGAATAATATTTATTAACTTGCTTATAAACTCCTTCTTTGGTTAGAAATCTGGAAAGAATACTGATTAACATTCGAGCCGGCTCTTGAATAGCTAATTCTCCGCCGAGCAAGATTTGATTTTCCAAATGTCCGATTCTTTTTATTTTTGGTGAAATTTTGAATATCTCTCCGCCCCAAATCTTGCCATCCGAGCCAAGGCCGGTTCCATCGCAAGCAATTCCAATTGCATTGGTTCGTAGTTCGTAATTCGTAGTTCGTAGTTGTTTGTCTCCGATGGCAGAAAAAATATGCGCCAGATGATGTTGCACGTGAATGTGCTCAGCATTATATTTTTTGGTCAATTTTTTGCCTAATTCTGTAGTGAGATAATTTGGATGAAGATCGGTCAGGATTATATCCGGGCCGAAATCATTTTTTTCTATGAAATCCGATAAGGCATTTTTATATTTAGCAAAATTAATTTTTTCTTGCAAATCGCCAAAGTCTTCAGAAAAATAAAGTTTGTTCTTGTGGAAAAATGAAAAATTGCCATTAGACTCAGCGCCTAAGGCAAGGATTTGCTTAGGATTTTTATTTTTATATTCAAATATTTGCATATGGCGCAAGAGAATCAGATTAGGCGACTTTATAGAAAAAAGCCGGGATAAGAGCAAGAATGAAAGTCAAAATATATAAAATAATTGCTACAATCATAAGCATCGAAGGCGTTTTCAGGTTTTGTTTGGCGATGTAGCGAAAACCGAATTTTGCATACGCTACAACGTATAAAATTATGGAGGACAGATACATCAGGAAGTATCCTGGCGGCAGGGTGCAGAGAATGTTCAGCTTATCAAAGCATTTATGCGGAACAGCGGAGTGCGCAAAATAAGCGATCATTATCGGCAAAGCAGAAGTGAAGATGATAGCCAAAAATAAGGCCTCAATTCTTTCCTCGTCAGTCAGGCTGGGTTTGGGAATTTCCGAATCGCATTTATATTGCTTTGTTTTCGTGTTTGTTTTTTTAGTTATATCAAACATTAAATTGGCTATAACATTACAATCTAATTTTAGTACAATTTGGCAAATATTCAAAGGCTGAAAAATATGCTAAAATATGATTATAAAAATAAAAATAAATATGACTGAGATTAAGAAGCCCAGAGTGGCTATTGTTAGTTTAACTTCTTGCGAAGGATGCCAATTTGCCCTTTTGGATCTGGGTGAAAAATTTCTGGATTTTGCGGGCCAGATTGAGATGATGGATTTTAGGCTTATTGAAGATGAAGAAGACGCAGGTGAAGCGTTGGATTTGGTGCTGGTAGAGGGTAATCCGGTGACGGAAGACAATCTAAAGACATTGGAAGCGTTGCGAAAAAGAAGCAAACTTTTGGTGGCGCTCGGCAATTGCGCGGCGATGGGTGGAATTCCGGAAATCAAGAACTATCATGAAGGCGCCAATACTATCAAGCACGTCTATAAATACATCCACGGCATCCACAATCCGGAAATCAAAGAACTGGATAATTTTGTGAAAGTGGACTTTGTTTTTCCGGGCTGTCCGATTTCCGGCGAAGAATTTTTGAAATATATACCCGAACTTTTAGCGGGCAGAATTCCGGTTATTCCCGATCAACCGGTGTGTGTGGAATGCAAAGCGGCCGGAAACCGTTGTTTGCTGTTGGATAAAAAACCGTGCTTTGGTCCGATGATTCAAGGCGGCTGCAACGCGGTTTGTCCGACCGCCAGAATGACTTGCCAAGGTTGTCGCGGCCTGCGACCAAAAGGCAATGTGAAAGCGATGCGCGCGACTTTGAAAACTATGATACCTGACCACGAATTTGAAAATATCGCGGAAATATATGGACTTCGGGATGACATCGAAGCGAGGGAAAAACAATAAAAATAAAACTATGGAAATAAAAATCAATCACATTGCCAAGATGGAAGGTCACGCCGGGTTTATGGCAAGCGTTTTGAACGGTGATGTCAAAAGTGCCAAAATTGAGGTGCAAGAAGGCATTCGTTTGATTGAAGGTGTTCTTATTGGCCGGCACTATGCCGATATGCCGATAGTGGCGCAGAGGATCTGCGGAATTTGCCCGGTGGTGCATAATTTGACCTCAATTAAGGCTTTGGAAAACGCCATGGGTGTCAAAGTGACCTCTGAGACTGAAAAATTGCGCGCAGTGATGGAATTGGGGCAAATCATCCATTCCCACGCTTTGCACTTATTTTTCCTGTCTTTGGCTGATTTTTTGGATATGGATAATGACATCCAGCTGGTCAAAGAATATCCGGAAGAAACCAAGATGGCGGTGCAGCTGCGGGAATTTGGCATGGATATCGTGCGGGTCATCGGCGGACGGGTTATTCATCCTTTGACCAATGAAGTTGGAGGATTTAAAAAAGCGCCGGACGCGGAAGCTTTGAAAAAAATCGTGACTGATAGTGAAAAGGTTTTGCGCACAGCCTTGGAACTGGGAGAATTTTTCAAATATATCAAAGTTCCTGATTTTGAAAGAAAAACCGAATACGTGTGTCTGGGAAACAGGAAAAATTATTCTATTTATGATGGCGATATAATTTCATCGGAGTGTTTGCATATTCCGGTGGAAAAATTTGAGCAGGATTTTCAGGAATTGCAAAAACAGAATGAAGTTATCAAGAAGGTTGAGCACGAAGGCAAAAGTTATATGATCGGGGCGATTGCCAGAATCAACAATCATCGCGACAAGCTGAATCCGCAGGCTGCAAAATATTTGGAAAGTTTGAATTTCAGATTTCCGGATTATAATCCGTTCCATAATATTTTGTGCCAAATAGTGGAAGTTATCCATTGTGTCGAAGAATCAGCCAAGCTGATCAAAGAACTTTTGAACGCGGATTTGAACAAAGTTGTGACGCAAGAATATGCAATTAAAGAAGGCGTGGGTGTGGCAGCCGTGGAAGCGCCACGCGGAACATTGTATTATCACGTGGAGGTGGATGCCAAGGGCTATGTGAAAAACGTGAACATCATCACGCCAACGGCGCAATTTCTGGCGAATTTGGAAGACGATGTGGCGGATTTTATCAAACAAATAATCGATCTGGAAGATAAGGATAAACAAAAGAAGTTGCGCGGATTCATTCGGGCTTACGACCCGTGCATTTCCTGCGCGGTTCACTAATTAATTTTTTTAAAGATAAAATTATGACAGATTTAAATCAAATCTATAAATGTAATGTGTGTGGCAATATGGTTGAAGTTGTTCATAGTGGCGCTGGCGAATTAGTGTGTTGCGGCCAACCGATGGAACTCAAAATTGAAAAAACAGAAGAAGAAAAATATGAAAAACATCGGCCGGTAATAGAAAGAACTAGCGATGGCGTGATTGTGCGCGTCGGTAGCGTTCCCCATCCGATGGAATCAGAACACTATATCGAATGGATCGAAGTTGCCACTGAACATCGCACCTACCGCAAAAACTTGGAGCCGGGCATGGAGCCGATGGCTGAGTTTTGTTTGGAAGCTGAACACTTGGAAGCGCGCGCCTATTGCAATATTCATGGACTGTGGAAATCATAGGCGCTGTCATTCCCGCGAAGGCGGGAATCCAGTTGCACATCATTAAGTTTTTACACTAGATTCCCGCCTTCGCGGGAATGACAGATAATATCATGCATGACTTCATGCTCGCCAAAGAAATAGTTGATAAGCTTTTGGAAATCGCTAAAGAAAAAAAACTGGAAAAAATTTCCAGCGTGTCATTGGAAATCGGCTCAATCGTTTTGGCGCATGATGATTTGCCGGAACACTTGGAAGACATCAGCATTGAAAATTTGGAATTCGGATTGAAATCCATCACGCGAAATACAATCCTTGAGGATACAGTTTTTGATATTAAAAAAGTGTCAGGCGAAAGCTGGACTATAACCAATATCAGTGCGTAAAACCGAATTTGCTATTGGAGAATATTATCATATTTGCAATCGCGGAGTGGATAAACGCGAGGTGTTTTTGGATGAGCAAGATTTTGTGAGATTTTTGACTAGTGTTCGTGAATTTAATCGAATCGATCCAATTGGGAGCTTGTATCAAAAAAGCTTTGGTGATAAGCAGGGAGAGGACTTAGGCTCTAAGAGCCCAATTGGGCTCTTAGAGCCTAAGTCCGAGCAGGGGCTAGTTGAGATTGTCTGTTACTGTCTGAATCCAAATCATTATCATCTCATTCTGAGACAAAAGGCGGAAAGGGGAATAGAAAAGTTCATGCACAAAGTCAGTATGGGCTATACTAATTATTTCAATAAAAAATACAAACGTTTCGGTTCACTTTTTCAAGGACCATATAAATCAATCCACATAAATTCCAATGAATATTTATTATATCTTTCGGCTTATGTAAATTGCAATAGCGAGATTCATAAAATCGCCGAAGCTGAGAATTATAAATGGTGCAGTTTTCCAGATTATATTGGGAAGAGAAGTGGAACACTTTGCAATAAAGAAGTCATTTTAGGACAGTTTAAAAATTTAGAGGAATATCAAGAATATGCTAAAATAAATGTACAGGAAATGAGGAATAAAAAAGAGATGGAAAAATTATTGCTTGAATAAAAATGTGAGGGAGCTTCTAAGGCTCTAAGTGCCCAAGACGTATGAGCCCTCTAGGCACTTAGAGCCTCGAGTAGTAAATTTAAATAAAAAACGGAATTGAGATCCCAAAAACTTTAGATAATTAAAAACAAAAAAATGAACAAAAAAATCAGAATTGAAATCGCGGTAGGGATAATTGTGGCGTTGGCGGTTATAATCGGAGGATATGTTTGGATGCAAGGGAAAAAAGAAATTCCAGTTGCTCAGCCAGTGCAAGTTAGCAAAAATACAAATGATCAACAAGCTGATACAAGCACTGCAGATGCAATAAAAAATAATATTTCAGAAAAATCAAATCTAGAAGATAAATTTTTATTTAAGCAAAATTCTGATCTATATCAGATCGATATTGCTACAAAAAGAGTAACAAAACAAGCAAAACCAATTTTTGAAAGGATCGCGGAATTTTCTGGTTTGCCAAAAAAAATGGATAATAAGAAAATAAGGATTTCTAATAATGTGATGTTGATTTCTAACGATAATTCTAAGGCTATTGTGGTATCTGCCATCTATGATTATGGAATTAAATCGGGCCCTATGGGAGGATTCCAAGGCATTACGAGCGCGGATGAATTTATTTGTGATGCAACTACTAAATCTTGCGCTAAAACGGACATTTTTACTTCTATTTCTAACGTGATCGGATTAAAGGAAAATTGGTATGATTATGATGGCAATAATCCCGAATTTGATCGATGGTATGAGAAGTGGGATTCTCAAAAAAACTTGATTTATGGGAGTGGGACTGGTCTTGATGGTGCTAATGGCGGACCATATGTATTTGATATTGCCGATAAAACTCTCATGAAAACTTCTGAAAAATACTTCGTTTCAACCGGTGGTTTTTCTCCGTCACTGAGTCTATCTGCCGGGATAGATTATTATAATCAGAAATTAATTTTATTTAAATTAGATGATCTCTCTAAATCGTATAGGGAATATGATTTGCCGGGGATAAGAAGTGCGTGGGATGATAATGGCGATAAATTGGTAAGTTGGTCGCAGGACGAGAAAAAAATATCCATACAAACCAACGACGAATTTGCGTGTTGAATTTAGAAAATGGCCAGCTGACTTTGGTTTATGATGACGACATAAGCTATGATATATATGGTTTTACATTGGGCGGTCAAGTTAAGATGTCCCAAAGTGGTCGATATATTATTTCCATTGATGATTATGGGGAAGTAATGAGAGCGATAGACCTAGAAGACGAAAACAAGATCTTCGATTTGTTTAAGGGTCAGAATATTTCTTCTTATGATGCGTCTTTATAATAAAAAAATAATAAGTATAAACATATGAAAAAAATCGCAATCAATGGTTTTGGCCGGATTGGCCGTATGTCTTTGAAAATCGCTTTGATGAAAAGTGATGTGGAAATTGTGGCCATCAATGATTTGGTGGACATCAAGACAGTCGCGCATCTTTTTGAGTATGATTCTTCATATGGGAGAAGCGGGCATGAGGTTTCATTTGATGAGGCAACTTCGGAGTTGATTATTGACGGCAAAAAAATAAAATATTTCAGCGAAAAGGAGCCGGAAAAACTGCCATGGCATGATTTGGAAGTGGATATCGTTTTGGAATGCACGGGAATTTTTGTGGATCGCGAAGGCGCGCAAAAACATCTTCTGGCTGGCGCGAAAAAAGTTATCCTGAGCGCGCCGCCAAAAGAAGGCATTCCAGTATATCTCATTGGCATCAACGAACATGAATATAGTCCGGAAGAAAATATTATTTCCAACGGGTCGTGCACGACCAATTGTTTGGCGCCGATGATCAAAGTTTTGGACGAAAATTTTGGCGTGGAAAAAGGTTTTATGACTACCACGCATTCATATACCAATGACCAGCGCTTGCAGGATTTGCCGCACAAAGATTTGCGAAGGGCTCGAGCGGCTGCATTGAATATCATTCCGACCACCACAGGCGCAGCGAAAACTGTCGGCTTGGTCATGAAGCATCTGGAGGGCAAATTAGACGGCATTTCATTGCGTGTGCCGACGCCGGTTGTTTCTATTGTGGATTTCATCTGCACAGTGAAAAAAGAGGCGAGCGTGGAACAAATAAATAATGCTTTCAAGCTTGCTGCTCAAGGCGAACTCAAAAATATTCTAGCAGTGGATGATAATGAGTTGGTTTCGATGGATTTCAAGGGTAATCCGAATTCTGCGATCGTTGATTTGCCGCTGACGATGGCCAATGGCAATTTAGTCAAAGTAGTTGGCTGGTATGACAATGAGTGGGGCTATTCAAACAGGTTGGTAGAAATGGCAGAGTTCGTGGGTAGCAATCTGTCTTAATATATTTTGAAATATTTGTGTTGTAAAATTTCTAATTTTCAATTACTAATTTCTAAACAATTTCTAATTAATAAAAATTATTTAATTAAAAAATTGTTTGAAAATTGAAAATTAATAATTAAAAAATTTGTTTATGTACGATATTATAATAAAAAATGGCACCTTGATTGACGGAAGCGGGCAGCCGATGTATAGGGCGGATATTGGGATCAAGGATGATAAGATTATTAAGATCGGCGAACTGCATAATGAAAAAGCGGATATGGAAATCGACGCGTCAGAGCGCTTGGTGTGTCCGGGGTTTGTGGATGTGAATAATCACAGCGATACTTATTGGCAAATATTTACCAATCCGGATTTGGAAAGCTTAGTCTATCAGGGAATCACGACTATCATTGGAGGGAATTGCGGTTCATCATTGGCTCCGCTTTTGGGCGCCAAGGCGATCGCGTCGGTGCAAAAATGGTCTGATGTGAGCCAGACGAGTTTGGATTGGCTGACGATGGAAGAATTTTTAGATGTTCTGGAAAGAAAGAAATTATCTGTAAATTTTGCCACACTTGTCGGTCAGGCAACTTTGCGTCGAAGCGTTTTGGGCGATGATATGCGGAATCTAAATCCAAAAGAAGTAGAATTTTTAGCTAAAAAATTAGCACAGGCCTTGAAAGACGGCGCGCTGGGAATGTCTTCCGGTTTGCTTTATACTCATGCTCGGAGTACGACGATAGATGAACTTGTTGAGCTTTCAAAAACCATTGAAAAATACAACGGCGTATATGTGACACATATGCGAAATGAGGATAAGGATTTATTAAGCTCGGTTGAAGAGTCTATAGAAATTGCGCGAAATTCAAAAGTTAAACTCCATATATCGCATCTGAAGGTTATGGGTGAAAAAAATTGGGGGCTGATGGAAAAAGCTTTGGATGCGATTTCGAGGGCGAATGAAGTCGGATTGGACGTGACCTTTGATGTTTATCCGTATACGAACACCGGGTCAGTTCTGTATACTTTGCTTCCGGACTGGGCGACTGATGGCGGAAAGAAAATGATGCTTAGCCGCTTGAAAGATTCTGCAATTCGCGCTAAGGTTGTGGCTGAGATGAGAGAATCGGGGATTGATTATTCCAAGATAGAAATTGCCATTTCTCCCCTGAATAAGACACTTGCTCGCAGGAAAATGGCTGACATTGCCTTATCTCAGGGAAAATCAGTTGAAGACGCGGTCATTGATATTCTGATCGCATCAGAGGGCCGGGTTATTATCTCAATGGATGTTTTGAGTGAAGAAAATATCGAAAAAGCCATTGTTCATCCGGCTTCCTTTATTGCGACAAATGGATCTGGCTATCGGGATGATCATGGCAAAACGGGCGAGATTGTACATCCAAGAAGTTTCGGAACCTTTCCAAGAATTTTATCTAAATATGTCTTGGGCAAAAGAATTTTGGGTTGGGAAGAGGCTGTGCGAAAAATGACATCTCTGCCGGCGCAAAAATTTAGCTTGGAAAAACGAGGCGAATTGAAGGAAAAATATTTTGCTGACATTGTAATTATTAATCGGGATGAAATAAAAGACTTGGCTACACCGGAAAATCCATATCGGTACAATAAAGGCATTGATTTTGTTCTGGTAAACGGCCAAATCATTTTACAAAACGGAGTTTATAATAATAGCCGGCATGGCTCTGTAATTAGGCGCTAGATAAACCTTATAATAAATGAAAATAGGGGATCTGAAAAATAAAAGAATAACAGTCATGGGGCTGGGTTTGCATGGCGGTGGAATTGGCACGGTCCGTTTTTTGCATGAGGCTGGAGCGCGAATCGCTGTGACGGATCTTAAGTCAAAAGAAGAGCTGGCGCCGTCGCTAGCAAAACTGAAAGATCTCAAAAATATTGAATATGTTTTGGGTCAGCATCGGACCGAAGATTTTACCAGTGTTGACATGGTTATTAAAACTCCGCCGGCTCTATGGACTAGCGCGCACATCAAGCTGGCGCTGGAAAAAAATATTCCAGTGGAAATTGATTCCAGTTTATTTTTTAAGCTTTGTCAAAATCCGATTATCGGGGTGACGGGCACTAAGGGTAAAACCACTACAGCATCCTTGATATATGAAATTCTGAAAATAGCCGGTAGAAATCCGGTCAAAGTCGGCATCGGACAAACTTCCGTTCTGGATAAATTAAAAGACTTGAAAAAAGATAGTGTGGTCATTTTTGAGCTTTCCAGCTGGCGATTGAGCGCGCTTGGCAGATATAAATTGAGTCCGCAAGTGTCAGTCATTACCAATATTTTTCCGGATCATCTGAATTATTACAAAACAATGCAGGATTACGTAAAAGATAAAAAATACATTTGTATTAATCAAAAAGCGTCAGAATTTTGTGTTCTGAATTGGGATGATGAAATTTTGAGTAAGATTGAAACAGAAATAAAATCGCAAATTGTTAAAGTTTCAAAAAATAAAATTTCCGATGGCAAGTCTGTTTATATTTCCGATGGCGCAATATATCTGAATGATGGTATCGATGAGAAGAAAGTTATCGGCCTGGACGATATTAAATTGAGAGGAAGCCATAACTTGGGGAATATTCTGGCCGCTATTGGAGCCACGCATGCAATTGGTGTGAAATTGGCAGATATCAAAAAAGCTGTCGGAGAATTCAAGGGTATTCCGCATCGCTTGGAATTTGTCAGAGATTTTCAAGGCGTGGGATATTATAACGATACTGCTGCAACAACTCCGGAGAGCGCCATTTCCGGCATCAATTCTTTCGTCGAGCCAATTGTTTTGATTTGCGGTGGCGCCGACAAAAATCTGAATATGGCTGAGTTTGCCAAGGTTATCCTAGAGAGAACCAAAGATGCAATCTTTTTCAAGGGCAAGGCAACTGACAAGATAATCGCGGAAATTAAAAAGCTTTCGCCAAATTACAAATTCATAGTTGTTGATTCAATGGAAAAGGCAATTGAAATTGCCAAATCGCGAGCTGAAAAAGGGGATGTGGTTTTATTATCAACCGGCTCAGCTAGCTTCGGTGTTTTTAGGGACGAGTTTGATCGGGGCAATCAGTTTAAGGAGATTGTGAATAAATTGAAGTAGTATTTTTTTCTGAAAGTTATCCACAATGAGCTGTAGACAAGGCATTGTTATAGTGATATTATATCACTATAACAAATAAAACAAAAAAATGAACAATAGTATTTTTGAAGAAATAAAAAGGATTAATGAATATCGGAGCGAATTTTGGTCGGCGCGAGATTTGGCAAATGTCCTAGAATACTCAGAATACCGGCACTTTTTGCCAGTTATTGAGAAGGCCAAGGAGGCTTGTAGAAATAGTGGTGAAGTTATTCACAACCATTTCGAGGATGTCCTCGATATGGTCAAAATCGGTTCTGGCGCAGAAAGAGCCATTAATACAGTATATCTATCCCGCTATGCGTGCTATTTGATTATTCAAAATTCTGATCCGTCAAAAGAGGTAGTTGCTCTTGGGCAAACATATTTTGCCATCCAGACTCGCAGGCAGGAGGAAACTGATTTATTAATAGAGGATAATAAACGAATTAATTTACGCGATGAAATCAAGAAGCATAATACATCTTTGGCTGAGGCGGCAGAAAATGCTGGAGTAGAAAACTACGGTAAATTTCAGAACTACGGATACAAGGGATTATATGGCGGATTGGATGCGTCCGATATTCATAAAAATAAAGGTTTAAAAAGATCTCAAAAAATATTGGATCATATGGGTAGTGAGGAGTTGGCGGCTAATTTATTTCGTGCTACGCAGGCTGACGCAAAATTACGCAGGGAGCAAATTCATGGCGAGGACATAGCAAGTCTAGCCCATTATCAAGTAGGAAAAAAAGTTCGCAAGACGATAGAGGAGTTAGGCGGAACAATGCCAGAAAATTTACCGCTGACTGATGGAATTTGCAAAGCCAAAACTCGCTTCAAGAAAATTAATAATAAAAAAATTGAAAAATAAATCAAAGAGAGAATTTAAAAAAATATTAATTCCAAAAATATTGGCGATAATGATGGTAATTGCATTATACCTTTTTGTGGGTGAAATTTTTTCTAAAAATTTCCAATGGAGCAGTTCATTTCTAGCCATTGTTCCGGGGAGCATCTATTTGATCCTGACTTCCATAGCTTGGAAAAGACAAAGATTTGGCGGCGGGCTTTTTACAATTTTGGGCATCGGCTTGGTTTTATTCAATGTCTGGCAGGGAAGGGATACGCTGGCAATTTATATTCTGGCGCTTATTACATTTATACTAGGCTTTCTTTTCATCAGTTTTAGCGAAAAAAGAGTCAAGGTATAGACAAATTTTCTATATCTGGTACAATAAATTACAGTTTTTAACAAATCATGGGCCCTTAGCTTAGTTGGTAGAGCGCCTCGTTTGCACCGAGGAGGTCGGGAGTTCGAATCCCCCAGGGTCCACAAATTCAGCGCTACGCTGTTTTATTATAGTAAGGGCGATTAGCTCAGCTGGCTAGAGCGCGTCACTGATAATGACGAGGTCCGAGGTTCGAGTCCCCGATCGCCCACATTGACACAAATGACTAAATAATATAGAATTAACCATAGAAAAGCCTCAGGGGCTTTTTAAAAAAGCTTTAAAATTTATTTAGCTTAAAAATAGCTTAAATAAGCCAAAAGTCCCGCACAAAATTCCAATAAAGTCAGTCTAAATTATTGAATTTTATTTGCGAATTCGCCTGCGGCTACGATTTGTCCTAATAAAAATTTAACGAGCGAATTTCTGCGGGATGCTCATTTTTGTGCCTTCTCGCTACGCTCAAGACAAAAATGGCAAATAAAATAACAACATTTTTGAAAGAAGCCAAGGCCGAATTAATGAAGGTGAATTGGCCGAATAAAAAACAAACCATAAATTATACGATTCTTGTAATCGGCATCAGCATGGCTGTGGCTATTTTTTTGGGAAGCATGGATTATATATTCAGTTATTTATTAAAAACATTTATCATAAAATAATATGGCAAAACAAACCCAACATCACGGGCGCGCATGGTATGTTATCCACACTTACAGCGGCTATGAAGATAATGTTGCCCGAAACCTTAAACAAAGAATCGAATCCATGGATATGCAGGACTTGATTTTTGATGTTATGGTGCCGATTGAAAAAAAGATCAAAATCAAATCCGGCAAGAGAACGGTTGTGGAAGAAAAAATTTATCCCGGCTATGTTTTGGTGGAAATGATGGTGACCGACGCGTCTTGGTATGTGGTCAGAAACACTCCGAACGTAACAGGATTCATCGGACTCGGAACAACTCCGACTCCGGTTGATCCGGCGGAAATTGAAATGTTGAAGAAAAGAATGGGTGTGGCTGAACCGAAATACAAAATTGATGTTAAGGTCGGCGATTCCATCAAGGTTGTGGACGGACCGTTCAAAGATTTTGACGCCAAGGTTGACGAAGTTGATGAGGCCAAGGGAAGAGTCAAGGTTCTCGTTTCAATCTTCGGACGGGAGACACCGGTTGAATTGGACTTTTTGCAGATACATAAATTATAAAAAGCGATACGAATGATGCGAATGTCATGCAAATCTACGAATATGCGAATTCGTGGATTCGAATACAATTCGTGGATTCGAATCGGATAACAATATGGCTAAAAAGATAAAGACTATAATCAAGCTACAAATTCAAGCGGGAAAAGCAAATCCTGCGCCTCCGGTTGGTCCGGCTTTGGGCCAACACGGTTTAAATATCCAGGAATTTTGCACAAAATTCAATGAAGCCACAAAAGATCAAATGGGCGATATCATCCCGGCTGAGATTACGGTTTTTGAAGATCGAACATTTAGTTTTGTTTTGAAAACTCCTCCAGCCTCAGATCTCTTGCGAAAAGCGGCAGGTGTAGCAAAGGGCGCCGGCAATCCGTTGAAAGACAAGGTTGGAAAAATCAGTGAAGCGAAACTTAAAGAGATCGCCGAAAAGAAATTACCCGATCTTAATGCTAATGATGTCGAGGCAGCAGCCAAAATTATCGCTGGCACAGCCCGAAGCATGGGCATCAAAATAGAAAACTAGAAAACGTTCTAATGTTCTAGTGATCGAACGTTCTAGTTGAGCACAATTATAACAATTACAACAGTTACAACAAGTAGAACAATTTAAACATTAATAGGTGGGAGTTCGTCGCGGCGAACGTCATAACCACGAAAATATATGCAACACGGAAAAAAATACAGAGCGGCAGCGGAAAAAATCGACAAAGATAAAGTCTATTCTTTGGAAGAAGCCGTAAAGTTTATGAAAGAGAACAAGATTGCCAAGTTTGATGAATCAGTCGAGGTTCACATCAAGACCAATGTTGATCCGAAGAAAGGCGAACAGCAGGTGCGTTCCACGGTTGTGCTTCCGCACGGAACCGGAAAAACCAAACGAGTGGCAGTTATAACTTCCACTAGCGCGGATGAGGCCAAGAAGGCTGGAGCTGATATTGTCGGCGGAGAAGAATTGATTGAAAAATTTGCTAAAAAAATCGACTTTGATGTTTTGGTGGCCACACCTGAAATGATGCCGAAACTGGCAAAAGTCGCTAAAATTCTCGGGCCAAAAGGATTGATGCCAAATCCAAAGACACAGACAGTAACGACAAAAATCAAAGAAGCCGTGGAGGCGCTGAAAAAAGGACGTGCCGCGTTCAAGAATGATGACTCGTCTAATATTCATCAGGCAGTCGGAAAACTTTCTTTTGATGACGTGAAACTTGTTGAAAATATCAAAGCTTTCATAGAGGCAGTTGAAAAAGCTAAACCGGCCGCTTTCAAGGGAAAACTTATTGCTAATATTTCTGTCTGCTCAACTATGGGACAGGGAATAAAAATCAGTTTATAGCTTATAGAAAGTTCAAAAAAGCTCAGTCTGATGGCTGAGTTTTTTAGTTTGATGAATCCGCATAATTTTGCTAGAATTAGATGTAATCAGTTAATTTATATAATTTAATGCAGCAAAAAAGAATGGTAATTGGGCTTGTGGGTGAGACTGGTTCAGGCAAGGATACTGTAGCAAGCTATCTTAAGGAAAAATATGGCGCGCAGCTGATGCGTTTTGCGGATCCGCTTAAGGACACGCTTAAAATTTATTTTGATCAATCTTCCAAAGAAGATCAGCAATGGCTGGCAATTGAATTCAGAAAAAGATTTGGCAATGATATCTTGGGGAAAGCTTTGCGCCGAAAAGTTGAGCAGGGAGAAGGGCTGATTTCTGTGAATGGACTACGTATGCCGGAAGATTATGATTTCGTGAAAAGTTTCACTCCAAGTTTTGTGATTTATATAACTGCCGATCAAAAGTTGCGTTGGCAAAGGGTGAATGGCAGAGATGAAAAATCCGATGATAATATGAGTTTTGAGAAGTTTCAAGAGATTGAAAGGGCGGCAACAGAAGTGCATATTCCGGAAATAGGCGCTAAAGCCGATTTCACAATCCGAAACGAAAAAGATTTGGCGTATTTATTGGCTGAAACGGATAAGGTAATGGCGCGAGTAATACAATAGAATGAAGCGGGGCCAAAAGCCTCGTTTTTGACCGAAAGAGCCAAAAATAGTAGAATAGAAAGACCAAAAACTTTAATCTTAAGTAAAGATATGAAAAAGACAAAATCTGCGATAGGGGGAAAGTCGAAAATTTTTAACACAGAAACTTTATTGCGCGACCGGTTTATTCTTGATTATCGGGATCTGAAAAATGCTGTCGATCATTGCAAGGGACTGGGTTTAAAAATTGTGTTGACACAAGGGACATGGGATTTGGTCCATATTGGCCATGCGCGGTATTTTGAAGAGGCCAAGAGGCACGGCGATTTGCTTATTGTGGGTGTGGATAGCGACGAAAAAGTGCGCGAACGCAAAGGGCCGGATCGTCCAATTGTTCCGGAAGGGGAAAGGATTGAAATGGTCACGCACATGAGAAATGTTGATATCGTTGTTAGAAAAGAACTCGATCATCCCAAATGGCATTTGATAAAAGCGGTCAAGCCGGACGTTCTTATTGCGACTAAGGAAACATATACAAAACCTCAGCTGAAGGATCTTAAAAAATTTTGCGGGAAAGTGGTAGTTTTGGACCCGAGAGCGACGACTTCAACCAGCGCCAAAATCAGGAGATTGCAGATTTCAACCGCTAAAAAATTGGAAGAGAAACTGACTCCGCGCATATTGAAAGCGATCGGGGACGTGCTTTCTGAAATCAAGGAAGAAAAACTAAAAAAATGAAAAAAATAATTCTTGCATACGTTCCGGTCTTGCATGACGGCTATCGGCGTTTTTTTGAAAAATACAAAGACGCCGATCTTTATATTTTAGGCAATGAATTAATTTCCGAACATGACACGCTGGCTAAAGAAATTCGCCGACTTGATCCGGAACTCGTGAAAAAATCCATCGAAAGTTGGGGGATTTTTGACGATGTTAATATTGCCGATAAAAAAGAACTTGAAGAAATAGGCGGAGGACAAATAATTATGCCCAACGATGAGGTGATGAGGGCAATAGCGGCAAAATATTTTTCCGGAAAGGAAGTTATTTTTGATGACATATTTCTACGCTGGGACAAACATAACACGACCAAAGAATTTCCGATTGATCCAGACAGAAAAATAACTTCTGGTGATTTCGACAAAGAAATGATGCTGGCCGCCAATCTTTTTTCCAAAGAAAGCTCTGATTGGTGGCGCAGAATCGGTTCAGTTATCGTGAAAGACGGAAAAATAATTGTTTCCGCTTGTAATAAACATGTGCCATCAGAACATACCCCGTTTGTGAACGGCGATCCGCGCAGCAATTTTCACAAAGGCGTCCATCTTGAACTTTCAACAGCATTTCATTCAGAAGCGGCAGCCATTGCTCAAGCAGCTAAAGAGGGAATCAGTCTGGAAGGCGCGAGCATTTATGTTACGACTTTTCCGTGTCCGCCTTGCGCCAAATTGATCGCGTATTCCGGCATCAAAAAAATTTATTATAATATCGGTTATGGAGTTTTGGATGGGGAAAGTATCTTGAAAGATAATGGTGTGGAAATTATTTTTGTAGATGTAGATCTGCCGCAAGAAAAAACCTTGGCAGATGTGCCATATGAAAAATAAAAATAATTTTGATAAAAAAAATAACCCTCGAGTTGCCTCGAGGGTTTTATGATTTTGCGGGAGGGAGCTTTGCTATTGCTCTATGTCTCCGACCCATTTGCACAAGTAAACCGTGCTTTCATCGATCTCAACCTGATGGCCACCTTCTGTGGATTTCCAGAACAGAAGCCCGTCTTTTGTTGTCAGGACATGGTCTACGGTGCCTTTTTTCATCCAAAAAACTCCTGTGGGACCGATTTTGAATCGGTTGAGGTTGTCATTGAAGGTTATGGCATGCGCGTTGTCAGGGACTGTCCGCGCATCCGACAAGTAGAGCCCTTCCTTGATTCCGGTGAACATCACTACTCCGTTATCCAGTATTATGGGCTCTGTGAAGCTTGCCATATCAATGGTTCCTGCGTCAAAGAGCTTGAAGATGGGCAGTCCTTCGGGGTTTATGCCGAGGTAATAGCCGAGTTCGCACTCTGCAAATAAAGCAGGTAACACCTTTTTTAATCCTTCGTGCATCATCCACCCCCTGAGTTATGGTTTATCAACAAATCCCTTGATTCTTTTCGCATCCTGCGCTTTCTTTTCTTCCGACTTGGCGAAGGTAGCCTTGGCCGGGCCAGTCAGATCGGGCTCTTGGATGTGGGCATGAAGGTGTCGGATGGTGCTGGCGTTATGTTCGGGATCGCCGAAACGCATAACTAGTCCACCACCCTTCATCCTAAACTTCTTTACCGCCCACTTAAAAATTTTTCCCAACTCTGCCCAGGCTTCAGGTGGTACTGCCATAATGTCATTGTCCTTTGAATGCCTCTTATAGACTATGACAAGATGGCTTCGATGGTGCTTGTAAGGGAAGTCATTAGACTTCATTATCCAGAATTCACCCTCCTTGATCGCCGTCTTTCTTAGAGTTTCGTAGTCGCAAAATGGGCACTTGCCCTTACCGACTGTTTCCTGCATAGCCTTGAATTGCTCAGGAGTCCTCGCTCGGCCTATAGTTCCAAGACGCTCGTTTTCTTCCGGCATATTAGCCTCCTCTAAGTAGATAAAATGGTTTTGGAATTTTGTATTCAGATGTCAAAAAGCTGATATAAAAGCATATCAGCTTTCAGCTAAAAAGTAAAGTTTTACGAAGTTATTTTTGAAGTTTTTTGTAGCCTAATTTAACTTTTAACTTATCACATTCCGCATCTGTGCCTTTAGCATTGCCGACAATAAGTTGGACATGACAATGATCTACACTGGCACCGGCGTACTCAGTTTTACCAAAGCGCATAAAAAACGAGCCGCCTTCAATTTGAAATTCTTTTTCTGCCCAACCAATCAATTTAAATAATTCCTTAGTTGCTTCTGGATCAATTTCTGAGGGCATGGTAGCATGCTTTTTATACACGAAAATCAAATGTAGCTTTGTCCCTTCATAAGGGCTCATATTTTCTGAGACATACCACCAAGCGCCTTCTTTGAGAATCGGCTTAGGATGATATTTAGTGAAATATTCCGGACAAAAAGGACATACGCCATCATCTGTAATTTTGCGCATGAGTTCAATTTGTTCAGGGGTGCGGGCATGGTTAAAATCCAAGAATCCAATTTTTTCTTCAGGAGTATATTTTTTCTTGGCCATATGTAGAAAGTTAATTGATTTTTTAGATAGCGACTGGAATTCCTTTGATGCCCGGATGCGGATTATAATCGGAAAGTTCGAAATCGTCTTTTCGGAATTCAAACAAATCTTTTTTGTCAGTATTTATTTTCATGGTCGGGAACGACCGTGATTCGCGTTCCAGCATTTTTTCTACGGCTGGAACTTGATCAACATAAATATGCGCGTCAGAAATGGTATGGACATATTCATACGCTTCGGTACCGGTGACGTGGGCAATCATCATGGCCAGCGCCGCATACTGGATCATATTAGAAGGTACTCCGATCGGAACATCACCCGATCTCTGAATCATATGCAAAGTCAGCTTATTTTCGATGATGCGGATGTGTACCCAGCCGTGACAAGGCGCCACAACGACTTTTTGTTGCTTACCAACTCCGCGACCGATATACTGTGGGATCCATGGACTAACAAAATGCGTTCGCAGCTGCGGTTCTTCTTTGATTTGTTCAACAATGTGCTTGAATTGATTGAAAGTGCCGCCGTCAATCATCGGAAAATCATGAAAGCCGGCGCCGTATGAGCCGGGACCAAGATCGCCGGTTTCCAATCCTCGCTTGTGACACTTGGCCTCCGTACACCAAATGTTCCACCAAAAGCATCCGAATTTTTCTAGTTCTGCGACTGTGCGAGCGCCATTTATAAATCCGCAAATTTCACCGATAGCTTGCTGCCAAACAGTGACCGGCAGATTTTCTGAAACAGCCGGCGCCATATTTCTTTCAGTTATCATCGGGAAGCCATTATTCAGTCTGAAGCGCATTGGGTTTGAACCGATAACAGTCAGGGCGTCGGTGCCTTGTTGGGAGGGTGTTACCACTCCATTTTTCAAAATATATCTAAGTAAATCTTTATACTGATTGTCTGGCGTTCTTTGATTGACTGGCTTGGTTTTGGTGATGTCTTGCATAAGATTTCTTTACTTATTTAGTATTGATATTATAGCCATAATCTGAGGGTTTTGCAATTATCTTGAGTTAAAACAAGGGCTTGTTTCGGAGGCGGTTGATATGGTAAAATAGATAGGTAAATAACGTTAGATTCTATGATTTCACTTATTGTTGCTGTTGGAAAAAATAATGCGATTGGTCGCAATAATCAATTGCTATGGGACATTCCGGAGGATATGGCTCATTTCAAAGAAAAAACTGCCGGACACACGGTAATCATGGGTGACAAAACTTTCACTTCGATCGGAAAGGCTTTGCCAAATCGAAAAAATATCGTGGTTACTCTGGAAAAAGATTTTACAGCCAAGGGCTGTGATGTCAGGCATGATCTTTTTGAAGTATTGAATGAATATAAAAATAGCGAGGAAGAAGTTTTTGTGATCGGCGGCGGGATGATTTATAAATTATCCTTACCGATGGTGGATAAGCTGTATCTGACAATTGTGGATGACGCGCCGGCTGATGCGGATACTTTTTTTCCAGACTATTCAGAATTCAAAAATGTTGTCATTAAAAAAGATGTGGATAACGGACAATACAAGTTTTCCTTTGTTGAATTAACTAGATAAAAAATAATTATGAATTTCCAAGAATATCAAGAAAAATCTCGCAAAACTGCTATATATCCTAACGCCGGAGAAAATTATGTTTATCCGACAATAGGTTTGGCTGGAGAAACGGGAGAAGTTTCTGAAAAAATAAAAAAAGTAATCCGCGACAAAAATGGCGTTGTTGATGAGGAAACCAAAGAAGCTATTAAAAAAGAGCTGGGAGATGTTCTTTGGTATGTTTCTCAATTGGCGACAGAATTAGGATTATCTTTGGATGATATTGCGGAAAATAATATAGAAAAACTTTATAGCCGTTTAGATCGCGGAGTTATAAATGGTAATGGAGATAACAGATAATTTAAAATTTTAAATTTATAATTCATGAAATATATTCCGGTCATTGGCATGGAAATTCACGTGGAGCTTAAGACGGCTTCAAAAATGTTCTGCGACAGCAAGAATGGTCTTGGTTTGGAAAAAGAACCCAATGTAAATATTTGTCCGGTATGCACCGGCCAACCTGGGACTTTGCCGGTGGCGAACAAGCAGGCGATCGAGTTTGTGCAGATGGCGGGCTTAGCTTTGAATTGCAAGATTGCGCGAGTTTCTAAATTTGACCGCAAGAACTATTTTTATCCGGATATTCCGAAAGGCTATCAAATTTCTCAGTATGACCAACCGCTGTGCGGTAAAGGACACATTGAAATTGACGGTAGAGAAATTGGCATCACCCGAATCCATATGGAAGAAGATACCGGCAAGCTGGTGCATCCCAAAGGCGCTGATTATTCCCTGATTGACTTCAATCGCGCTGGAGTGCCGCTTATGGAGCTGGTGACTGAGCCGGATATTGAAAGCGGCAAGGAAGCCAGGCTATTCTGCCAGAAATTGCAACAGATTTTTAGGTATCTGGAGATTTCCGAAGCGGATATGGAGAAGGGGCATATGCGCTGCGAAGTCAACATTTCTTTGCGCAAAGAAGGCGAAGAAAAACTGAGCGGAACCAAGGCGGAAATTAAAAATCTGAATTCTTTTCGAGTTGTCGAAAGAGCGGTGGATTATGAAATAAAAAGACAAACAGAAATTTTGGAAAAAGGCGAAAAAGTCGCGCAGGAAACGATGGGCTGGGATGAGAATCGCGGAGAAACTGTAGCGCAAAGAAAAAAAGAATCCGCGCATGACTATCGCTATTTTCCGGAGCCGGATATTCCGCCGATGAGATTTTCAGATGAATATGTGGAAAATTTAAGGCGACATTTGCCGGAATTGCCGGACGCTAAATACGCCAGGTTTGTGGAAGAATATAAATTATCCAAAGAGAATGCCGAGGTCATTACGGGCGAGAAGGATTTGGCTGAATATTTTGAAGAGGTTGTTTCCGAGGCTCAAGAGAAGATAAAAAACGGAGAGATAAAATCCGCTGAAGAAAAAGTGGTTAAGCTAGCGGCGAATTATATGGTCAGCGAGTTACAAAAACATCTGGTGAAAAATGCTCAGACCATCAAGGATGTGAAAATAACGGCTGAAAATTACGCGGAACTTGTCGGAATTCTGGCAGATGGTAAAATAAACTCAAGCGCGGGGCAGGTTGTTTTGGAAGAAATGTATGCGACCGGCGGAGACCCTTCGCAAATCATTGAAGTCAAAAATCTAGCGCAGACCAGTGACGCGGGTGAGCTGGAAAAAATCGTGGATGAGGTTTTGGCAAAAAATCAGCAGTCCGTTGAAGATTTCAAGGCCGGCAAACAAAACGCTTTGCAATTTTTGATGGGGCAGGTAATGTCGGCTACGAAAGGCAAAGCTAATCCTGAGATGGTGATTGAAATTTTAAAGAAAAAAATTTAATCAACTAAATTTAAAAAATATGGGAGGTTATGGAGAAAATTTTCCAGTTGGAGCAGGTGGAAGGGTTTTTGATGAGAGATTGGAGCGAAAAAAAGAATTTGGAGTAGATCCAATAAAAATTGACATTGCAAAACAGGCGGAACAAGCCAGATTGGAGACGGAAGCTGCCTTGGAAAAAGCTTTTGAGTTTATGAGTCCCGAGGATGTTGAAAAATTATTTGCTAAAATGAAAGAACAAAATGAAGATAGGGTATCAGGTCATGCTTAATTTTTTCTGATTAAATTTTATGGTAAATCATGACTGGCCGCCAACAAAAAAGCCTGGAGAAGAAGACGCTGTTGATCCGCTTGAGGACGGATCATTTATGGTTTTCGACGGCATGAAAGATACTTTTAGTTCAGAAAAACCGGTTGGTGAGGGCGGTGAAAGTGTTTCTCTTTCCGGTAACCATCATTTCGATGCGCTAGAAAAAGGAGAACAAGTTGGCACAAAACGTGCGCCTAGCAATAATTATGAATATTTTTTATCTACAAAAGAGGAGTTGGTGGCGGAGGAGCAAAAATTCGAAGTTCCATGGATAACAGAAAGACCATCTACAAAAGAAGAAATTTTATTTGAACTTAAAAAGTTGATGGAAAAAGCGGAAAAAATTACACATGACATCGTTCTTAATCCTCAAGAATACATGCTTTTGGGTGGTGCGGAAAAGAAAGGTGTCGAGGTTGATCTGGAAGACAGGGATAGACTTGATGAAATTTTGGATATTTATAAAAAAATACTCGCAATCAAAGAAAGTCCTCTGGGTTTTTCTGACTTGCAATTAGATCAGATCATCGAAAGACTTGAAAATTGCGCGGGATATTTTGAGCAGCATAATCTTGTGGGTAGCGGATATGATAAAATTGGAAAAGTCGAAGTTGAGATGGATGGGTAGGAGGTACAATTTTTTTGGAAAAAATAAAAGCGGTCATTTGTCTATGCTAAATGCCGCTTTTTGTTATTTCAGATATCGACCGATTAATGGAAGTGGTTTTTGCCTCCCCATTTTTTTCAAAGAGTGAAATGATGAGAATTTCCAGTTTTTTATACTGGTCAAAATCGGCTGGCAGCTTGGCTATTATATGTATGCCATTATCGGTTATGTGAAAGACGGTCGCTTTCAAGGTTGAGAAAAAGCTATTTCTTCCGTTAGCTGATAGCCTTACTGCGAGTTCTTCCAGCATGATGCTCAGTTTTCGGTTGGACGAAAGATCCACGTAGAGCAATCCGTCCATAATGTAAACAGCCTCAATAAAACCCAATAATTTTCTCGCTTCCATAGTGCCAACCTCCCTTCTTGTTAAGGTGCGTTTCGTCAAATCAATGTAGCATCGGCGCCTTATAAAGTCAATATTTTGGCATATTGCCGAAATTTTTAAGAATTGCTATAATATTATAAAAGATATGAATACACAGAAAAGATACATTTACGCAGGGGGATTAAAAAAGAATAATTTTGAATTTTCAATAGAAAAAACCATCCGCTAATAAGGCGGATTTTTTGTACCTTTTAATCTGGAGGTGGCTATGGCTGGACAAAATGTACTGCTTACTAAAGAGGAAGTGGTTGCGCTTGAGGAGAAGCGCAAAAATTGCGTATGTCTGCATAAAGAAGATGGGAGTGGCTGCCACTGCTATATCAAGAATTGCAAAACATGCTACACTCCCGTAGTTGAGGGCGAGCATTGCGCTACGGCATGTGCAGGAAAGTGAAGGAGGAACTTTTTCTTGCGCAGAATAAGATCAAAAAGGCTGGGAATCTTCCCGGCCTTTAGTTTTTTATAAAAGACTTCACTTCTTTTTCAATATTTTTATAATTCGCGATCCACTTTATCCTTTTGTCTTTTTGAAACCAAGTCATTTGCCTTTTGGCATAATTCTTGCTTTCTTGCAGAAGATTTTCTCGCATTTCTTTTTCGGAAATTTTGCCTTGCAAGAATAGCGCAAGCCATTTATATTCCAAGCCGAAACTTTCCAATCTTTTCCAACTTACACTAGAAGCATGCAAGTTTGCCACTTCATCGATCATTCCTTGCGCAAATCTTTTTGCGAGTCTTTCCTCGATTCTTTGCTGTAATTTTTCTTTGGGTATCGCAATGCCAATTTGCAAAAAATCATACCGTGAACTGTAAACTGTGAACTGTGAACTAATCTCAGGGACTTTGCCAAGTGTTTTACAAATTTCAATCGCCCGAATCAATCGAACCTTGTTTTTCGCATCAATATTTTTCGCTCGTATCGGATCTAGATTTTTCAACATTGCAAATAATTCTTCTGTCGGTTTATTTTGTAATTTATTGCGTAATTTCCAATCCGGTTTAACTTCCGGAAATTCCACGTTGTCTACAATCGATTTTATCCAAAATCCGGTACCGCCGCAGATGATTGGCAACTTACCGCGTTTCAAAATATCTTTAATGATTTTATCAACTTTTTTCTTATATTGTCCGGCACTGAAATTGGTCTTGGGACTGACGATATCCAACATCCAATGCTTGGCTAATTTTTGTTCCTTTTTCGTTACCTTGCCGGAACCAATATCCATTCCGCGATATATTTGCCTTGAGTCAGCCGAAACGACCTCTCCATCAAATTTTTGGGCAAGCTGAATAGCCACATCTGATTTGCCGGATGAAGTAGGGCCGAGAATGACGATGATTTTGGGATTTGATTTAAACATATTAATGGATTATAATGGCTTTAATTGGGTTAGTAAAGGTTCTTTGAAAGGAGGTGATTATGAGCTTCATTGTTGCAGCAAGTTGTTGTCGGGAATGCTTTAAAAACAAGGGTTTTAATTGTGCTGATAATAAGGTTAGGGTATCACAACAATTTAGGGATGCCTTGGAGGAGGCGCTTGTTAACCTTGATAATGAAGAAATTACCGATGAGCAGTATGAATCACTGACTGCCCTTACAACTGATTTGCGGCTGGCCTGTAAAAAATGCAAGGGGAAATCCCCGATTGTTGCCAAAAAAATTGAGGCAACGGTGGTAAGAGCAGCTAACGAAGGCGTGGCAGCAAGAAAGGCTCAATGCAGGCAGTCCTCTATTAGCAGAAAACATAAACCGTTATCGAACAATAAGCGGTTGAAAAGGTTGGGGGTCAAAAAGGAGGGGAATCTATTCATAATCGAAAAATTTACAAAAGGATGAGCAATCATCCTTTTATTTTATTTCTCCTTCTAAATTCCAAGTATTAATTTTTATAATTTTAATTTTCGCAAATTGTCCGACTAAATTCTTCTTGTTTGAAATTATTTTAACATTTTTTCCGGTTCTGGTTTTGCCGAAATAATTTCCGTTTTTTTGGGTTTCGATTAAAACTTCTTGAATTGTATCATTATATTTTTTATTATTCGCAAAGGCAGTTTTTTTGAGAATTTCATTCAAAAATTGTTCGCGTCTTTCTTTTTCCGGTTTGGAAACATTGTCTTTCATTTTCCAGGCTACCGTGCCAGGGCGCGGAGAATATTGTCCAAAGAAAACCATATCATATTTGCATTTTTTCATAATTTCCGCGGATTGCAGGAATTGTTTTTTAGTTTCACTGGGAAAGCCGACAATGATGTCGGAAGTCAAAGCATATTGAACGTCGGGCTTATATTTTTTGAAAGCTAATTTTATTTTTCGCACTAAGCTCAGATAATGTTTGGCGGTATATTTGCGGTTCATTTTTTGGATGATTTCATCTGAACCGGATTGAATCGGCAAGTGGATATTTTCACAAACCTTTTTTGATTTGGCAATTGTTTCAATGAGTCCGTCCGACATATCCTTGGGATGCGAAGACACGAAATTTATCCAAAATTTTCCTTGGATGGCATTGATTTTTTTGAGCAGCTGCGGAAAAGTGACCTCATCCGCCTTGTCAGGCACCTTCTCCTTGGAGGAGAAGGGGTTTGGTTCCACAACTTTTTGAGCCTCATCCGCCCTTCGGGCACCTTCTCCTTCAGGAGAAGGGGACTTGGAAGTGTCCTTGTAGGAATTTACATTCTGTCCAAGCAAAGTGATTGATTTGTAACCTTGGTTTACGAGACTTTTTATTTCCGAAATTATTTCTGTAGCTGGACGTGAAGTCTCTCGTCCGCGGGCGTAGGGGATAACACAATAGGCGCAGAAATTATTACAGCCGGTCATTATAGGCACGTAGGCTTGAAAATTGTTTTGATACTTTGGAATGATATTTAAATAATCCCTATCGTACTTAGACATCAAATGTCCAAGTGAATTATCGTCGATGCTTAGACATTGGATGTCTCTCACCTTCATTGCGCGTTGGACATCCAATGTCTTCACGCTTGGTTTTTCGATAAGTTTTTGAAAAGCTTCCGGAAAATTTTTTATTTCACAAAACAAATCAACTTTGTTTTTAAGTCTCCTTTGTACATCCTTGCGATTGGCCAGACAACCGGTCAATATTATTTTGGTTTGTGGTTTGTAGTTTTTAGTTCGTAGATTGTGGACTTGGCTATAAACTCTGTTTTCAGCTGCTTGTCGTACCCCACAAGTGTTGAAAATGACCAAATCCGCGTCTTTTATGTCAGAAGCTAGTTCGTAGCCATTATTCTCCAGAAAGCCGGCAATCCGCTCAGAATCCGAGATGTTCATTTGACAGCCGAAAGTTTTAATAAAGTATTTTTTGTTCATAGAATAAGTTTTGTCATTCCCGTGAAAACGGGAATCTAGTATCTGGACTTTGTGACTAGATTCCGGCTCAAGGCCGGAATGACAATTAAAATGCTTGACAGCCGAAGGTTTTGATGTAATATTTCAATAGAAGTTCTTACAAGATAGGTATTCATCAGAATACCTTAAAATAACGTTGAAATCAAGGAGGGATCATGACACTCGCGACAGTAAGAAAAATCGGAGTTTTGCTAAAGTGGTTGACGGTGGTGGTTTTTCTAGCTGCCATAGTGCGTGAATCCGCGTGGATTTCTATCATCGGAATCATGCTTATCTTCATTACCTTTGTCTGGTTTGTTATAAAGACAAAATTCGAAACGATCGTATTTCATAACAAAATGCTAAGGATGTGTGGATTTCTCGTGCCAGATGGCGAAGAGAAACTCGTTTTTTAACAAGAAGGGCCAGCGGAAATCCGCCGGCCCTTTAAAATTTTCTATAATGTGTCATTGCGAGCCTAGCGAAGCAATCTCTAAATTTAACTCATATACTTAGATTGCCACGTCGTCCGCGGCGGCCTCCTCGCAATGACAAAATTTATTACTTCTTGTCTTTTATTTCCGCCACAATTTTTTCCACAAACTCATCGGTCTTCATCACATTCTGATCCTTGGTTCCGCGGCCGCGGACGGCAACAGAATTTGATTCCATTTCTTTTTCACCGACGACCAGCATATAGGGAATTTTTTGTTTCTCGGCTTCGCGGATTCTTTTGCCGAGGCCTTCAGCTGAGGCGTCAACTGAAGCGCGGACGCCAGACGCAATTAGTTGCGTCTCTACCTCTTTTGCGTAGGCTCCAAACTTTTCTTCTGAGACCGGAATGATCATCGCTTGGACGGAGGATAGCCAAACTGGAAAATTTCCAGCAGTCTTCTCAATTAAGAAAGCGAAAAATCTATCAAATGATCCCATAATTGCTCTGTGGATAACAACCGGCCTTTCCTTCTCGCCATTTTCATTAATAAAAGTAAGATCAAATTTTTCCGGCATATAGAAATCGATTTGCATTGTAGCAATTGTATCTTCTTTGCCCAAAACATTTTCTATTTGCACATCAATCTTCGGACCATAGAATGCTGCTTCGCCTTCCACTTCTTCAAACTTTTCTCCAGACTGTTGCAATGCCTGCCTTGCTACCTCAGCCGAATTTAGCCAAGTTTCCTTGTTTTCAATATCGCCAAATTTATCCTTATTATTAAAGTCTGGCAAGGATAGCCTGAACCAATAATCTGAAATATTAAAATCAGCATAAACTTGCTTGAACATTTTCAAGACATTAACCAACTCTTCTTTCAATTGTTTTTGATTGCAATATATGTGGGAATCATTTTGCGAGAAGCATCGAGCGCGGATAAGTCCGGTCAGAACGCCCGATCTTTCGAATCTATGTATCGGGCTGAAATCAGAAAATCTGATTGGCAAATCGCGATAGCTCATCATTTTATTTTTGTACATAATATGATGATGCGGACAATTCATAGGCTTCAAGTAGTATTTTTCACCCTCGATGTCTATCGGGTTATACATATCATCTTTATAATGTGACAAGTGTCCCGACTTTTTATAAAGTTTTTCATTAGCTAAAACTGGTGTGTAGACAAAACTATATCCGCTTTGTCTTTCCAGCTCATACATGTAATCCTCAAGTTTTTTTCGTATAAACGCGCCCTTTGGCAGCCAAAGCGGTAAGCCCTTTCCGACTTCTTCGGAAATCATAAATAATTCCATTTCTTGTCCGATTTTTCGGTGGTCTCTTTTTTCGGCCTCTTCCAGCATATGCAGATATTCTTTCAAATCATTCTTGGATTCAAAAACCACGCCATAAATTCTTTGCATTTGTTTATTATTCTCGTCCGCTTTCCAATAGGCGCCGGAAATTTTGGTGAGCTTGAAAGCATCAACTTTGATTTCTCCGGTTGAGTCTATGTGCGGACCGGCGCACAAATCAACAAATCCGCCGGATTTGTACACGGATATTTTCTGTCCTTCTTTTTCCAAGTCGCGAATAAGTTCAACTTTATAATCCTGTCCGAGAGCCATAAAATCTTTTTTGGCATCTTCGACTGAAATTTCAGCCCTTTCAAATTTATGATTCGCTTTGATGATAGCTTTCATTTTTTCTTCCAAAATCGGCAAATCTTCCGGAATCAAAGTCCGCGGCAAATCAAAGTCATAGTAAAAGCCGTTTTCAATGGCCGGACCGGTGCCGAATTTCGCTTCCGGAAACATTTCCAAAACCGCGGCAGCCAAAACATGGGCAGCGGAGTGGCGAATTAATTCGAGTTGATTTTTGTTTGACATATGGTTTATTTATTAGTAATATTGTTATTAAACGCTAACAAAGGAGGTTTTAAATGGCTAGTTCTGCAATACTTGCTCCTTGTCCAACAGAGGGTTGCAAGGGTGGTGTCCCTATTGGCATAGAAGCCATTTTGGATGCTGAAACAGACAAGCTGCAAATCAGATTTAAGATAATGCAATGTCCAGAATGCGGAGCTATTTATACTGTGGGCGCTAAGTACGTTCCGATTATAATGCACCCTTCAGAGCCCTACAGATCTAAAAGGAAATAAATAACCCCGTCTCAAAAATCTTTGAATGCAATGCGTAAAACGCAAGGCATAAGATTTCTGGGACGGGGCCTTTTTTATTTGCCTCGCGGTTCCACCCAAATTCAGATTTGTCATTCCCGCGGAGGCGGGAATCTAGTCACAAAGCCTAGATACTGGATTCCCGTTTTCACGGGAATGACAGGATAATAAATCTGCACTTTAGAAAAAAGTTATCTCGCTAACTTACAACGGAAACTCTGCGGTTGGTAGCCGCTTCAACATCTCATTTGCTTGTAACTGGATTATATTACAAAATCGCTTTGACCGCAACCTCTAAGTGACGTAAAATTAAACTTATGACCTAAGCATTTGTCGCGCATCGATAACGTTTCTAAAACTAAGTTTTTGAGAACGCCATGCCCACTCCTAAAACTTAGTTTTCGCTAGGCCGTAATGATGCAAGTGCGTAAGTCCTAAATCTAAGAAAAATTTATGTTAGCAGGTGTTTTAGTTTTTATTTTTTTCTTATTTGTATTCATTGCGATTTTATTCGGCAGCCATTTTTTCATTTATTTTTCACTGGTCAGATTTCTGAACATTTCAGCGCCGAACACAAAAATTTGGCTCGCCGTGGCAATTTTTATTTTAGGCATAAGTTTCATATTGGCTTCCATCCTGACACATTACAGTGAAAATGTAATTCCAAAAGTGCTTTATTTTTCTTCCGGCTTGTGGCTGGGCGTAGCACTGAATCTGATAATAGCCTTTGCTGTTTCTTGGATCTTTGTGGTGATTGCGCGGATCGTTGGGTATCAATTCGATCATAAATATTTAGTGGTCTTATCAATCGCCTTTGCGGTTATCTATACCGGATATGGCGTGTGGAATGTTTATCATCCGAAAATTAAAAATATTACCGTCAAAATAAATAACTTGCCGGAGGCATGGAAAGGAAAAACGGCCGTGCAATTGTCCGATGTCCATTTGGGACATATCTTTGGTGAAAAATTCATGGCTTCGATAGTGGAAAAAGTAAATGCCCAAAATCCGAACATCGTTTTTATTACCGGCGATTTGTTTGACGGCATGGATGGAGCCTTGGATAATCTCGTAACTCCACTGGATGATATAAAAGCGCCGGACGGAACATATTTTGTGACCGGAAACCATGAAACGTATTTAGGGGTAAGCAAAGCCTTTGATGTTCTGGCAAAAACTCCGGTGAAGATTTTGAATGATGAGATGGTCAATGTGGATGGCATGCAAATTCTGGGAGTCAGTTTTCCGGAAAGAGGAGCTTCGAAAAACATAGAAGAAACGATTAAAAATATCTCCGGTTTCAATCCGAATAATCCAAGCATCCTTTTGTATCATAATCCGGCACAGGAAGCGCAGGCAAAAGCCAGCGGAGTGAATCTGCAGCTGGCAGGACACACGCACAAAGGACAATTATTTCCGATTTTTTTGATCGACAAATTGATTTACGGCAAATATTACTACGGACTTTTTCAAGAGGGAAATTTTTCCATTTATACTTCCAGCGGCGTTGGCACCTGGGGACCGACTGTCCGCACTATGGCCGATCCGGAAATTGTGGTGATTCATTTTGAGTAATTAAAACATTTCAATTCTGGCTTCTGGAACTATGTTTTTGAGATTAGTTTCAAGGCCGTCGGCCTGGCTTATGCAATAAGGGGTTTCAAGTCGGGAATTGTTGATTGAAAGATAAATTTTGACAGCGCCGGATTCGCAGTGGTCGAAATATTGCGAAAGTTTTTTAAGGATATCCTGATTGGTCGAATTTGGAAGGGTGATTATCATTTTTGTATAGTCATTCTTTTTTTCAACAGGTTTTTCATTGGTTTTTCGCGTAGCCAGAATTCTTTTAAATTTTTCTAATTCTTCCTGATTCACCACTGTGACCGAATCGCACAGCAATTTGAAGACACCGTCTTTGTCAGAAATTTTTCCACTGACCAAAACAATCTTGTCATCTTCCCAGACCGATCCGGTCACATCGAGTACTTTTGGAAAAACTAAAACCTCCATCGCAGCATCCGTATCTGCAATTGTGACAAACAACATCGTCTTTTGAGTCTTTAGATAAATTTTATGAATAAAAGAAATAACTCCACCGACATTGATATTTTGTCCTACGTGAGAAGAATTGATATCCTTGATCGGCACGCCCATCGCGGCAAAATAATCTTTATATTCGCGGGCAGGATGATCACTAATGTAAAGCCCCATCAGTTCTTTTTCCCAGCTCAAGCGCTGTTTTTTGGTGGCTGATTCGGTTTCAAGCAGAGCGATTTCCGGCATCGCAATTTCTGAGGCGCCAAAAAGACTGAATTGTTGCGAACTTTGATTTTTTTGGAAATTTTTGGAATGCGTGATGATATTTTCAATGGAAGCTACGATTTGGTTTCTTTCGCCCAGATCTTCAAGGGCGCCGACTTTCGCCAAGGCCTCAATCGATTTTTTATTCAAATCCTTGGTTTGCACTCTTTCGACTAAATCCGTCAGGCTCTTGAATTTGCCGTTCTTTTTTCTTTCTTCCACAATTTCGTGCGCCACATTGTGGCCGACATTCTTGATGGCGTTTAATCCGAAACGAATCCTTTCTTTTTTAGTTTCCGGGTCGACAATTACAGCGAATTCCTCAAAACTTTCATTGACATGCGGAGCCATAACTTCGATTCCCATATCGCGGCATTCGGAAACTTCAATCGCGACACGGTCGATATTGTCTTGGTCGGAAGTCAGAAGAGCGGCCATAAAAGCGGCGGGGAAGCGCGATTTCAGATAAGCAGTTTGATAACCGATGAGTCCGTAGCAAGCGGCATGCGAACGGTTGAATCCGTAGCCGGCAAAGGGTTCGATGAATTCAAAAACTTTTTCTCCAATCTTTCGATCAATGCCTTGCGCGACACAGCCTTCGATAAATTTTATTTTCTGTTCCTGAATCAAGGCAAAAATTTTCTTGCCCATGGCTTTTCGCAAAACATCCGCTTCACCCAAGGAGAAACCGGCGAGATCGCGCGCAATCTGCATGACCTGTTCCTGATAGACAGCGACGCCGTATGTTTTGTTCAGAATCGGCTCTAGTTTTGGATGGAGATAATTAATTTTCTTTTCTCCGTGTTTGCCTCCAATAAAAGCGGGAATCCAATCCATCGGTCCTGGTCTGTAGAGAGCGGCCATAGCAATAATATCTTCCAGCACCGTTGGCTTCAAAAGTTTCAAATATCTTTTCATGCCTGAACTTTCAAATTGAAAAACGCCCGTTGTCTCTCCGTTTTGAAAAAGTTCATATGTTTTCGGATCATCAAGCGGAATTTCATCAATATTAATATCCAGTCCTTCAATTTTTCTGACGATGCGCAAAGTGTTCTGGATAATAGTGAGATTTTTTAGTCCCAAGAAGTCCATTTTCAAAAGTCCGATTTTTTCCACAAAACTGGATTTGGTTGAAGAAGAATATTGAGTTACAGTTCCGCCGTTCTCGCCGCCCTTGGTGATGTTTTGCAGCGGGGTATATTCCGTAACCGGATCTTTGGTGATGACCACGCCGCACGCATGCATGGAAGCGTGGCGCACGACGCCTTCCAATCTTTTGGCGCTGTCAATCAATTTTTTAGCGCTGGAATCCATGCCATAGAAATCTTTGAATTCCTTGGATTCCTCCAAGGCCTCTTCAATGGTTGAGAATTGCGGAATCAGTTTGGCGGTTTTGTCACAAAATTCGTAGGGCAATCCCAGCGCACGTCCGGCATCGCGCACAGCGGCGCGCGCCGCCATTGTTCCGAAAGTGATGATTTGCGCCACATGATCATTGCCGTATTTTTTGCGCACATATTGTAAAACTTCATCGCGACGGTCATCCGCAAAATCCATATCAACATCGGGCATCGAGACTCGCTCCGGATTCAAAAATCTTTCAAACAGCAAATCATATTTAATCGGATCGATATTGGTAATGCCGGTGAGATAGGAAACGAAACTGCCGGCGGCGCTGCCGCGGCCGGGACCGACGACAATGCCTTGATCCTTGGCCCAATTAACAAAATCTTGCACAATCAAGAAGTATGAAGCATATCCGGTTTTTTCAATAACTCCCATTTCATAATCCATTCGTTGGCGTTGCTCGCTCGTGATATCTGAACCAAATCTTTTTACTAATCCGTCCTCGCAAAGTTTTTCCAAATATGACTGCGCAGTGAATCCTTCCGGCACATCAAAATGAGGAAGCTGAGTCTCGCCGAGTTTGATTTCCAAATTACACTTGTCGACCACTTCTTGTGTATTTTCAATAGCTTCAGAAATATACGCGAAATGTTCTGCCATTTCTTCCGGACTTTTCAAATAGAGTTCGAAATCCATCAGATTCATGCGGTCCTTTTCATCAACTTTGCGGTTGGTCTGGATGCATAACAGGATGTCTTGAATTTCCGCATCTTCTTTTTTTACATAATGAATATCATTCGTGGCGACAAGTTTGATGCCCAGTTTTTTGGAAAGCTGGATGAGTCCCTTGTTGGCAATATCTTGATTGGGAAATTTTGGATGATGTTGCAATTCCAAATAGAAATTACCTTCGCCGAAAATATCTTGATATTCCAGCGCCAGTTCCTCGGCTTTTTCCATGTTGCCCATTATTACATTGGCTGGCACTTCACCTTCAGCGCAAGCCGAAAGTCCAATCAATCCTTCAGCATGTTCGCGCAGAACTTTGCGGTCAATCCTGGGCTTGTAATAGAAACCTTCCAGATGAGCGATGGTAATGAGGCGCATCAAATTTTTGTAACCCTTCTCGTTTTTGGCCAGCAAAATCAGATGATGGCGTTTTCGATCTTCAGCAGTCGGATTTTTGCTGTGCAAATCATTAGGCGTTACATACATCTCACAACCGATAATGGGTTTCAAACCGCGTTCCTTGGCTTTGACATAAAATTCAATCGCGCCATACAGCACGCCGTGATCGGTGATGGCGATTGATTCCATCCCGAGTTCTTTGGCATGATCAAGAAGTTTGTCGACTTTGGCGAGGCCATCTAAAAGGCTATAATGCGTATGGACGTGAAGATGTGTAAATTTTGGCATAAATTTTTTACAATTTTTAATTTTGTAATTTTATAAATAAATCTTAATTTTTAAATTTTTAAACATTCGGACATTAGAAATTATTTAAAAATTAAAAATTTGAGCAAAATAAAAAGCCACTTAATCTAAATTAAAGGCTCAATTGCATAAATCAATAAAAACTTTGTCATATGATTGTTTCTTCCTTCATAGCCCGGATTGCTCACTGGGTTTTGCAAGGTAGATTTTAATATTTATAGTATAGCATACTTGACCTGGAAATAAAACGAGCCGGATCAATGAAGATCCGGCCCCTTTCGTTGGCGTGTTCGCCAACGAGCAGCAGCTTGTTCGCATAAAAATGACACAATTGCTCCGGGTATTAATATGTATGTTAAAAAACTACTTACCCAGCTTGGTCCAGGTATGGTGGGCAAAAGCAGAAAAAAGAGCCTAACCATATCATGCATTAATGGAGTTAGTGCGGCTATAATATATGTAGTATCTATACGACATCCTTTCTGTGTGTGGGTGTATGAAAGAGCCAATAGAAAGATGGTATAATGAATTTATGATGAAGTCAACATTCGAATTAGAAAAAAAATTATTGGCCGAAGGCTATGCTTTTGTCATTGGCACAGATGAAGCGGGACGCGGACCTCTTTGTGGGCCGGTTGTGGCAGCGGCGGCGATCTATCGCGACCCTACATTTTCGATTCCGGAAGATAAAATAAAAGCGATGGAATATGTACGCGATTCAAAAAAACTCTCGCCGAAAAAACGTGAAGAAATTTTTGATTTCATCCATGAAAATTTCTATATCGGCATTGGTTTGTGTGATCACAAAACAATTGATGAGATAAATATTCTGGAAGCCAGTTTTTTGGCGATGAAAAAGGCCATGACGGATCTCAAAACAAAATTCCATCACGAACTGCCCAATTTTGATAACGATATTATTTTGGTGGACGGTAATAAAAAAATTCCTAATCTGTCGCTCTATCAAAAAGCCGTGGTGGGCGGGGACCGAATCGTAAAATCAATTTCCGCCGCTTCAATCATTGCCAAAGTTACGCGTGACCGGCTGATGTTGGAAATGCACGCCAAGTATCCGCTGTATGGTTTCGACAAGCACAAAGGCTATGGTACCAAACTCCATATGGAAATGTTGGAAAAATACGGTCCTTGTGAAATCCATCGCCAAACCTTCGAACCGATGCCAAGCCTTGCTAAAAAACGAAAAAGATGATAGTTTAGTTAGTAGTAATAAAACTTAATCAGGCTATAATTACAAATTTATGTCAACACAGAAACAGAGACACACCAAGGGAAGAAGAGACCGAGCGAGAGCTGAGTTAAAACTTTCATCTAAAAATCTTGTAACTTGCACAAAATGCGCGGCGCAAATTAAAGCGCATATTGCTTGTCCGAAGTGCGGATTCTATAAAGGCGTCGAAGTCGTCGATACAATGAAAAAAGTCACTAAAAAAGCGACTAAAAAATAAAACACTATGGCCAACAGGCACCTTTCAAGATCAATAGCGATGCAGTCTCTCTATGAGTGGGATTTCAAAGGCAAGAAAGATGAAAATCTGAATGAGATTGTTAAAAAAAATATCGAGGAATTTGCTCCCGGACTCGAGGACGATTCTTTTGTATATCACTTAGCGAAAGAAACAATTGCTAATCGCGACAAAATTGATCCGTTGATTGAAAAGTGTGCGCCGGAATGGCCATTGGAACAAGTGACGGTTGTGGATCGAAACATACTTCGTCTCGGAATATATGAACTTATCTTCGGCAACTACGAAGAGGTTCCGCCTAAGGTTGCAATTAACGAAGCCATTGAACTGGCGAAATCTTTTGGCGGTGAATCTTCCGGCCGATTTGTGAATGGAGTTTTGGGGACGATCTATCGGGAACTCGGCGAACCGATGAAAGATGATGAATCGAAAAAGAAAAAGAAAGAAGGTGAAACGGTTGAAACAGCTGAAGTTGCGGAGACTGTTGTAGAAAAATAATAAAACTTTTATATGGTGAATAAATTAGCCGAAAAAATCGGAGTAAAATTTAATAATTTAGATATTCTGCAGCAAGCGATAACCCATCGTTCATATTTAAATGAGCATAAGGATTATCCGCTGGATCACAATGAGCGCCTCGAATTTTTGGGCGATGCGGTTTTGGAACTGGTGGTAACAGAATTTCTATATGCCAATTATCCGAATCCGGAAGGCGAATTGACGAATTGGCGCGCGTCTTTGGTGAATGGTGAAATGCTGGCGAAAATCTCTGGTAAATTGGGTGTGGAAGAATTTTTGATGATGAGTCGCGGGGAATCCAAAGATACAGGCAAGGCCAGACAGTATCTCTTGGCCAACGCTTTCGAAGCTATTACCGGAGCAATTTATTTAGATCAAAAAGAAAAAGGCTATGACGCTGCCAAAGAATTTATAATGAAAAATGTGGTCGTTGAACTTCCCAAGATTATTGAAAACAAAACGTATATGGATCCGAAAAGCAATTTTCAGGAGCAAGCTCAGGAAAAAGTCGGCATCACGCCTTCATATAGGGTGCTGGAAGAAACCGGTCCGGATCACGCAAGGAAATTTGTGGTTGGAGTTTATTTGGATCAAGAATTAGTCGCAAAGGGCGAGGGCTTGTCCAAACAGGAAGCGCAAAGAAACGCCGCCATGGCTGGGTTGGAAGTGAAGGGGTGGTAAAAATTGGAAAAATAGATTTTGATAAAAGAAGCTTTTTAATAAGTTTCTTTTTTTATTAAAATATAGTAAAATAAAGAAGTTAAAATTTTCTGCATGTATTTAAAGAAACTAGAAATTTCCGGTTTTAAATCTTTCGCCAACAAAACAACGTTGGATTTTTCGGTGTCTCACGAAGGCGTGCGGGGCATTACGGCCGTAGTCGGGCCGAACGGTTCCGGCAAGTCCAATATTGCCGATTCTTTGCGCTGGGTGATGGGCGAACAATCGATGAAAAATCTGCGCGGCAAAAAATCCGAAGACATTATTTTTGCCGGTTCCGGCAAGAAAGCCAGACTGGGCAGCGCGCAGGTAACTTTGTATTTTGATAATGCTGACAAAAAAATTCCTTTGGAATTTGATGAAGTTTCAATTACCAGAAAAATTTTTCGCAGCGGAGAAGGAGAATATCTGATTAATGGTTCGCGCGTCAGATTGCAGGATGTAGTGGATACTTTAGCTAAAGCGGGAATCGGCAAGGAAAGTTATTCCATAATCAATCAGGGCATGGCAGATGCTGTTTTGAATGCGGCTCCGCTTGACCGCAGATCAATCATCGAAGAGGCAGCCGGCGTAAAGCAATATCAAATCAAAAAAGAAAGATCACTGCGAAAATTGGAATCGACGCGAGATAATCTGGATAAAGCCAAGAGTTTAGCGGAGGAAATAAAACCGCATTTGAAAATGTTGAAACGCCAATCTGAAAAAGCTGCGCAGGCTTCGGGCGTGTCCGCGGAATTGAAAGAAAAACAAATCAAACTATATACGTATTTATGGAATAATTTTCAGCTGGAAAAAAATAAATTCAATTCTGCCAAGGATGAAATGGGTGTCAAGATGATGAATATGCAAAGAGAAGTTGATAAGTTGGCTGACGAACTCAATAAGGAATCGAAAGAGGATAAGGTCAATACGCAACTGGCCGAGCTGGAAAAACAAAAAAGCGATAAGCGGAACAAACTTAATCAGTTGGATCGTGATTTGATCGTGACGGAAGGCCGGATTGAAATCGAAAAGGAAAAGCAGAAAAACATGGAAATGATCGAGGAAATCAAAGTACAAAGCATCCCAGTTGATTTGCATTATATTAGAGCTGGCATTGAAGATATTCGTGCGCAGCAGGAAAAATTGATTGCGCAAATCGAGAGTGCTGAAAGCATGGATGATTTGCAGGATATCAAAGAATTTGCCCGCTCAATCCAGCAGAGACTGTTTGAATTGAAATCGGATATTGAGAATGGCAAGAAGGAGAATAATAAAGTTGAAGTTGTGGCAAAACCAAAATCCGATACCAAGATTGATTCGGCAGCTATTAGCGAATACAAAGAAAAAACCATAAAACTTAGAGAAGAAATCCAAAAAGTTGAAACTGAAATCAAGGATATTGAGCAAAAAATTGACGATGAAATTAAATCTGACAGGCAAAAAAGGCAAAAATTCTTTGAAGTAGAAAGAAGCTTCAGAACAAAACAAGACGAGCTGAATAAAATGAAGGATCAGTTTAATGAATCCAAGATCGCCTTGGCGCGTGTCGAGGTGCACGAAGAAGATTTGCGCGCGGAAGTTTTGAAAGAGCTGCGCTTGAATGTCGAGGATTTAAAAGAGGCCGTGGAACAGATCGATCGATCTTCTCTGGAACGTGATATTTCTAAACTGAAAATCCAAATGGAACAAATCGGCGGAATCGATCCATTGGTCGTAGAAGAGTTTGAAGAAACTAACAAACGCTTTGAATTCTTGACCAAAGAATCGGAGGATCTGGAAAACGCTATTATTGCTTTGAAAGAAATCGTCAAAGAAATGGATCAAAAAATCAATGGTGAGTTTGCATCCACTTTTGAAGAGATTAATAAAGAATTTACCAAATATTTCAGGATTATTTTTGGCGGCGGCAATGCTAGCCTGAAAAAAGTCGAGGTCAGAAAAAGATCTTACAAAAATAAAGATGAGGTTGAAGGCGGCGCTGACGAAGCGGATGAAATGCCAGAAGAAAACGAAGAAGAAAGAAAAGAAAAGGCGGAAATCGGAATTGATATTTCTGCTTCGCCTCCCGGCAAGAAAATCAGCAATCTCTCGATGCTTTCCGGCGGGGAGAGGTCGCTGACATCCCTCGCGCTTTTGTTCGCGATTATTTCTCACAATCCGCCGCCATTTGCGGTGCTGGATGAAGTTGAAGCTGCGCTCGATGAGGCTAATTCAAAGCGTTTTGGCCGCATCATTCAGGAACTTTCCAATCATACCCAGTTTGTTATTATTACGCACAATCGGGAAACTATGCGCCAGGCTTCAATGATGTATGGCGTAACTATGGGCGATGAAGGTATTTCTAAATTGCTTTCTGTCAGGCTGGATCAAGTCGGACAGGGAGGGAAAATTTTGCAATAAACATATGGAAAGTTCCCACTTTGAATCCTTAACCAAGCCGAATAAAATTATTTCAATAGGCGAAGCGGCGGAACGTCGGAAAAGAAAAGAAGTGTCGGAAACAGAGGCCGAAAGCGCTAGAAACTATATAATTTCTGAGAAAGGTAAAATGCTGCCGCTGGGACAAAAATCTGATACCGCATTCAATGTCGATGAAAATCTTAGGTTTATAAATCCTGAAATTATTAACAATCAAGAGTTGAGTCTTGCCTATAAGGCGCTTAATTTGGCCAGCATGAATGATTTAGAGATCATAAATTTTTATGAGAAAGATTTCTTTCCATATTATGAGGATGTGAGAGATCATATTTTTTACAAACAAAACAAAGATTCCAATTTTAACAAGAAAATGGATCACAGGTACTCCATTAAAGAGTTTGTTTTGGGAAAAATAAATGGAGAGGTGCTTAAGCGGGTAGCTAATGACGATAAGGTTATGGAAAAATTTAGCGATGAGTTGCCTAAAGACAATCTCAAGGAGGAAGTCGAAGAATATCTTAGAATGAAAAAAGCTGCTTAGTAGTATAAATTTATCGGATGCTGAAGCGACTGGATAAAAATAAAATAATACTTTTGGGGGTAGTACTGATAGCATTGACTCTTATCGTTGCGGACGTTTTTCATTACATAAAAATAAATAAATCGGCTCAATCAAGTTCTGCTGTTAGCGCGCCGTCTGTGTTTGGAAAATTTGCTGAAAAAAAACCATCAGTCAATAGCAAAAAAATCGACATTTTATTTCTAGGCGATCTGATGTTTGATCGTTATATCCGTCAAGTTGCCCAGAGAAAGGGCAATGACTTTATTTTTCAAGGCATTTCCGGTATGTTATCTGGACATGATTTGGTGGTGGCCAATCTTGAAGGTCCGATAACTGGTAATCCCTCCATCAGCTTAGCCAGTAAAATTGGTGAGCGAAATAATTACTATTTCACTTTTGATAAAAGCGTAGCTGACTCTCTGGAAAAATATAATATTAAACTAGTTAATTTGGGCAATAATCACATCTTGAATTTTGGAGAAAATGGCTTGGATCAAACCGAGCAATTTTTAGACGCGGCAAAAGTGAATTATTTCGGCGATTATCGCGGAAGCGGCAAGCGAATTTTTATAAAAGAAATCAATGGCTTTAGTATCGGGTTTGTGAATTATGATCAGTTTACTGCTAATAGTATTGACAACGCGTTAAATGATATAAGTGAAGCCAAGAGAAAATCTGATTTTGTGGTCGTCTATGCTCATTGGGGCACTGAATATGCCACAAGCCCTGAAGATAAAATAAAAAATTTAGCGCATGATTTTGTTGATAGTGGAGCTGATCTTGTTATTGGTTCCCATCCGCATGTTGTTCAGCCGAGCGAAGATTATAGGGGCAAAAGGATATATTATTCATTGGGTAATTTTATCTTCGATCAGTATGAAGAAAAAAATACCAAAGAGGGCTTGGGGGTCGAGGTTGAGATAAATCCTTCTGATTCGGCGGTCAATTTTAGGGAAATTTCGGTACAAATGTCCGGTTCGGGCCAGACGACTATGCCGGTAAAATAGAGATTTCAGCCACAATTGACAACTTTTCGGATATAGTATAAGCTAGATAAGTAACTAAAAATAAGTTCTAAATTAGGAATAATCCGATTATTCTAGATTAAATTATGTTAACTATAAGATTTGCCCGTGTCGGAAAAAGAAATAAGGCTCAATTTAAGATAATGCTGCAGGAGCATACCATTGCCCCTGGAGGACGCCATATTGAAGCCTTGGGAAGCTATAATCCGCATTCGAAGGAAGCTGTTTTGAAAGAAGACAGAATTAAATATTGGATTTCCAAGGGCGCTCAAATGTCAGATACGGTTTGTAATTTATTCATAAAAAAGGGTGTTATT
>Ga0334722_10000699_pt1 | contig 47437 bp, 45 predicted proteins | sample C3_bottom_MG_FD_207210 | JGI IMG/M metagenome (GOLD analysis project Ga0334722, IMG submission 207210) | Sediment microbial communities from Yellowstone Lake, YNP, Wyoming, USA - C3_bottom | ecosystem: Environmental > Aquatic > Freshwater > Lake > Sediment | place: USA: Wyoming | collected...
GCAAGAGGCAGCAGGCATACGAGAAGAAAGCCCGATCCGGGGCATCCGGATATCCATTAACTCAGACGGCTGCATAGTCCATTTCCGACTGAGGCAAAACACAATAGAGTCGTAGTAATAAACGGCTGGCCCCCGTGAAGCGAAACGACAGGTAAGTTTCCACTTTCTTCAACCTCGGCGCCACCGCGCACTTGACGAACGGACAATGCCAATTGTGACATTTGCATGGTTGCACTATTGCTGCTCTTTTCAGCCTTACTGTCAACGAACAAGGCCTGGCGCACCGAGAACTCCGAAAGGATAATGTACCGCGCTTTGCGGTAATCGACATTGCCGAGAATCCGTTGTTGAAGTTGATAACCGCCAAGCCTATCCAACATTTCCCGTGTAATATCTTCAGCGATGTCTTTCGGGTCGTCAGAGCTTTGAGCAAATATGTCGAAAGCATCGAATCCAAAATCGAAGGCGGCGGTATAGAGAGATCGAAGACTCTGCTTCTCGATTGCTTCAATCTCTTCGGGTGTCAAATTATTGGGGTCTCGTAAATGTTGCATGCGGCTATTATAGTCCAACGAATATTTATGTTCAAGCGTAAAACTCAATTAAATTTGCCGATTAACCGCGCGCCTGACGCGCAGCGTTCTCGCGCGTCGCCGTCGAGGCGCAGGTTAGATTTATACTATTTTGGTCACCCGTTTTCTTGCAATATGCTCATATGACCCCTTCCAAGCAATTAAACCGCCAAAGATGACGGTAACACTACCAATAACAACGTGCTTTCCGTTCCAAGGAGGCCAAATGCTTATCTCAGATAACGTGTGGTACATCAAGACAATCCATATGAATAACGCACATTCTGGGGACGTTGTTGCTATTTGATACATTGCCTTATTCCATTCGTTCAAGGACCTTCATAATTGCCGATGAGAGCGTTCTGGGAACGTTGTTGGGTCAAACTCAGGACAACCCAACGGATTTCTCGACTGCGTAAATGTTTTTGTGTCGGGTTTCGCGGTTGCGCTTTCCATCCTGTTAAGCCACGCGACTTTTCTTGCCGCGTCCGTTAGTGCGCTTTGCCAGACTCGTTGCTGCGTGTGCCACGTCAATGAGTGATTGCAATGCCTTATTGACCGCCTCTTCATTGGGAAATACCGTGGCCACTTCCGGAGTTAAGACAATGATATTCGAGGCTTCACGTAAACGGCCCGCATATTTACCCCGCACCATCGGTCCGGCAAAATCCGACAGTTTATACTCCGCACGAAGCTCGTCTTTCGGCATTTTGTTATCCTTCTTCATATATCTTTCGTTCTCCTTTGCTCGCCACCGCATCTATTCGTTCCATTCCGGTATTCCTTCGGCGTCATCCGGTATTCCTTCTGAAAACACGCGGAAAGATACGAAGGGCTTCCGAAGCCGCTGTCCAGGGCGATCTCGGTCATGGACTTGTCCCCGGCAAGCAGCAGCTTCTTCGCCCGCTCCAGGCGAAGGTCGTTCACGTACTCCATCGGCGCCTTGCCTGTTTCCGTTTTGAACACCCTGGCAAAGTGCGATGCGGACAGGCAGGCAACCGAGGCCATGCTCTCTACAGTGATCTTTTCCCCCACGTTCGAGTGGATGTGCTCGATAACGCGGCCCACCTCGACGCGCTCGGCCACGCGGCTTTTTAACGCGGGCGCCTTGACGATCGCCCTGATAAGGGAATGGCAAATCTCGACTCCAAGCGCAGCGAGTACGGCCCGGCTGCCGGGCAGCGCGCTGTCAGCCTCGGTCATGAACCTCTTGAGCAGAAGGGGAAGCCCTTCACCCGCTTCAAAGATCGCGCCGCGATAGAGCGCCGGCTTTTTCCCAAAGCAACTCCGGTACTGCTGGTCGAAAAACTTCCTGCTGATCATCATGCCGATATATCGCGGGGGCAAATCCGAGGGCAGTTCCTGGTGTGGAATGCCCGGCGACAGGGCGAAAACCTTGCCCGGCCTGCCGGCAACGTTCTTCCCGTCAAGCCTGACAACGATCTGGTCGGTGAAGTTGAGGGTAAACATATACGCGGGATGCGTATGCTCGGGCGTGAGCGCGTAGAAACACGGTCCGCCCACGGGCATGAACAGGGCGATTTCATCGGCGACAAAACAGTCCACGTACCGGAGCTGCTCCTTCGTGATCGCGCCGACGATCCTTCGGATTGCGGCAAGGTCGTTCTTCATGCGCCGATTATGTCACAAAGGGGACGGCCTTTCAAGATCAAAGATATCGACTGCAAGGCCCGTCGCTGGGCAAAAAGGTGTCCGCCATTGTTTTTTATTATGCAGATAAGGTTCCAGGGCGGGATCACTTGCTCTTTGCAAGATGCTCCACAATGGCGACTTTATGGAGTCGCACGTACTCGCAGCTGGGATCGTTGCCGCACTTCCGGCATTTCAGGTCGTACGCGGAATTGACGGTCGAGCATTGGGGGCAGGAATAGTGCTCCAGCATTTCCGCGTACCAGGTTTCATAGCCTGCTTCCCTGATGCGGGCCTGCGACTTCCACAGCTCGATCCGGTGCGGCGCCTGCGTTTGAAATTCCTTCAGGTCCTTGCATGGATATTCCGCGCAGGCCCCGCAGAAATCCACGCCTTTTCCCGCCGCGCACTTCGCCATGGTGCACCTGGTCTCGCAATAAAAGCACCTCTTTGCGGACCGGCAGCCGTTGCACTGCATTTCCTCAAGGGACCGCTGAAGACGCCGGCTCATGACCTTAAGCCTTTCGGGATCTTCTTTCGTACCGATAAAGACGTGGCACGCGGGACAAAACAACCCGCAGACCGCGGCAAGTTTTTTGTCGGGAATGCGAATGCTCTCGTTCGCACTTTCCATCTGTCACCATCCTCTCATCATGAAGCGACAATTGTATATTCGGTTTTGACCTCGACATTGCCCTTCACCATCGCCCATACAGGGCAGACCGATTCCTCGGCGAGCTTTATCGCTTTCTGGATGTCAACATCCTTTACATCGCCTGAATTCACGGTGAACTCAAGAACTATTTTCCGGAACGACGTCGGGTGCTGGTCGCGCCTTGTCCCTTTTGCATTCACTTTGATTCCGGTTACGGTCCTCCCCATTTTTCTGAGCAAAAGACCGATGGTCCCGCCGCTGCATGTCCCGAGGCTCATGAGCAGCATTTCAAGGGGCATGTAACCCTGCCCATCTCCGAGAGGCGGTATGTAGTCCATGACGATTGGGGGAAGAGACCTCAGCGCTCCGGTATAGCCCAGCTTTTGGTTTGTCGAATTAACCGTAACTTCCAATTGATCAGCCATTACAATTCTCCTTTGTCGGGTCAATTTTATTGATATTGGCTCTGGTCCGACATTCCAGCGGCATCCTAATCGCTTTGACCTCGTCCCATCACAAACTTGCCTGTAAAATATTTCTTCCGGGTCTGGCCTGCCTCTTCCGCGATCCAGCGTTCAAGCCCCAGTTTCTTGATGCGACAGAGATTGTACACCTTCAGATTGTGAGGCCGTATCGCGGCAAGATCGGCCACGGGCGCCAGGAGCGCGCAGGGGAAATCAGCGCATTCGCCGCAGAAGGCGACGCCTCTGGCTTTTACGCAGTCGAGGGTCGAGCAGCCCTGCGGGAGATGCACATGCTTCCCATCCTGTTGCCGGCACCCTTTGCAGGCTATTTCTTCCTTCGGCCAGCCATACTTCCCCTGCAGCGCCTGCGCGACCTCGTTCGACAAATTACTTTCATGGATTTCGCAGTTGAAGCAGTCAATTCCACACGGCGCAGTCAATGCTTTTTTGTCTTTCATAATTCCTCCTGAAATTGTAGTTGCTGTCTAAACGTTAGACCGGCCCGGGGGTAAAAGGTTACAGAATTTCAGGAAAAAAGTTCCCCTCATTGTTCTGAGTGTTGCGCGGGTTGCCATGATCATGGGCTATCATTGCCGGATAATGAGGGCTATTCCATTCTTGCCGTTTTTTTGCTGCATATGCCGGCGCAGCTGTATATGCGACCTGAGGGGTCTACGAAAAGCTGAATTTCGACAAATACGCCTCAAGGGCCTGCAAACCAGGCCCTGAAAGCCGCGGACAATCCTGCTGCCCTTTAGCCCCTTCTGTCGCCAGCGACGCGAACATCATACAGGTAGGCTGGCCGCACTCGCGGCAATTGGTCCTGGGCAGGAGCTTGTAGATTTCACCCCGGAACCCGTCGAGCGCCTGGTGTACCTTCACGAAGACTTCCTGCGCCACATCCTCGGCATCCGAGTCTCCGACAAGCCTGCGAAGGTACCGGACGATCCTGGGATAATGATCTTCGTAAATCTTTTGGAATTCTTTTTCAGCGTTGTCCATACTGGTCGACATCAGTTTATTCCTGTCAGCATACCGCTACCGAAGAGGCTTGATATCCTCAAAAAGTCTCGATATTGCCACAGCCCGTATCTGCTTTTCGAGTGGAAACGTATGCTCGCCCGCATGGATGACGTCAATCCTCCGGAGCTTGAGATCGGCCAGTGCGTTTCGCATTGAAGACGTGACCCGTGGGGCGGTCGTCCGTTTTATTTCAAACCCGATGCGCTGGCCGCCTCGAATAATCAGCAGATCGAGTTCCGCCCCCGAGTAGGTTGCCCAGTAAAAGCATTCCTCAGGAAGCGCTCCCAAACGCCGCGTGAGCTGCTGAATAATAAATCCTTCCCATGAGGCCCCAAGCTTCGGGTGCCCTTCGAGGTCTTTGTGCGATCTGATATTCAGCAGCGCGTGCAGAATGCCTGTGTCAGCGAGGTACACTTTCGGCGCCTTCACCTGGCGCTTTCCGATGTTCTCGTGCCACGGCTGAATCTGGCGAACGACAAGGGCCGAGGACAGAACATCCAGGTAGTTCCTGATGGTCGTGTCCGCCACACCAAAAGATCGGCCGAACTCGGAAGCATTCCATGTCTGCCCGTGGTAGTGGGACAGCATGGTCCAGAAACGATGAAGTGTGGTTGACTGAATGGTGATGCCCAATTGCGGCAGATCGCGCTCCAAAAACGTTCGAATGAATCCCCGTCTCCATTCATCACTCTCGGCGTTTGACTTTGCCAGATACGATCTGGGGAACCCGCCGCGAAACCAGAGACGCTCATACTGGTCCACACCCACCTCATCGAGAGCAAAACCATCCATGTGGTGGTATACGATGCGGCCGGCAAGTGTTTCGGAAGTTTGCCGCAGCAGCGACGGCGACGCACTTCCCAGCGCCAAAAAACGCGCGGGCTTGCCGGGCCGGTCAACAAGCACCCTCAGGACGGGAAATAGCTCCGGATAGCGCTGAATCTCATCAATAATAATCAGTCCGCGCAGCCCCTGCAGGGCAAGCATTGGATCGCCGAGACGCGACATGTCAGAAGGATTTTCAAGGTCATAAAAGGTCACGGGCCCGGAGGCTGTATCCGCTATCGCCCGAGCCAATGTGGTTTTGCCCACCTGACGCGCCCCGATGATCCCTACGACCGGATGCCGTCGCAGCAAACCTCTCAACGTTTCGACTTCCAATGACCGTTTAAGCATGGGAGTATGTTACCTTTAATATTCGGTCATGTCAACCGGATTTTCAATGTAATAAAACACTGTATCGCGCCGCTCTCCGATTATGCGACCTCCATCGAATAGAAAATAGCCCGCTTCTCAAAACCCATCTTTTCATAAAATACATGCGCGTCGGTCCTGTGGAAAGCGGACTCCAGTTCTATCCTCTTGCAGCCCCGCTCACGGGCGGTTTTCTTTATCTCGTTGATGAGCGCGGTCCCGATGCCTTGTCCTCTGTGTTTTTCGTCCACAATCATGGTCGTTATATAAAGAATATAACCTTCCTGCCAGAAATTATGCTGGATAGACAATGACGCAAAGCCGGCAATAGCGTCATCTTTATCAGCGCAAAGCAATTCGTATCCATCCGATCCAAGCATGGCGTTGTAGACTGTCAGCTGGCTCTCCTGGTTCAAGGACTTGTCAGGCCAGAGCTGGCCAAATAGCGCCTGAACCTCATGAAAATCACTCGGTTTAGCGGGTCTAATGCGAACCATTTGTTCCCCCTGCTGATTATCATCATATTGAAGCCTCGATCCGGACAGGGCAATAGTCAGGCTGAAACCACGTTATGGCTGTACCGCGCCCCGGCGTCCCTGCGGGCCGTTTTGATCCTAAAAATTGACCCCGACCTTTATGGAGGCCTCGGAAGTCGTTCGTATCTTGAAAACGCTGTTCACAAACAACACATCCCGGTCTCCGCCAATCGGCGCGTGCACGGCAGCCCAGGGGTTGAGATACAGGTGATCGTTGAAACGGAAGGTGTAGCCACCCCCAAGCGTCAGGATGTCCGTATTATACTTTTTCCTGAGCCCGCTGTTTGTTTCTTTTACCTCGCCGGACCAGGTTTCATAACCCGGTCCGATCCACCAGCCTTTAAAACCGTCCCTGAAGTAATAGTCAATGATGCAGGCCTTGACCTTGAGTTCATTGTCCTCAAAACCGGATTGAGTCGCGAAACCCGGAGTGGTGATGTTTGTACGAACAAAGCGCACTCTCCATCTTCCGTAACCTGCCACAGCTGAAACATAGAATCCATCATATATATACGGAACCAGATCCAACTCTGTTCCGACCATCCATTTCTTCGGCGCTTCGTCATCCGCGAGAACCGGCGTTCCCGGCAACAGGCATGCGAGGAGGATACCCCAAATAATTATAAATGTCTTGTTCATAGATTCTCCTTCTGTAGTCTTTCACGAAGATCGCTCATGAAATATCCGCGCATTACACCTGAGACGTTCCCTGTCATCATAACATGTCCATTGTCATTAATTTTGACCTCAATGGTCCCGCCGGGCATGCGAACGTGTATATCTCGATCCACCAAACCCATCCGGAATGCCGCGCTTGCAGCGGCGCAACTGCTGCTCCCGGACGCCAGGGTGTATCCCGCGCCCCGCTCCCAGATTTCGATCCGGATCGTGTTGCGGTCAATAACTTCCAACAGCTGCATGTTGATCCGGTCCGGAAACAGCGTGTGTGTTTCCACATTGGGCCCAAGTTTTAATGCCTGATGGCGGCAGGCGACAGATCGATCCTGGTCTTTTGAGGATCAATGACGATATAGTCATTGCCCAGGGCATGGTATTTATGAAAATCAGCACTGCCGTCCATTGGCTTCTCCTCAAAGAAACTTCTGCATCCACACAATATCCACGTCCCTGCCGAACTTTCTGCTGATCCGCTTGAACCGGCCGCATTCCCGGAAGCCGCGTTTCTCATGGAAGGCGAGGCTTGGCGAATTCAATGATGAGATATTTGCAAGAAGCGTATCTATCCCCAGCGCCCGGGCTTCATATTCCAACCGATCCAGGAGCCGTGTACCAATGCCTTTCCGGTTGTACTCCGGCAGGATGAAATATCCCACTTCGGCAACACGGTTGAAAACGGGATAGGGGTGGTACTTTTTCAGGAAAGCAAAACCAGCCATGTTCCCGTCATCGGCATGAATAATAAAAAATGCATCGCCATGGATGAGCTTCTTCATGAACTCAAAAAAGGTCCTGTCCACCGGCTGATCGGGATAGGCAGCGAAGCTGTGCTCCACGTAATGGTTGAAGATGGCCACGATTTCGTCGCTGTCCTGATCAACAACTTTTCTGATCAGGAATCCGTCGGCAGTCATTAGAATATCTTTTGCCCGTTCAATAAATTCCCGCATTTCCCCGCGGATAAAGCATCCGATGATCGTCCGGTAAATCTCCTCGGCAACCGCGGGATCGAGGCCGGCTGTTGAAGCCTTCGATTTTACCTTCTCGATCACCTGCTCGACCCGCTTCGGGTCCCGCACGCCCTTTTCGTCCTTCTTGAGCTTTCCGGCGGCTGAAACCAGTTCGGCGCGCTTTGAGAGAAGGTTGATGATTTCGCTGTCGATCGCATCAATATGTTGTCGTATTTCCGCAAGCTCCATCAGTGTTTCCCTTCTGCCTTTCTCTCCGCCCTCTTTCCGCCAAAGGCATTGATCGTCCGTGTGCCGGCAATAAAGGCCCCATCATGAGGAATACCCTTGGGGATAAAATAATCCTGGCCTGCTGTGAGCTTGATGGTCTCGTCTTCAATGCCCAAAGTATATTCACCCTGAACCACGACAAAGTATTCATCGAAGTCATGAACGTGCTCTTTCGATATGCCGTTCGTCGCACATTGAAATATGATTACTTGGCTTCCATCTGCGCCGTCGTAAATATATCCCTCCACACCAGGGCTCTTTTGATGAGAACCAACGGCGTTTATGGGATTCTTCATGAATTCAGGAAAACTGTTCACCATAAACCTCCGATAAAGATCAAGCTATTGTTGCTTTCTTCCCCCGAATATCGTGAATATTCCATACTTGTAATAGCAATCCACGTCCTTGAATCCCGCCGCGGTCAGGGCGTTCAGTTGATTGTTTAGCGTGTCCGGCTTATTATCTTCATTGTTTTTATATTGCCGGATGATATCCTCGAACTGATTGCCTGTTATGCCGAGAGTCAGTTTTCTCTCATCGATCCATTCTTTCCACAGAGCCAGGTACCACTGTTCCAACGGCTCAGATGGCGCCAGTACGACGTCGATATTGACAAAGCGCCCTCCGGGCTCCACGAGTGAATGGGCCTTTTTGAACAGGGCCGTTTTCTCATCCAATGTCAGATGGTGGATTGCAAGCGAGGAGACGATGAAATCGTATGGCCCCTCCAGCAGGTTGTCGCGCAGCAACTCTTGAAAGCTCGCGTGAATGTAATTTGCGTCAGGCAAGCCGGCAAGCCTTTCTCTGGCCTTGGACAGCATGTCTTCCGACCCATCAACGAGCGTTGCGGATATCGGACCGCCGGCCTCAATAATCTCGCCCGTTACAATGCCGTCCCCGCATCCGAGATCGAGGATGTCCTTGCGAGTATCGTCCTTTACAAAATGCCCGTAATATGATTGCAGAACCGTGAGCATCCGTTGCCGCTCAACGATAAAGACATCCGCGTTGTCAACATATCCCCGGCTGAATTCGGGGTTTGCCCAGTTAGATTTGTCGAAATCCGTCATACTGTTCCTTTATAATTGCTGAAACTGAAAATTACACATCGACCTTAAACCCAAGCTGAACCTCACTCGCGGGCTTCCCGCCCCGGATGCCCCAGTTTTCGAGCGGTGGTTCATGAACAATGATCATGATGTCATCGCCCTTGATGCCGGGATTCTTTGCAAGGTTATCCACGATGGCCTGATACAGTTGTTTCTTCGCCTCATTCGACCTGCCCTTGAAAGCCGTGATTTCGACCATCGTGAAATTCTCCGTCTTTGTCGGAGGCGCTTCAAAATGTTCCGCATCAAGCTCATGGAGCATCTGATATCTATCAGTCTCCGGGATTTTGAGTGCCCGGACAAGAGCGTTGTGAATCCCGGACAGCAGCGCTTCTTTATAGTTCGCGGATTTTCCCGATCGTACGGTTATTCTTACCAACGGCATATGTCCTCCTGTCGAAACAGCAGAGTCGGAAACTCGTCACAAATATTCTATTCTCACCGGCGACCAGGCGTCGACGGCCTTGCAGGGAATGCCGCCGGTCTTCGCTGAATGCATCACGTTTGAAGGGAACGCGATCACCTCACCGGGTTTTAGCGTGACTGTCTTGCCCTCACAGGCGAAGGTCAGCTCGCCTTCGAGCACGAGCGTTATCTGCTCCGCTTCGTGTGCATGGACCGGGAACTGCGTATTTGGAGCCATCTCGAAGTACGTAAGCATTGCCTTTTTCAGACCCACGGCCCACATCTTGGCCCCACAGACAGCCGGTTTGAGAGGCAAATCATTTTTCCTGTAAACTTTGATATGCTGCATGATCGTCACCTCCGGTCTATTTACTCTTTCGTCCCCACCGTATACAACACGCCGACATCGAGCCAGATTCCTTTGTCCGTCTTGAGCGACCCGACTTCTTCCAAATGTTCCTTCTTGAACCGTTCCTGGTCCTGCGGGGAAAGCCGGGCCAACAATCTTCGGAATCCCGCATTCCAGACGATGTCCCACCACTCGTCGGCGCTTGTCAGATAATAACCGACGTTTTTTTTCTCAACCCGGATGTTCGTGAGTCCCCCTGTTTCAAAAAGCCGCCTGCACCCGGCTTCATCCGCGATCCGCTTCCAGGCCTGCGGAGGTTCCTGCACGCCATATGTGGCAATCCGGTCAAAAAGCTTGTCTCTCATTGGCTGAAAATAGTTGTCCTGGAAATTACAGATCATGACCCTGCCGCCCGGCTTGACCATGGATGCGATATGGGCAAGCTGTGCTTCCATATCCATGACAAAGAATATTCCGAATGCGCACACGGCTATGTCAACCGGGCATTCAGCGAACCCCAACTCCTGCATGTCCCGTTCGAGAAACTCAACATTCCGAATACCAAGCGATGCGGCCTTCTTTCTCGCCTGGTCAAGCATACCCGGTGACAGGTCAACTGCGGTAATGCGGCCTCGCGACAACCTCGGTGCGATCGCAAGTGACGCGTGGCCTGTGCCGCAGGCAACATCGAGCACCTGCTCGTCCCCTTGAAGATCGAGGAGCGCCGCCATGTTTTTGGCGCTTTCGGGAAAGAAGCGAAGCGCCTTGCCGTCGTAGCCATTGGACACGGCATCGAAGGTCTCTTTCAATATTTCTTTCATTTGCTGCTGCTTGTTCATATTTATGTCCCTTTCTTTGCGTCTTTGCGACTTTGCGCGAGACAGCACTTGTCGTTTACGGATTAATTTTGCGAGGTCACGCTAATACTTGCAAATCAGATCAGTTTGCGCGATCCGGTTCTTTCCTGCACAGATACCGTCCTATAGCGCCATCTTGAATCACTTAGCTGATCGTGGCAAAACCCGGCCCTAAAAAAGGCCATCCACGATCTCTTTCATTACAGCTTCCTGACCTTATCCAGCGTAAGGCCGCCGACTCCGTAATTCGCATCGTCATGCTCTTCAATGATCACGGAAAAAGCCTGCTTGGGAATGCGCGTGACCTCGACCGCTGTATCGGTAAGTCTTTCTATCAGTTGCCTCTTCTGATCGGCATTCAACGACTTTCCAATGTCTACTCGTATCATCGGCATTTGGCGTGTCTCCTTTTATGTGATTTTGCATATAAGCCAATTAATTCATTTATTTTGTTCGCTTTCCTCGGAGGACGCGCAACCCCTGCCTTATCGCCGACTCAACTTCTGCGGTGAAGAACCGCGCATTTGAAGGCCGCATACGCGGGCTTACCTGAAGCCCCTCAGGTATGGTTTCACCGCACGTACATAGCCACACGCCGTTGGAGAAGGACGAGTCTTGCAGCTCCCTGCCGCATATCGGGCAGAGGCGGTCTCCTGCCTGATCCTCGGAACTATATATCATTAACATGTGTCCACCTCCATTTCAACGGCTTCAATCGTTCTTTTTCGTGGAATCCCGCCTACACCAAAATATACTCTCCCTGAATTCTCACAATCGCATTGCCTCCGAACAGCACACGCATGCTGCCGCTATCATCGCGCTTTGCGATCAGCCTCACGATGTTCGGATTGTCCATGCTGCCGTTCTGCTCAAGCGTGATCGGCGTGCCGTCCCATTTTCCGTTCTTGAGCAAATAGTATCCCAGGGCAGAATTGCCCGAGCCCGTGGCAGGGTCCTCAAGATACCCGAAGGTCGGCGCAAACACCCGTGATCGGAATCTATTCCCGCTGCTTGACGTTTCTTCGCTGAACACGGTGATTATGTCCACATCACGTCTGACACAGAAGTCTTTAAGCTCTTCGAGAGAAGAGTTTAGCGACATAATAGAATTTAACGATCGAAACGGCACGATCATCGTTTCCAGACCCGCATTCACGACGGATATTGGACAGTTATTGCTCAATTCGTCGTCATTAATGCGAAAAGCTTCGGCTATTCTGTCACGTTCAATCGTTTTCGAGGAAAAAACCGGCGCCGGAGCAGTGATGAAAACAGCGTCATCGCTTTTCAGCCTGTTCTCGACAGTGAGCTTTCCCTTGTTGGTTACAATATGGATCAAATCGTTCTTTATCAAATCCTGATCGTTCCTGATGAGATCGTACATAATCGCTATCGTCGCATGCCCGCAAAATTCCACCTCGCGCTCGGAAGAATAGTATCTAAGCCCGAACGTCGTTCCGTCGATGCGCCAGAGATATCCGACTTCGCTCACGAATCCCTTCAATTCCCAAGCTATCCGCTGCATCTCCTCGGGCTTGATCTCATTCATCGAGTCCAGATAGACAGCTCCTGCCGGATTGCCCGTAGAAAGTCCTGATGCAAAGGCGTCTATTTTTTTGAATTTGAATTTTATCATGGGTCACCGTTCCTCGTCCCTGTTCAGGATGACATCGGGCCCGTAAGCGTGGGGCATCCTGGACAATTGATAATGCCCATCAGCGTCAGTATTTCTTCCGGCGGATACTCGGCAAAAGCGCCTTTTCGTCTCCGAAAATCAGCAAGGCAGCTGACTGACGAGCACCCAAGGTCCTGCGTTGCGTTGGCACACGTTAAAATACCTATTTTCGCCATGCCTATTTTCCTCCCTATCCGCCTAAGAATCAAAATCTTCTCAAGAGGGCAAAAATATTTTCTCGCAAAGACGCAAAGAAAGGATGAATCATGATTAATATTTCAAGCTTTAAAATTTCCTCTGCGCTCTTTGCGACTCCGCGCGAGACCGCTTTTCCGGTCTTTCTGGGTCAGCCCCCCATGTAACATCACGACGCAGATACTGATCCGACGGTGATCTAGTTCGCCGGCGGCCTGCCGCTTTTACGCCCTCATCGCCTGTTCAATGTCCTCGATCAGATCGTCTGCCTGCTCGATTCCCACGGACAGCCGCAAAAGCGAATCAGTGATACCGACCCGCTTGCGCTCCTCTGCCGATATCTTTGCATGGGAGGTGACCGATGGTGCGCAGATCGTCGTTTCGATGCCGCCCAGGCTCACCGCGGGCTTGATGATCCCCAGGCTGCGGACAAACCGGTTGGTGTCGACTTTTGCTTCATCCAACTCAAACGAGAGCATGGCGCCGAAGCCGTGCATTTGCGACCCGGCGAGAACATGATACGCGGAACTTGACAAGCCGGGATAATTCACGCGGCGCACCTTTTGATGACTTTCCAGGTGACGGGCAATGCGGCCCGCATTTTCGGTCTGACGTTCGACCCGGATCGCGAGCGTCATCAGGCTTCGTTCTAGAAGAGCGCAGGTCGCGGCATTCAGGCTTCCGCCGAGATTCCGGGCCACGTCGCGGATGCGCACCGCATTCTCCCTTGTTGCGACCGCGACGCCGCAACAAATGTCGCTGTGTCCGCCCAGGTATTTTGTCCCGCTGTGGACCACTACGTCTATGCCGAGCACGAAGGGGTTTTGATAAACGGGCGTCGCGAACGTATTGTCGATAATTGTCGTCACCCGCCGCTCACGAGCGAAGGCCGCGATCTTCCTGATGTCTATCACGCTCAATAACGGATTAGTCGGCGATTCGATCACGATGACCCTGGTATTCTCCTTGACCGCGCTGCATATGGCATCGGCAGCCGTTGCCGCAAAGGTACACTCTATGCCGAACTTCGGGAATTCAGTCGTGGCGAGCGCATGCGTCCCTCCATAGAGTTCGTCCATCATGACTGCGTGATCGCCGGCGCGGGCAAAGGCGAAGATGGAAGTGCTCATCGCGGCCATTCCCGAGCTGAAGAGCACACCGTCCTCCGCCCCTTCCAGCACGCAAATTTTAGCGACAACGGCCGTCTGGTTCGGTGTATTGAAATAGCGCGGATAAGCAACAGGCTCCCTGTCAAGATAATCGAATGCCGTTGACGTGAATATGGGCGTGTTCACCCCGCCTCTCATGGTGTCCTTGATAGCCCCGCTGTGCACGCATTGCGTCTCTTTTCTCATTGCAAACCTCCTTCATGCGATGTAAGTATCATCATCCTGTTCGCCCCCCGCTGGAACTCGAACGGCGTTGGAACGAGCTCAGCTTGTAACCCCTCCGAACGCAGACGCTCAAGGACTACATCCATGTGCGGATAGGGTTTCGCGTCAAGCCCCTGGAGCGGATAAACACGGACCTCGCCGGAACACACCCTTGCCATTTCTTCCAATGACGCTATGTGAAAATCCACGCTCAGCCTGTCTCCATACAAGAACAAAAAATGGCTCGACAGCACCAGTTTGAACGTACGCTCGGGAAACGGCAGTCTCGGCAGTTCGGCCTTTGTGTAGTGTCCCTGCCTGAAGCCCTCTGGATAATCCCGCTCAAACAAGCCTAAGGCCTTATGCCGCAGTCCGATTATTTCCTGCCTGTCCTTATAATATTTCCATACATACAGGTGCGGCACATCATCCACCTTCTGAAACGTATGCTCAATGTCCTTTCGGCCCTTGTCAATCAGCATCTCAGCAGGATTGCCATAGAGCACATCGCATGCAGTCGCGTCGAATCCTTTTGCCGTCGCCTCGGCTGTAAATGACGATGGGCCGGCAGCGCAGTCCAGCACACGGCCGCGCGCGAGTGCCGACTCTTCGAGGCCGAACATCCGCAGGTATTCGAAGTACATCCTGCCGATGAATACCACACGGTCAATTTGTAAACTGTTTGTTCTAAGCATTGCATTAATTCCGGCGGACCGCCGCCCCCTCACCCAGCCCTCTCCCGCGAGGGGAGAGGGTAGATTCTTTTCACCGCCACCAGATATATCCTGTTAAACACCAGTTCTACCTTTCCCTTCGCATTCGCCTGTCGTTGAAATGATTCCTTCACAACCTCACGAAAAACCTTTGCATACGCCTCATCGAGCTTCGTCGAATAATACTCCTGGTTCAGATACCCCGCAGCCGCGCCGGACTCGAAGATGGTCATGACCTCGTCGGACGAATGCAGGGTAGAGCTTGTCTCGATCCTGGTAAAGGGAACAATAAAGCCCGCTTTTGTGAACATTGCCGCATATTCTTCGGCTGTATCCAGAAACAGCCACGGCGGCCTGAAACCCGCGAAGGTTTTTGCGGTCCGGGGATCATTTGCCACAGCATCTATGGCCGCAAGAAAGTTTGGACAGTACCTCTTCTTCGCCGGCGCCTGAATGCCCATTCGTCCGGCCGGCCGCAGGACCGCATAACAGTTCTTGAGCGCCTTCCCATGATCGCTGAACCACTGGATCGCGGAATTGCAGAAGATATCGCTGAACTCTGCGTTATAGTCGAGCTGCTCCGCGCTCTTAACCGCAAACGAAACATTCATCCCTCCCCGGTTCGCTTCAGCCTCGCGTATCATTCCCGCCGAGAGATCAACGCCTGTGACCCGCCCATCCGTGAGCCCTCGAATCTTTCTCGTCAAACTCCCCGTGCCGCATCCCAGGTCGAGCACATCATCATCTTTCCCGATATCGAGCAGGCTGATGAGCCTGTCCGCCGCGGACTTTTGTATCACCGAGTCCCGTTCATATTTGGATGCAATTTGAGTAAAGTCCATGATTTTCACTCCTGACTCTGAACTCTGAACTCTGAACCCTGAACTTCTAACTCCGAACTTTGAACTATGTCGTATTCCTCTGCCCGAACGCCACCAGCGCCACGCCGAGGATGATGACCCCCATTGCGGCAACTTCGATCATTAAGATCTTCTCACCCAGGAAGACGACGCCGAGGGTCACCGCGATCACCGGGTTGACATAGGCATAACTGGTTGCAAGCGCGGGCCGCACCCGCTTCAGCAGATAGACGTATGACGTAAACCCCACAAGCGACCCGAAGACGCCGAGATACAGCACGGCTGCGCTTGCCTTCAAGCCGGGCATTGCAACGATTCTTTCTCCGATAAAATAGCTGACCGCAAGCACCACGGCCCCTCCGGTGATCATTTGGGCGGCGCCGGCCATCATGCCCCTGGGAAGTTTCATGTTCTGGCTCCAGGCCGAACCGAAGGCCCATGACATTGCCGCGAGCACGAGCAGGATTGCGCCAGGCGGGCTCGCCCGGAGGTCGCCCTCAAAATTCAAGACAACGATCCCCGCCAGTCCGATGAGGAGCCCGACCCATTCAAGCCTGTTCGGCCATCTCTTCCATATACCGGCAAACAACACGGTCCAGAGCGGTGTGGTCGCGATCACCAGGGCCGCAATGCCGGACGCAACCCATTGCATCGCATAGGCGACCCCGGCGCTGCCGCCGAGCATCAGAAGGGTCCCGATGACGGCGGACCTCAGCCATTCCTTTTGGTCGGGATTCGGCGCGCCTCGCAGTCGGAGATATACATAAATGCCGACCCCGAAGATGAAGAACCGGCTACCCATTACGAAAAGCGGCGGAAGCTCGGTCATAGCTATCTTGATCGCCAGATAGGTAGATCCCCAACAGAGATAGACCGCAATTAGCGCTGTCAGGACCCCTCTCCTTTGTGGATCCCGCGCCGGAAAGTTGTTATCGTCGTCATGCATGCTCATTTTCCTTTATCAATAGTTACAAAACAACCGGCAGCGCCATACCTTGTTCAAGCGCTTTGAGGGACTCGTCACGATGAACACCCTTACCCAGGTCCTCTTTGCCCGTCATTTCTTCAACATCAATCCTTACTATGCCGGTTATTCCGAGTTTTTCCTTCACGTATGGTCCGTAACCGCCGTCCGGCTGATACTTGTCCATGAGGCCTTTGAACGCTGAATCTCGCTCAGCAGTATCCTGAACAAGGACCGCCCGGCCTTTTATGATCACACTGCGGTAAAGATAGGCTGCCTCGCACGGCTGGTTCTTGGCCCTCACATACGCGATCGGCAGGTCCACCTCAAAGCACACGCGGTTGTCTCGGTTAATGTCCTCGATCTTTTCCCCGGCAAGCGCGGTGTGAAAATATATTTTATTGTCATAATAGGCGAAGTTCACCGGCTTAACGACCGGGTATCCGCCCCTCCCGTTCGTTCCGAGCCGGCCCACCGGGCAGGTCCTGAGCAGATGTTCCACGACCGCAACATCCTTGATCTCCTTATTCGCTTTTCGCACCACGAGCCCCCTCTCGTTCGGTTAAATAATAAAAAAGGCCCCGGAATTTAGTTTTCCGCGGCCTTGTGGGTTGTGAATCTATTATGTCTTTTATCGCTAAAAGCTAATAGCCCCCCCCTCAGCCACGGCTGTAATAAGCCATGCCGCCCAAATAACGCGCTTAGTGGTGAGGAGATTCAGAGGCATCATGAAAATAAATATAGGCGAACTTTCGGAGGCTGTCAAGCTTTTTTTTGAACTCCGGAATATAGGCGCTTTCGAATGGGCGATAATGATACCTGGTATTCAAAATCACCCGGTCGTCTCAATGACTCAATCGGCAATTCCTTTTTCAGTTAATCTGCTCAACTAAATAATTCTGCGGACCAATTTGCTTGATCTGGTCGAGTTGGGCCTCGATCCAGTCGATGTGGCCCTCTTCTTCCTTCAGGATAGATTCGAAGAGTTCTCGGGTCCCGTTATCCCCTGCTTCCGCCGCCGCCCGTACGCTTTCATTGTAGCCTTTGATGGCCCCTTCCTCCGCGCCGCGGTCATTCTGATGCATCGCCGGCACCTCGGCGCCTATGAAGAGTTTATTCAGGTTGCTGACGATGGGACGGCCTTCCAGAAACAGGATGCGGGTGATCAACTTTTCCGCGTGCTTCATCTCATCGATCGCCCGCTTCTGGATCGCCTTGTGCAGCTTTTCGTAATTCCAGTTGTCGCACATTTCAGCATGGACCATGTACTGGTTGATGGCCGTCAGCTCCTCGGCCAGGCGCGCGTTCAGGTGCTCGACGATCTTTTCGCTTCCCTTCATGGCAATACCTCCGTGATGTTTATGGTGATCCGATGAATATACAGCTCGGTAGTTACGATTGTAGCAGGCTTCCCGGTGATGTCAAGCGCGCGGCCGCTTTCAGCGTGGAGCGCCTCACCGGATGCCTCCCTGCCTTAACGTTCCCTCACTCTGTCTTGAATCGACAAGCTGCTGAAAACGCATGGCTGTTTCAGCCCCCTTGGCCTCGTCCTCGTGTTTAAAGAAAACGAAGGCCTTTTCCCACTGTTGCGAAAGTATCGTTTCCACCCATTGTGATAGATCAACATCCGTGTAGTCGGAGCGGCGCAGGCGCAGGTACCCCCACCGCGTCGTACTGATGACCTCTTGTACCGGGTTCTCGTCAGTATCCTCGATGCACCAGCCGCATCCTTTTTTACGAAGGAGGTCCAGAATTTCTTCATTGATCCAGGAGGGACTGCGGAAGTCGAACGCGCAGGCTGTGGCGCCGGGAATCAGCGGGAGAAACGCCGCCAGTGTAGGCGCGTTCAAATGGAAACTTTCGGGGAACTGAAAAAGCACCGGTCCGAGCTTCCCGCCAAGGACCGACAGCGCCTTGAAGAGATACCCGGCTTCCGAGCTTACGTGTTTCAGCCGCTTTATATGTGTTATGACCTGCGGCGCTTTTAGCGCGAAAACAAAGCCGGGAGGGACCTGTTCCGCCCAGGACGAGAGCACGGTCCCATTGGGCATGTGATAGAAGGTGTTATTGATCTCTACCGCGGCCAGACGTCCGGCGTAGAAGCGAAGCATGTCCCTGGGCGGGATCTTTTCCGGATAGAATTTTCCTTTCCATTCCTTATGGGCAAACCCGCTGGTGCCGACGTAGATATTCATCATGTTATTGCCCTCCTTCCCCGGGCCCAAGGGGCTTTTCCCGCGCCACTTCTCCGGCGGCCTTGTCCTCGCGCAAGCGCAGGAAAACCGGCTGCCTCATAACAGCGTCATCAGTCCACCCGGAAAATCCTACTTCACAAACGAGCTCCGGCTTTACCCATGTGACGGGAGCATTGGCCTCCGGCTGAACACTAAAAGGGGATTCTTCACGGACCAACGTGTCCAGTTTTTCGCGGAGATTCTTTAAATCTTTTTCCGTGAATCCGCTTCCCACATTGCCGATGGAGGTCAACACGCAGCCTTCGTACACGCCCAGGACGAGTGCGCCGAAATACTTTCTGCCGCCTCCCGGTTCCGTGAATCCCGCGATCACGCCCTCCTGTGTCTGCCGCCTCTTCACCTTCAGCCACTGCCGGCTTCGTCTCCCGGTTTCGTAAGCGCTTTGGGCATGCTTGGCAATGATCCCTTCCAACCCTTTTTCCTTGGACACGCGGTAAAACAAAACTCCTTCCTTCCCCACATGATCGCTGAAGCGCACATTCGGCGACATTGGGAGGATTTTCTTCAGGAGCTGTTTCCTCCTGACCAGGGGCAGGGCCGTCAGATCATGCCCCTGGAAGTAGAGGAGATCGAAAACGTAGTAGAGCAACTGACCGCGTCCCGGGTCCTGACGATGCTGCAGCAGCTGAAAATCAGAGCGTCCCTGGTCGTCCACGACGACGACTTCGCCGTCCAGGACAGCGTCAAACCCGAATGTCCGGAGCGTCTCCACGACAGGCAAAAACTTTTTGTCGAACGAGATCCCGTTCCGGGAATACAGCGACACCTCCCTGTTCCGGATTTCAGCAATTGCACGGTACCCGTCCCACTTTACCTCAAAGATCCAATCCGGATGATCGAACGGCTCCTTGACCACGGTCGCGAGCATCGGTTGTATACCGCTTGGCATCGGTTTAACGGGCGCATCCTTCAGGTCTTCGCTTTCAATCGCCTCGTGAAGACGAATCTGGTTGGTTTTCTTTTGCCTGAACGATTTTTGCGCGCCGGATTCGAGCATCTCTTCCAGCGTTTTTTGCGACACGACCGAACGGTTCTCCCTGAGAATGTCTCCAGGAACCGCGTTTCGATCTTTTTTCTTCAGGAGCAGCCACGACTTTCCGTCCTTTCCCGTCTTTACGAGCGCGAATTCACCGCGAAGCTTTTCCCCTTCGAGCACGAATTTCATATCCCCTTTTCTTAAACCTTCCAGAAGAAGTTTCTCGCTTTCGTTTTCGTCCCGGGTGGAAGGGTGATGATAGAAGCCCCTGTCCCAGATGATAACGCTTCCTGCGCCGTAATTGCCCTCCGGGATGACGCCCTCGAAATCCTTGTAATCGAGCGGGTGGTCTTCGACCATGACTGCCAGCCTTTTCAACGAGGGGTCCAGCGACGGCCCCTTCGGCACAGCCCAGCTCTTGAGCGCCCCGTCCAGCGCCAGCCTGAGGTCATAATGAAGTGCCCGGGCCGCGTGCTTGTGAACAACAAACAAGAGACGGCTCCCCTCAGGGTGAACGCCCGGTTTCGGTTCGGGCGTTTTCTCGAATTCCCGTTTGGATATGTAGTCCTTTAATCCCATGTTGGTCACTGAAAATCCTAAGCCCGAATATCTAAATCCTAAACAAGCTCAAAATTCAACTATTCGAATTTCGATATTTGATATTATTTAGGATTTCGAGCTTCGTATTTGGTGCTTCATCGTCATAAATGCGGCAGCTTCTGCTCCTTCATGAGCATCTCCTGAAAAAGGTCCCCCTTTTCTACAACCCTGCGAGCAGCCTCCGAATACACGACCTGAAGCCTTTCCGGGTCGCCAGGACCTGCCAGATTCTCCAGCTCCTCCCACCCAAGCGGAAATGAGACATAGGGTTTTTCCCGGGCGCGCAGGGAATAAACGCAGATCATCGTCTTCGAAGCGTCGTTCTGGGACCAGTTGATAAAAACCTTTGCCGTCCGCTCCTGCTTCGCCATTTTCGCGGTCACCAGGTCCGGATAATGTTTCTGCATGATCTCCGCAACGGTCTTTGAAAAGGTCTTGGTGTCCTCAAAGGTCATTTCCTTGAGATTCAAGGGAACAAAAACATGGAGCCCCTTCTGGCCTGATGTTTTTACATAACTCATAAGCCCCAAGCCGGAGAGCAGGTCCCGAAGTATCAGCGCCACGCGGGCGCAATCAAGAATGTTCGCGGGCTCGCCGGGGTCCAGGTCGAAGACCATGGAATCGGGCGTTTGAGGCGAACCGCCCCTGGCCAGGGGCACGTGGAGCTCAAGAGAGGCAAGGTTCTGCGTCCAGATCAATGTTTCCAGATCGTTGGCCAAACAGAATGTTATCGGTTCTCCTTTATCCTGGGGAACCTCCACGGTTTTCACCCAGGCCGGACGATGAGAAGGGCAACGCTTCTCGAAAAAAAAATCCTTTTCCACTCCCTCGGGATAGCGCTTTAACGTGAGCGCACGGTCTTTCAAATGCGGCAGGATGAACGGCGCGATAGCGCGGTAGTATCCCAGGATGTCAGCCTTCGTGAAACCGTAGGAGGGGTAGAGGTCCTTTTCCAGGTTAGATAAGGAAAGTCTTCTTTCGGCCATATCGACGAATGTTCGGCTCATTGGCTCGCCTTTACTTTCCGCATGCTCTCCTCGAGCGCGGCAACGAGATCGGCGGGACCTTCTCCCTCTTCAGGCTCAATAGCGGGGGCCTCCACCAAAGCCTGTTCTTTCACCTTCGCTGCCAGGAGTTCCACGAGCTTTTTCCGGCGCTCGTCCGCATATTTCCCCGGGTTGAAATCTTCGATCATCCGCTCGATGCTCTTCTGCATCCGGCCGTCCTCTTCCGCTTCGAGCTTTTCTTGCTTCGGTGAAAGGTCTGCATCGGAAAGGATCTCGTCGCGGTAATGAAGCGTGACGAGTTCCAGCGCTCCGTCCCTGCTTTTGATCGCCACCGGATACTCGCGTTCGGCCAACACGAATTTCGCGAGCCCGGCCTTATTGGTGCGGCGCATCACCTCGACCAGCAGCTGATACGCTTTCTCGCCGCCTTTTGTCGGAACGAGATAATAGGGATGATCATAATAGATCGGGTCCACTTCCTTCATATCGATGAACTCGATAATCTCGATCGTGCGGCTCCGCTCCGGGGACACGGATTCCAGTTCCTCGTCCGTCATCAGAACATATTTGCCGGGCACGAGCTCGTAGCCCCTGATGATCTCATCCGGGGGGACCATCGCGTTCTCTTCCGGACAAAACATTCTTCGCGAAAGGCGCGAGTAATCCTTGCTGTGGAGCAGGCGAAACGAAACACGGCCGGGCTCGACGGCCTTGACCAGCCGCACCGGAATCGCCACCAGGCTGAAACTGATCGTCCCGCTCCATATGCCCTGAACTGCCATGTATTCCTCCAAAAGTGACTACAAAGTAAGAAGGCTGAAGTAAGAAAACTTTTTAATTCGAATTTTTTTACTTCTTAATTGTGTCCTCACGCTGCTTGCTTCAAACTCGCTTCAAGCGCCTGGAGCAGCTCGTCCGGTTCCGTGGGCTTCAGGCGCCGTGGGGTCAGGACCGCTATATTCTCTCCTCGCGCCTTCGCCTCGATCATACCCTGCAGCTTCTTCTGATGTTCGTTCTCGAATTTCCCCGGATCGAACGGGGCGGTCAATTTGTCGATCAACTCGCTCCCGATCGTAAGCTCCTTTTCCGTCAAAGGAAGGGCCGGCAATCCAAGAGACGCCGCCGGAACCACTTCGTCAACATACCGCAGCGTGTTCAGGCGAAGAACGTTCCCGCTCGCCTGCACTGCCCCGAAATAGGACCGCTTTCTCATGGTCCAAGTGCAGATGCCCGCCACATCCATCGCCCGCAATGCCCGGACGAGCGTACCGTATGCTTTTCCCTGAATAGCGGCGCTGTCCGGCTCCAGATAGTAGACGCGGTCAATGAAGATGGGGTCGATCTGCGCGCCCTTGACGAATTCACGGATCTGGATCATCCGGTTGCTTTCAGGAACGGTTTGTTCGAGTTCCTCCGGATCGATGATGATATATTTCCCCTCCTCCACTTCAAACCCTTTGGTCTGTTCTTCCGAGGGCACCGGTTGTTTTTCGAGCGCGCAGACCATCTGCTGGCGCAATCTCACCTGATCGCGCTTGTGAAGAAGGTGAAACTGGACCCGCTCTTCCCTGACCGCGGAATGCAGCTTCACGGGAACGTCCGTGTCCCCGAAATGAATGTATCCTTTCCAGATAGTTGTTCCCGCCATTGAAAATCCTCCGCAACCATTACGCATACTAAAAGGGACAGTTAAAATCCTGATTAAAGGATAGCACCGGACAGCGCAAGCGTCAACGATACTTGACGGAGTCTTGCCGGGTCTTTTGATACTAAGGTCGCAACGGGGAATGAAAGGATTGAGGCAGGGATGAGGCAGATGAAGCTTGTTTCTTATATTCACGACTCCGGCCGGGCCCGAGAGGGTTTTTGAATATGGTGGTGAGTAGTCAGTAGCAGAGAATAATACAATGGCAGCCGCCGGCTTTAGCCAGGGCAAATACAGCGACTCCTCCACGACCTCCGCCTTATCGTCCGACCGTATCAGCCCGGGGGCGCCGCCAAATTTATTCTTTCTTCCGGCATTCAAAGCACAGACCGTACAATTCCAGTTTGTGGCTCTGCACCTGGAAACGGTTTTTTTTCGCCACTGCATCCTGAAGTTCCTCTATGCGCTCGTTCTCAAACTCAAGGATTCTGCCGCACTTCGTGCATATCAGGTGGTCGTGATGACCGTCCGTGGCCCGATACTCGTAGCGGGTGAAACCGTCTTCAAACCTCCGCTCTTCGGCCAGGCCGGCTTCGGCAAAAAGCTTCAGCGCGCGATATACCGTGGCATACCCTATGCCGGAATGCGCCTTCTTCACCCGCGCGTAAAGCTCCTCCGCGCTCACATGCCTGCCTGCGCCGACGAAGACCCTCAGAATCCGATCACGCTGGTTCGTCGACCGGAGACCCCGTCCGGCAAGATATTCCGATAATTGTTGAATGGCCTTTTCCCACATAATTGATAACGTCAGCGGCGCTTGCTCACGGCCACCAGAGATACATGAACTTCGCGCCGGGCGCCATCATCTCCCCGAGGTCTATGTTGATAAGGTTCAGAGAATAGAGGTTTGGCCGGTATTCCCCGGGCCTGAAGTATGCGACGACCCGTGCATGCGAGAGCCCCGCTTCTTTTTTTGCCGTCTCCAGCGAGTCCTCGAGGTACCCGATACTGTCGATCAGCCCGGCGTCCCTGGCCTCCTGGCTTGTGAAGATACGGCCGTCCGCCAGCCTCCTCGCCGTATCGGGCTGCATTCTCCGTGCCTCGGCGACAAGGCCGACGAACCGGCCATAGATGGAATCTATTACGCCCTGGAATATTTTCCGTTCCTCCGGAGACATCGGGCGGAACGGCGATCCCATGCCCTTGCGTTCGCCCGAGGATATTTCGAGGGTCTGGACGCCGATCTTCTGCATCAGGCCCGTGGCGTCGACGTGAAGCATGATCACACCGATGCTGCCGGTCACGCTTGTGGGCTGAGCCGTTATTTTGTCCGCGGCCAGCGCTGCATAGTAGGCCCCCGACGCGCCGGTGTCCGTGATGTGGGCGATGATCTTGGCGCCGGTTTCCCGTTTAAACTTCATGAGCTCGTGATAGAGCGTGTCGGACGCAGTGACCCCGCCGCCGGGGCTGTTGATGCGAAGCACAACTGCTTTCACGCGACGGTCCACCCTGGCACGGTCGAGTTCCTCCCGCACCCTGGCCAGAAGCCCCACCCGCTTCTTGCCCGCAAGGTCCGCCATCCCGTCCTGGCTGGTTATAATGCCGGACAGGTCGATGACCAGGACCTTGTCCCGGCCCTCCCCGGAAAGCACCCGCTCCTCAAGGGGCTGGAGCTCTTCCGAGATATTCACTTTAAGAAAGGTGCAGGCCGGAAGAGCAAAGAGAAGCGCCGCCGCCAGAAGAACGCGAATATGATATTTCATGATTGACCTCCGCTGTCCTAACCCGGATAAACCGGAACCAGAATCAAAACCAAAAGGCGTCTCTCGCAAAGCTCGCAGAGAACGCAAAGAAAATCATACGTCCTGGTTTTTAAAAACCAAGGATACCGCCTTTCTTGGCGGACTTGGCGGGCTTTGCGAGAAAATCTCTTGCCATTTTGAGAAGAATTTTATTTATAACTAACTAATGAAAGAACGTCAACTCTTACAAGGCGCGCCCCTCTTCATGGATTAACCCGCACGTCCGCCCTCCCCCGCAATTCAGCCAGATACTGCTCGACCTGCTGCCCGAGCCGCCGTTCCATCAGCAGCGCTGTTATCTTTTTCTGAACGTCCGGAAACCTCTTATCCTTGAACTCGGAAGGATGCTCGTCGAAATAAGTTTGCGCCTCGTCACGGCTTACGCGGACGAAGAGGCCTACCTTCTTCTCGATAAAACGCTCCACGAGCAACCGCTCGCCGAGCATACGGCTCAGCTCATCTTTGGTCATGTTCAACCCCGCCAGGAAATCCGGGAATTCCTTCCCGGAGGAAGAGAAGCGCTTCCGAAGCTTCTCGACCTCGGCCTCCATTTCCTGTTCCGACACTTCGATAAAACGAAGCCGCCGCGCTTCCTGCAGCAAAAGCTGCCGGTTGATCAGCCCTTCGAGGGTCTCCTGTTCCAGCTTCTTCGCGTCAGCGGATGCCGCGTCGCCGAGCGCGACATTGAACCGCACCGCGCGGGCAAGGTCGATCGACGTGATCACTTCATTATTGACCGCGGCGACTATGTGAGCGACCGGTTCCCCCTGAACGACCCGGGGAAGGCAGCTCAGCAGGAGGCCTGTGAACGCGGCAAGCATAATGATCGCGTTGCCGTATTGCTTCAGCTTATCCGGCTGCCGCCGCTCCGTTCTGTGCGAATTGCGTTTGTGAATATTCAATTATTCACGACCCTCGATCATGCATTCATGGAGCCGCCGATGCATGCCAATGTGACTACTCCTGCATCAAATCCGTCATCTTGATGCCCTTCAGGTATTCCACGACCCTGTCCTTTTTTATATCTTCGAGCTTTTTTACGATCTCGGCTATCCTGAGCCCGTTGCTCAGGATAACTTCAAGCCGTTTTTTCAGGTCTTCACTCGATCCTTCATACCGTTCGAGCAGCAGCTCCGCGTTGCCGATAACCGTGGTAAGCGGGTTGTTGATCTCGTGGCGCACGGCAGTCCCCACTTCGAAGATGGCGGCAAGACGCTCGGCCTTGACAAGCATCTCGCGGAGAAGTTTTTGCTCCGTCACGTCCCGCGCGGATATCTGAAAACCTGTCGCCTGCCTGTTTTTGCGCATTACCCGGGCATTGATATCGAGGAACGCATGGCTGCCGTCCTTCCGTACGAGCTGGAACTCGTGCAGTTCGCGCGCGCCTATTCGCTTCCCTGCAAGGGCCCGCTTCACTATGGCGGCGCCTTCATCCGTAACGAACTCCATTATGCTCTTGCCGATGAGGTCGATCTTGGAAAGCCCCAGGAACTGCTCGGAGGCCCTGTTCACCGCCGCGAGCCTGCCTTCCCTGTCCAGGGTGAAAAGAATGTCCCGCGAGTTTTCGAAGAGATCCCAGTACTTTTCGCTCGACTCCTTCACCTCGCCGTAGAACCGGAAGTTCTCCACCGCCATTCCAAGCTGGGCGCCGATCGAGTCGAGCATCTGAACATCCGACGGTTTCAGCTTGAAGTCCTTTCGGGGGTACAGGAAGATGACCCCCAGTACAATGCCCCTCGACTTGATGGGAACGATTATGTGCGAGTGTCCTTTGCCGGACGAGTCGTGCGTATGATGAGGGTTATTGCAGCCCTGCTCCGTGAACAGCATTTCGCCGGTCTGCGCCACCATGCCGCAGAGGCACTCACCCATCCTGATGGTCTCTTCCTGCTGCACGAACTCCGGCGAAAGCCCCTGGTGGGTCACGAGATGCAAATGCTCCCCGTCCTGATCGCACAAAAAGATCCCGCCCCTGGGTTCCATGCCGGAAAAGCTCTCCAGAATCTTGCCCAGCGACTTCTGGAGCACGTCTTTCAGACTCCCACTCTGTCCGAGCGTGAGCGCAACGGCGTCGAGCGCGGCCAGTTCCCGCGTGCGGTCGAGCAGCTTCTCTTCGAGGTCGGCATACGACCCCTTCAGTTTTTGGGCCATTTCATTAAACCGTTCCCCAAGCCTGACAATGTCCCCCTCCCCGTGGATGGCCATCCGATAGTCAAGATTGCCGCTGCTGATCGCCTCGGTCCCCTCCCACAGATCGGTCAAGGGGATGGACACCTTGCGGTGAAGATACACGCTGAACACCAGGAGAAGGCCCGCCGAGGCAAGCAGGATGATAACAAGAAGAATATTGATCCGCAGTTCGTTGTTCTTGAGCTGCACGGCGAGAGTGGCCATCCGGGCCGCGCCCTCCTCCTTGTACAGGTCTATGTCCTTGCCCATCCATGCGAGCAGACTCTCCATCTCGAGCGTCAGATTATGGGCCAGCAGATAGTTTTTCTCGACCTTCATGTCCAGGGAGAAAATGCGGGCCGCCTTCTTCTCCAGCTCGTGGTAATCCGTGTTCATTGAATCGAAGATCTCGCGGTCATGCCATTCGGCGTCGGGCCGGCCCATCTCGTCGAAGATGCTGCGCGCCTCGGCCCGCGCCGCTTCGTACGAGCGCCGGTGCCGGTCATTTTTGCTCTCAACGAAGTAGTGTACGTACTGGGACATCTCGTTGATCTTCCGCTCAATGCTCCAGATCCTCTGGACCTCGAAGGTGATGTTTCTGATGTTGCCGGTGGTGGTCGAAAAAAATGAAGTCATGTTCTGGAGGGAAATGACCGTGATGGCCATGATCAACAACATGCCGAGGCCGACCAGGAATATGAGCCGTTTATGTATTTTCATCGGGGTTAGCCCTTGTCTTCTGAGAAAAACATACGAAAGACGCCTTATAATACCACCAATACCCGCTTCCGTCCAGCAGCGAACGGGAAACCGCGGGCTTAGAACGAATGTCCTATATTAAAATGTATTTCTCCCGGCGTCTCGCCGGGCCTCCGGTGTATCTTCTGGCCGTAGTCCACCCGGAGCGGGCCGACGGGCGTGCCGTACCGGAGCCCGGCGCCGTACGACGCCCTGAGGTCGTGCATCTTAAGCTCCTGGTCCGCCCATACATTGCCGGCGTCCGTGAAAAGCACGAAGCCGAGACCCTCGGTGGGATTCAGACGAAGTTCGGCGTTCAGCACCACCATGCTCGCGCCGCCAGTGGGAATGCGTGTGGCGCCGTCCAGCCGCGACGGGCCCACGGAATCCTGGGTGTATCCGCGGACCGTTGTGCTCCCGCCGAGATAGAACCGCTCGTGGAGCGGCACCTCTGTCGTCACGTAGTGCGGCCAGGCCATGCCTGCCCTGCCGGACAAGGCCGCAAGTACCCCGGTGTCCACCGGCAGGAACCAGCTGCTCTGGACCGTGAGCTTGGTGAAATCAGCCTCGGACCCCAGCGCCTGCAGTGCCTCCTTGAAAACAATACCATGGAGCGACCCCTTGCGTGGGTTAAAAGCATCGTCCCGCTTGTCCATAATAAGGCCTGGGCTCAGGCTGCTCACTAATACGCGGCCGGTGTCTTCCTGGGTGAGTACGGCCTGCGGTTTCACATTATAGTTCTCGACGTTCTCGAACTGATACGTGAGCGACGCCTTCAGTCCGTCGTAGACCTTTTCAACGCCGTAGGCCGCCGTGGTCTTGCGTGTCTGATAATAGATCTCCCGTGTGTCCTGGTTCAGCCGCTTGGCGTCCGACCAGGCCAGGGTGAACCTGCTCTCGAGCCGCCGGCCGAGGAACCAGGGCTCCTGTAAGTTGAAAACGCTCTGCTGCAGGATATCGCTCTCATCAAGGCGGACGCTCGCGCGTCGCAAGGTGCCCCAGAGGTTCCGGTGGGAGACTTCAACGAACCCCCGGAGCCGGTCCAGGTCGCCGTAGCCCACGCCGAACTCCACGGCCCCGGCCGGCCGCTCCTCCACGCTGAAGAGCATGTCCTTTACGTATTCCTTCTCGCCCGGATGCACGGGTTCGAACCGGGCCTGGCCAAAAAAGCCGAAGCGGTAAATCCGCTGCTGACTCGTGAGAATGGACGGGTAGCTGTAAGGGTCTCCCGGCTTCAGCAAAAGCTCGCGAAGGATCACATAGTCCTTCGTCCGCTCGTTCCCGCGCAGGATGATCCTGCCGATCATGACGCGCTGGTCCTCGGTGATGCGGTACCGGATGTCCTGCAGCCCGCTTCCGGCGGTTTTTTCCACCTCAACTTTGGCATACAGAAACCCCTTGTCCGAGTAGGCGGACAGAACGCGGAACTTGTCCTCATCCAGAAGCCGGTCGCTGAACGGCGCGCCGGGTTTGAGGCTTATCCGCTCCAAAAGTTCGGCGTTCGTCCAGGCCGTGTTCCCTTCGAAGGATATGGTCCCGAGCTTCGTCTGCGGGCCTTCACTTATTTCAATAAGTACCGCGGCCCTGCGGCCTTCGTTGCTCAACGTTACCTTCCTCTTGACCGATGCGCTCAGGAACCCGTTATCAATGTACAGGTCTTTCAGGTAATCCACATCCTTGTCAAGGAGCTCTTCGCGGTACGGCCGGGACCGAAACCAGCCGGACTCTCTCAGGGACAGCTGGCGCTTCAGCTCTTTCGTCGTGAAGTAGGCATTGCCCTGGAACGCGATATCCGACACACGTGTCCTCGGTCCCTCATGGATCGAGAATTCAAGATCAAGCCTGCCCGGCCCCTCGGTCTTTTTGACGTCCACCTTCACCTCGGCGTACCCCAGGTCCTTGTACAGATTTCGGATCTTCTCGGCGCTGCTCTCGATGATGGCGTCGGAAACATCGTGTTCCGACCAGATAAGGAGCGTCTGGTTCAGTTTTTTCGCGCCGAACTCGCGGTTCCCGGTGAACTTCACTGTCACCTTCGGCCCCTCGGTACCCAGGACCTGGAGGTAAGCCTTCTGGTCCCTGATGCTCATGGTGACCGGGCCGGGCCGGGCGGCGGGATAACCGGCCTCGGTATATTTCTGAAGAATGGCCTCCATATCCGTATCCATGACCACGCTGCTCCTGAGAGGATCGCCTTTTTTATTCTTCATGACACGAAGCAGGTCCTTGTCCCGGAACACGGTGTTGCCGCTGAATGTGATCGACTCAATGCGGGTGGGTGAGTACTCGCGGACCTCTATGATGAGGACCACGCGATGAGGTGTGCCGGTTCGCTCCGCCCGGAAGCTCACGGACACGTCGTAATATCCCTCGGCCTGGTAGAGCGAGAGAATGTTCTCCCGGAGCTGGAGGAACTTCTCCTCCCGGAACTCCCTGCCTTCGATCCCCGGCAGGGCGTCCCTGATAGCGCCCGAGGACAGGGCATCATTGCCCAGAAGCACGATCTTCTCCACCAGGGTAACAGGGACAAGGATGTATTCAAGCCGGACGCCCGCGTTATCGGGAAAGGCCTCGACGCGGATGTCGCTGAACAGACCTTTGAGATACAGATAGGCGATGCCGTCCCGGACAGCCGCGGGAGCAAGCCGATCGCCCGGCCGTATCCCGAGCAGCGGCAGGAGCAGCTCGGGACGGGGCCATGGTTTGCCAAGATCGTCTTTGAGCTCTATCCGGGTGACGGGCAGGCCATACAAGTCGGCGGAGAACGCGGGAGAGGCCAGCGCCAGGACAAGCGCCCCCGCAAGGAATACAACCACTGATTTCATAGGATTTTTTAGCACAACAGAAAAGGAATGTAAAGGGAAGAAACAGATAAGAGGCCGCGGACAAGCGTCCGTGACCGTTTCATTCCAGGCCCCCTACTTTTTCGTCATCACATAAACGCCGTCCCAGTCTTCCGGCAGCTTAGCCGCGCGGAGGTCCTTGATCCGCGCCAGCAGCGTCGTGGAAGGTCCGTCGCCGTGTTTCAAGTTCAGGACCTCGAGAAAATGCTTTTCCGCCCTGTCCCAATCGCGCGTCATGTAGGCCTGGAGCCCGGCCTCGAACAATTCAGCCGTTTGGAGCATCTTGCCGTCCGCCGAGGCTTTCTCTCCCATAAGCTCGTAGATCTTGATCGGGACCTTCTTGCCCTTCACCCGGATATTGTCCAGCTGCCGCATGAGAAACGTTGTGTGGAGCTCTTCATAGGTGAACTTCGGCACGATGATGTGCGTGCCGTACTCCTTGTTCAGTCCTTCGAGGCGGGAGCCGAGGTTCACGGAATCGCCCATGACCGTGTAATCGAACCGCATATGGGACCCCATGTTGCCGACGGTCAGCGCGCCCGTCGAAAGGCCGATGCCGATATCGATCCTGGGGAGCCCCCGCTTCTCCCAGTCCGCCTGCATTTCACGCAGCTTTTCCATCATCTGCAAGGCGGTCCTGGCCGCCCGTATCGCGTGGTCCTCCTGCCATACAGGCGCGCCCCAGAACGCCATGATGGCGTCGCCCATGTATTTATCGACGGTGCCACCGCTCTTAAGGATGAGGTCCGTCATCGGCGTCAGGTAGTCGTTGATGAGCTTGACAAGCGCCTGCGGCGTCAAGCCTTCCGATATTGTGGTGAAGCCCCGGATATCGGAGAAAAACACCGTGAGCCGCCGTTCCTCGCCGCCGAGCACCAGCTTGGTCGGGTCCTTCAGGATATCGTTCACGAGGGAAGGGGCCACATAGCGCCCGAACGCGTCTTTAATCTCGCGCTTTTTCCGCTCCTCGGTCATGAACCGGTACGTGGTCACTCCGCCGAACACGAAGATCATGGTCATGATGGGGTAGACCGCCGTCAGCCAGATCCTGCCTATCGTAAAGACATAGTTGTTGATGATGATATAGAGAATGATGAGTCCGACGGTCACCAGGGTGGCGTTGAGCGGACTGATCCGCGATATAATGTACGAAAGGATGAGTCCGATCAGGAGGATCGCCGTAAAATCGAAGAGGGCGATCCAGTCCGGACGGCTGATGGAATCCCCGCGCAGAATATTGTCGATGATATTGGCATGAATCTCGACGCCAGGAAAGGTCCCGGAAAACGGCGTGACCCGCATATCGTAAATTCCCACCGCCGTAGCGCCGATGAGAACGATCTTGTCCTTGAGCGCAGCCGCAGGGACCGTGCCGTTTATGACGTCGCTGGCCGAGTAGTATGGAAAAGTATTCTGCGGGCCCCGGTAATTTATCAGGAGACGGCCCTGCTCGTCCGTCTCGATGGTCCGGTCGCCGAGCTGGATCGAATCCACTCCGTATTCCGCGGTATTCATAATCAAAGGCGGCGACCCGAGATACTTCCGGACCGCCTCCAGCGAAAGATGAGGATAGGTGTCGTCCTTGAATTGCATTGCGAGCGAGGCCCACCGCACCGTGCCGTCGGAATCGGGGAAAATGTTGAAGTTCCCGAAATCGGAGCCTGCGTCCTGAATGATGCCTATGTTACGCTCCACCGCAAGGGCCGCGGGGAGCGTCGGCTGATGGGTCCCGCCGTCAACGGAACGAATCGAGGTAAAGCGTCCGGGCACACGATAATCAGCCATTTTCTCGCTCTTTTCCTTCAGATGTTTGATCTCCTCCTGACCGGTGAAGAAAAAATATCCGAGGATGACTGACGGGCTGTTTTTCAGGACCTCGGCAAAATGCGCGTCGTTGTCGGCTTCCTGCACGGCGGCCTCAAATGCGGTCTTCACATCGCGGTCTCTGAACCGTTTTTGCATGTTCCGCATGACGCTGACGCCGGAGCTCTCATCGGGTTCCGAAAAAATTACGTCGAAGGCGACCACCTTGGCCTGATACCTGTTCAGGCTCTCGACCAGCTGGGCGATGCGCGTCCGGGGCCACGGCCAGCGCCCGATTGCATCGATGCTCTTCTCATCGATGGCGACGATGGCAACCTCGTTGCCCGGAGCGATCTTTCCGCGCTGCCGAAGATGAAGGTCGAAGGCCTTCAGCTCCATGGCATTAAAAAACGGCAGACCTGTTACATATATCCCCAGGGATATGAGCGTCAGCAGCAGACCGATCTTGTATGCGGTCGGAGTCGCCAGGTTTTTCAGTTTTTGGATGATCTTCAAAGGGACCTCGCCTCGATAGTGAATTTAGCGGCCTGGTATTGCGCAAATCGGAGAAAAAGTGAAACGGGGGAGCCGAAGCGTCGGTTATTATAAATAACCGCGCCCCGGCATCAGAGCTTTATGCTCTTTATGTGGACGTATTATAGCAGAAGAATTAATTCTTGTCACCAGCGGATAACCGACTCCGGAGTTTCCCGACAGAGACACGCGCAATCTTAAAAGCGTCAGGTTACTACTGCTTCACCCCGCTCGTATCATACATCACCAGGAACATATCCGTGCCGCCGATGGAAATATTCCCATCAAGCCCGCTGCCGGTGGACCCGGTAAGCCAGGCATTGCCGCTGCTGTCAACCGTGAGGCCCGTTGCGAGATCGTCAAGGGACGTCCCGAGCTGACTGGTCCACGCCTTCGTTCCCGTGGGGTCGAACTTTGTTAGGAAGAAATCTATCGCTCCCGCGTTCTCGGTCCCCAAAATGCCGAAGGTATTTCCGGAAACGTAGATATTGCCGCTCCCGTCCACTGCCACACCGGTGGCCCAATCATTGACCGTAGTCCCGAACTGTTTCGTCCAGACGCGCGTCCCGTCCGCGCCATACTTGACCACGTAGGCATCGCTCGTCATAAAGGTCGCATCGGCATTGCCGTTCGCAACCAGGTCGCCGTAGGTGCTGCCCACAAGGTAAAGGTTCCCGCTGCCATCAACAGCCAGGCCTGAAAGGTCTTCGGATTCGGAGCTGCCGAATTGTCGCTTCCAGAGCAAAGCCCCTGTCGCGGGGTCGAGTTTTACCGCGAATACATCGGTCCATCCCGCATTCGTCCCGCCAAGGTCCCCGTCCGTATACCCTGCCGCGTATACGCTTCCCGCTGCGTCCACGGCAAGGCCCGATCCGTCGTCGTTCCCCGCGCTCCCGAACTGTTGCGTCCACTGAGTGGCCCCCGTGGCGGAAGCGAGCTTGATTACAAAAGCATCATACAAACCCGCGTTGGTGAAGCCGGTAAACGCGCCGTCGGTATAGCCCGTTATATACAGACTGCCGTTTTTGTCGTCCGCGATCCTTGTTCCGAAATCATTGCCCGCAGTTCCCAGCTGCCGGGTCCACAGCTTCCGGCCGTCCGTGTCGAATTTTACCACGAACGCATCTACTCCTCCGTTGCTCGTGTTTCCGTCCAACCCGGTCGGAGTGCCGCCCGTCACGTACGCGTTCCCTCTCGAATCAACAGTGATCCCATAGCCGAAATCCGGACCGGCTGTACCGAGCTGGCTCGACCATTGCCACAGGCCGGTCTTGTCATACTTGGTCACAAAAACATCGGAATAGCCGGCATTCGAATTTGACGCCGCGCTCATGAGTCCGTAGGTATTACCCACGATATAGAGATTGCCGTCAACGTCCCGCGCTATCCCCGAGCCCTCGTCGTTGCCCGGCGTTCCGGCCTGCACCGTGCCCATGAAGAACGTCGGCATCATGAGGAGCGCTAGCGTCACCTTATGCCCGTCGAGATCGCCCGTGGCGCTTCCGCGATACTGGGTTGTCCCGCCCGAGTCCCGGCCCTCAACTACGAAATGCCTCGCCGCCCCGGTTGGGACCTCGAACTCTTCAGTCACCGCAACAAGCGGAGAGAAACTAACCTCCCGGGATATTTCGTTCATGCCGGGCCCGGAGATAGTGAAGACGAGCTTCTGAACAAGCGAAACCCGGGCGTCAGCTGAAAAAAGCCGGGCCGCGGCGCGGCGCGCCGCCTGCGGGACCGCGGTGTTTTGCGTTGTCGTCCCACCCGCGGTAATGGTCACGGTTGATGTGCCCTTTTGACTGTTATTTCCGCTGCAGGCCGCCAGCAGAACACAGAGGGCAAGGCTTATCGCACGACAGGCATATCTTTTCATTGCGGTTTATCCTCCTACTATTTCGTCGGGAACATCACATTGACCGTCACCGGTGTGGTGAGCAGCTCTGTCCTCTTCTCCGTGATCGGTGGAGGAGGAGGGGGCGGTGGCTGCGTACCGGGTGTTTCGAATTTAGGCGCTTCAACCGTAATGGTGACATCGGGATTAGCGTAAGCGAACGCTTCGGTTTCACCGGTTTTCACCCGGCCCGGGCCTGCCGGCGTCGTTGAAGCAGCGCCCCCTTCCTGTCCGTTACCCTGCGCGGTTGTGGCGCCTGCGGCGGTGGTGTCCCTCATATGGTTCGCAATGTCCCCCTCTGTCACGCGTCTCGGCGGCAACGGAGTTGCGTCCATTTTCATGACAAACGTCGCCTGTCCCGCGGAGAGGGTGACAATCCGGTTCGGCGATCCGGGGTTGAACACAAAGCCCGAGCCCTCCCGGAAGATAACTCCGGTGACGCCCCGGGTATAAAATACAAAGAAGTCCGTCCCCCGGACTCCCGCGCTGGCCGTGGGCGTCTTTACGATGAAGTTGGACATCCCCGCGGAGACCGGCATGATACTGCCCTTGACCTTCGCGACAATGGCCCGCATCTTTCCGCGAAGCAGGCTCAGAATCCCGCTCTGCCTTCCCGAACCCGAGCCGAAGCTGTATTCATCGATCCTGATCCGGGATTCCGGCGCAAGACGTACGACGCTGTCATCCTTGAACCGGAGTTCGACTTTACCGTCTTTTTTGGTGCGGACGATGTCGCCCATGTTCAGTGGGTCTCCATACCGCGCGATTGTCGCGGCGCTCTCATTCGGTCTCAGGATATCGACGCTGCCTTCCACGACCGTCACCGCGCCGACCATTTCGGCCAGGCAGACGGCGGGAGCTCCGACCAACACCGCAAGGACGAGTCCGAACAATACATATTTCCCGGCATACACTCTCATGACAACCTCCGTAAATCTGTTTACCGCGGATTTTCAAGTTCCACGGCTAAAACCTTGCCTCAAGTCCGGCACTCAGAATGTTTTTACTGTAATCATACACCGCCAACGTTGAAGCATCGCGGATATGCGTCAGCTGCGCGTTGACATCAATATTATTGCGGAGCGCATACGACACCTGCGCGTTCAGGGTATACGTATGGTCCCGGCGTCTCCCGGCCAGTATTGCATGTTCTGATTCGAATTTCTGAAAATACGCTTCCATCCCGCCCGTGACCTTGATTTTTTCCGTGACAGGATAAAGAACGCTCGCTCCCAGCCGGTTGCCGAGATACGCCCAATCACGGCCCTTGGTGTTTTCCTTGTCCAGCTCGTACCGGACATTCACAAACCCGTTCTGCGGTGGCAGGAAATAAAACCACGAGATTCCTGCCCCGATATTGTCTCCGTTCCGGTTCTCATCCCTTGTAATCGGGGTCCCGGCATAGTCCTTGTTCTCATATTTGAGGGACGCCTGGGCAAACTGGCCGGCGGCCGGGGTGAATGAATACAGGGGGGAAAGCGTCATGGTCTTAAGATAGGCCTTGTTGTCAACCAGAGTATAATTGTAGCTCGCGATAAGGCTCGCGGAACTCTCGCCGAACCGATAGCCCGGAACGAACGAAAGGGTGTGGCTCTGCACGTCATAGGCCTTCAGCTCCTGGTAAGCATTGAGATACAGGGAATACTGCGCTTTCAGGCCGTACGGCGCCTGGATGGACGGCGGCGCATATTCCGCCCGCAGGGTGGCCACAGTGGACATGTCCCTCTGTCCCGAGATGCCCGCGGCCACCGTGGAATCGCTCGGCTTCAGTATGACATTATTGTCATACTGATAGGAGACTGCCGCAACGACCTTCAGCGGCTTCTGTTCCTTTATTCTTTTCGTGAGCAACTCCGCGTACTGGCTCGCAAACTGGGCGAGCTCCGAGTTCGGATCGCGCACCACGATGTCCTTGAACAGGTCCCGCGCCTCGGTCAGTTTGCCCTGCTGCATATACGCCGTGGCGATCTGGTAATCCGCGGACACGGTCAGCGCGGGGTCCTTCGCTTTCGCGCTGTTGAAGGCCTCAAGGGCCTCACTGTTTTTCCCCTGCTTTAAAAGCACCAGACCTTTCATGTACGCGGTCTGGGCCGGCTCCACCCCCGCGCCTTCGGACATTTTGAGTGTTGCGAACGAGTCTTCATATCTCTCCAGCTGATAGTAGACGTCCGCGAGTTCCAGAAACGCCTCTTTTACCACAGGCTGAAGCGAGACCGCGTCCCGGAGATTTTTCACCGCTTCGGTGTAATTCTGCGTCTTTTTCTGCGCGCTGCCGAGATAATATGCCGCCGAAGTGGAGCCGGGGCTCAGTTCCCGCGCCCTGGTAAGGTCCGACACCGCTTCCTCATAACTTCCATCACTTAGAAACGCGATGCCCCGTTGCAGGTAGTCCGGCGTCGCCGCGGCAGCCGCAGGCGCCTGTGGCGGGGCGGGTGCTGGCTGCCCTTCCGCCGGGACCTGGGCCTGGGCAGTCGCCGCAAGAGATAACACTGAGACTATCAGGATGCTGTAATAAAATTGTTTCAACACATTCCCTCCCATGCGAATCGGTTTTACTGCTTCTCCCCATAGTGCGTCCAGAGGATCATGAGATCATTGCCGTCTATCCTGTTGTTATGGTCAAGGTCGCACGCCGGGTTCCAATTCTTGTCTCCCGGTCTGCTTCCCATCACGCTTTGCATCTTGGCCACATCCGCGTCATTCACGATGTTCAAGCCGTCTTCGTTGGCCACGTTCCCGACCGACCCCTTGCCGTAATTGCTGTCGAAGAAAACCATGGCACTGGACACCGAGGTCGTGTTGCCGGCCTTGTCGCGGAACTGGAAGGTCACCTTATAGAACGCGTTGTCCATGAGCGCCATGCCCGTGTTGAGCGTATGGACGCCTGCGGAAAGGTACGTCCCCCCGCAGGTGTACACATGGGGTGATCCGTCGTCTGTGGCGCCACCCGTGCGCTCAAAGATAACGACGCCGGATTGGGCGTCCTCGCTCAGAGTGTACGATACATTCGACGAGGCGATGATGCTCCTGGGAGTCGGAGTCGTATTTGTCACATTGATGACCGTGGCTGAGCCGCTGTTCACCGAGCCGCCCAGGGACGACGAGGAAATTTCTTCGCCCCCGATCTTGCCGAGGACCACATTGGTCAGCCCTATGTTCGACACGCCGGACTTGCTTACGACAAAATCAATTGCCGCAAGCTGAATCACGGACCCGCTTACGGGAGGGGCAACGAGCGCCAGAGCGGCAACCATGCCCTTGCCAGTTCCGTTATCGAAGTGGTTTGAGACCTGTTTGTCGAAAGCATTGTCCACCCGTACGGCGCTGACCTGGATCAGCGAGGGATCGAAGGTAAATCCAAACTGGAACCCGCCGAGCCCCGTCACCTGGTCGATCCGGACCGCGATTGTGATTGTATCCCCTGTCACGGCCTGCGAAGAACCGGGCTCGATAAAGACCTGTGACGCGTGCGTCCATCCCGCGCAGAGCAACAGGAACAGGACTGCGATGGCGAAAATATACGCGCGTTTCATGACATTACAGTGTCGCATCGAAACTCCCTATGACGTTGTCGATATCCGACAGGTCCACCCTGTTGTGGCCCATCATATCGAGGTCGCTGTTGAAGCAGGCGTCCCCTTTGGCCGTACCCGATCCTCCGGCGATGCGCAGCACATCCAGAATATTCACCGTCCCGTTGAAATCGATATCCTGCGGCCTGGGACTTGTCAGGAAAGCCCTGGCGCGGGTCATTTCCTGGTCCGCGGGGACCCTTCTGAAACGATCAATGACACAGCCCGAGACACCGTGGCGTTCCGAAATCCTGACACCCTCGTTGCCGGTAAGGTTGATACTCGAGCCTGTTGCCGCGCTGAATATATTGTTCATGTTGAAGTATCGCAGATTCGCGTCGCTCGTGAGCAGGAGCGACAGGGGTCCTTTGCCGCCGTCGAGGTAGAGCACCTCAAGCACGCCGTCCGGAACGTCCGTGACCGTAGGAAGGTACACCGCGGGGACCCGGAGCAGGTCGTTGGCGAACGGCGTAATGACCGTGCCCGTTGCAAGCGTAGACAGGACCGCTTTTGCTGTTGCCACAGGGGCCGGTTGTGACGGATACACTGTCAACTCGGACGTGCTCTTCGAAGTGGTCGCGGTCTGGTAGCAATACGAAGTATCGGCGGAAAGACCTGCTGCCGTTATCTTCATGGCTCCAGTCGTGTCGCTTGCTTCACTCACCAGGGACAAGCCGCTGACCGTGGTCGCACAGTCGGAAGCGAACACGGAAAGCGTACCGGTAGATGGTTCACTTGCGCCCCAGGTCACCGCGAACGAGGCCGTGGTGACGTCGGTCACTTCAACCTGCGAGACGGCCGGGACCCCGGCCAGCGCAATCGCACCGTGAAGCGTGAAGGCAATAAACAATATGTTGAGCGCTTTTTTCATAATGTGACCTTCAACCCGTAAACCCCCTCATCCCAACCCTCTTCCTAGTGGGGGAGAGCGTGTTCACCTGACTCTCTACGCCTTCTTTTCCTTCTCCACCGCTTTCTTCATCTTCCCCGGTTTGTCCCTGAGCGGTGAATCCGCCGAATACTCCTTGCCCGAGGCGGTGATGTACGTGACCTTCGACTCTCCGCCCATGGTTGATTCCACGCGGACCTTTGCAACGCGAATCCCGTTGTCGAACGTGGGCAGGTTCATGGCTATGATCTCGGTCACGGTGTACGTGGCCGCGGCCATGAGCACATTATTGCCCGGCGACAGGGTCACCGTGGCCGAGGCGGTAGATGACGCGTCAGTTCCGGCCAGGGCGCCGCTGAGCGCTGAGGAACGCGTAGCTCCGGAAGCGGGCACTGCATAAACCGTAACAGTCGTGCCTACCGGAATATTGGTCGCCGCAAGACTTACCGTGGCCGAAGTGGTCCCCGCCGGGAAGGTGATATCGGCATTCCCCGTGGGATTTGCCGGGACCGGCACCGCCGTTCCGGTCGTGGGCGTTACGCTGGTGATGATGAGCGTCGGTCCGTTCGGCACGAACACATGGCCGGGCAGGCCGAAGGAGTATCCGGGATTGGTATTGCCCGACCAGTTCACGGTATTGGCCTCAAGCCTGATCAAGCCGTTGCCGCCGCTTCCGGCGTTACCGTAACCGGCGCCACCGGCGCCTCCACCAACCGTTTCCAAATATCCTTCGTCGCCCCTCGTAATGGTATTTGCCACGAGGCGAATGGCGCCGCCGCTGCCGCCGCCGCCTCCTCCGCCCGCGCCATCACCGTAGTCTGATCCGCCACTGCCGCCGTCTGCATATATACGGCCAAAACTTCCCCAGGAACCTCCAAAGATTCCATTACAAGTGCCGTTAGAAACATAGCAACTGCTCGCAGGCTGCCAGTTATTGACTCCGATAAAAATAGTTCCCGAGGATGCGATCATTATCGCTCCGCCGCCGCCGCCGCCGCCCGCACCGCTATAAACCGCGCCAGCTGCCCCGCCTCCCCCGCCTGAACCACCGATGAGTGGAAGGAGGCCTGCCTGACCGTATGTCGCGCCGCCGGAAATATTCCAGCCGGTACAATAACTGTAGCCGGCGCTGCCGGCGGATCCGAATCCACCTCCGCCACCGCTCGTATAATAGCTGCCGCATGTATTCGATGCAGTCTGCCCGCCGCCCGGACCTTTGCCGGCACCGCCTGCCTGGAAGTTTACCCCGCCAAACAGGGCTGCATACCCGCCGTAGCCGCCGTCGAAACCGCCGGGTCCGCCGACACCCGGCTGTGCGTCGTCGCCGAGATTGCCGTCGCAGGCCGTTCCGGAGCACGTGGCCGGCGTGCCGCTCAGAGCGATGATCCCATAAATAGTAACATCGCCGGAAACAAGGACAGTCACCGGAGTATTGTTAGCGTTCTTTTGAAAAGTTACGGTAACGCCCCTCGGAACCGTAAAGGTGCTATATTGCAGAATTCCACTCGGCGGAATGATTATAACATCATTGACCGGGGGATTATAGTTCCCAAGACAGTTCGGGTCAGCCGGGGCTGAGGCGCAGATGCTGCCGCTGTCAAACGTCACGAGGGCGGATGCATCCTGGATGATCGGTCCCGCGAGCGCCAGTCCCAGCATGACGACAATGGATATGTATACATTCTTTTGTATTTGCTTGTTCATTTCAAACCTCCTGTGAATAAATACTAAATGCAAAATTACAAACTCTAAATAATATCAAAATGAGTAATATCAAATTATACCGGCACTACGGTTCGCAATTTACCCGAAATACGGGCTCGGCGGCCCCCGGTATCCCGCCAGTCTGTAATTTCTTTTTCGGTCATCTCCGATAATTTCCCTGACGCCGTACGATGGCCGCGATGGAGCGTACATTACTGTCAACGCTGTTTCCGTTGCCGCTGAAAGCCGCTTGTCAGTTCTTGTCCTTGGGACAACCGAAGCAAACATTGCCGCTGAAGGATCGAGTTTCGAGCCGTTCTCCTGAACGGGTGCGGGCGCGTCCGTGTTCGCGCGCGCAAGGGCAGGCTTATCGTCCCCCGGCATAGGTAGATTCCAGCCGTGCACGGGCTGATCAACAGTGAAAATGTTGGCTGCGGTGGGAGCCGGATCGGTGGTTCCATAAGGAGTGCTGATGATCACGGTCCGCTGCCCGCCCGTCGCGTTGCTGTCGATAATAACCGTAACCGCCGCGTGTTCTCCCTCGGTGTCGGTATAGTACGTGGGCGGGTTATTGACATGAATGCCGTCCGCGTCATGGATGCCGTCCGTGCCCAGGATACGCACTTCCGTAGCTCCCTGCAGATGCGCGCCGTGGACCGTAAGCGTGAAGGGAATTCCGTTTGCAACCTCAAGGATCGGCACGATGGAATTAATGACCGGCTTAGGTCCGGTAAACAGCAGATTTGCGCCGGCTGATGCCGGGGGTATCATTCCTGATGGGGACGAGATTATCACTGTTTTCGTTCCCACAGACACACCTGCGTCAACCGATATCGAGACCGTCACGCTCAAGCCATCGACAGAGGGAGTCACGGCGTTGATGGTAAAGCCGGTTGACGGCTGTATCTGAACGGCATTCACCTGATCGAGTCCTACGCCGTTTATGGTGATGACCGACGTGGTCCCGGGTTCGATGGTGTTCGAAGTGAGTCCCGTGACCGAAGCTCCCACGGAAACACCCACATTCCGTGACACGATGGGGCTGTAATTTACATCCTGGGTCGTCGGCATAGGCGCGGACATGACCACGACGCCGATCGGCAGTGAAAGCACCGGGCTGTACGTTGCCGGCTGCGTTGTCGTCGACGTCGCTGACGTTACAAGGACTCCCACCGCCTGCGAGGTCACCGGAGCATAGATAGTTCCCGCGTCCGTGGTCACCGTGAACGCATTGGCGGCGGAAGCGACACTGCTTGTGGTCCCTCCCGGCGTCGTGACGGTCACCACACTCGCTCCTGTGGGAGCATTGGCCGCGATGCTGACAGTGACGGTCGCAGTGCTCCCGTCGCCGCTGACCGCGGGCGGATTGTTGACTGAGATTCCCGTCACGGGGGAGAAATTGATGCCGCTCGCAGAGTTGAGATTCTTGCCGAGTACGCTCAGGGTAAAGGTGCTTCCTACCTGTCCCCTGATCGGATTGATGCCCAATATCTCAGGCTGCGGATAGGTGACGCGGAAAATGTTCGCCCCTGGCGCCGAAGGCAATGCCGCTATCCCGCCAAGGAGCACGGTCCGCGGCGTAAGCGGCGCGTCCTGTGCGATATCGATCATGACTTCGGCAAAGCTGCCGTCACCCGCAACACTGAAGGTGCCTTCCTGTATCGTGATGCCCGTGGACGGCGTAAAGGTGAGGCTTGTCGCCGAAACAAGGTCCGAGCCGTTTACCCGTACCAAAAGACCGGTTGAACCTATGGCGCCGCTTGGCGGCGTCACCGAGGTGATCACCGGTCCAACTGCCACGCCGACGGGCAACGAGAGCGTTGGGCTGTAGGTGGCGGACTGCATTGTTGTCGCTGTCGCGGACGTTACGAGCACTCCTACCGACTGGGAGACGATTGAAGGATAGGTCACGCCGGCATCCGTGGTCACGGTGAAAGTATTGGCGGCCGAGGGCGTATTGCTCGTGGTCCCGGCCGGGGTCGTAACCGTAACAACCCTCGCGCCTGTCGGGGCGTCGGCCGAGATGAAGACCGTGACAGTCGCCGTGGCGCCATCGCTGCCGACAGTGGGCGGATTGTTGACCGAGACCCCCGTCGTGGGCGTAAAGTCGATGCTGCCTGCCGAGAAAAGATCTTTACCGCTCACGGTCATGGTGAACAGGCTTCCGACCTGCCCCCTGATCGGATTGAGGCCCAGGATTTCAGGCTGCGGATAGGTGACTCGGAAAATGTTCGCTCCCGGCGAGGCCGGCGGTATGACGCCCGTAGATGTGGAGACGAGCACTGTGCGCTGGCTGATCGGAGCGTTGGCATCAATGGAGATTGGAACCTCCACATAACTGCCATCGGGCGCATTGAATAGCGAACCATTCTGCGCCGTGATGCCGTCAGGCGGATTGAAGGTGATCGTTGTGGCCGTGGACAGGCCGTAGCCGTTCACGCGTAGAATCATGTCCGCGGTTCCGACAGCGCCATGATTGGGCGCAAGGCCGGTCACGACGGAGCCGACGTTCACACCCACCGCCCGGCTGATTATCGGAGTATATGTCGTCATGGGTGCTGTGGCTGTGGATGAGGAAACCATGATGCCCACCGGCGCGCTCATAGTCGGCCCGATCCCTATCGTCTGGATCGCCTTGACCGTCACGACATTGGTTGTGCCTGAGAGGGCCTTCCCGGGAGCTGAAGCGGTGATCGTCGCGGTCCCTATCGTGGTAGCCGTGGCAGTCACCTGCGTGCTCAAGGCCCCCTCGGAAATAACGACCGTGGCCGGACAAGAGACGATACCGGCGGGAGAAGATGCGAGTGTTACCGCAAGGCCTCCCACGGGCGCGGCCTCGGTCAAAGATACGGTCAGGAAATACGTCCAGCCCTGGCCTGTGAGCGTCGTGGCGGGAGACAGGTTGACGGTCGGCTTCGGGCGCACGGTCACCACGGCCTTCCCGCTGGTCCAGTTCGGACTGCTCGCATGCACCTCAACAAGCTGGTCCACGGTGCTTCCCGACAACAACGGAGCGATCGCTACGGACGCGGAGGTCGTCCCCTGGGATATTGTGACCGAAGAGGGAACGGTCAGGACCGAGGTATCGGTGCTCATCAAATCCACATTCAGGCCGCCCGCCGGGGCCGGGTAGGGGATGGTCAGGTTCAGTGATGCCCCGGTCTGCTCCTGACGCACGGTGAGCGTGTCGGGATTGAAGACAAGCTTCTGCGTCGGAGACGTCCAGTTCAGGACGTCGGCTGAGGCGTAGATAACGTAGCCTTCGCCGGGCACGATGTTGAATCTTTCCCCTACGATGGTCGCGCCATCGACTGCCGTGGTGATCCACCGGGCTGACGTGTTGTCGAAGCGGGAGATGCTCAGTATCGAGGAGACGCCGAGAGATGCAAGAAGCTCGGAGGAAGTGAAATTCGCGGAAAGGCAGAAGAAGCTCGCGAGATTGAAGCCTGTCTTGAACTCCGGAGGGGAGCAGGCGGAGTTATCACCGAGACTTGCCGTGCCACCGCTTCCCGCATAAACAAAGAGCGCCCCGTTTTCGTTCAGCGGGAAATCGCTGCCGCCCGGCGCGCCGCCGTTCAGCTCCGCCCTCAACATTGCGCCGCTCGCATGATCGTAGGATTCTATCGCCGTGACGCCGGGCGCGCCCTTCCATGCGTTCAAGAGAGGGAACGCGCTGACGTACTGCGACCGCAGGGACGTCGTGACGCCCACCAGGTTGAAGCCGGGCTTAACCTGGTAGTCGTTGCCCGCGGCAACAGCATGTCCCGATGTCAAGACGCGGAACACGATCCACGCCGTCAAAAGGGCTCTTGAAGAGTGTTTTAATATCATTCCGTCTCAGGTCCCCCAGGCGATACGAATATTGAGAAAAACATCTGATTTATTTTCAAGCATATTGTTCTCTTTCATGAAAATTGTCAAGGCGCTTTCCATGTGCGAATTATCCTGTCCGGGGCAGGCGGACAGGATACAGCATAACACTTCCGGGGGAAAATAATATCGCCCGGTAAGGGTATTTTTAGGGTATGCCCTCTCTTTGTTTTCACCCTTGTCCCCGATGCCCCGCTTCATGCTTTACTGCTTCTCCCCATAGTGCGTCCAGAGGATCATGAGATCGCTGCCGTCTATCCTGTTGTTGTGGTCCAGATCGCACGCCGGGTTCCAATTCTTGTCTCCCGGCCTCACGCCCATCACGCTTTGCATCTTGGCTACGTCCGCGTCGTTCACGATGTTCAGACCGTCCTCGTTGGCCACATTCCCAACCGCTCCCTTGCCGTACTGGCTGTCGAAGTAGACCAATGCCTTTGACACCGTGGCCGGAGCATTCAGGTAAAAGTCCTGGAACTCGAACGTCACGGTATAGAACGCGCCGTCCACGAGAACGAGCCCGGTGTCCACGGCGGCATGGGTCCCCTGCGATAATGCGGCATACGGCAGGTCATATACATGCGGTGCTCCGCCATCCGCTGCGCCGCCCGAATGCGTGAAGGTCACTTTTCCGTAAAGCGCAAGCTCGCTTAAAGTATAGCCGACTGTTGCCGTGGTTATGATGCTCTTGACTCCCGGCGTTACGTTAGTCACGGATATGGGTATCGTGTCTATGACAAACGACGAGGTCCGCACCGTCTCTTTGTTCGCCGCGCCATCAACGGAGTAATACCGCAGCTCGGTCGTTGAGGAAATCGTGATCGTCCCGGTGACCGGAGTAGTCGGTGTACAACCGCTTACGTTGCAATAATACGTCGTCGCGCAGCCGGAGCCACCGCTGTCAGCGCAGGTGAGCAGCACTGTTTGCGCCTGGTTATACGTCCCGCCGTCCGGAGAGGCCGTGGTCACGGGCGCTATGGTGTCGGCCGCGGCCTGGGTCTTAAAGCTCCAGGCCCGGTCCGCAGCAATATTGTTGCCCGCGAGGTCCGTAACCCCGGTCGTGATAGTGGCGGTATAAGTGACGCTGGACGATAGCGCGGATAACGGCGCAAACGTCGCCGTGAGCGTCGCGGAATCGTAGGTCACTGTGCCGCTGACGTTCGACGTGCCGTCGTTGACTATGAAGGTCGCCATGTTTATTGTCGTGTTCTTCATGCCTTCGCTGAAAGTCGCGGTGAGCAGCGTATTGGTAGGAACATTCGCCGCGCCGCTCAGCGGGCTTGTGGACATAACCGTCGGCGGCACGGTGTCGCACAGGCCGTTGCTCCCTGCGTTGTAGCTTGCCGCGAGCTCGGCTGCATCGAGGGCGCGGTTGTAAATTTGGACCTCATCGGCAAGACCAGTCCACTGGGAGGTTATAGCATCAGGAGAACTGGCCCCTCCAACAGTCAGCCCATTTGTGTTAATTTGTGTATTTAAGGTCATTGCCTGAGTGTTTTCAATCTGACCGTTCAGATACAATGTTAGAGTTGATCCATCGTACGTGACAGCTCCATGATACCATGTATCTAATTGCAATGGTGTGGCGCCGGACAAGTCTAGGGATTCACCCCAGAACGACAATGAATGCGACCAGTATGACGGTAAATAGAGGCCGAACTTCTCCCCAGCAGAGCTACCTCCATAGTTTATTATCACATTGTAAGAATCGTACCAGCTCAACGGTGTTTTGAACCAGAGCATAATGGTACGTGCCGCATTTCCCACGGGCAATCCGACAGGCGCGGAATTGCGTATATAGTCCCCACTCCCACTAAAACTGAACGCCTGTCCGACCTTGCCGACCGTCGTCGTGGTCGCCCCGCTCATAAGCGCGCCGTGGTTCAGGCTCATCTGGTCGTTCGCGTTGCCCTCGCCCTGCCACCAGGAAACAAGATTCGAAGGCGGCGCGATGCACCCAGTCTGCACCATCATGGCGTATGACTGCGATCCGGCACATGTGTTCACGTCAGTTGCGGTCACTGTGAAGTTGAACGTGCCCGCCGTATTCAAAGTGCCGGACAATAAACCGGTAGAGGTATCGAGTGCCAACCCGGTCGGCAGCGTTCCTGCTGTGACCGCATAAGCATATGGACCTGTTCCGCCGCTTGCTGTTATAACCTGGCTGTACGACGAACCCTGTAAGCTAATCGGAAGCGATGCCGGTGAAAGCGCGATTGTCGGACAGCCGCCAACACTCAGGACAACGCTTGAAGCATTGTAGGCCACCGGGTTCCAGTATTTCCCGCCCGTCAAAGTCGGCAGATTCACTGTGCTGAATGTCCCGGCCTTGGACGCGAAGGTCATGACGGTAAAGCTGTCTCCCGAGTTCGGCGTGTATCCGAGGGTTACATTCAGCGTGCCGCCGAGTGAAGCCGCTCCACTAATTGCCAACTGCCCATATTGCGCACCCGCAGTGGGTCCGTTTATGGCAATACCCGTCACATTCGTCGTAAAACTACCGCTGATTGACAGCGTGCCGCCGGTCACATTCACGCTGCCGCTGTTGTTGAACGTGATGGACGAGGAGATGTTTGTGTTTCCGTTGCTCTTCGTCACTGTGCCGTAGTTGTTGATCTGGGCGGCGCCGGTGTCC
>Ga0334722_10000700_pt1 | contig 47405 bp, 76 predicted proteins | sample C3_bottom_MG_FD_207210 | JGI IMG/M metagenome (GOLD analysis project Ga0334722, IMG submission 207210) | Sediment microbial communities from Yellowstone Lake, YNP, Wyoming, USA - C3_bottom | ecosystem: Environmental > Aquatic > Freshwater > Lake > Sediment | place: USA: Wyoming | collected...
GCCATCAGGGTGAGGTTCCGCTGCGCGCAACGCCCACAGGCAGTCGCTTACCCCGTTGTGCTCAAGAATGTCGAGCAGGTTGATCTTGTCATCATCCCCCCATTTGGGTCCAAGTCTCTCCACGAGGTGCTCATAGCGATCCTTACACGCTCTGAACTTCCGCAGCCTGCACAACGAAGTGACAAGAACGATCTTCTCCATATCATTTCCCCTTAGTAGTACCTGCGCCTCTCGCGCCGGTCGTTCTCTGCGGATTGCATCGCCTCCTCCGACATGTACTGCTGGCAGTCGGTGCAGACGATGCCGGTGTCGAACGGGTGGACGTGCTCGTTGTAGTGTCGTCCACATGCCCAGCACTTGTCATTCGTCTTCTTCCGTGTGCCGGTCGTAGCAGGCTCGGCAGAGGACGGTGACGAATGGGTACTCCCGCGTGGGTCCATACTCATACAGCACCTCCTTTCTGCCGATGACCCGTCGGCAATCATCACAATAGTCGTTGGGATCGAACATCGGGTGGTCCCTCCTTGCATCGCGCTCAGGCAAGCGGCTCATGATACCAGCCCATAGATGGCCCAACCGAACACGAAGGCCAAGAAGGCGAATGCCAGAAAAACCACGATGCGACCTGTAAGGGTGAGTTTACGCATTGGCCTTCACCGCGACCCGTCCCGCCATCCGATCGGCCGCACGTCGGAGCGTGTCGAAGATCGTGATCCACGCCGTGGCGAACAGCGTGGCGACCGACACGGCGAATTGCGCCGCCGTTATTACCAGCAGCGCGGCCGCCTCGATCAGGCGCCGAGTGCGGCCTACCAAATCCCGGAACTCGTCCCGTGGATTCATGGCATCCCTCCGTTTTTTTTGCCAATCGTGCCGGGGCCTTGCGCTTGCCACCTCGACCGGCGAGCCGCATCAGGCAGCGGGTAGGTGCCCGGGGCAATCGGCATTTGCATACACGTATAGCATGTCCATAAACCATATGCAAGCGTTTTTTTCGCATCCCGATATTTTTTTTCCTTGACGCCGAAAAAATCCTGTTGTATGGTCCCACCAAGGAGGTGATGGACATGCCATTGCTCAACAAGACGGAACGGTACGTGCTCGAAAAGCAGGGAGGGTATTCGAGACAACTGATCGACTATTGGGACCGGCAAGGGTATATCCCCTCTCGGCACCTGCTGAGGGTGCGCGACTTGATAGGACGATCCATCGAGTCGCTGCTCGGGCAGGACGCCGCCGAAGAGGAGAAAAAATAATGGGCCGCCCCCTGCTGACACTGAAGGCCCGGCGGCGGAACAGCCTACAATGCTACCTGACCGACGATGAGTACCACCGCGTCGGCCGGGTGGCGTACCGCAAGGGGAAGCACATGTCGGCGTGGTTCCGGGAGGTCATACTGCGCGAGGTCGAGAAGGAGGAGGTGTCACAATGAGGCCCTGCCCCTGCTGCGGGAAGGTGGTCGAGGAGAAGGACATCGTGCCGGACGGTACCTACACGTTCGGCAAGGCGATGCTCGTATCGTGGCGCTGCGGGTGTGGGACGAACCGCGCTGCCCGGTTCGAGGACGTCTCCCCCGCGCTCCGACGGGCGGCCATGCTCGCAGATATCGCGCTGCGACCGAAGAGCCCCGAGATGGCGGGATGAGGCCATTTCCCCCTTGACACGGACCGCGGGGGATGGCAAAATGGGAAGTACCAAATAACGCCGAACGGGATGGCAGCCCTTGGCGGAGATTCAAACAAATAACGAATGGCCTCCGGTGGGGATGGTGCTCCCGCACCAGTCTCCTTTGTCGCCGTCGTGCTGCCATCACCACGGCGGACGGAGGTATTAATTGAATGATGAAATGAAAATTAAAAATTGGAAAAAGTTCCAGCATTTCCGTGACAGGAGGCCGCCGTGGATCAAATTATACCGAGACATCCTCGATGACATTGAATGGCATGAACTTGATCCTGTGGCGGCGAAGCACCTCGTGATGTTCTGGTTGATCGCGTCCGAGAGCGACGGCGTGCTTCCAGGTACCAAAGAATTGGCGTTTCGCCTTCGCTGTACAGAAAAGCAAATAGAAACAACAATTTCCAAAATCGGGCACTGGTTGGAACGCGATGATATCACGACGATATCAGCGCGATATCAAGATGATCTTCCAGAGACAGAGACAGAGACAGAGGTAGAGGTTGTGACCCGCCCGAAAGGCAACGGGCGGTTCACACCACCGACGCTTGAGGAAGTCACGGAATATTGCAAGGCCAGAGGCAACTCCGTTGACCCCGTAAAATTCCATGCATTCTACGCTTCCAAGGGATGGAAGGTTGGGAAAAACTCAATGACGGACTGGCGCGCCTGCGTAGTCACTTGGGAAAGGAACCGATGAAGACAGAATATCCCGTATCGAATACACCATCAAAAGCATCGAGCACTTCATTCAAGGACCATCTCAATGCGTGGTTGGTTTCGGACTGCGAAAACAAACTCTGCATCGACGGCGGCGTAACCGTAGATGACGGCGAACACTCAATCTACTACCGATGCCCGCTTTGCAACCGATCCAATATCCCATCGGCGGCGATCTATGCTGGCCCATACGAGACATGGACAGTAGAGGAAATGGAACGCAGGCTCAAAGACAGAAAAGACGTCTACTTCGACAAGAACTACCGTCACAAACGAGGGAAGGAAATTGTTTCCTTACTGCAAGAACTCACCGGGGCAAGGCGGTAGCGGATGCCCGCAGTAGCAGATGATCCCCTGCTTCCCCGCCTTCTCGCGTTACGCGACGAGGTGCGGTTGTTCCTTGACGGGTACACGTCCCGCAGTGCGGCGCAGGACGGTATGGCGCTGGCGCGGCTAAAAAGAGCGTTGGAGGTGGCAGATGGCGAAGGCGGCGATGACAGCGGTGAGGGCGATTCGTGATGAGTGCGGAATCCCGCCAGTCGGAAACGAAGGTGGGCAGACTATGGCAGAGAATGCATGAATTTCGAACGGGAAGGCACCTACAATCGACGATCGGGTGGTCAACGTACTTTTTTATTGACATGCGTTGCAATGCATTGTATCTTGTTTCTATGGCTGGAGGAACTCATAGGCACCTGGCACTTTACGGGAGCGTTGCGATAGAGAGACAATACTGCGTTGATTGTCATGGGTACGCATTCATTTTAGATGGCAAAATGGCTTGTTGCGGGGCTAATGCGGATGGCGTTACAAGAAAAACCCGCAGGATGATAGAAGCGGAATCCAAGAAACGGTCGCCAAAATGGAGTTACCGCAAGAAACAAATGGAACGGCAAGACGGCAAATGTCTATACTGCGGGCTACCGTTAGACGGATATGTTTTCAGAAATGGAAAAGCGTCACGGATAAAGATTCATTGGGACCACGTAGTACCATACTCGTATTCACAAAACAACCACGATACCAATTTTGTGGCATCTTGTCATGTATGCAACCTGATAAAGAGTGACATGGTTTTCCAAACATTGGAGGAAGCGAGATCGTATGTACAAATTAAAAGAGAAGAAAAGGGGTATTTGTGAGGAATGTGGTAAAAGTTACATTGTATCTCGTCCTTGGCAAAAGTTCTGTGATGGCAAATGCCGATGGGCTAATTATGATAAAAGGCATCCTCGCGTGCACAATCGGACAAATAATCTGAATGATATTTCAGAGGGAGGGGACCGATGAAGGCGTTATCGCCTGAAATGCTCGCCATGTATCTGCGTATCCAGCGTGCTGGACCGATCGGCTACTATTTCCCGGCGACGGAGTACCGGACGGCGAAGGCACTTGAAAGGCGGGGCGAGATCACCATTGAGGGCCGATGTGTGGCGAGGATAAAGGAGGGTAAATTATGAACGTCGAATTTGCCTACAGCATCGGGCAGTCTGTGAAGGTAATTCCAATTGGGATGATCGGCATGGTTGATTCGATGTCTCTTGACATGAACGGTAAACAATACCGTGTTATCTATTGGAATGATGGGGTCAGAAACGTTGTGTGGATGTACGATTGGGAAATTGAAGCAATTGACGGTCGTTGTATAGCGAGGGCAAAGGAGGGGAAGCATGATGATATTTAAGGGTTTGAATAAAATAACATGGCATGATCCTGAATTTGACTGGTATTATTACAACGTATTAAAGGAATGCGAATGCGGATGCAGTATAAAACTCAAGGGAGCAAACGACCCAGAAACGGGGGGCAAGCATGAAGGAAATGTATTTTGGGTAAGGGTAGACGAAATAAAGAAGATTGAAAAGAAATGACGAAGGCCAAGCGGAGGGCGGACTCTATGTGTGCTATGAAGGTCAAAGTCCCCGAACGCGCGGTGTTATCTCAAGTAATTCAATACCTTCGGCTGCGTGGCTGCCTTGTGTTCCGGATGAACACCGGCGCGAATGTGTTCCAGAACACGGACGGCCGGCGGCGGTTCGTCCGGTTCGGGACGCCGGGCATGGCGGATGTGCTGGCGTTTACCACACGGTCCGTCATCTGGGTCGAGTGCAAGTCCAGCACGGGCAGGCAGTCGGACGCGCAGCGGGTGTTCCAGCGGCAGGTGGAGGAGTACGGGCATACCTACGTACTGGCCCGGTCCGTGGGCGATGTCATGCGGTTGTTCGAGGACGGGACCGGGCAGATGGAATTTGGCGGCGTGTCCCGCACGGGAGGGGGGCGATGAGGTCGGTCCGCGTGAGGTACTACGAGGGGTTTTGGTTGGTGGACGAGGGGACCGGAACCGAGACGCTGCCGGTGGTCCCCGGGGCGCTGGAGGACGCCATACGGGCGCGTATCGATCAGGCGGGGGATACCGATCCCGAGACGGCGCCGGAGGGATGAGGAGGGACGGCCTCCGGGCGTATCTGGAGATGGCCCGGGAGTGCTACGAACTTGCCGCGACGCCTCCACCCGCCGGCGTGTATCGGCAGGCCGTCGATGAGCGGCCGCAGGCGGGGGGCGGCTTGCCAAGCACGTCGCGTATGGTGCTGTTGCAGATAGGCATTGATGTGAGCCGTATTGTCGCCAGGCACCTGGCGGCGATCGAGCGGGACCACGGGCGGCGGCGCGCGGAACGGTTTTGCGAATGGCTACTCACGGGCGACATGTCGAGGTTGTCGTATTGGCACAGGATGGAGGTTTGCGCCGACAGGAGGCGGCTTGCGCGGGCGGTATGGCGGTACAGGTTTGGGGGATAGGCCGGCGGTGTGCGTTCCGCCGGCCCCGTTGTTATTCGATTCGTTGTCCGTCGCGCCAGACACCGGCGCGTGTTTCGTTGGCCGCGAGCGCCTGCTCGGTGGTCGCCCATCCGATGTACAGGCCGCTCGTGTCGGCGGTCACTACCGCCAGGATGGTATCGCCTGGATAGGCGATGGATAGGACGCGGGCGGTCCGGTTGGCATCATCAGAGGCCAAGGCGTAAACCCCGTATATTTTTCGCGTTATCGTGCTCATTTCCCTCCCCTAAATGATTATAGGATGCGCGGCCCCCCTGTGCGATCAATTGCTGCCGAGTCGGACCCAGTCGTGGTACTCCTCCACGCCGTCACGATGCGATATGCAGGTGCCGGATCCGACAACCTCGACGCCAGCGATTTTCAGGATTTTGTTCCCGCCCCATACCGTCCACGGCTCATCGGGGTCGGCGTGGCGCGAGCGCCAGATCCCAAAAGGCTCGGTTGGGGTAGGCGCCCGGAAAGGCCCGTATACGATGTACTCCAGATACACGCCATCATCATCGCTCCACACTTCCCAGTGCCCTGGCCCACGGCGGGCGCGGGCGGTCGAGACCTGCCTGACCGCATCGTCCAATCGCTTCTTGAGCTCGCTCATCTTTTTCCCCCTTCTCCGCGTTAAGGATGCGCGGCCCCCGTGGTTTCTGGCGCCTTCAGCGGCAACCGCGGATCTCAATATCGCCGAAGATGTTATGGATATGAGTTATACCAGCGGCCCGGAGGATTGCGGCGCACTCATTTATGCGCTCCCGTGCGTTTTTGCCAAAAGCCGGATCGGCCCATGCCGTCCGGTATAGGTCGAGATAATCCATCGCCGCCATCCTGAGTTCCCGGTTCTCGATCCCACGGGCATCTACGATGCCGCCGTTCATCACCACCAGCGTTTTCATATCTCACGCCTTCCTTTCCGGTCCGGCGCTCTCGCGCCGCCCCGCGTGTAGGATGCGCGGCCCCCTGGGGTTGTGAGTCATCCCTCGATGCGGTACCATCCCGGCGCGACTTTGCGGGCGCCGGGGAAGCGCCGGGCGACCTCGCGGTCCATGTCCTCCATGTCCCGGTGCCACCCGGTCCACGCGCACTCGCCATCCGGGAGATCCACCCGGCCGCAATACATTGCGCCGGAGATGTCTCCCCTCGCCCGGCCGTAGCTGCTGTTCATCATGTCCTTCTCCTTTCCGGCGCTCTCGCGCCGCTCCGCGCGTAGGATGCGCGGTCCCCCGTGGTTTACAGGTCTCTACGCCGGGCCACGTCGATGACTTCGACGTGGTGGGCGGCGGGCCGTTTCCGGAGATGCCCGACGAAGTTGGAATAATCCCCAGCGAACAACCCCGCATCCCGCAACAGTTTGTGTGCCGTTACGAGATACTGATCACCGTATCCATAGGTAACCCCACTACGCAACTCACTCCCGTTGCAATTGACCAACACGGTATGGTATTGATTCCCATACTGGTCTCTCCATCTTTTGCCTATGATCAACATGTCCTACTCCTTTCCGGCGCTCTCGCGCCGCCCCGCATGTAGGATGCGCGGCCCCCCGGGGTGTCTATCGGACCATGTAGTAGGTGTCATCCAACCGGCAGATCCGGTATTCTGGTCCCGCCTCGCTATCGTCGATGTACCGCACCGGTCCTTCCCACTCCGTGAGGACGGCCTCGGCCTCCTCGCGGGCGTTGTATTCGCCCGAAATCCAGCACCACATGTTTCCCCTCTTTACCTGGATTCCGTACATTGTGTCCTTCTCCTTTCCGGCGCTCTCGCGCCATGTATTTGCCAGTATTCTTTGCATCCCGTGTGCCAATTTAAAAAATAATTGGTTTTACTCATAACCACCTTAAATATCAATGCTTTACAAATACACGCCTTAATAGCACAATTTCCCAACTGCCGTAAATTGTCTGGTAAAAATACCAAGATTTTGTCGGAATGTAATAATATCAAGTATTTACGTGTGACAAAAATTGTCACACGCACTGACAAAAAATGTCACTCAGTGACAAAAATTGTCACTCGGAATAAAATAATATGCGCTATCGCCACCTTAAATCGCTCAAAATGGCGTGTATATATATATAAAAAACAAAAACCAGCGAAAGGCACAATATGACGGCAAGGCATTGCCAGACATGTCCAAGATACAAATCCTGCTCAAGCGCATGCCGACCCGTCCTCGCAGACCTCCGCCGCATCGAGCGTCCACGCCGCAAACGCCGGCCGGAAATCGTCTATCTGCACGATATAGATGGCAGACACGCCAACGACATCAGTAGGATAATCTATGGATAACACGGGCAACCCCGTAAAAAAGCAAAAAAAATCGTATCGTAAAACGGACCCGCGAGGACGCCGCATCGGCACACTCGTCGCCGCGCTCGCCTCCGGCGCCACGCTCACCGACGCCGGCCGAGCGGTAGGCCTGTCCCCTGCCTCCGTCCACAGGCTCGCCTCCCGAGACGACATACGCCGGGCAATCGACGAGCAGGCGAGAGCGCTGGCGGCACTGACGCCTACTGCCGTCGATTGCGTCGCAGGCATACTGGTAGCAGGACAGCGCGCACTCTCCCGAGAGCTCGCCGATAACGGGCAGCGGACTACTGACGACTACAGGCCAATCGAGGCGAGGCGCGCAAACGATATCAGACTCGTCGGATATACACGAGACGCGGCAACAACTGTACTGCAAACGGCAGGGATCGCCCCGACTCATATGCAGGCCCCCGCCATCCAGGCGCTGATCGTGACTACCGAGCAGGCGCTATCCCCGATCATCGGGCGCCTGCTGTCGGCGTCAGCGAGCGCCGCGAGGGAGCGGGATATCGATCCCGAGTGGGAGGACGTGACGCAGGACATGGCGGATGGTGGGGACGATGAGCCTGTGGATAAGTAGAGTCCTGGAATAGATATTATGTCAAATTAAAAAGTTTAATGTCGGAATCTCTAATTGATACGGGTGCTTACCAATTTGTTCTATTCTATGATACAACGCTGTATCGATAATTGTTCCCTGTTGTGTGCCAAGACACAAGATGTAGTGGCATCAAGGATGTGGTTGTGACGCGGCGCTGGGCGCCGGGTGCAGGCCCGGCGAGGACGCCGCAGGGCCAAGGACCCCGGAAGGGGGGAGGGGGGGACCGGAAACGGGCGAAGGTACCGGTACCTTATTATTATCCTTCCTCCCCACACACAGTGGTTTGGGTGATTGAAGGGTTGTGATGGTGATGGGATCTCATACGAAGGCTTTGCGTGCTCATATGAGGCGCCAGAAGTATTACAAGCATCCGGACAAGCCTGGTGCGGGTGCGAGGAAGCGGCGGCATGCGGGTGCGAAGGACAAGGTTGGTATTGTGATGGGGGAATTTAAGCGTGGGACGTTGAGGTCTGGCGGATCTGGGAAGAGGGTAACGAGCAGGAAGCAGGCGATAGCGATAGCGCTGTCTGAGTCGAGGAAGAGGCGGCCAAGGAAGGGGGAAGGCGGATGAAGAAGTTTGTTTTCTCTATATTTATTGTTTTTTTGGTTTTGGGGATTGGCCATGCTGCGAATTTTTATTGGAAGGCGACATATTCTGATTTAAATGCAATCAGCGGGTTGTCTGACGGGGACCGTGGGGTTGTTATAGACAATACAGGTGTAGTGACTTTTTATTATCATAGTGGTGGGGCGTGGGTAAAGACATCGGCGATTGTCACCGGGCAAGGGTCTTCGGGTGGTACGTTGACGTTGCAAGAGGCTGCTGCGAACGGTACGGAATATCGTGCAATGAGGGCTCCGGACTCGTTGTCAGACAACGTGACATTTGTTTTGCCATCGGCGGCTCCTTCATCGGGGCAGTCGTGGTCGTTTGCTGCGCCTTCTGGGGGTACCTCGCAGATTTCGTGGGCTGATTATGCAACCGTTGATCGAACGAAGACGTTTTCTTTTGTCGTAGATAATGTTGTTGCAACGGACAACGTGCTGATGTGGCGTGTTCCTGTAGCGATTACGGTCACGCGAGCAGACTGTTATGTGACCGTAGACAACGTGGTTGGGACTCTGATGGGATGCGCGACGGATAATGTGACGTCTTGTTCTGCTATTGACAGCTCATGGACGGTAACGAATGCGGTGAACCCGTTTTCGGATACATCAATTTCGAGTCCCAATATTTCAGCCGGGGCGTGGATACGATGGAGCACGACCAGCGTGGGGACAGCGTCTGCGAACCGGTTGTCCTGCACAGTGCAGTACCATGAGTAGGGATACTATGCGGAACATCATCTGCCGAGTTTTACAAGCCCTCGTCATCCTCGCGGTTGCGGCTTCGTTCGCGAAGGCAGACAACTTTATGTACTTTAGGAAGTCAGTAGGGGGGTGTCCCGCAGGGTCTTATGCCGGGGGGGACCAAGAAACTTTCGAGTGTAGTTCGATTGATTTCCAGACTTATGCGAACGGGACGAACAAGCACACAGTGGTAGATAATACTGCTGGGGGGTTCAGCATATACGATTCCGGACTTTCTCATGGCGGAGTACACTCGATGGGAGTGGATGTATCTGCCACCACAAGGGCTTATGTAGAAACGGATCTTGGGGTGCCCGACACAACTTGTAGTTGGGCGTTCTGGGTGTATCTTCCTTCCTTCGGTTCAAGCACATGGAAGACTATAATTATTAATGAAGCGAAACTTAGCAGTTCTGAGCCTGGGTTGGACCCGTATCAGTCAAGAGTAGTCTTTAAAAGGACGGACCCGACTTATTATCTGATATTGTATAACGCTTCTGGCACAAATCAAAGTGTTACGATAACTACTGTAGGCGCGTGGTACGAAGTGCAGGTAGATTATACCTATGGCGGGAATATAGTAATGTCGGTTTGGGATTCTGTGGGAACACTTATTGGCACCGCAACTGTGGCGCAAACCGGTTCTGGCGGGGTTAGGTATATATATCATGGGAATTTCAGTACCGGGTCAGCCATGTGGGATTCTCCGAAAATGTATATCGACGACCTTAAGTTCAACCCCAATGGGGGGAATGTGTATGGTCATTAGATTAGTATTATTTATATCAATAATGTTTCTTCCAAGCATAGCATTCTCGGGCGACATTTATATTACCGATACAGCATCTGGTCTGGATACTGGATCAGACTGCGCGAATGCGCATTCTGCTGCATGGTTCAATGCCAATGCCGTCGGGGGGAACACCTATCATCTATGCGGCACGTTTACCGGAACGGCGGGTTCTATGAAGCTGAACATTCCAGCATCTGGAACAGCGGTAGACAATCTTCTGACCGTTGTTTTTGAGAATGGCGCCGTGCTTACTGCTCCTTACTGGGGCAGCACATCAGCGGGGGCGATTACCGCTTCCAATAAGTCATATATTCTAATCGATGGGAATAATACTGGTGTTATCCAGAACACCGCCAATGGAACGTATCTCGCAAACAAACAAGCGAGTTCGGGAATTTACCTAAACGCTCCAAGCAATATCGAAATTAAGCGGCTCACGATTAAGGATATTTATGCTAACGGTGGGAGTAGCCCTGATGCGACGGATACCAGTGGATCAGAGACAGCAGCGATACGGGTGGATGGGGATGCATCTAATCTTACTATAGATAACAACACACTCTCCTCCGCACGCTCCGTAATTCGGATTAGTTACGACGGGACGCACTTGAGTAATGTTAATATCCATAACAATCTGATTACTGATATGTGCTGGGGGGTCTCTATCGGCGGTGGGACGTCTGGAGCCACGTCTACAGGAGTGAACATTTATTCTAATGAGTTCACAAACTGGGACAATTGGGTATGCCCTGCGAACGCTGCGTATTGTAATAACAAAACAGATGCTTATCATACAGATGGATTTATAGGATACGGAGTTCGCGGTTCGCCGTTGAATGCGAGTATATACAACAACTATTTTCATGGGACACTTGGGCCTGCATCGCCTACGGCGTTCGTCTATTGCACCTATGGTGGCGGAACATCCGGGAGTGGATCTACTTGTAAAATCTACAACAACCTGTTCGTGGAGGAATCTGGAAGGAAAGCAAACTGGATAATTTCGACGGGGACAAATACGTCAAACCATGAAATCTATAACAACACGCTTGTGGGGCAGGACACTACAGCGGGTACAGCGATGATGTTAGGCGGTACGGGGTTGAAGGTAAAAAACAACATAATAAAGAACAAGGCGTTTGGTATCGGTTCATACGAGACGGTCCCGTCTAATGTGTTCGCAAGTACATCAGATATTGACTATAACATCTGGGTTCTTCAATCAGGCAGTAACTTCTACTTCAACGACGGTGGTACTTTCTACACGATGGCAACATGGCAGGCATTAGGGTACGACTCGCATAGCAAGACTACTGACCCGTTGCTGGATGCATCATATGCTCCGCAATTCGGTTCCCCCGCCATTGATAGCGGCACAGACCTGTCGACGTCCTTCACCACCGACTATCGTGGCACTTCCCGTCCCCAAGGTGCCGCATGGGACATCGGTGCCTATGAGTACACCTCGGGCGACACCACCCCCGACGCCTTCTCTTTCACCGACAATGCGGGGGTCGCCCTCTCCACGATCATCTATTCTGACTCCATCCAAGTGACCGGCATCGACAACACGGCCACCCTCGCGCTGACGGGTACTGGGTGCGAATACAAGATTAACGCCGGATCATGGGCCACCGCGAACGACAACGTGGCCCTGAATGACAATGTGGCTCTGCGAGTCACGTCCTCGGGTTCCTGCGGTACAGATACCTCCTGCACGTTGACCATCGGTGGCGTATCGGATGTATGGCATGTGACAACGCTGGCCTGCATACCGAGATTCCGGGGGGTAAGTATAAACGGAGGAGCGAGGATAGAATGAGAGAGAGAGAGGTTCCCTATGGCAGATGTATTCAAAGATGACGGCCAAAACATATGGAAAGATGACACCGGGAACCTATGGTATAAAGGATCGGAAGCATCGGCGGCGGGAGAGAAGAATGACCATCCAACTGTGGCTAATATGATTACAATACCGAAAATTAGAGAGGGGGGAGATTTACAATGAGCCAAGGAATGTTGATTGTTGATCCGGAAGCGGGGATGTTCGATGTGATCAAGCCGACAAGTGCCACGTCCATCCCGCTGGATCTTGTCGAGCCGTCGTCGTCCAATCCGAACCGATTCGGGACGGCGACTGCCGGTACGGCAACAACGATTACATTGAAGTCCGGATCGTCCACGACGGATAGTTACTACACCGGGATGACGATCACAATCATTGGGGGAACTGGTGCAAATCAATCCCGGGTCATTACCGGCTATGTCGGATCGACGCTGGTGGCAACGGTCGATTCGGCGTGGGGCACGACCCCGGATTCAACGTCGCAGTATGTGATTTCCTCTCGGTTCGATGGGCTGAAGGCCAAAAAGGCGCTCGTGATCACGGAGACCAACCCGGTCCGGTTCTTGGTGAACGGGGGTACGCCGACGGCTGGGACGGGCATGATTATTTATGCAACATCCACGGCTCCCGGCAGCATTTACTTGAACGGGTTCAATACCGTCAAATCCGCGAATTTCATCGATACGGCGACAGGCGCATCGACGAACACGATCACGACGTTCTTCTAAGAGGGGGCATAAAGATGCCATTGAAGAAGGGGAAGAGTAAGTCGGCCATATCTGCGAATATCCGGGAAATGATCCGGTCGTTCAAGAAAACTGGCAAGATCGGGAATACCCAACCGCGCAGCATGAAAGCCGCACTGCGGCAGGCCGCTGCGGCGGCTTATCGGAAAGCCGGGAAGAAGACCGGCGGCAAACGGAAGAAAAAGGCGGCGTGATCGTTGTCTGAAGAGAACAAGTTCCCCGCCCTGACGCAGGAAGAAATCCAGGAAGGGAATCTCTGGGTCAATTTCTTCCAGTTTCAGGAAACGGATCTTTGGAACGAGTACATCCGTTGTCCGGCGAAGATTTGCGCGTTTTTCACCGGGAACCAGTACGGCAAGGATGCGGGGATCGCCAGGGCCTATGTCTTGCAGATCCTTGGATTCCATCCGGTTGCGGAACGAAACTTCGATTACCTGACGTGCAACGGGGAAGACCCGTTTTGCGAAGACCCGCCGGCCCACCGGTTTTCACTTCGGTACCGGACGATTCCCCATCCGAAGCACGGGCTGATTGGCAAGGAATGCCCGGTGTGTCAAAAGCCGCTGGTGCTGTATTGTTCCCCTTGGCGAACCTGGCGATGTGCATCGGAAAACCTGCCGGGGCAGGCGGATGACGAAAAGGGAGTACAGTCCGAGGAGACCCGGAACACCCAGTACCCGGAGTTCAAGAAATGGCTGCCACCGCATTTGATTGTCAAGGACATCACGGCAAGGAATCCGGTGATCAAGATCCGGGACCCGAACGGCGGGCAGAATATCCTGTTTGAATTCGTGTCCTACAACCAGAGCACGCAGGGGCAGGCGGGAGTTCAGAGAGCGGGGGTTTGGTTTTCCGAGCAGCCGCCTTTGTCGTTTTACAATGAGCAGAAGCCGCGACTTCTGGCGTCGGGCGGGTACATGGACATCGGCCTGACGCCGGCCCTGTACATGTCGTATATGTACGACGAAATCTTCTGCCGTGCTCGGATGTACTATCGGAGCAAAACGATTCAGGAAAAGTTCCACTTGCCAGAACGGGAATTCACGGGTTTGTCCACATCCATCGCGGTGTTTCAGGCGGCAACGGACGATAACCCGACGCTGAAAAGAAAGCACATCGAGGAAATCTTCCGGGAGATCGATGATCCGGATGAATTGGCAATTCGTAGGTACGGTCAGTTCAAGCAGGTTTCCGGAACGATTCACAAGGGATTCGATTACCGGGTTCATGTGATTGGCGTGAAGAAGTACTTCCCGAACGGGATTCCCCATGATTGGATTCACGCTCGGATGATCGACTATCATCCAAGGGTTCGGTGGGCGTTCAACGCCGTGGCGTTGTCTCCCGATGATGAGTTGTTTGTCTACCTTGAATACGATCCGGACCCGACAAAGTTGATCACATATGAGATCGCAAGAGAGATTGCAAAACTCTGCGGGGATTACAAGTACCTGTTTGACAAGATCGATCCCTTGGCGAATGATCGACAGGGAAACACGGGGAAGACCACGATCGAGGATCTGAACAAAGCGTTCCGTGAGTTTCGACTGTACCATAACCTTGGGACCGGTGCGAACTGGACTCCGTGGAATTCCAAGGGGAACGTCGGACGGGAGGAAGTCCAGAAGAGGATTCACAATTCGAGGAGAGTCGGGAGGCCGTTCAACAACCGCGTGATGGAGACCGGGCCGGATAAGCGGACTCGGGAGGTCTGCCTACCGACCTTGTGGGTTCTGGATTGCTGCCCGCAGACAGCGAAGTCGCTCAAGATGTGGCGGTGGATGGAAGGGAACGCGAGCGAATCGAAAGAGGCGAAGGAAACGCCGGAACAAAGGTGGTCGCACCACAATATGTGCCTGGAAGCGATTCTCAAGGAGAAAGGATTCCGGCCGATGTTCAACCGGTCCGTGGTGGATCGATCGCTGTTTGCAAGGGATGAGGAGAGACGAATGCAGCGGAGATACTTCTCCATCGGAGCGCGCTGATGGTCGCTAAGAAGAAAACGGTGGAACCGAAGCATTTCTTCGATCCCTTCGTGGAGGAAGTTCTGGCGTCCGTCGTGGTGGACTCGGAATTTTCCACGGCCAAGAACGCGCAGGCTACGGAGATTTCCGATTACGAGTCCGTGGTGGACATGCTGGAGGGATTGCGGACCCAGAAAAATTACGAGTGGATGAGCGATTACGATACGCACGATCTGGCAGCCATCATCCTGACGGAAGCCAGCCAGTGGGCGGCGCAGTATTTCCAGAGCCGGGATTTCGTGGAAGTCCGGCTGGAAGCCGATGTCCCCAACGGGATTGAGAAGTGTCGTGCGGCGAAAAACGCGATTAACAAGACTCTAAATATCCGGGATATTTACCACTATCCGAAGTATATCCGGGGACGATTGATCAATTCGCTGGCGTCTGTCGTGTACGGGGTCGAGTGGTGGGAGAAGGAGTTCGAGCAGGTACCGGCGGGAGAGATCTACGTTCCGGACGAAAATGATCCGGACGCCGCGCCGGTTCTTCAGATGAAATACGAAAGCCGGTTGGTAAAGGATCACTACAATTATGAAATTGTCGATCCGGCGAATGTCTACACCGACAACGGATACGCCTACAACGTACAGGACAAGGATTTTATCATCCTGAGGTCGGAGAAGAACATCGACGATCTCGTCGCATCGGCAGACAAGATGGGATACATCAACCTTGATGTGATTGCTGATTGGGCAAAGAATCGTTCCGCGGAGACTCAATCGTCTCAGGAAACGATCAACAAGACGGATAAAAAACAACGTCCGCAAAAAACCCCACTGACCAAGGTCGATGTGCTTGAACGGTACGGAAAGATCTGGGCGGTCGTCAAGGACCGAATGGAAGACGGGTACCCGAAGGTCATCGAACCGGGATACGACTCAACGGGGGAAAAGCGCAAGGATGCGGAATTGATCGAGGCGGTGGTTGCGTTTGCAGTGAAAGAGAATCGCCGGGTGCTCATCCGGTTCCAGCCGCAACGGAACCGCGATCCGTGGGGCCATCCGTACCGGCCGATTCTGAGGGGGTTGTGTTACATCCATCCCCGTAAGGATTACGGCTTATCGGACGGGAAATACCTTTCCGATCATCAGGTGGCCGTCAACGATGTAATCAACATGGGATTCGACAGAACGAAGCTGGCTACGATCCCGATGTTTAAGGTCCGGAAATCCGCTGCGTTGGATAACCCGACGCTGTATGTCGAGCCGGAACACATGATCGAACTGGATGATCCGATGACGGATCTTCAGGAACTGAAGATCTCGGACGACATTCAGGGATCGATGACACAAGCCGGGATGTGGTTCAGCAAGATGAACCAGATCGCCAGCGTGTATCCTCCTGAGATGGGGGGCACGCCGGCGAGAACATCGACGAAGGCCACGGCGATTGTTTCGGCAGAAACGCATTCGTCCATCCGGGCGAATTACAAGTCTCTGACTTATGAATACACGTTCTTGCTGGACCAGTATACGCACATTCTCTGGATGATCCACCAGTACGCCGAGCCGGAAACTGCGGTTTCCCTCATGGGGGATCGGGATGCGGCCCTGTTCGACCCGAAGGCGGATTATACCTACACGCCGGTCACGAGTAACATCGAGCAGGCGCATTCCAAGCAAGCCAAGCTTCAGGCGTATGACCAGATGCTTGGTCGGCTGGCGGCGTTCAAGGACAATCCGAAGATTTACAAGATGATCAATAAGATATTGAGAAACATGATGATCCTTCTGGGGGACGAGTTCATTGACTTCAAGGATGCTTTGCTGGACGAGGCTCCGCCGCAGCAGGAAGGCGGCGCGGGAGCGCCGGGAGGACTCGGAGCGCCGAAAGACATGGAGGCGCAACCGACATCGAACCAGTACGGGATTCCCCAGGCCGGTGCGGAAACGATGGCCAGGGGAACCTTTGAGGGGATACGATGATGAATCGTCAGTTGTCTATTGACCAGCTGGAAAGTTACCTTGAACGCGGCAGGAAGCGGGCGGTGGATGTGGTCGCCGCGTTAGGACAACTGGATCGGTATCTGGCCGCAGCCGGTACGGAAGTCGGCAAGGAACTGCTGAAAGACGATGTGGAGGACTTCGAACGGTTGTTGGGGAAGATCGCCGACGAATCCGCAACCATAGAAGAGAAGGCGGAATACCGGGTGGTCAAAAGGCGTCTTCTGAAAATATCCGCCCGGATCGATGCGTACAACAAGTACATGGACGAAGTAACAAAGTCCTAACACCCAAGGAGGGAAATTGATGGAGACCAAGACGGAAGCAGGCGTCAAGGATTCCAGTCCCGTCACCGGCGAGAAGAAGGTGACCAGAGAAGACCTGGAAGCCGCCCTGCGAGGAGTCGATGTGAACGTGGCAGAGGAAGAGGAGAAACCGGTTGAGGAGGAACTGAAGGAGAAAGCCGAGGGCAAGGACGAGGGAGCCAAGGCAGACGAAGCGGCCAAGCCCGCCGCCGCGGAAGACGAGGAGGATGCGGAACTCGATCACAGGGAACGGTCCCGCCTCGGCCGGCGCGTCAAGGGATTGGAAGCCAAGCTGGAAGAGGCCCTCGCGCTACTGCGCCAGCAGACGACAGCGGCTGGCAAGAGCACTGCATCGGCGGCAGAAGAGGAAGAGGAACCCCCCGCGGTGATCGCTACGATTGAGGATCTGGAGCGGGCCAACAGGTTCCTTGAAAAGAAAAAGATGCAGGAGCGGTCTGCCTATGCCGTGCAGTACAGTGATGAATTCCTGAAACTCGGCAAGGACGAGCCGGACTATGCGGAGATCGAGAAGGAAATGATGGAGCATCACAACGTGGTCCGGACCGGTGATCCTCGCATTGACGCGCAGATGAACTTTGACAAGGCGCGGATCTCCCTGTATCGGAAGAAACTTGGGGAAAAGTCCCAACCCAAGCCGAATGTCAGGGGAGAAGACACGAAAGGGACGGGAGTGACCGTTACGGCGGCGAATGTCTCGGCCAAAGGCAAGTCGGTTGAACTGCCGGATGATGTGAGAGATTTCATCCGCCGGATCAAAAGAGACGAATCCTGGGCGGCCGAGGAATTTGCGAGAAAGTAACCGATGTCAGGCAACCAGTCCCGATACTTCAGGAACTTCAAGCGTGGGCTTAAAAGCGAACGGCGTTCGCGCCCCATGCCGGGTTCCAAGGAGGACAGCAATCGCTGGTGGAGATGTGCGAACTGCGGGTTTCCTATCGATGCCGACAGGACGGCATACAACGCATCACCCGATCCGCTGGCAGTGTCATTGACGTTCGTGATTACGGACCCGATGACCCTACCGAGCGAAGAGGCTGCTATGCGTCAAGAGATGCTGACCTTGAGCGGCAAGACGACGCTTTTGGAAAACAACGAGTTCGCGTATCTGCCGGAAAGCGCATCGGGTTGTCCGTTTTGTGGCGAATCTCGATGGAAGTGAAAACAGGCAACTTTAACAGCAAGGAGGTCCTATCATGGGGTTTGAAGTTCTGGAAGCGGGAAGTCGTCCCCTGTGGGTTCCGGTGGATTACGGAACGTCCGGGGCGACATTGTACACCGGGCAAATTGTTCGTTCGACCGGTGATGGGGTCGCGGCCCTGGGATCGGCAGCCGGGGCTTTCGACACAACCAACAAGAACGTTCCGTTCGGTGTGGTGGTCGGCACTGATAACCTGACGCCGACTTACAACACCACCTATCAGGCGGAAAGTGTCACGTCCGTCTCGACTTCAGCCGCACAGGCGGCGAGATCGATACAGGGCGCGGAAGGGATGTGGATCAAGAACGATCTGCAAGCGAAGGTGCAGGTTGTTCTGATCACTGCGCAGACGGTTTTGAAGGGAAGGATCTTCAAGACATCCTACGGCACGGCCCTTTCGACTCTGACGGTTTCCAATGCGTCTGCGGACGGCGGGTTGACCGCTCCGACGATGACGGCGGCGGATTTCACTCCCGTTGCCGATCTCACCACGTTGTATTGCCGTACTGGAGGGAATGCCGGGGCCTACCGGATTGTTACCAACACCTCAACGACACAACCGACCGTTGCGGTGGCGTTTCCGAATGCGACGATCGCGGTTGGTGATACGTTCGTGTGGGTTCCGATCCGGCCGATTGGAACGAGTTACGTCAACTTTGATTCGGCCAGCACCTTCATCAACGGGGCGGCCAGCCCGGCAACGAACTACTATGGGATCGAGGTTCTGGAACTGAACTTGTCCTTGAGTGGTCAGGAATACGTTGTGTTCCGGTTCAATTCCGTCCACTTCGATCCGGCAAGAGCGTAGGAGGTAATTAACAATGGCTAATCCTGTCACATCGTCGAGTTTGATTCGGCTTACGGACAAATGGCTCCGGGAAGTGTTTGACGGGGCCTATGCCGAGTTGCCGTCCAACAAGGAGAAACTCTTCCGCGTGATCGATTCGGATCGTGCGAAGGAGGAGTTCTGGGGCATTACCGGGTTGCCGGACTTCCAGGCGTTTTCCGGCAAGCTGGCGTATGCGCCGATCTATCCGAGTTTCTATACTCGGATTGAGCCGAAGGAGTTCGCGCTGGGCGTGACCTTCGAACGCAAGTTGCTGGACGATAAACTGTTCGATGTTCTGGAAGATGCCACGGCGGAACTGGGAGTCGCCGCGGCGCGTACCCAGAACAAGTCCGAGGTGGAACCGTTTGCCAACGGCTTTTCCTCGGCGTTCAGTTTCATGCAATCGGAAGAGGGTGTGCCGCTGTTTTCCGCGTCGCACAAGAACAAGACCGGCGCGTCGACCGCCACGGGGTTTTCCAATGTAGGAACCTCGGCGTTTTCCAAGACGGCGGTTTCCGCTGCCCGGATCGTGATGCGGCAGTTCCGTTCGGACATCGGTGAGCGGATCGATACGAATCCCGATACGCTCATTGTTCCGACCGGCGTTGCCGATACCGCATGGGAACTCGTTCATACGCCGTATGGCTATGAAACGTCTGCCCATACGGTGAGTGTGGAGGGGCATCGGGGATGGAAGGTTATCGAACTTCCCCGCCTCGATGACACCGACACGAACAACTGGTTCATGGTCGATAGCCGGCTGATGAAGAAGTTCCTCATCTGGATCGATCGGATCAAGCCGACGTTCGAGCGGACCAAGGACTTCGAAACGTTCGAACTGAAGTACGCCGGTTACATGCGGTACGCCTGGGGCTTTACGAACTGGAGATTCGGCTTCGGTTCGCAGGTCAGTTAGCAACCGGGAAAGGGGCCTGAATGGTAAGTTCAGGCCCCTTTCGGGAAACGAACGGAGGAAAACGATGAGGAAAATATTTTTTGCTCTTTTTGCTTTGATGCTGGCGTTTATAGTGCCGGACGCGCAGGCAACTACCGCTTGGTCGCCTGGCGCACAGTCGTTTATACCAAACATTGTAGACAGCGGCGGTGGATACGGCGTGGGAAGTTACGAGGGTCCCATTACGATGGTCATTTCTCCAACTGGAGAGGTGACAAACGCAGTCGCCAAGGGAGATGGTGTATCCTACGTTGGTCCGCAGTCCATGGCGGGATTCGGCTCTACATGGACACTCACGAGAGAATCCGCCGGGATTTATTCCTACGTGAGAACGGCGGACAACACCGTTGGATATCTTTTAACCGATGTTACGGGACTACTTCGTACCGCTGCCAACAAAGGGTTGAAGCTCACCTCCATTCAGTACGCCTTCGGCATCGGAGTTGCCACGCCTACAGCGCATACATTGGCGGTATACAAAGTGGCGTTTACCGATAACGCCGCCCCTACCGTTACCAATGTGTTGGCTCCAACGGCGATTTACAAGACCGCAGGAACGGTCACCAGTCCCTATATCCGAACGGCGACGATTCCCACACCGGCCTTCCTCAATCCGTTGCCAACAGCTGCGGAAAACGATAAGTGGCTTATTGAAATCAATCTCGATGCAAGCGGTACGCCTACTACCACGTATCGGTTCTACGGTTTGTGGTTGATCTTCACGCATGACATGATGTGAATAATACTTCAAGGAGGCAATATGTCGGGAGAAGCAGTTCAGAAAAGCGAGGCGATCAACACGATTTTCGGTCCTGCGGACCGGGACAGGGACGGCAATATCCTGTCGACTTACCCGGCGTTTTATACCCGGACGCAACTGGAGGACTTGCAGGAATCCGTTGCATCCAAAAGACGTGCGCTGGAAAACGACTGGGTACCGGAAGGGGCTGTTCTGTCTCACAAGGAAATGCTCCGAAAAGAGGAAGCCAAACTGGCCTCAATCGAGGGGTCAATCCCGGTTTTAAACGAATCCGACCGGGAAAGGCTCAATGCGTCTTACAAGTGGTTATCGGCACAGATCAAGCCGCTGCTCTTCAGCAGGTCGGAAATGCAGAAGTCGGATCTGGGCCATGAAGAGGCTCGTCGGATGACGACTCCGTGCATCAAAGTGGAGAACGACGAACAGGCGGCGATCCTGAAAGCTTGCGGCGTGGACCGGTTTCATGGAAACGGGTTGATCACTCGGGAGCAGGCAACTAAAGCGTGGAAGATCATCGGACGGTTGATCGATAAACCGTCGAACGTGGAGTACCTTCGAAAGGACTAAACAATGGATGGCCTGACTCTGACCCGTGCTTTGCGGGAACTATTGCAGGAACCGTCGGGCTCATCGTTTCTTGATGATCGGACCTCGTATGAGTACTTGTACAAGGCTGCGGTGGAGGTCGCGGATCGGACCCGGCTGCTGACCTCCACCTATTCCCTGACAACAACGGCCGATACGGCGGCGTATCTGCTTCCCGCCGATTTTCTCGACATCTATCCGACAGATGACTACAACCGGCCGTTCATCAAGTACGGTACGGCGGATTTTTTGTACAATCGGGATTACGCCGCAGTTCTTCTGACCAATTCCTCGTCGAGCGCCACGGTGCCGTCCACGTATTCCGTGATCGATGCGCCCGCATCGGCACGGATTACCGGTACGGCTACGGCGGCGGGAGCCCTTGCCAACGGCGAGGCGGTATTGACCGATTCGAGCGCGCCGTTTGCCGGTGTATCCGCAGGGGATACGGTGCACAACACTACGGACGGGTCCAGCGGATATGTCGTATCGGTTACGTCCAGTTCGGCTCTCGTGACCTGTCTTTTTGACGGTACGACGCAAGCCTGGGCCAGTGGGAATTCGTACATTGTCATCCAGCAGGCGCGGTATCAGATGGTGTTTGATCCGCCACCGGCAAATAGCGGTGATGTGGCGACGATCACCTACGTCCAGAAGCCGTCTCCGGTTTTCTCCCCGTACCGGTCCTATCGTTTGCCGCCGTCTCTCAAGGAAGCGGTGGTTTGCTATGCAGCATGGCTCTACAAGAACCGGGGGCAGGAACCGAATTATGCGGATTACCTTCTGCGGCAATTCGAGATGGAACTGATGCGGCAAGGAATTGCCGCAAACCGGGCGTTGCAGAAACGGCCGACGATGCGCGTGAACATGGTTAAAAGAGCGAATACCAGCGGGTCGTACAGATGGTAACGGACAAGCCACTTCGTCCTTTTGTGATTCCGCTCAATGGCCGGTGGAAGCCGGCGGTTGATCCCCTGTTGCAGCAGGGCCAAGGGGAAGAAGGGGACTTCGTTGTTCTGGAAAACATGCGGTACACGGAGAATTCCATTCAGGCCGTGACCGGGCAGACGAAGATCAATTCAACGGCCTTGTCCAACCCGAAGATCCAGAGCGGCATCCAGTTGAAACGGGATACCCCTCCGGAATCCGAGGTGATCGTGCAGGCAACGGACACGAATGGAGCCAATCCGAAGATCTATTCCAATCCAACGGCTGTTCCTTCGGCCGGCGATTTCACGGCTGCACCGATTTACACAGAGAACACGGGTGCGGGGATTATGCGGGCATCTCCCGCCCCTACGGGCGCGGTAGTGATGTGCGACGGGAAGGAAGCGCTGGTATACGGCGGGCAGGAATATCCGATTGCCAGGTATTTGGATCAGGACCCGAACGGAACGTATGATTTCGATTACACCGATGAAGTCACGAATTCCCTGACAACGGAATACGCGACGATTCATCAGGTGGTTTCCGCGATTGATTCCAATACGATGCTTTTGCTGCATTTGGACGAAGCATCAGGTGATCCAGTAGATTCGTCTCCTTCACCAAAGACAGTCACAAACTGGAATGTTACCTATACTGCGTCCAGCAAGTTTGGTCCTCATGCGGCAACATTCAACGGAACGAATGCAAAATTCACTATTCCCGACGATGCGGCTTTTGATTTTAGCGGCGGGATATTCACAATAGATGCATGGGTTAACGTCTCGTCTGGTGCGCAGAACCCAATTTGGTATCAGTCTACGGATGCCAATAATTACTTCCATTTCTATTTACAAAGAAACGCCATAGGCGGAGTAGGGTATGTATATACACCAACGGTAAGTATCTACGCGGCGTCCTCCCAAGTTGTATATATGTCAGCCACGAACTCTGGATTCACCGATGGTTCTTGGCACCACGTCGCATTAGTAGAAAACGGGGATACATGGTACTTATTCGTAGATGGAGTTCTTGGTGCTGCCACTACGAATACGAATCGTGCGGCGAATTATACTGGTTCAGTACAAATAGGCTCTAATGGTACGTTATATTATAATGGATATGTAGACGAATTAAGGATTTCCAATTCCGCCAGATGGGTTTCTTCTTTCACGCCGCCGTCTGCGGCCTACGGACCCGATAATATCACGACCGTCTATCTTGGGACTCGGCTTGCGGCAACCGGTTTCAAGTTCTATGTCAGAACGCCGAATGCCACAGGGACTCTCGATACGCCGTCTTACTGGAATGGTGGATGGGCTTCCGTAACAGGTTTGACAGACGGCACGGCATCGGCTGGGAAAACCCTTACGCAGATCGGAACGATTTCCTTTGATAGCACAACGGATGTTGTTCCGAAAAGCAAAGATGGATCTTACATCTACTGGTATAAGTTCGTCTTCAGGAACCTGGACGCGACCACAACGATTTATCAGGTAACCGAAAAAACAAACGTTCAGCCGATCAAGGATCTGTGGGACGGGATCTATCGGAATCCACTGGCCTTTTTTAAATACAACGGGACGACGTACACCGACTATACGATGAACGTCCGGGGCAGGCAGTATTACGTTTCCTCGGACTCAGGCACCTATTTTCAGGCAAGTGGATTGAGTTCCACGACAACGATTGTTGTGGGATTCGCGGAAAGAACCGCTGGCGTGTTCTTCGATCTGGATTCTCTGCATGTGAATACCACGACAGGATGCCTTTTGAGCGGGAATTACTGGAACGGAACCGCCTGGACTCCGTTATCCGGCCTTGATGATGGGACTAAAGCCGGGACATCATCGTTTGGAACGTCTGGGGTTGTGACGTGGACGCCGTTGGATTCCACTACTGATTTCCAGAAAACGATCAACAATGGAATTCCGTTGTACTATTACCAGTTTACATTTACGACATCGATTACAACCAGCGATGTGCGGCTGATCGGTATATTCGGTGTCTCTGCTCCGAAGGCCATGCGGGGATACAAATGGGGTGTCATGTGGCAGAATCGGCTGGGGTTGGGATGTGAGGCGGATAAGGCGAAAAACATGCTCAGAATATCTTCGGCCAACACGCTGAATGTGTTCAATGGCTCGGATGCGATGGATGTCGTGTTCGGAGATGATACGGAGATCACCATTGGGGGAGCGCTCTTCAACCGGTTCGGGACTGCGTTGACAGACAACCTGATTGTTTGTAAGGCTACGGAAACGTGGGTTATTGACGGCACAGGCCCGTCCAACTGGACTGTTTACCGCGTATCGAGTATCTACGGCTGCCCCGCTCCGGGGACGTTCAAGATTTGCGATGTAGGTTATGAGATCGCCCCGGGGATCAACAAACACATCGCCATCTGGTGTACCGGGAACGCCGTTGTCCTATTCGACCAGAACGCCGTTCTGCCGATTCACGACGATATTCTAAACTACTTCCAAAAATGGAGGCCGGAATACATCAACACGGCCATGCTTCCCAAGTTTTATGCCGACTATGATGTACAGAACCGGGAATACCATCTGTACATAGCGACCGGGAGCAGCACGACATTGGATACCGAACTGGTATTCGATCTGAAGCGGAAGCGCTGGTACAAGATGAACCGCGGGACGAAAGCACTTTCCGGCTCGTTCCCGGTCGCGGACACAACCGGGAACCTGTACAACTACGGGTTTGATACCAACGGATATGTCTACCGCCTTGAGAATGGAACGACATTCGACGGGAACGCCATCACGGCGCGGTTTGTTCCAAAGGATCAGGTCTTTGCCGGGCTGACCGTCCGGACACAGATTCATGATCTTCGCCTGTGGTCGAAGTCGAAGACGAATACGACGAACAAGGTCTCAGTCGCTCATTACGCCGATACGTCCAGCACGGCATCTGCGGCGTCGATCTTGCCGATTTCGCTTTCCGATACCGGACACCGGATTGCCATGAGTGACACATATCGTTCGATGGCGACGCCGGCGGCGATTGTGCATTCTCTGGATTTTTCGTTCTCCACGTCGGATGAAACCATCGGATTCGAGCCGATTGCGGTGGCGGGACATTTCAAGGCCGTAAGGGAAGATTTGGGAGGTTGATAACTATGGCTGATTACGCGATTTCGCCGGAATTCCTGAAGTCGTATCGGGACTGGCAGAACCAGAGATGGGCGACAACCGGTATTCCTCCTCGCCCGGAAGATTTTCAGGCGGTTATGGAGGCAAATCTGGCCCAGCAGGCGCAGAACCGATACAGGGATATTCAAATCCAGCAGTCTCAACAGGCGCTCGACATCCAGAAGCAATCACAACGGGATGCGGCCCGTGCGGCTACGATTAGCGGAGTTACTGGACTGGGAACGACCGCACTATTGACCTATGGCGTCGGCAAGCAACTCGGCTGGTGGGGAGCCGCGACTCCAGCGGCTGGGGCTGCACCGTCTGCGGGAATAATGACAGGAGCGGGCGTGACGGAAGGAGAAATGGTTGCGTCTACGGCGGCGGAGACGGGAGCGGGGGCGGGGGCGACTTCAGGGCTGTCTTATTTCCCCCCAGTAGCGGCAGCGGTAGCCTATACGTATGGTCCAGATATGTTGAGAAAAGCAGGCATGAATGAGTATTGGTCCAAGGGGTTGGTAAGGGGGGGGATAAGCGCCTTGGGGGCAAAGGCCGACAAGGAGTCCAAACTTTTGGGATGGGTAGTTGATCCTGTTGGACATTTAGCAGATAGCATCAGTAAAGCCACCGACACTATTATCTGCACGGAACTCAATCGGCAGGGTCTGATCACGGAACGGATGCGGCGGTACGGCATGATGTTCGGCCGTCAGGTTGGAGAGGAAGTCTATCAGGGGTATCTGATCGCCGCCACGCCGGTGGTCGAAAGGATGCGGCGATCGAGGATGTTCAGCCGATTGGTAGCGTTTTTCGCAATCCCGGCATTGAAAGAAATTGCGCATAGAATCAATCCGCGGAACAGGGGGAACCTGCTTGGCGCGGTTGTTCTGCATTTCGGAATTCCATACTGCTTGAGGATGCTTGATCGGCAGGCTGATTTATGCCGGGAGGTGGCGTAAGATGGCGAATATCTTTCAGGACATCGGCAGATCAACGGCAATCCCCGCTATCACCGAGACGCTGAACACCGCTTTGACTATGGACGAGATGAAAAGACGGCGGGCGGTTGAAGCGGAAAACCTGTCGATGGCACGGGAACGGATGGGGATGGAGAGAGAACGGCAAAGCGCCGTTCTGCCTGCGTTACAGGCGCAATCCCAATTGCAAACGGCTGTTTCACAAGATGCGCTTGAACAACACAAACAGGGAATGAAATTAATTCCTCTGAAGACTCATCCGCTCGTTGTAAACAATTTAGGTCCAGAAGGGACTGATCAGTTACTTGATATATTGAAAAAATCCGGGGCGGAAGTTACTCCGAATGGAGAAATGATGTTACGAGACATCCAGAGCAAACTTCCGGAGATCATTTCCCAACCGGAAGTTCAGGCGCTTGTAACACGCAATTGGCAGCAGAAGATTGATATAGCGCAGAAGAAAGTTGATGAGTTACAAAAAAAGATGGAGAAGAACCCTCAGGATGTCCAAACGTATACGGAATTGAAAAGGGCAAAGGAAGAAGCGGCCGCAGTACAGCAGATTGCTTCCAAGCGAAGTGAACAGTTGAGAACTTCTGTGGGGCAAATACAGATCAGCAAGGCATTAGAGAATTTGAGCAAAGCAGATCCTGCGCGGTTTGCCAAATTCGCCGCAGACCCCACGGTATCTATCGCCTATCAAACCGGGGATGTTGCAACGTTCGACAAGGCATGGCAGGCATTCCAGACGGCGGAAACAAGACGTAAGATCGACCCGGCAACGGTCCAATTCGAGCGAGAGCATCCTAATTTGGAACCCGGTACTCCAGAATATACGGAGAAATACAACGAATGGCTTTCCAGCCGCTCGGTTGCCAAAGATGCTGGCAAAGCAAAGCTGGAAGAGCAGAAACAAAAACACAGAAAAGAAATTATCGGTATCCGGGAACGGTCGATTGCCAACCGGCAGAAATCTCAATCCATGACGCCAGAGGCAATTCGGAAGAGACTTTCCCAGATTAACGTACAGAAAGCAAACCTTCGCAAATCGGCGGGCGATCCGGACCTGAATCCGGATGTGCAGAGTGCTCTGGAGGCGCTCAATGAGGAAGAAAGTGGTTTGCGAGAAAAACTCGGGAAACCTCAAAAAGAGACGTCCAGAATTGCCCAGGCAGTGACTTATTTAAAAAGATCGAAGAATCGTGAAGAGGCGATACAAAACATACGGGCTCTTTCGGCCAAGGGATGGAGCCGAGAGGATCTTGCAGCCGCAGCCAAGGAAGCGGGATGGGAATAGTAGACGAGGCTCTGGATAAGAAAAGTAACATCATTGATGAAGCTCTTTCTGCTACTTCTCCCAAGGGAAGCATTGTGGATGAAGCATTATCGTATGGGAAGAGCATCTACCAATCGGTTGCAGAGCGTTATGAGAAGCTTCATCAACCGACAGAGAAACCGGCCAGTTTCGGAGAATTCGTAACACGTGTTATCCCGGAGAGTGCTGCGAAAACGGCAGTTGGGATTGCAGAATTCCCGTTCCGGTTCGGATACGGGATCGGGGAACAGATTCAAAAGAAAGGAATCGAACAAGGCAGCCCGCTTCTTGCAATAGCCGGTGTGGGCGAAGAGATTAGCAAGAACATTCTTGGCGCAGCGGAATTTATTGGTGAGCCGCTTGGGTTATATGGATTGGAAGCGTTCAAAAGAAAGTGGTCTACCGATCCGGTTGGGGCACTTGTCGCAGTAGCGCCGCTTGTCAAAGCCGGGACGGTTTCTGCGAAAGCCATCCGGGAACATGTTGTCAAGAACCAGACAACGAAAATTCATCAAGACATAGCCAAGGAAGTTGCTCCAGAACCAGTTGCTGATGTTGAAAAGCAGGTTCTTCCAGCGGAGAAGGAAATAAGCCCGGTTGCCGAATCTGTTAAGCCCGTTGCAGCGGTACCCAGTATTGTTGATGAGGCTCTTGGCGCTCCTACTCCCGAGAAGGGTTTATTCCCTGGTCAAGATAAATTCGCGCTTATTTCACCTGAGACAGAAGCTCCTTTTGAAGAGTTCACCCCCATTCCTGCGGAACAGCCATTACTTTACGGTACGGAGAAGGCGTACAGAGATGTCGGGATGGTGGAGAAGCCATCTGTTCCTGAGTCTTCTATTTCGGAACAGATTGATTCCCTTCGTTCCATCCTTCCAGACTTTGAGTTAGGAAAGCGGTTGTGGAATCCAGATGGGTTAGAAGTCATTGGAAGTACACCGAATATGTATCCGCCGTGGTTTAAGGCAGTATTTCCGAATGATACTGCCAAACAGGTTATGGCGGCTATCGACAAGTGGAAAAAGGGTGGGGACGAGGTATTAGGAAAAAAAGAAGCCCGAATTATGGCGTCTGTAAAGGATTTGGCCAAGGATGCTATATCCCGCAGTGAGGATATTGGAGAGTCATATTGGAGGGAAATGTTCAGTACCGGGCCGGGATCATATTGGGGAGAAGGGCTTAGGGGCGGACCGGGGGCAAAGACTCTTGGAACAGCGAAAGAAACCCCTCCAGATATTGTTCAGTTGACCCAGACAATTTCTTCCGTTACAACTCCGGCACAGTCCTTGTCGGACCGTTTGGGAATTGCCCAGTCGATAAGCACATCCTTGGGCAAGTCCAGAGACGCGGTATCACGTCAACTGGACCGGATGAAAGGGATCTCTGCCGCCCTTTTGGATGCCATTAGAAAACCATCGGAATTCAAGAAAACCATTGAGGAACGGTTTGCTCCGAAAATAGAGGATTACAAGGATCTTCTGGGAGATTACCTGCTTTCACGAACCAAGACAGGAATCGAAGCGACACGGTTTGCCAAGGAAATCAATCGCATTTTCCCGAAAGATCGTCAGGAGGCGATGCGGAAATGGTACTTGGCAGATGGAAATCCGGAATCATTGAAAACATGGGCCGACGGGATTGACGATCCAGCCCTGAAGAAAATGTATCAAGACGCATTGACCCTCACACCGGAAGAGCAGCGGATTGCGCGGAATATCAGGCAATACCATGATGCCAAGTTGCAGGAAGCCATCGATGCCGGGATTCTGTCGCAGGGTGTTGACAATTATATCCGAAGGACCTGGAAGAAAGAGAATTCGATCACAAAGGGATTCCGATCGGAAGTCAATGCAGGAGTCTTCCGCAAGAACCCGTCTCTTCTGAAAAAACGGTTCTATGAGACCGAATTTGAGGCGGAAAAGGCGGGATTGCGGCAGAAGGATTATCGGATCGGATTCAGCGTGACATCCTACGATATTGATTTCAATGAAGCCCTTGCGACCCGTGCGGCCATCGCAAAAGGATTTAATGGGAAGGCATCTGATGGACGACCGCTATTTGCCGTTTCCGGTGTGGGGAAACAAATTATCGATCCAGAAGCGATGAAATCAAAGTACGTAATTCGGCCGCAGATCCGGCCGGAAGAGGCACACGATTATCGGATGATTGATCATCCTGCCATGCGGGAATGGAAATGGGTTGAAAACGACGAGGCGGGAAATCCGATTTTGATCCATGGCCACATTCTTGTTCATCCGGAGATTTACAGACGCTTCAGGGCCGTGTTGGAAAGATCAAAGATCCGAGAGATACCCGTTATCAGGAATATCTTTGCCGCATCCAGAGAGTTTAAAAATACGCTTCTCTCCCTTTCCGGGTTTCACCAGGTTCAGATTGGAACCCATGCATTGTTCCACAAAGTGAATCCGTTCAAGGCACCGGAGATCGATTTGGATAACCCCGTGCAGGCCAATCTTGTCAGGAATGGGTTGCAAATATATAGCCATAGCGCATTGGCGGAATTCGGGGAAGGGCTCTATTCCAGCGGGCTGATCAATCGGTTGCCGGGGATAGGAACTATCTCGCAAAAATACGGCAGTTACTTATTCGAAAACTATATTCCACGGCAGAAGATGCAGATGGCATTGGCCGCCCTTGAGAGGAATTTTGAACGGTACCGGGGGAAACTGACTGACAGGCAGATTTACGAGAAAACAGCGGATCAGGCAAATGCTGCCTTCGCAGAGCAGAACTACCAATGGATTGGCAGGCACCCGACAGTGCAAGACATGTTGCGGATCGTCCTGTTGGCGCCTGATTTTCTTGAAGCCCGTATTCGCTTTGTCGGTCAAGCCATTTCTCCTTACGGAATAGAACAGGCAGCGGCTCTGATTCGTGGCGCAGCTGGGATGTATCTTGCGTCCCGCGTTTTCAATCAGGTTCTTGATAACGATCCACATTGGGACAAACCGTTTGAAGTTGTAGTTAATGGGAAAGCCTATTCCCTTCGTTCCATACCGGGGGATTTGCAGCATTTGTTTTCCGATCCCAGAAGCTTTGTCTACTGGCGTTTGAACCCCACGGTTGCGAAACCCGTCGTGGAACTTCTCTCCAAGCGAGATGTTTACGGTAGGGAGCGAACGTTCTTCCAGCAGGTTGAGGACTTTTTTACACAGCAGGCACCGATTCCATTACAGGGACTGTTCTCGGGCAAGGAACGGACTTTGTGGCAATCCTTGCTGCAATCCATTGGTATCAGTTCGTGGACCCCGCGCACTCCGGCGGAAAGAGAAGCCCTTGAATTGTCATCGCAGAATCTTCCAAAAGGACCGATCACTTCCGGAGAAAAACAACGGATCAAGGCGAAATCACAGATCCGAGAGATGCTTCGCAAAGGGGAAATCGCCGAAGCGAAGAAACTTGCGCAAAAGCATGACATCGATCTTGGCACTCTCATTCGCCTGGAATACTCAGCGAAACATCCGCTTCTTTCGTCCTTCAAAAATCTGACGGCATCACAGGCCGCGAGGGTCTGGGAGAAAGCGAATGCAGAGGAGCGGAAAGAAATCCGCAATTCGTTTTACACGAAGATTCTTTCTGACAAAAAGATGAGCAAGGAAGAGAAATTAAAATACATCCGATTGATCAAAAAATACCAATGAATCTAAAAGACAAAAAGATCCTGATCTACGATAGGGGCTTGTACACGTTCTTGGCCGAGAAACTGGCAGAGTCGTTCGGGAAGGTGTATTACCATGTTCCCGAGTCGGAACCGTTTCCTACGTCAATTAGGGAGCATGTCGGCGAAGGGCTGGATGGAGTCGAATGTGTTGATTCCTTCTGGCGATATGTCAATCAGGCGGACCTGATATTCTTCCCAGACTGCTACGATGGGGATTTGCAGGATTGGTTGCGGCGGAAAGGGTACAAAGTATTCGGGTCTGGACAATCGGAAATCATCGAACTGGACAAGTGGAGGTTTATCAATGTCCTGAAGGCCGTTGGCCTCCCTTGCCCCGAGACGGTTCTTGTAACCGGTCTGGATGCGCTTGAGAAGCATCTGTCGGGGGCCAAGGAAGAGAAGTGGCTGAAGGCCAGATATTGCCGGGGGGACTTTGACAGCAAACGGTATCACGGAATGGATCATTTGTATTCATGGATCAATCATCTTCGGTCCCGGCTGGGAGCGTCTACAGGGTCCATTGAAGTTCTGGTCCAAGACGTTGTGGATGCATCCTGTGAGCCGGGATACGACGGGTTCTGCGTGGATGGGGAATACCTTGAAAACACGTTATGCGGCTACGAGATCAAGGATACCGCATACTTGGGAAAGGTGTTTGAAGAAACTCCTCGGAAACTGAAAGCCGTCAACTATAAGATGTCCCCTGTTTTCAGGAAACTTGGCGGCTATCGAGGGCACTATTCCACAGAAATACGGATCGACAGGCGGGGAGTCCCATTCTTCATCGATCCCACGTGCCGGGCGGCATCGCCTCCGACGGAACTGTTGTGCGAGATGCTTGCGAACTACGGCGAAGTCGTCTGGGACGTTGCCTTCGGCAAGATTCCGAGACCGAGGTGGAAGGCAAAATATGGCGCTCAGATGATCCTTCATTCGTCATGGCATGAGGATCATGAACTGCACGTGGAATTCCCGGATGAGATCCGGCCGTTTGTAAAGTTGAAGAATGCGATGAAGCGGGATGGGAAGTATTACTGCATCCCGAACCAGACGGAAGGATACTTCGGCGGCGTGATTGCTTTCGCGGATACGAGCGATGAAGCGGCTCGCCTGTGTCTGGACCGGCTTAAGGCCATTGATTGTGACGGCCTTGATAAAGATATGAGGGCATTCGAGGAAGCGAAGGAGCAGATAAAAGGCGGCGAAAAGTGGGGAATCTCTTGGGAATGAAAATCATCATCGGAACTGTTCCTCATAAAAATCAACGATACGAAACATGCGGGGATTGGTACACGGAAACCGATGGGGCGATTCATATCAAAGTATCCGATATGGGGAACGATGATTACGAATTCCTCGTTGCCCTGCATGAACTCTGCGAATACTGGCTTTGTAACAAGCGGGGAATCCCCGAGGAGAAGATCACGGCGTTCGACGTACAGTTCGAGCGAGATCGGGACAAGGGGCTTCACGGGGAGGACGAAGAGCCGGGAGACGATCCGAATGCCCCATATCGCCGTGAGCACTTCTTTGCGACAAACATCGAACGAATGATGGCTCACGAACTGGGCGTAGACTGGGCTGAATATAACAGGACGATAATGAGCCTTTAAGGAGGCTTTTTTATGGCGCGTTTCCCTTTGTACGATGTCGTCCGTGACGGGACCGGGAAGGTGGTTTCCGGCGCGACGGTGGCATTCAAGGTTCATTCGACAGGCGCCACTGCGACCGTATACGCATCGGAGACCGGCGGAACGCCGTTGTCTGGCGGGCAAACGACAACGGGGGATGACGGACTGTTCATTGTCTGGGCAGATTCGGCGGACTACGCTGTAGATGATCTGTTCGAAGTTTCCATCTCTAAGATTGGCTACACTACAACGACTAAGGTGGTGAAGTCATGAGGAGCATGAGGAAGAAGTATCTCTGTGTGTCGCTGGCCTTATTGTTCTATGCTTCCTTGTTGCCGTGGTTTTTCCGGCCCTCTGCGGGGGCTGAAGAATACTACAATTACAGGGCTCACAACATCACCGGCGACAACACGGGTCGCGTACAAGGTTTCTCTTTGGGTTCTGCGTCCTACACGGATAATGGGTACTTTGGCGACATTGTCGTGAAGGGTCCGTGGGTGGACGTAAGGGCGTTTGGGGCGGTTACCGCGACGAATGTGCAAACCGTCGTGGATTGCACCGCTATTGCAGGGAAGTCCATCCTCATCCCCCCCGGAAATTATACGTTCTCTGGAACCGTTACCCTTCCGAATCGCGCCATTCGGATCATCGGCGACAATGCGGTTATCAACCAAACTGGCGGCGTTCCGACGTTTCTGCAAACGAATCACGTCTACACAGAAATATCGGGCATCCGATTTACCGGAAACGGGAATGGAATCAAGTTCAACACATCTTTGACCTCGGAGATGTACCGTGACTTCCTGATCGACCGCTGCGAGTTTGCACCGGATGCTGGCGTGTACGGGGTATATGTCTATGGGGCGAGGACGGGGTACATCACGAATTGCCTGTTCGAAGGGGGCTCCGGGATTTACCTGCAAAGCGCGTGTCTGCCGTTCGTCATAAATTCGACCTTCAAGGGAACATCCGTTGGCGGTGTTGGTTCCGGGAACGGGATCATGTACGACGGAGACGGCCTCGGGACATCGTGCGGCATCGGAATCCGGGATTCGGAAATCCTTGGGTACGACAACGGGCTGGTGATTCGGTACTCCGATTGGGGCAACATCTCGGGGTCCACCATCGACTACAACAACAATTCCATTAGGCTGGAATCAACGGAGAATGTCACGATCTCCGGCGGGAATTACATCGGTGGGTCGCAGATATACGACAACGCCGCGATATGGATCGGGCAGGGTGTCGGCGCGGTAGGGACGCCGGACTATTCAGACCACATACTCATCGAGGGTAATATCATCACCGGCCATCGGGAAAGCGGAACCGCATACGACGCCATCCGAGTGACCGGCGGGGCGATAGATGTACAGATTATCGGGAATGGCATCCATTTCTGGAACCGATACGGGATCAATTTCGACAACACTACGTACCTGAAGATCATGGGGAACAACATCAATCCACGAGGGGGGTTCGGCACCTATTCCATCTATAACAGCGGGGCCGGTGGGGATTCCACCGTGTACATAGGCCAGAACAATATCTTGGCCGGTAAGCCGATCGCTGGTATTTCTTTCGCGCACCTTCGGGACAACATCGGTCACCTATCTCGAATGTGTGGAACTCAGGCATTCGACAACGTGACGAGCGCAGTCGTATCTCACGGGCTGGCGTTGACCCCTAACGCGATCCAACTCACGGGGTCGTCAACCTCCCTCGGGAATCTGTGGGTAACCAATGTCACCTCGACGCAATTCACAATCCACAGCGACAACAATGTGTCGGGCCAGATCGTCTATTGGTGCGCAGAGAAGGCGCAAGGGAATTAACATGCGCGATTCCTTTCCCGCCGCCGTCGCGTTCGTGCTCTCGCACGAGGGCGGATACTCGTATGATCCGCAGGACCCCGGCGGGGAGACGAAGTTCGGGATCAGCCGCCGGGCTTATCCCAACATCGACATCGCCGCGCTCACGGAGGAGGGGGCGAAGGAGATCTACCTGCGCGATTACTGGATGCCGGTGGCCGATGCCCTGCCTACCCCGGCGGACATCGTGGCCTTCGATGCGGCAGTCAACCAAGGGCAGACGTTCGCCCGGGCGATGATCCACGAGTGCGAAGATGACTGGATCGAGATGCTCTTCTACCGGATGAAAAAATACTCTGCTATCGTCGCGGGACATCCAGCGTCACAGAAATTTTTAAGGGGCTGGATCAACCGGGTAATCGACCTGTACGACTACATCAAGGGGGTATGACATGGGAGCGCGCATTCTGGATTGGTTGGCCGTGCACAAGGCCAACGTCGTGAGTTTCGTGATCGGCCTCATCGTCGGCGCGGTACTGGCGAATCTCGACCGGATGGTGGGGTGATGGCCTCCGAGTGGGGTATCGCGGCGGACATCCGGGCCATCCTGTCGGACGACGCTGGCCACCTATCGAGCAAGCGAGTCCTCGCTGTGACATGGGGGCTCGGCGTGTTCGCCGTGTGGGCCGCGGTGAGCATCCGCAAGGGAGAGATGGCCCCTCTGGCGTGGGAGCACGTCGGCATCGTACTGTCGCTCGCTGGTGTGGTGGCGGCCGGGAAATGGGGAGAGAAGCCCCCGGCGGGGTAGGAGGGAGGCGGTATGTCGTGGACATCAAGGATCCCTGTACGGGCTGCGAGGTGGGGCCTGATTGCCCTACTCGTCGTGTGTGTGCTTGCCTACTTGCGTTTCGCCCCGGATTCGCTCAAACCTTGGACGAACGCACCGCAACCGGCGGTGCAACCGTCCGAGCCGAAGGTGGTGACGAAGATCGAGCGGGTAGTCGTCCCCGGCCCCACAAAGGTAGTCACCATCGAAAAGATAAAGTACGTCGATAAAGTCCCCGGAGCACTCACCCCGTCCACGGTGCAGGACAACGCCGCGCATGTCATCGCGTCGGCCACCATCCCCCCCTCCTCGGCCGGTGGCACCGCATCGGCCATCCTGCAATACGGGCAGGACAACGTGGCGACCGGCCGGATCGAGTACAAGCCGGCGTCGCCGCCGTTCTTCGCCGTGCAGAAGGAATTCGGCGTCCGGGCGGGCATGGGAACGGGCGGGCTCGTGCTCGGCGAGGTCTACGCCCGTCCGTTGAGGATAGGGCCTGTGACTATCGAGGTTCGGGGATACGGCAGGCGAGATGATCGGAGCGGGGCCGATTTTGGGGCGGCAGTCCTCGCAGATTGGCGATTTTAAGCGGGACCATCAAAATAACCGAAGGACGGGAAACTCATGGCGAATCCCAGCAACCTCCCTGACGACTTTTGGCAGAAACTTGACGAGCGCCTTGAAAAGTTGTCCGCCAAAATCGAGGACTGCAACCGTTCGATTGCTTCACTCACGGCCTACGGTTGCGCACAACGGCCTAACGACATCAGACGCATCGAGGAACTGGAGGGATGGCGAACGAAGGGGATCATAGGCGTCATATCCACGTTCGTTCTGTCCATCGGCGCCTTGATCGGGATGCTGTTGTCGGGGCAGCATAAATGACTTCCCCTTGGTCGATCACGATCACGCCTGTCCCCGGATCGGAAGAGTGTCACATTAAGACATCCGATGGGCAGGAGTTCACCGTGCGCGGCCTCGCCTTATTCGCCGATGGGGGTGAAGGACACCTGTTTTCGTTTTGGTGGAACTCCCCGGCGATGGCCGCTTGCGGATGCGTCCGGGCGTTTTCCGAAGCCCTTCGGCGGGGCGATCCGTTCGCTATCGCATTCTACAAAAAGATGCTGCAAGGCATGGTGTCAATCACGGGATGCAAGGACCGGCAGACAATATCCGCTGAAGACCTCCTGCGGCGTTGGGACGCCGAGGATTTATTCAGGGCGGTACAGGAAACGAAGAAAAAACCTAACTAACCGGGGTGAAATTCACTCTTTCCGCCTTCGGATTGCTTTGGCGGCCCTGACCTTGCCCTTCCAGACATGCACCCGGTCCTGCAACGCTCCGACCAGTTCCTCTGGCGGTGGTGGCTTCCGGGCCGCCTGCTCCTCGGGAGACAGCGGAGCGAGGTTCAGCTCACGGCGGCCAGGTCCGGTGCCCACCAACTCGATGAACGTCTCATACTCGCCGCGCGCAAGGAGATCGAACGGCACGACGCCGTCGCGGTCCTCGAGCAGCATGGTGCGGTTCTTCGCCGCGCAGCCGCGGTCCGCCTTGCGGACGACTGCGAGCACGCGACACAGATGCTCCTCGTTCGGAGCGTTCACCGGCTTGCCGCTCGCCCAGAAGTGCAGGCTGCGCCGGGCGACGTTGAACAGCGTGGCGAGCTGCTCCCAGGTGAGCCCGCTCAGTCGGCGCAGCTCCATGATGGCTGAGCTCGTGCTCTGCACTTCTGTATCCTCTTCGGGCTGCATCCTGCCCGCGCTCGTCATTTCTTCCTCCTTTTGAGCCGTTCTGGCACGATGTGGTATTCGTGGCCCTCCCCGCAATCGCAGGGGACCTTGTAGCCTGCACGGCAGTCCTCTGTCATGCAGGTATCAGGGGATAGGTCGCTTATCAGGCAGGCACAGTCCCCCTGTTCATTGTAGAGGCCATCCCATTCGCCAAACTGGAGTTCCACATTAACCAATGTTTTCACGGTGACCGGCTTCCTTTTCATCTTGGCACCTACTCTGACTTCTCATAGGTCTTCTCGAAGATGTCCGGCTTGCAGGGATACAATTCCCCCTTCACTCCTCGGATGATCCAATCTCCAAGGTTCGCAGTCATCCTGCCTTCCAACGTGTCGATGTAGGCGCAACGATTCAACGGGTCGTAAACGACTCCGGCGATATGCTCGGGGTTCGGATGTGCGGAATCGAAAGCCGAATCTGTCAACTGCACGGCGTCAATCACAACCGGCTTCTTCCGGAATTTCATTTCCCCCTCCTCTTTTTGGTGAGTACCTTATGTACCTCCACCATCATGGCATTGTGTGCGGTTGCGCAGATTGAGTAGAGAGCGGCGATAGTTGGGCTGTGCATGTGTTCTGGCATACACTCAGTACGCAACTTCCCGTCTGCCCCTTCGATAACTACAACAATAGAATTATTCAGATATGCCGGGAACGCCGTGACAATAGATTCCCCTTCTCTGATTTTCATAATTGTCTGCTCCTACTTGATGTATTTCCTTGCGATATTGCAAAGGGCGAGGAATATCTCGTCTTTCTCCCTCTCCAACATTGGCAACTTCTCGTATTCCACCATATCGGGATGAGTCTTCCTCTCGGGATCATACTCCTCCCCGTACTTCCATCCGAGCTGAATGTATTCATTCCACCATGCGTTATGTGCCTCTTTTGGGGATTTGAGCCGACTTGGGCCAAATTGCCTGACCACGGCTCTGACAAACTGCTCCTTGAATGCTTCGCTGCGCTGATTAAATGGCGGCGGTACCACAGGAGCATTTGCCGCCATCGCTGCCAAGCGGCATGCGTCGTAAACGAACCAAACCCTTCGAACATTCCGATCTTCTTCTTCTACGTTCATTTCTCTCTCCCCAACCCCGCCCTCGCTCGAATGATCCCCTGCGGGCACACTGAGCAGTCAGCGTAATACCGGCCGCGGATCTCCCTGCAGTTCTCGTTGGTACACTTGAGCGCGGTCCGTAGGCGAGAATTCTCCTCCTGCAAGTGTGCTACAGTGGCGGCGATATCGGCAGGGACGCTGGTTGTCTGTTGGGCCGAGACAGGCCCCGCCTCCCTCATGACGGCGTTGACGAGTTCGGTTATAAGTTGATCCACTTTTTTCTTGATAGGAGCCCAAAATGGATCGTGAGCCCATATCTCTTTTTGGAGGTACCTTCGCAATTTTCTCTCTTCTTTAATCATTCTTTCCTCCTTTGAATCGCCTCTAACCAGGCGATAGCAACTGCTGCTACGTGGACCAATTCCCTCTCAAGGTCGGTGGTGTCTTTCTTCTGGATAATTGAGTGAATGATGTCTTCTTCTCCAGAACCGCCGTATGGCGGGCCAGTGTGAACTGTTGCCCCCTGGATCAGGGCAGTTGCGACCTCACCGTACTCCTCGCCAAGGATTCCCAACCAATAATAATCGTTGTGATTTTGTTCTCCCCACTTTAAATCTTGTGCGGCGCGTTCCTTTGCTACCCTGAGCATGATCTCATCCGCGATCATCCCTTGCCTCCTTTCGCCTCGTTCTCATCGCGGGCGATGGCAGCGTCTCGCGCTGCACGGAGGCGGGCGATGTCGGCGTCCCGCTCGGCGCGGAGGCGTTCGTTCTCCTCATTGATTCTTTCATACAGATCCATCGATGCTTCAGGAACACCGCATCGATGGAGCCGGCAGTAATCGTAGAGCATTCTGAAGGCCGTTATTTTCCCATAATGCTCCACCAATAGATCGAAAGCCGCCTTGCTTTCCGGGGTAAACTCAAATTCTTTCATGCGTTCTTCTCCTCCACAGGCTCGTAGTTCTTAGAGAATATGTCCTCCTCGCGGGTATATAACTCTTTACTACCTTTGATGATCCAATCGCCGGGCTTTATGTATAGCGTTCCGTTCCGTTGCCGAATCTTGATATCGGTTTCACCGGCCTCGAGCTGTATCGTTTCGCCTGCCTTAATATTTAGCGCGTCGAAACGTAGAATCCACCGTAAAACCTCGGCCCAATTTTCCCCTGTGAACTGGATCGCTGATACCACAACCGGCTTCTTCCGGAATTTCATTTCCCCCTCCTACCCGGCGAGATATTTGATGTAACGGTCTGCCAAGTCGCGATAGTTGTACAGTAAGTATTCGTCGGTCTCATGTTCCCATCCATCCCGGTCCGGAAACATGTGCTCGTAGGCGATCTTCGCCAGCGCCTCCCGGTCCAACTTCGCCCGGAAGCGGTCGAGTTGCTTCCTCAGGCCGTCCCGCTCGTAGCAAAGGTGCTCTTTTTCTGCCCCCAAGGCGCTCACTTCTGCCAGTAACGATTCCACTTGTTCAATCGCAAGCCCCAACCGCTGCTCATACTGATCCAATGTTGGACGATGGACCATCCCTTTCCTCCTTTCGCTTCGCCCTCATCGGCGGCCTGCAAACAGCAGTCTGCTGTGATATTCTTCCGCGTCCATGTCCTTCAAAAGTTTCCGAAGGTACTGCACTTCAATTATGGACTCGGCATCGCTATTCGTCTTTCGGAGCAGTTGCTCCACGTGATGCGCAAGTTTTTGAATAATGTCCCGCTCTTCGTAGGTCATCCCTTGCCTCCTTTCGCGGCGTCCGCACGGCGTCGGAGTTCTACGCAGTCCGCCCATTTCTCGTGAAATTCGCAGTATCCAGTTTCGGGGCTATTCCTATACCCGCAATCGTGGTGCGGAATGCCGGCAGCATCTAACTGGAGTTCAATTTCCACTGTGCCCACAAGCCATTTCAACGCATCTCTTAGCATGTCTCGCTCGGCAACAACATCATCCAAATCCTCCGACACCCACCCAGCGTGGATACCGGCGCTCTCGTCCCCGTTGTCCCATCTGATGATGTACTCCCTCCCCGATTCGTCGAAGACCGAAATGTCGCGCGGCTTCTCATTGGCAAGGTCCATGAGCTCCTTTTCGGCGGATCGAAGGTTGTCCTGAGACTCGCCCAACTCCTCGCTCAGACGGGCGTTCTCTGCCTTCAGCGCGTCCCGCTCGGCCTTGAGCGCACGAATCGCCGGAAGCACGTCGGGGCAATCATCCGGCAATCCCAGTTCGGATCTCAGGATTCTCCCCACCGCCTCATACGCCTGACGGTAATCCGGTGACATCATTGGTCCCTCCTACCCGGCGAGATATTTGATGTACCTGTCTGCCAAATCTCGATAGTTTGAAAGTAAGTGCTCGTCGGTCTCATGTTCCCATCCATCCCGGTCCGGGAACATGTGCTCATAGGCGATCTTCGCTATCGCCTCCCGGTCTAATTTGGCCTTCTGGCGCGCGATCCAGAGCAGTGATGCTGCCTTATATCCGTCACGTTCCGCTTCAACGGTACCCCTTCCCCCACAAATACAGGATGCAATGCCTGTACCATTACATCCGGAACATTTTGACGGATCAAGGCGAGGGCCACACGCCGCTTTCTCTAATGACTCCTTCAGCGCGTCCCGCTCTGCGCGCAGGCGCTCGTTTTCCTCAATGGCTTTGTTGTATGATTCGCGCACAACGTCAGCATCCTTATCGTGCGACTTCCAGAAATCAAGATTGGCAATGGCGGCGTCCCGCTCGGCGCGCAGACGCTCGTTCTCTGCCTTCAGCGCGTCCCGCTCGGCGCGCAGGCGCGCGTTCTCCCTCTCCATAACGTCCATCGACACGACGGGGACATATTGCTCATCCCCGTCGGGGTTAACCGCAAGAAAGCACCTTGTCCCACACGTCGGGCAGTCAAAGTCAAATCGTTCCATTTTATCTCCCCAAATACCTTCGGATTATTTCCGCTTGTGAGCACAGTGCCGCGTCCCGTGCGGCATCCCCTGCGGCGGCCCACGCGGCATCCCCTGCGGCGGCCCACGCGGCGGCCCGTGCAGCGGCCCATGCGGCCACCGCTGCGTCCCGTGCGGCATCCCCTGCGGCCACCGCCGCGTCCCGTGCGGCATCCCCTGCGGCGGCCCACGCGGCATCCCCTGCGGCGGCCCGTGCGGCGGCCCATGCTGCGTCCCGTGCGGCATCCCCTGCGGCGGCCCGTGCTGCGTCCAGTGCGGCATCCCCTGCGGCGGCCCATGCGGCGGCACATGCTGCGTCCAGTGCGGCATCCCATGCGGCGGCACATTCTTGTTCTGTTATCATTCCGTTTGCATAGTCTCTCGCCGCCCTGATCGCCTTCCGGGGCCGGTCGTCTTTTGGATAGATTTTTTCGAAAATCGGCAGCACGGCCTCCGCGAAGTCTGCCGCCATGAGGCGCATTACCCTGTCGCCGTCAGGATGTTTTTCTGTAGCACGAAGTGCCCACAGGCAATCATCCACACCGTTGCAATCCAGGATGTCGAGCAGGTTGATCTTGTCATCATCCCCCCATTTGGGTCCAAGTCTCTCCACGAGGTGCTCATAGCGATCCTTACACGCTCTGAACTTCCGCAGCCTGTACAACGAAGTGACAAGAACGATCTTCTCCACGGATCTCCCCCTCTCTTAGGTGATTACCTGGTGAGATGCCTTCGGATTATTTTCGCCTGTGTGCATAGCGCCGCGTTGTGCGAGGCGGACCATGAAGTGTACGTAACGGCGTCCTTTATGCCTATATCCTCCGTGGTGGCAGTATCTGAGGCGACCATTGCGTTCTCCACGAAAGCATCTACGCTCCAATATGCAGATTCCAGTGCGGCAATCCATGCGGCTTTCCCTACGGAAGCCCAAGCGGCGGCCTTCGCAGCGGAGTATGCGGCCCAACTGACGGGCCGTAGCCGTACTGCGCCGTTGGCCGCGTCCGATGCAGAATAAAACTCCCCAACGGATATCTTCCCCGCCACGTAGTCCCTGACCGCCTTGATCGCGAGTCGCGGCCGCATGTCGTCGGGGTAGGCCCTTTCAAAAAATGGCAATACCCCCTCCGCGAAGTCCGCGGCCATCAGGCGCATTACACTGTCGCCATCGGGATGCCTCACCGTGGCGCGAAGCGCCCACAGGCAGTCGCTTACCCCGTTGTGCTCAAGAATGTCGAGCAGGTTGATCTTGTCCTCGTCTCCCCATCCCGGGCCAAGTTTCAACACCAAGTAGTCGTAACGCTCCCGGCACGCACGGAACTTCCGCAGTCTGTGCAACGAAGTGACGAGCACGATCTTCTCCACGGACCTTCCCCTCCTTTTGTGTGGGGGGGCAGTAGTTCCATGCCCCCCCGCGGGCTTGCCTTGCCTTGCCACACCGAACCCAGCCCGGCCCCGCCGCGCCATGCCCGGCCCCGCCTTGCCGCGCGCCGCCAAGCCAATCCAGGCCTAACCATGCCCAGCCACGCCGAGCCCAGCCCCACCGTGCCCCGCCATGACTTCTAATCCCAAGCCTCGACCATGAACTTGCCGAACACCCCGCGGAAGGTTCCCAACCCCAAAGCACGGCCACCTTCCTCGAACAGATTTTGAACCTCGACTTCCTTGATCTCCTTGTTCGGATACAATGTGAGCGCGAATTCCACGGCCCACGGCAACGGAACCACGGGCCGCTCCTTGGGGTTGGGAATCCCCTTGTCGAGACGCGCCACGGCATGATGGACGTACACCCCGCTCTTGGGGTCCACGTTGTCAACCATCTTGCCGAACACGATCGGTTCGTTCCCCCGCAGCAAGGGGATGAACACAGGCGCGATGGACACGAACGAGAGACATGCGTTAGCGATGTCCTTGTACTGCCGCTTATCACGCAACCTTTTCGGAGCGGAATTTGTGTTGTGGGCCGTAAGAAACGACATAATGTTGAGTGCCGGAATCCCAATAACCCTCGAATCGCCCTTTTCGAAGTACAGTTTTTGCCACGGTTCCAGTTTTGTCTTGTTGTCTCCGGCGTACCTGTCGAACATGATTTCCGTCACTCCGCAAAGCCGTACCCTCCTTGTGATGATGTCCGTGGGCTTGCTGACCTTCACGCTCATTTCTCGTCCCTCCTTTTAGTTGGCCTTGCCATGCCTTGCCTTGCCTTGCCCCGCCATGCCCCGCCCGGCCCGGCCTTGCCCTGCCCCGCCCAGCCCAGCCACGCCAGGCCACGCGACACATAAGCCCCCGCCGGTGTGGTTGTCACGCCGACAGATATGGGAGAAGAACCTCCTCTTTTTATTCCGGCGGGGGCAGGCATCAAAACGGTATATCGCTGTCCGTCGGCAGGTCTCCCTTCGGCGCCTCCTTCGTCTTGCCGAATGACACCTGCGACGCGATGACCTTGGTGCGGGAATACTTCTTCCCGTCCTTCTCCCACCGGGACTGGTTCAGCCGGCCGCAGACCACCACATTCGTCCCCTTCGTCAGGTGATCCGCTATCGCCTCGGCCTGCTTCCCAAAGCAGACCACATCGAAGAACGACACCTCTTCCTTCTCCTTCACCTTCGTGTTATGCGCGATGGTGAAATTCAGAACCGCCGTGCCGGACGATCCGAAATTCACCTCGGCATCCTTCACCAGCCGCCCATCCACCGCCACGAAATTCACGAAACTCATCTTCCCACCTCCTGTGATGTGATGCGCTCGAACAATTCATCGACCTCGGCCAGAAACTTCCGCGCGGCCTCCTCGACCACCGCGATCGCCTCCTCGGGCGGCTCGAACCTACGCAAGAAATATTGGCAGGAATCGACTTTCACACGAGGGTCGAACGCGAAGAAGTCCACCCACTTTCTTCCCGTCACCGCAAGCTGGGCGAGCATCTGCGGCTTGTGTCGGTCAGGAACCACGCCGCCGGATACCCACTCGACGAACGTCTCGGACGTGGGGCATTTGATCTCGATCAGGCCGTCATCATCTACAAGTCCATCTGGACTACATCCCCAATATTGGATCGTATCGTGGATAACAAATCCGCACTGAACCACCAAATTCCCAGTTATTTCTTCATATCGTTGCCTTGCGTATGGCTCTTGTGTGATCCCCCACTCCATTGCTGGAGTAACATACGTCTCAGCCGACATGTCACACATTCGTTCTGCAACTATGGCGATTTTTAACTTCTTTCTTGCTTCCGATTCTTTACCACTTTTCATGAAAGACATGGCATCTGCCATCTTTGAGGCTGTCAGGAAACCTATCCTTTCCTTGAGCCACCCCGTTGATCCCTGAGGATACGGACTAAATGTTGGCATGACGAAACCTCGTAGGCGTCGATAAACTTCGTTCGACAGACCATCCTTGTTTCCCAAGTCGTTGCTTAAGTGTTGATCTGGGTATCCCAATATCAATACACCATTCCTCTAATGATTTAGTTTCCCCTCTGAATGTGATCCTTCTTGTACGGCTTGTGTTGTAGGATTGTTGTTGTTTTGTCTCCCATCGGCAATTATCCGGTCCATAATTACCGTCATTGTTTATTCTACCAAGCGTTAGACCTGCGGGGCATTCCCCCATGTCGTTAAAGAAATTCTCAAATTTTCTCCAACTATCACATACGGTGATTCCACGCCCCATGTATCTTTCATACCGGTCAGTATTCTTATTTGTGCATCTCCTTATCATGCCACACCACTTCATGTAAGTTCTTGTTCGGCGCATGCCATGAATGGTGTTCTTTTTTGAAATATATTCCTTCCTGTAACAACCACATGATCGGGTGTTACCACTCCTTAAATTGTTACTGCTGACAACTGTTTCTACTCCACAGTTACAGCGGCATAACCACATGGTATGTTTGCCTGAATTATTTGATCGAGAAATAACCATAAGTCTTCCAAATATCTTACCTACCAGGTTTATAAGCCTCATTCGGCCTTCTCCTTGGCGGCAGCAGCCACACGGGCCTTCGCCTCGTCCTTCAGTTTTGCGTAGGCATGCCGGGCGCCCACGGGGATCGACGTCCACACGGCTTTCAGTTCATCAGCCGTCTGCGCGGAATCGAATCTGGCGACGATAGAGGGGTCGAGCGCAACGGCGGGCTTCTCCTCGACAGCCGGCGCGGCAGGCTTGCCCACGGCGGCGTTGGCATCGTCGTCGTCGTCGCCGACCACGCAGGCGACCGCCTGAAGGACCGTGCGCTTGGCATAGGTCGCCGCGGAAACGTATCCCTGCGCGTCGTCCTTGGATGCCGGGATCTCCAGCGGGTCGAACTCGATCCACTGACCCGACGAGTGCATCAGTAGGACGCCGCACAGGACTCCTCGCTCGGTGCGCGTGAGATACTGCGTCACCGCGATACCATGACGAGAGAGTACTGGGATCACGGCGTTGCGCACCGCGGCGAGGGATGCGTACTTGCTGCGATAGTGCGGGTTCAGCGCGTCGAATACGGGGTTGGACATCTCCGACTGCGCCGCCGCCAGAGCAGCGGCCAACTGGTCGATCGTTTCCGAGCGGTTCATTTCTCGCCTCCTCCTTTAGGTGATTACCTGGTGAGATACCTTCGGATTATTTCCGCTTGTGAGCACAGTGCCGCGTCCCGTGCGGCATCCCATGCGGCGGCCCGTGCGGCGGCCCATATTCCTATATCCTCCGTGGTGGCACATGAGGCGTCCACCGCGGCCCCTGCAGCGGCGTCTACGCCCCGCCATGCGGCTTCCAGTGCCGCGAACCACGCGGCGTCCCTTATCGTGGCCCATGCGGCAGCCTTCGCGGCGGAATCGGCGGCCAAATTTTCGGCCAGTATAGAGTCCCGTGCGACGACCGATGCGGCAAATAATTCCTCCTCGGTTATCTTCCCGTTGACGAAGTCTCTGGCCGCTTGTATCGCCTTTCTTGGCCGGTCATCCTTCGGGTAGTACGTCTCGAAGATCGGAAGTACGGATTCGGCGAAGTCGGCGGCCATCAGGTGCATTACCCTGTCGCCATCAGGGTGAGGTTCCGCTGCGCGCAACGCCCACAGGCAGTCGCTTACCCCGTTGTGCTCAAGAATGTCGAGCAGGTTGATCTTGTCATCATCCCCCCATTTGGGTCCAAGTCTCTCCACGAGGCGCTCATAGCGATCCTTACATGCTCTGAACTTCCGCAGCCTGTACAACGAAGTGACAAGAACGATCTTCTCCACGGATCTCCCCCTCTCTTAGGTGATTACCTGGTGAGATACCTTCGGATTATTTCCGCTTGTGAGCACAGTGCCGCGTCCCGTGCGGCATCCCGTGCGGCGGCCCGTGCGGCGGCCCCCGCTGCGTCCCGTGCGGCATCCCCTGCGGCGGCCCACGCGGCGGCCCACGCGGCGGCATCTACGCCCCGCCATGCGGCTTCCTGCGCCGCGACCCATGCGGCATCCATTACGGCGGCCCAAGCGGCGGTCTCTGCGGCGACATACGCGGTCCAATTGGCAGGCCGTAGCTGTACTGAGTCCCGTGCGGCGCAACACGCAGCGAATAATTCCTCAACGGGTATCTTCTCCGCTGCATAGTCTCTGGCCGCTTGTATCGCCTTTCTTGGCCGGTCATCCTTCGGGTAGTACGTCTCGAAGATCGGAAGTACGGATTCGGCGAAGTCGGCGGCCATCAGGCGCATTACCCTGTCGCCATCAGGGTGAGGTTCCGCTGCGCGCAACGCCCACAGGCAGTCGCTTACCCCGTTGTGCTCAAGAATGTCGAGCAGGTTGATCTTGTCATCATCCCCCCATTTGGGTCCAAGTCTCTCCACGAGG
>Ga0334722_10000701_pt1 | contig 47327 bp, 56 predicted proteins | sample C3_bottom_MG_FD_207210 | JGI IMG/M metagenome (GOLD analysis project Ga0334722, IMG submission 207210) | Sediment microbial communities from Yellowstone Lake, YNP, Wyoming, USA - C3_bottom | ecosystem: Environmental > Aquatic > Freshwater > Lake > Sediment | place: USA: Wyoming | collected...
CCCCGTAGCTATTCTGACAACCGATTCTTTTGAAGCCTCCCTAGTGGACCCTGCGACAGTTCTCTTCGGAGCAACTGGTTCAGAGGCTGCGCCGACGGACTATGCCCTGGAGGATGTCAACGGAGATGGGCGCCTCGATATGATTCTTCATTTCAGCACACACGATACAGGTATTGCTTGCGGAGCGACTTCCGCATCTCTAACGGGGAAAACTATCAGCGGGCAGGTCATTAAGGGGTCTGATTCTGTCTTGACGGTGGGATGCAAATAGACGTTCGCTCCTCTCAATCTAATACGGCCCTGGGAAACCGGGGGCCTTATTGTGCAGCGCGTCTGCGCTTCGTGTAGTCGCAATACGGTCGAATCTTGGATGTTGACAACACTCCGCTGATTTCCACAACGATGATTCCAATCGGGTGGCCGGGGGATTCTCTCCCCCAGCCCCCACGCCACCCGGCGTGCTGGTCTCCCCTCCGGGGATTTCCTTCGGTCACGCACAACCAATCGGGCGGTTCGCGGAAATTATCGGGCGTAGCCGGATAGTAAACCTTGATCCACAGCGTTCTGATAGAAATAAGCCCCTGCTTTTTGAGATATGCATTCGACAGGCCGACGTTCATGGCCTCGGTCTTTGCAAGATGCCAGTAGCCCTTCCTGCTCATTCCAACCGATACTGCAGTTCTGAAGCACGGCCAGAAAAGGGGGGTATTCTATTGTGGTTCACCCATTTGACGAATTGATGTTACCTGAGCTTGACAGTTATTTCGCATGCAGGACCGTGAACTTTTCCGTAACAGCGGCGTTTTGCTGCCCGCTTCGCCATTCCGCAAAACGGAGATCGAGCTTCGCAAGCTCGCGGTGCAGTTCCCGTTCATGGGCTTCCGTTGCAAATTCGCTAATCAGCTTTTTAATTTTTTTGGGATATTCCTGTATACCGTTACCGATAAAGAAAAAGCCGGTTAAAGATGAATTGCTTCATTTCCAACCGGCTTAGTGCTGATTCGTAGCTGATGCGACACCCCCTGCGTTTTACCGCCGGAAGCATTATCCTTTCACCAACTCCTGCTTTTCTTCGGTCATCCATGCCGGGAGCGGCTCCCCTGTTGTTTTATGATAAAGCGTTTCCGGGGCTATATCCAGTCCATCCGGCCAGCACAAAACGCCTAACTCTTTATTGATGGAGAACTTTTTAAAGTACGACAGATCGGAAAACCGCCCAAATACGCCGCCCTTATTTATGTAGCTTGAGAAATCAACCGTGCCTTTCCTGCCGTTTTCAAATGCCAATTCCATGATGTAGCCGTCTATATATTTCGCCTCAACAAGATCATACATGATCATCCTCCTTACTTCAGTGGTTCGATTGGGGCCGGCGGTTTGTTCTCCCTTGCTAATTTCCAAACATCGCTATAATGATGCCAAAGAATCTGCTTAGCTCCGGCATGGTTCTCCTCAACAACCACCATGGAAATCCATCTATTGCCCGCAACATCCCTCATGTATTAGATTATTACAAATACACTAAAAAGGCAATCTAAAATGAGTCCATTTGTATCCTTGACATCATCGTGTTTCCTCCGTTATTCCGCGTATCCCCTGCCTCATGACCAGCCATTGCCATCTCCTCATCGGCAATTCGCGCGGGCAGTGCTGAAGCACTGCCGAGAATAGCCCTTGACTTCCCGACGCTGAAGTGGGAACCTGTAATATTAGTTTTGGACAATAATAAAGGTAACCGCAAGGCGTGTTTCCCTTGCGGTTTATTATTTATTATAGCTTCAACTTGCAACAACGAAGTCGCGACTCAGGCAGCAATGACGATAACCTCTTGATCTTTATGAGAGCGATTGTGATAAGATATGACACATAGGGACCGGCTACAGGACGGCCCCATAAAAGGAGAGTGTACCATGAATAATCGGTTCAGTAGTACTCAGTTTGGTAAAGTTGTTCTGGCTCTATCCCTCGTTCTTGGCATCGCGTTCATCGGCGCCGGCTGCAGCAGCGGGGGCGGCAGTTCCAGCTCCGACGCAAATGTTAACGGCAATATAAAGCTGAGCGGAGCGGTAGGGACCGGTTATCAGGCCGCGGCTAAAATGAAATCGGGTTTTTTCGCTAAAATATTCACAACCATCGGGTTCGGCACGCCTGCGTATGCGGCGCTGACAGACCCCACCGTGGACCAAGTCGTCGCGATCCCGATGGAGCGCGGTTCGCTCGCGGCCTTCAACATGAGAGACAGCGTGGCTTCATCGATCAACGCCGACAAGACCTTTTCACTGCTGCTTCCCGTTGACCGGGACTGGCTGCTGGTGATGATAAATTCGGCTGAGACCGGCACAAACCGCTTTGTGGGATCCCTGGCCCTTAATACCGGCGGAGCGGACAGCCTGCTGAACATTCCGGTTACGCAGGCGACCTTCACCACAATGAATCTCGGCATCATCTCGCGCGACACGAGTACCACCGGCAATGATGCGATTTCCCAGAATACCGTGACTGCATTGGATTTTAATCTCACGGCCGGCCAGCTGGCGACCATGGCAAAGACCGACGATATTTTCAGGAACGCAAAAAACATCATCAACAATTACAACCCGGCGACCGGTATTTACCACGAGATGCGCACGGATTTCCACTGGAGCGGCAATTACGGGGGGCTTACATCGCTCTCGACGCCGAGCTACACATCGATAGGCGTAAGTTTTCAGCAAGATACCAATTCAACTGGCGTTACCATGAGCGGCCTCTGCAACGGCACCGATACGGTAGAATTCGTTCCTTCCGAGGTAGTCTCGAACGGAGTCACAACCTTCGGACCAACAGCGCCGATATCGAGCATTGGTATGACCTGCATGAACATTATGATGAACGGAGGGACCTTCCAGCAAACGTCGACCGGCAGCGGCGGCAATGTATTTGCCTCCAATGCGTATGGCAACCTTTCCTACGGCCCGTACGGCCGGTACACGGTCCTTCCCGCACGGTGGGATGTGAAAGAGAACGGCGTAGTCAAGGCACAGTTCGATATGGCTGCGGCACACCCGCCCCAGACGGCTGACGGAAGGCCGAAAGGGTACGTCCCTTCTTTCAAGATCAATGTCGATGGAACGAAAAAGATCACGTCTGTTGACGTAGCGTGGTACTATTATGACGAGGCGTCGGATTCCTATATCGCAATGGCGCAGGCAGACCTGAAGCTCCTGGAGCATGTTATCAAAGCCGTGGAAGTGAAGTTTGATGTGACGACCACCACGACACGAAAAAGCTGTGACATGTACTTCGATCCCACCACCGTTTTCAGCGCAATCCCGTCTAACCCGGTTTACAATTGTCCGGACAGCTGGTATTACAACGACGCCACCCATCCTGCCACGAATACCGGTCTCATGGGATTTTATGAGACAGGGGGGTTTGGATACTTCTATGATTTCTTCCTGCCTTAACGAAACAGGAGATCAGGGTTATCCTGGTGTCAGGAAGAACTGAACATACAGAAACGAATATCCAATAAGGAGATATCTCAGGAAGATATCTCCTTATTTAATCGCAGAGTCGCTGAGGCTCAGAGGATAAAGTGGAATCCTAAACGCCTTTTTCTCAGCGTCTCGGCGTCCCCGCGATAGATGTTGAATTTTTACGAGACGATCATATTTTACAAACCGACTTAAGAAACTCCGATGACTTTAGTCGCCTGCCGAGGATGTTGAAGATATGGTCGGAGAAAGCCTGGTCCAGCGCCTGCATGATCCCGGCGGAAGGTTTGAGCCTGCAGATCTTGTCCATCTCCATCCGAAGCGCCTGGTAGTAGAATCCCACCGCGCCCTGAGACAACGTCACCCGCTCTTCTCCCGAAGAGACCATACAGTCCGGACAGAGTACCCCGCCTTTCAGAGCGAGAAAGACAACCTCGCCGGCCGGATGTCGGCCGCACGAAAGACAATGGTCCAGCTTGGGCTGATACCCAAGGAGCGAAAGAAATTTGATCTCGAATATACGAAGAAGAAACTCCGGGTCCTCACCGCTGTTCAGAAGATGGAGAGTGTGCGACAGGAGAAGGAAAGACGATGCATTGCGCTCCCCGGCGGGCGCGAGTTCTTTCACGAGTTCAAGAACCACGGCGCCGACGGCCGTCCGATGAAGGTCGCCGCAGATCTCCGCGGACTGCTCTATGATGTCCGCGGATTCGATGCGCAGAAGTTCCTGGTGTTCCCGCTCATACAGGTGGAGCCGGCTGTGCGTGAACGCTTCCAGCCCCGCGCCGAACCGTCGGAAAGACTTCCTTGCATTTCTGGCCACGCCCTTTTGCAGGCCCCGGTCGAGCGAAAAGAACGTGACAAGTTTGTCCGCCTCGCCCAGGTTCATGCTGCTGATTATGATCGCTTCGGTCTTGGATTTCATGGCTTACTGAATCGAAATTACGAGCCATTATACACTTGCGGGGGGTGGAGAGAAAAGGATAAATATGCAACATTCAACGATAATCTGATGCACATTCCGGATTGTCCTGTCCCGATTGAACTTCACTCCGGGTAGACCAGCAAACCAAGACTTCTGAAATCTTTTGTCGCTTTACCTTTTTTACGGGTCCGCTTCCTCAGCGCAAGAAGTTGCGCCGCGGCTTCTCCTGGTTTGACCCTGGGTGAGGTCTTAATCTCCGCAACGACTTCGTTGTGCACCGTAACCTGATATACTGTATCGGGCGACTCCCTCAGCTTTTTAATTATCCCCGGCAATTTTTTACGGGCTTCTGAAATGGATATGACCGTTTTCATGATCGGACACCTCTGGCAAGATTAAATTGTACAATTTGTACAATTAATATACCATAGAGCAGACTTGTTGTCATCCATAGATTGGCGATTTGAAAATGAGTCTTCTTATATTTTTGACATCATCGGAGTTTCCTTCGTTATTCCGCGCATCCCCTGAGTCATGACTGTAACGAAAGCGGTCAAGCGTTCTCCTCCTCCGGTACAACCATGATTGATTTCCGCTCGGAGAGGACCACTGCTCCGGGCTTAGCTCCCTTCGGTTTCCTCACAAACCGCGCTCTGGTGAATGTGACCGGCACCTTTCCCGCTTTTTTTCCTTTGCTGTGGAAGGCGGCCAGTGATGCAGCCCTCACCAGCACCTCGGGCGGGATCTCCCCTTTCCCCGGGTTTTTGACCAGAACGTGGGAGCCGGGCATTCCCTCGGCATGAAGCCAGAGATCATCCGGCTGCGCAAGCTTCATGGTGATATGGTCATTGCCCGCGGCGTTCCTGCCGATCAGGATTTGCCATCCCCGGCAGATCACGGTCCTGAACGCCTTCTGAGCTTGTGATTCGGCTTCTTTTCGCTTCCCGTCTTCTGTATGACGAATATATCCGTTCGCGGCAAGCGCGGATCGGATGGTCATCAGCGCTTCCCGGTCATCAGCGCATTCAAGCTCCTTTGTCCGGGCTTGCAAAAATGCGGATTCTCTCTCGGCTTCCTCGATCCTTTTTTTGATCAACGCAAAACCGATCCTGGATTTTTTATATTTTTTAAAATAGATCGCGGCATTTTCCGATGGAGAACGCGCCGGGTCAAGCCCGACCGCGATTGTTCGGCCGTCATAGCCGGTCAGTTCAACGCGTTCCCGGCCCCGTTCAATGAAATGCAGATTTGCCAGTATCATATCGCCGGCCAGCCGGTATTCGTCCGCACGCTCCGCGGAACCCCTGTCAGTCGACAGGGCGCCGATCCTTCGCTCGACCTTTGCCTTGATCCTTCGAAGAGTCGCGGCAATCTCAGCGCGAAGTCGGTCGGTCCGCCTCTGTTCAACGAGGCGTTCATAGAAAAGCTCGGCAGTTCTGTTGGGCGCGGGTTCTTTTGGGTTAATCTTCCCCTCATTTTTTTGCGCAAGGCCGGGCTCCCGCCATGCCGAAGAAGATCCGGCAGCTGAAGCACGGTGAAGCGGATAAACATAGGAAACGCCAGGCAGAAGCAGCCGTCCGCTATGCCCGTCATGAGGAACAAAATAGTAGACCGAAAGGATCGTTCCAGAGTCATCGGCAAGGACAAGGTTTGCCGATGATCCGATAAGTTCAAATATCATTCGGTAGCTGACATTCAGTTGAGAGAAGCTGATTTCCGCAACCCGGTCCTGGTTCAGAATACGGACACCCGTGACCCGTTTCCCGGGAAGATGGCTCCGCAAAAACTGGACAAAACCATGAGGGGAGTCACTGAACGCGGGTTTTGATGTGATCAGATGGATGCGGGGCATTGACCGGTCGGGCGAGAGAAGCAGTATCGAGTTCTTCCCGTCCTTGCGAAAGACGAAGTACACTCCGCCGTCCACACCCTCATGGATCCGCTCGACCCTCGCGCCCGCCAACAGGGGGTTAAGTTCTTCGACGATGTGCAGCAGGATTTGAAAATCCATGGGGGTTTTGAGCTCCACTCATATGCAGACCCGGAATGCAAATCTGCTTCATGATTCATGCACAAGAACAGGAAAATACTTTGAGGGTAAAGGGAAAAAACTGATGGGGAAATGAACAAATGACCTTTTAGTCCGTAGTCTTTCCGTTCGCCATCATTTCTCCCTTTCTCCTCATAAAAAAGGATTTGTTCACGGAACGAGAAGCATCTTATGCGCCTGGGGAATAACTCGAACATCGGCAATTATTCCCAGGGCTGTCTCTTGAAATGCAAGGAGAGCCGCCGGTCCCGGCATTAATGGACCGCTCGCCGGTTGGATAATGAACGGTATCGCCCTGTCGAATTCGGCAAGGAGTTCTGCGGACTTCACAATATCGTCGGGTAGCGTGTCTTTTGTGACCACCGCTTTTACAAAGAGCCCCTTTCCAACGGCCTGGGACAGAAAACGCCGGTGTTCCTCCCACAAGGGACGCATGCCGGTGGCTGAAGGAAGCTTGAAATCCATGCTCACCACATCAACATTACTTGCCAGGGTCTTCATTGCCAGGTCATGAATACCGCATGTTTCGAGATAAACCCTGAAGGCAGGCCGCACCAGCGGCAGCCATGTTGACAGGAAATCCGCCTGGAGCAAAGGCTCACCGCCGGTCAGGCTGAGCGTCGGACGTGACGGCCCGTCAATGATCAACCGGGAGCATTGGTCGGCGAGGATGGATGAAGACAGCGGGTTCGGCGCCAGTTCGTATTCAAAGGAATCCAGACCTTTCTGACTGCGGCAGAATGTATCCTGTTTTTTTCGGATGTCATGTCGGGCAGCCGCCGGGGAATCGCAGTATCGGCACGTGAGCTCGCAGCCGAGAAAACGGACAAAGATATGCCGTTCCCCGATCCAAGGCCCTTCTCCCTGAATTGAAGCAAAAATTTCATCCACGTACGCGCTCATCATAATATCCGTACTATACAAAACAACAAGCGGAAATACAAGGGTGTACTAAATTACGTATCATGGCCGGCTTCAGCTAAAGTATTTCTAACAATAATCCGACAAATAAAATAGTGAAAACACCATATATTATACTGCTTTCTTTGTTGACAATATTGAGTGAATGAGGTAACTTATTAAGTAGTAGGAGGAATAATGTTTTCAAGAATTACCCATATTTTACTGATAGTTATTTCATTCGCAATTCTTATTCACGGTCAGGTTTTTGCTGATACGGCGACTTCTGAAAACCGGAACCAGACAAGCATCCCCTCTGAATTTAAACCTCCCAAGGAAGACGTTGCCCAGCTCGACGAAGTCTTCGATGAATCGCTGTCCGAGGAAAAGTTCTACCAAATCCCCATGATCCTGAATGACAGCGTCGAAAACCACCTGGAGTATTTCAAGACGCGCGGCAGGGATGTATTCCAGCAGTGGCTTGACCGTTCCTCCAGGTACATCCCCGTGATGAAGGATATTTTCCGTGAAAAAAACCTGCCGGAGGACCTCGTATACGTCGCAATGATAGAGAGCGGTTTTAACCCGTATGCTGTTTCCTGGGCGCGTGCGGTCGGGCCATGGCAGTTCATGCCCGCCACTGGCAAAATGTACGGTCTCAAGATCGACTGGTGGGTGGATGAACGAAAAGACCCCATCAAATCCACCCAGGCAGCCGCGGAGCATCTGAAAGACCTTCACAACCTTTTCGGCTCGTGGTCCCTTGCACTGGCCTCCTACAATGCAGGTGCCGGCAAGGTACAGCGCGCTGTGCTCAGAACCCGCTCCGAAGACTTCTGGGACCTGAAAGCCTCCCGCTATATTCGCAAGGAGACCAAGAACTACGTGCCCAAATACATGGCTGCCACCATCATTGCCAAGAACCCGGCTGCCTACGGTTTCAGTACAAACGAGGTGGAACCCTACAAGTACGACGAAGTGGTGATTGAAGAGAGCACCGACCTCCGCCTGATCGCGAAATGCGCTGGCTGCACCTACGACGAAATCAAGGAATTGAACCCGGCAATCCGGCGCTGGGTGACCCCTCCCCAGTTCAGTTCCTACGTCCTCAGGATACCTCCCGGCAAGAAAGAGGCCTTTCTCGCCAATTACACTGCTATAACGCCGGAGCAGAAGATCAAGTGGGAGCGGCATGAAGTCAAGCGGGGAGAAACCCTTGCGGTTCTTGCAAAACAGTACAACACGACTCCCGATGCAATTCGCGACATAAACGGTCTCAGGAAAGACCGCATTACTCCGGGGAAGCACCTTCTTATCCCTGTTGACGTCAATGCAAAGGCGCGCGACGTGAGTTATCTGTCCCCTGAACAGGGCGGGAACAAGCAGCAGCAAATACTCTACCGGGTGCGGCGCGGCGAGACGCTCGCGAAGATCGCGCGGATTCACAATGTGACTGTTGCGGACATCAGGGAGTGGAATCGCGGCATCGGGAAGTCAATTCGCGCCGGCCAGAAGATCAAACTGCTTGTGGATGTGGATCAGATCTGATATTAAAGAAGATATCATGAAAAAAGGCCGGGTTTTCCCCCGGCTTTTTTTATTGTTGCCGGATGACTCCATGGCTCATCCTGAACTGCCGTTGTGTCCGGCGCGCAAGGTCCGTGTTATGGGTAACCATGACAAACGTGATCTGTTCCGTACGATTCATCTTCCTGAAAAAGTCCATCATCGCCATTTCCGTGTCCTCATCCAGGTCGCCGGTCGGTTCATCCGCAAGAATGATTTCGGGACTGTTCATGAAGGCCCGGGCAATGGCAACACGCCGCTGCTGTCCTCCGGATAATTGGGGAGGATACGCATTGATCTTTTCAACCAGGCCGACCATGGATAGCAATTCCTTCGCCTTCGTCTCCTCGATTTCGCTTCTCCTGGATCTGAAGGCCGAGGGCAGCAAAAGGTTCTCTTTTACCGTGAGCATGGGAAGAAGGCTGGCGAACTGGAACATGAACCCGATCTTTTCACAGCGGTAGTCCGAAAGCAGGTCGCTTCCCAGGGCCTGGATATCCGTCCCATCATAAAATACTGCGCCCGATGAAGGCCGGGTAATGCCTCCTATCAGGGAAAGAAGCGTCGTTTTCCCGGAACCGGAATGCCCGACGATGGACAGGAAGTCGCCTTTCTCGATCTCGAGCGAGGCGGCACGGACCGCATCGATACGTTCGTTGCCGATGGTATATGTCTTGGTGATATTTTGAATGACGATCTGGGGCACAATCTACTCCTGTTTAATCACAAGCAGAGGTTCGAGTTTTTTGAGCCTACGGATCGGGGCAAGCGCTCCCAGAGCGCAAATGCCCGTCCCGAACAGCAATCCGGCCAGGGAAATAAATACCCGGGCGGTCACGCTGAGTTCCACGGGGAGATTTTTCAGGATCGAAAAACTTTTTGCCGTGAGGAGCGTAAGCGCGGAGCCGCCGATGATGCCGGCAATGCTGGCGATCGCTCCAAGCGCGAGGACCTCGATAAGAAACAGTTTGACGACATGCTTTTCCTTTGCGCCAAGGGCCCTCATTATGCCGACTTCACGCGTCCGCTCGTTCGCGATGGCCGTAAATATGGCCCATACCAGAAAAAGCGAAAGCGACGTTGACAGGACCATCGTGAGGTAAAAGATCTTGCTGATGTCTCCGAGTGAAGTGATAAGGCTTTTCCCGATGTCCTTTCGCATCACCACGTCCACCTCAAGTATGGTATTCTCGATCTCGGACATGACCTTGTAAAGATCGGCGCCCTTCCTGATCTTGGCGAAGATGACCGAGATCTGGTCCGGACGGATGCCGGCCTTGCTGTTCTTCAGGATTTCTTCTATGTTGTCATCGCTTATGAACACGGCGGTATCGAGCCCTGAACCGGTCTTGTCCAGAACACCCACCATGTGAAAAACGTTTCCAAAAAGCAACCCATCCACATTCACCAGCCCGAGGTTGATGTTATAAGCGGATTCGCTTCCGACGATGGCCTCGCCCTTCTGGAGCTTTCGCCCGAGTTTGTTCTTGAGCCACGGCGTCACAATAAAGTCTGTTTCCTGATTAAACGCAACGATCATCGATTCCGGCACTGAACAGCAGAGCCCGGTAAGCGTGACGAGATAGGTCTGATAGCACACTTTATCGATGCCTTCGATCGACCTTATCCGGTCCACCATGGACCGGCTCATATAAAAAGAGCGCGCCTTGTTTTCGACGAGGATGTCCTCCGCCGCTCCGCGCGAACCTGTGGGAACTACTAGCAGATCGGCCCCGAGACGTTCGGCAGTAAGGTTGATGCTCGCATTTACGCGCATCACGAAGGACAGGGCGAAGACAAGTGCCGCAACCATTAGGGTCAGCGCGGCCACGAGTATGCCAGTGCGGAGAGGACGCCTCCGCAGGTTATGGAGAGCGAGGGATGAAAGCGTAAATCGATCAGACATAATATTATCGTTCAGAATAAAAAACCTTCCCTGCGGTCATGCCGCAGAGAAGGTCTGAAACAATCGTTAACGTCGCCAGTTTTTCTAATTCTTATAATTGGCGTCCAAGCCGCAAAGGACCGCATTCTTGTCGCCGAGACCCACGCCTTTGTGGCATCCGAGGCACGCCGAGGAGGCTTTTTCATTCACTTTCTTCGCCCCTGCGTCGTAAAGCATGAATACACCGTCGGTGATATCCACATCCTTGCCTTCTTTTTGAATCGGCTTGCCCTCAACATCGCAGCCCGTGGTGACCGAACGAACGGTAAGTACGGCGAAATTGCCGTCCGGCGTCGGCATGGCATCATGGACCTGCGATCCGGCCGGCATCATCTTTTCATCCACCAGCTTCAGGGTCTTTGCATCGAGCACCCAGAGCCTGTCAGCTGCTGACTGGAAAATGGTCTTGTTGTCCTTAGAAAAATACTGGCGGAAAGTAAGGGTCTTTTCCGGTTCGCCCTTCAACGTGTTTTTTGCAATCTGCTTGAACTTGCCGCCTTCCAGGGCAGCCATATCGACGAGGATGAAGTCCACGTCGCCGGTGCCTTTGCCTTCCTTGGCCTGATTGAGCACCAGGAGAAAGGACTTCATGTCAGGCGAGTTGATGCCGTGGACGAACTTATACGTTCCCTTCGCGTAGCCGAGGTCGCTCACCCAAACCCGATGTTTCAGCTCCAGGGTGGCCTTGTCCAGCACATCAACATAGCCTTCCGTTCCCATGAACACGGGCATGAAGAATTTTTTGCTCTGGCCCGATGCGCAGTAGAGCGGTGGCTTCGCGCCGGCTGCCCTGGGGTCCGGGGTCATGGCAACATCCTTTATGACGGTCCCTGTTTTCAGGTCGCTTTTGCCCACATGCATCTTTCCCTGAGGGTCAAGAACATAGGTTGACCAGAACATGGTATTCGGATCATTCGCGTCGATGCGGGCATCATGAGTCGGGTGGGTCGTCTTGTCCCCGATTACGATGCGATCGAGGTTGTTGATCTTGACCGGTTCATTTGCGTTGTTCGGGTCAATGGTCACATCAGCCTTGGCGAAGTGGCCGCCCATGCCGGCCACATACACGGTGGCGGAATAGGTCTTGCCCGCGGCCGAGGCCGTCGGGGTCTTGCTGTCAACGGTGGTAAATGCGAGATAACCCATACATGCAAGCGCGACAACTCCTGAGATTACTACAAACTTCTTCTTCATCAATTTCCTCCCTGTTCATAAGAATATATTTTGTTCTGTTAATAATCATCTCAAAATAGAAACAACATAATCAAACTGTCATTCCCGAAGGTTTAATCGGGAATCTGGTGTTAAAACCATATCCCCGATAGATACGTTCGGGGATGACGCATTGTTTTATGTCAATGCTATTATGAGACCGTATATGCGATCACAAGCTTGTTTTCACCCTTCTGCATTTCGCGGAAGATATTTCGAGAGAAGAAATTAACATAATAGTCGCATCAGGTCAATCTCAAAATTCAATAAAAGCGAGATTAATGCATGGATTCCCTGACCTTTGGTGATGCACTGTTCTGAAACTTTATGGGTATCGGTTTAATGCCCGATTTTTCAAAGGTCAGGAAAACCGTGAACCCAGACCCTTCCCGAACTTCTTTAGGCATATTAAAGATCATGATGTGCCGATTTCCGGGCCGCATTTCAATTACGTTCTCCGCGGGAACGGCTATCGAGTTTATTTTGCTCATCTTCCCATCAATAACATCGTGAAGTTCCGTAATTGTATCAGGTATGTCCGTTTTTGCGCTCAGAAGCACGTCATTGCCGTTACCTGCATTATTGATCTTTAGAAAAACCGATCCGGCGCCAGCTATCATCGGCGAGAGATAGGCGACAGGCAGCTCAATACGTATTGAAGGGGCCCCTTGTCTGCAACCTGTGAGGACGGTTAAACCCGTAAGCAACAGTAACGTCAGGATTGCCCTCGGTACGCTGCTATCCGCTGTCCGATATATTTTCACAACGTTCTCCTACTTGTGTTCATTAACCGGCGGCAGGGGGGGCAGGGCTGTCTTGACCTTTGATTTCGCCTCAAGGTCCCATGATGTTCCCTGGAGTTTTTCTCCGATAAGTTTATACTTTTTATCGGACTCATCCTTCTTCCCCGACTGCTCATAGAGCCTCGCGAGTTCTATGGTCGCCGCGCCGGGTCCCAGGGTGGCCTCGGACTGTTCGAAGGCTTTAATGGACTGGTCCCTGTTGCCGAGGGCATTGTACACGTACCCCATCCGCTGGTGCACGAGTCCGGCGAGTTCCTTTTCGCCTGAATACTTCTTCTCAAAAAGCTGATACTCCCGAAGAGCGTCGTTCAGCTGTCCAAGGGCAACGAAGCAGTTCGCCGCGTAGTATTGAGCCTCAGCAGCGCTCGGAGTTCCAGAGTACTTGTTGCGGATGTCCGTGTAGAGTTTGAGAGCGTTCTTGTAGTCAGGCTGCGCACCGCCCGAAGGGTTGTAATACTGGTAAGCGCCGGAGAGCAGCATTGAGGCCTTTTTATCATTGCCTGCCAGAATGAGCTTGTATCCGAATACGAGGAGCAGGATGACGGTTATTGCCGAGGCCGCGATAATTGCTTGTTTCCGGTACGAGGACAACAACGCGGAGGCTCTGTGCGCGGCATTCATGAGCTCAGGTTCGGATTGTTTCTTTGTGGAATAGGCTTTTTTCTTGATCTTGGGCATTAAAAGAACCTCCTTGGGAAATATGTTAGGCTATCGTAATTTGATTAGCAAATTATAATCATCGGGCAGCGGCACGGAATCTTTCTCTCGCCTTCTCCGCCAGTTCTTTTGAATTCCTGAACACCTCATCCGCCTGCGAGCTGCTTAAGGAAGCCCCGAGCAGTATGTTCAGGGCAAGCTCGCTGGTAATCAGGTCCCCGGGTTCGTGGGTATCGGTGTCGATCACCAGTTTCGCACCGGTTTCAATGGCGATCCTCGCCACATGCCCGTTTGAAAGACTGTGCCCCTTGCGCGAGGTAATCTCAAGATAGACGCCGTTTTCCCGGGCCAGTTCAACTTCTTCTTTCGTAATGAGTCCTGGGTGCGCGAGAATATCGACTTTCGCTTCGACAGCGGCGCGGTTCGTGCCGGGGTGAACAGGCTCCACGAGCGTCTCACCGTGCGCAACGACAATCACCGCTCCCAGGGAACGCGCGCGCGCGGTAAGTTCGGCAAACGTTTCCGGGGGGATATGCGTCAATTCTATGCCCGGCAGCGCCGTGATCTTCCATCTTTTATTCAGTTCCCTGCAGGCCGCGGCGACCCGGGGTATGGCAAAATCGAGGTTCGACGCGTCGGCATGGTCCGTTATGGCGATCACCTCGTAGCCTTTCATTACCGCGCGACGGACAAGTTCCGACGGAACGAGCACGCCGTCGCTGAATAATGAATGTGTATGAAGATCGATCATGTGGCCTCTCTTACCTTACCTGGCGACGCATTCCCTGCGCGCTTCCGCGCTGTTCCATGAACCCGTCGAGGTCCCGCAGCAATTCGCTGCGGGTCTTGTTCCATTTTGGAGCGATTAATATTTCTTCCGGCGCGGCGGCAAACAACCTCTGAATAATGATATCTGGCGACAACCTCTCCAGAAAGTCGGCCAGCATTTCGATGTACTCGTGATACCCGAATGTCGCAAAGGGTTTTTCCGAGAAAAGTCCGGCCAGGGCGGTGTCCCTGATCACCTGGAGCTGATGTATCTTGAGAAATTCAACAGGCATGCTGGACAACTCATCCGCCATGCCGAGCATCTGTTCCCGCGTTTCCGTGGGGAAACCGAGGATAATATGAGCGCCGACCCGGATGCCCCTTCCCGTCGTCATCCTCAGTGCGCGCTTAAAGCAGTCATAATCGTGTCCCCGGTTGATGAATTCGAGTGTCTTGTCATAGACCGACTGTAGCCCGTATTCCACGAGGACGAAGGCCTCCCGCGCAAGCGTTTCGAGAAGCGCGAGCTTCTCTTCGTCAACGCAGTCCGGTCTCGTGCCGATGGCGAGGCCGACCACGCCGTCGTTGTTTAACGCATCCCGATAGAGCCGTTCGAGAACATCAACAGAAGCATATGTATTGGTATACGGCTGAAAGTAAACAATGAACCTCTCCGCTCCATAGCGGGTCCGTAGATAGGGTATGCCCTTTTCGATCTGTTCACGCAGGGAAGACGTGCTTAAGCAGGCCGCCGGCCGGAAACTGTCGTTATTGCAGTAGATGCAGCCTCCCGTGGCCACGCTGCCGTCGCGGTTCGGACACGTGAACCCCGCGTCAACATTTACCTTATAAACGGGCGCATGAAACAGCTCCTTCATATACTGCCCGAAGGCATTATAACGTCTCACGACCGTCGGTTTAGGCGGTAATTCCGCAGCTCTCATGATATCCGTTGCTTCCTGTTTCTTTCTATGACAGAGGTGTTTTGCACGGGATAATATACCAGAGGAACCTAAAAAAATCCAGAAAGGAATTTCCGCAGGCCATCCCGCGTTTGACTGACGTCTTATCTTGTCCAGCTCGTGGTCCTGCCGAGTAGCGAGATGCCGATGAACCCCCGGAGCTCCAGTTGCTGCGGAGAAACAAGCTTCATTTTGCCGCTATAAGTTTTGCCGTTCTTGGGGTCATAGACTTTACCGTCGACCCATCGGTTGCCGCCATCGTATATGAAATCGTGCACTATCTGAAGTCCGATGACCGGCGTGCTTCTCAGTTCCGGCTTCGGGTTGTTATGGTCGAGTTTCGGCGTTCCCGGGGTCCCGTCTTTTGATTCCGCAGGGTAGTTAGATTCCTTCAGCCAGATGACTTTGCCGCAGTATTTTGTCCCACACTTGAACAGCTCAATCTTGGCGTCTTTCTCGCCATTGTTCCATATTCCGAGGACATCGTCAGCGCCCGTCGCAAGGGCCGGGGCCGCGGACAGAAATAATAAACTCCCTATATACATAATAAGCTTTGCCTTCATATCAGCGCCCTCCGTTCGTCAGCGTTTACTCTTCCTTCGATATCTCCCGCAGTTTATCTGCAAGTGCATGATTGTTGTCCTCTTCAAAATGGGCGATGAGCGGCTTCGCGAGAACATGTGGCATCAGGGAGTCGGGACTCTCTATCTTCCATCCCTTGCCGGTCTTTCTCAGGTTGAACTTCACCTTTTCAACGGATTTTAAAAGGGCGAAATCCCTGGAACTCTCACCGATCACACTGTATTCGACAGTGACATGGGAATCCGACTTTGTGCTTTCGACGCCTGTCAGTCTGTACCCGGATATCACGATAACCATATCCCAGCCAGCCTCGTCCTTCCAGGCGATATACGGGAGGACCTCCGGCCAGGTCAGGCTCGACAGTCTTTTGCCCTCTCCATCCAGATCACAGAAGGCTTTCACGACCTCTTCAGGAGTCCTCAAGGAATTCGCGGTCTTCGAAGAGCGTTCCGAGCCGCTTTTACAACCGCACATCAGAGCCGCCATGATCGACATGCCGCAGACCAGAGTCAAAATAAATTTATTCATCGTCGCTCCGTAATGATCTATCATCAGCCATCAGCTACTCAAGAAAAATCCTTCCGGCCTTTACAAACCGCTTTGCGTAATATTTCTCGCGGAGGGAACTCTTGGTCACTCCCCTGCTGCTGCTTGCATGGGAAAACTGATTATTGCCGAGATAGACTCCCACGTGAGAAATGGTCCCGGTAATGGACGTATCAAAAAAGATCAGGTCACCCGTCTTCACATTATTATAACCGTAGCTCTTTGATACCCGCGCTTGTGCGCGGCTGTTCCGCGGAAGCTCCACGCCCTGGTCCCGATATACCCTCCGGGTGAACGCGGAGCAATCAATCCCCCGCTCCGAGTCCCCTCCGAACCGGTAGGGAGTGCCGAGGTATCTTGCCACCGATGCGTTCAGTTTATCACGGTTCAGCCTTCCCTTTTTACCGTAGGCCTCCACCTGCTCTCTGTTCCTGGAGAGTTCACGTTCCCTCTTCTCCTGGCGGTCGCGTTCTTTCCGCGCGTTCTCCTGCTTCATTTCGTCGCCAAGCTTCGCCAGTTCAGCCACGACGTTCGTATGGTTCTGCTGAAATTTCGCGAGCTCGGTCTGAAAAGATTTTATCATTTCCTCCATGTCCCGGTCGATCTTTGTCCGCTCCGTCGGGCTCAGTTTAGCGTCGGGGTACTCGCGCAGTTCCTTGAGCTCCGTCTCGGCTTTCGCCATGGCCCGTTCTTTTTGCTGCATATCCTGCTCAAGCCGCCGCCGCGTGCTTTCAAGATCCTCTTTCTTATTATGCTTCGCGGCCATTTCTTTTTCCACCACGCTCATGGGCTTCCACTTGGCGGGTTCTTTCTCCCGGACAAGCTTTATGGAGTTCAGGACAAGCTGCTCAGGCGTTTTGTTCTTCAGTTCACCGTTTTTCACATCGAGCATGATGATCAACGCAACCCTGCCGGCATCAAGTCCCCGGTCCGTTCCATAGATCAAGCCCCGCGTCATGACCGGCAGGATGGCGGGGTCCCATCCGTTCTCGATGGAATGGTACACGAACTCCTCGTACACGTCCTGCGGAACGTCGGAATCATGGAATTCCCGGAGGGCGTTCCCCGCGGCGTACATCTGGTCCACGGAAATGGTATTGACATAGGCAACATCGAAGATTTCATCGAGGTATTCAAGTGGCGCGCCCCTTTTGTACGCTTCGGAAACCAGCCCGATGATTTCAACTGATTTTTCCTCGGCAATCCCGTCGAAATCAGTGCGTTTAATGACGCCTTCCATTATCTTGAACATTTCCGGAGAGAGGCTGGTTTCGCCGTCCGAGGCAAGCCGTGATGCTAATAGTCCGGCAAGCTTGTCCTTGTTCAGGTTGACACATTCTTCGTTCAGCATAATCGTGATCTTGTCGCCATCGCTTTTCGTGATTGAAAATGCGGGGGTTGCAAAGAAAAGGCTCACGAGTAACAAAAGTAAAATCAAGTGGCCTGAGGTTTTAACGATGCTTCGCGGAAGGACGTCCGTCATCATGAATAAAACTCCCTTTACCCGACCGGTTATTAATCGTCTCATAATTGATGAGTTTGTAAAAAGTCCCCGGCGGTGTCATTGCGAGGAGCGTAGCGACGCGGAAATCTCGATGTTTCAGACAATTACGAAAGGCGAGATTGCGTCGCTTCGCTCGCAAAGACGGCTTTTAGGACTTATTACGAGTTCATCATAATTGATTGACATAACACTTTGCGTCATCCTCGAATGCTTCTATCGGGGATATGGTTTTAACACCGGATTCCCGATTAAAGCTTCGGGAATGACCGTTTGATTGTGTAGTTTCTATTTTGAGGCGATTAATAATATCGAAACATGTGAAGATTGTACACAATATCTCATATATTTACCAGCGACTTCACCAGTTTCATATTCCTCAAATCATCCTCTTCCGTTTCCTTCGGCGTTTCCATGATCTTCGGAACGTCCTTGAAAGCCGGATGATTGAGCAGGACTCTGAAACCATCAAGACCGATCCTGCCCTCTCCGATATGCCAGTGGCGGTCGACACGGGAGTTGAAGTCCCTTAAACAATCATTCAAGTGCAGGCCTTTCAGCCGATTCAGACCGACGGTCGCATCTATTTTTTCAGTAAGGCCATCCACGTCCTTCTTTGTTCGGATATCATATCCGGCGGCGAAGCCGTGACAGGTGTCATAACAGATTCCGATATGAGAAGAATCGTTCAATCGGGCAATGACCTCCTGAACCTGTTCAAGCGTATATCCCACGTCCCCTTTTTCGCCCGCGGTGTTTTCAAGCAGGATCAAGGCCTTTGGCGGATGGAGTTTCATGGCCATGTTGATCGCGCCCGACACGCGGTCGATCATCCACTCGGCGTCCTGGCCGCTGGCGGAGCCGAGATGCGTAACCAGGTATTCAGCGCCCAGATGCTCGGTCCGCTCAAGATCGATGACGAATTGTTCGATGGATTTTTCATACAAGTCGGGTTTTGAGGAAGCGAGGTTGATGAGATAATTCGTATGCACGAACACCGGACCGATGTCCCATTGCTCGCGAAGTCTTTTGAACTCAGCGATGTCGGCCTTGTCGAGCGGCTTCACCGTCCAGCCGCGGGGATTGCGACTGAAAATCTGCATGCAGGTGCAGCCGAGTTCATGGGCTCGCTCTACTGAAAGGGCGAAACCGCCTGATATTGAGACGTGGAAGCCGAGGCGCATGGGTAAATCCATTTATCAAAATCCACAGTTCAGATCAAACAAAACCGGGGCTGGTCGGAATCAGTCACACAGTAGGCTGTTGTTGTTCCTTGCCGTCGGCGAGCTTAACCTTCCTGGGCGCGGCCCAGGCCTCCCAGCGGTACTGCTTTTCGAGGATAAAGTTGTACTTCTTCCCTTCCAGCTCCGCCTCCATCGCCTTGTCCTGCTCCAAAGCGTCGAGGTATTTCAAGAACAACAGCCAGGAACTCTGCTCCGTGTAGTCCAGCTCGCTCGTGCAGCCGGCGTCCTTCCAGAGTACGTCGTCGATGCTTTTGAAGGCCTGTTCAAACAAAGTTGTTTCTCCCTAATGCTTCAAATTACCTTAAGTCGAGCCCATAACATCCCATTCAAAATCAAAACCGCACGCACTTCTCGTAAAAAACAACACCCACGCGCTGGATGTGCTCTATTACGTCAGGATAGGCTATTTGCTCGAAAATGGACAGGTCAAGCTTATATGGCAAGAGCAAGTCGTCGAGCTCGCTTTCAATTTTACGGAGGGTTTTCAGGGACAATCCATTGCCGTACAACGTGAGGTCGATATCGGAACCCTGTTTAAAATTCCCCTTGGCCCGTGAACCGTATAACTTCGCTTTGTCCACCTCGGGGAAGCTGGACAAGACTGCCTGTATTTGTCCGATCGTCCTATCGCTCAGGCCGTACTTCACGATAACCCTTCTTCTTTCAGTTTGTTCATCCTGGCTTGCAACGCCTTAAATTCCTTAAAATAGGCATGGGTAACGGCGTCTACTATTTCCGCTACCAGCGCTTCATCGTAGGTATGCGTGGTCTGATTTCTACTCTTATATCCATCCACGTCTCGCCGTTTTCGATCAATCCCGCCTTGAACGCTTCCCTGGTGGCGTCTTTCGAGCCATAGATGTTCTGAGCACCGCGATTTTCTAAAAAATCTTTAAGCGTATTCCAGGCCAGCTCATGGGTGAATTCAAAAGCCTGGATAATACCCCGCCTTTCCAGCTTGGAAAGATCCCGTTGCCCTGCCAGGTCCACCGCTTCAGCTAATTGGGTCAAGGCTTTGCTGAAATTATGAAAGCGCTGTATCCAGCGAATGTCGTTCGCGCTCAAAATAGACGCTCCTTTCCGGCGAGTGACGTGATAATGTAGCTGTTCGATTATAATAGAAATTGGGCAGATTGGAAAGAATAAACTTGACAGAAGAAGTTGAGTATTTTGCAGGGCATGCCAGTTTCTCGGGATTAAGCTTTCAGCTGATTGTGAAGTTTGACTTAGGCACCCCCGACCATTTGGTCAAATTCTTCCTCTGTAATAATCTTCACACCGAGCTTTTTCGCCTTCTCCAGCTTGCTTCCGGCCTCCTCACCTGCCAGCACAAAGCTTGTCTTCTTTGATACAGATTTGGCGGCATGCCCACCCATCCGTTCTATTTGCTCTTCGATCTCCCCCCTCGGTTTAGAAAGGGTCCCCGTCACAACGATCGTCATCCCGTCAAGCGGCCCCCTCTCCTTCTTCGTTCCGGCTTCATAGTCGGGATTAGAGATCGTCACTCCGAACTTCTTCAGGGAACCGAGCGTATGGAGATTCTCCTTTTCGCCAAAAAAACCCGATATGGATTCAGCCAGCTTTTCGCCCATCTGTTTGAGCTCGATAATGCGTTCGGGTTTTATGTGGTAGAGGTCGTCAAGTTCCTGGAAGTTCCTCGCCAATTGCCTGGCCGCGAATTCGCCGACATGCAGGATGCCGAGGGCAAACAGGAAGCGGCTGAGCGTCGTCTTTTTACTCTTCTCGATGGCCTCGATAAGGTTCCGGGCGGATTTTTCCGCGAACCGCGGGAGTTCGAGCAACTGTTCCTTCCGGAGTGCGTACAGGTCGACGAAATGCCTGATCAGGCCATGGTTGTACAGAAGCTCGACGTTCTTTTCGCCGAGTCCTTCGATGTCCATTGCTCCGCGTGAAGCATAATGCCGTATCTTCTCCAGCACCTGGGCCGCGCAGTTCAATCCGATGCACCGGAACGCAACCTCCCCCTCTTCGCGGGACACATGGGAACCACAGACCGGACAACTCTCCGGAGGAGGGAATTTCCTTTCCTGACCCGTTCGCTTGTCCATAATGACCGAAACCACATGGGGAATCACGTCACCCGCGCGCTCGACCACCACCGTATCGCCGATGCGGATGTCCTTTCGCTCGATCTCGTCCCAGTTGTGAAGCGTGGACCTTGAGACCGTTACCCCTCCGATCCTGACGGGTTTCATCAAGGCTACCGGCGTGATCGCGCCCGTCCTGCCCACGCTCGCGATGATGTCCTCAATGACCGTTGAACCCTGATGCGCGGGGAACTTGTACGCAATGGCCCAGCGCGGCTCCCGGGTCCTGATCCCGAGTTCCTTTTGGAGTGTGAAGTCATTCACTTTGACGACTGCACCGTCGATTTCAAAGGGAAACTTTCCGCGTCCCTCCTCGATCCTCCTGATGGCATCTATGACTTTTTCAATCCCTAATACGGAATCTAAAACCGAAGGAACGGGGAAATGGGCTTTTTTGAGCCAGGCCACAAGGCCTGTCTGGTTCTCGAACGAGACCCCCTTCATTGCCCCCACGCCATAGCATACCATGTGGAGTTTTCTGTCCGCGGTAATGGAAGAGTCAAGCTGACGAACCGCTCCTGCCGCGGCATTCCGGGGATTCGCGAACAACGGTTCTTCCCGTTTTTCCCGCTCTAAATTCAATTTTTCGAACTCGTCGATATCAATATATACTTCACCCCGGATATCGAGTTCTTCCGGGATGTCCTCACCCTCGAGCTTAAGCGGTATGGCCTTGATGGTCTTGATGTTCCCGGTAACATCCTCTCCTTCGTAGCCATCCCCGCGTGTTGCAGCCCGTTCAAGGTACCCGTGCCGGTACGTCAGTTCCATGGCAAGGCCGTCGATCTTCGGCTCCACAGTATACTCGACCTCCTGGTCCGTTTTCAGGATCTTCTTCACCCGCTGGTCGAACTCCCTCACTTCGTCGTGAGAGAATGCGTTGTCAAGCGAGAGCATGGGTTCCGTATGCTTTACCTTTTCAAACTTGTCAAGCGGCGGAGCGCCCACGCGCCGGGTTGGAGAATCAGGAAGGATGTGCTTGTATTTCTCTTCAAGGTCTTTCAGGCGCAGGAACAGCTTATCATATTCGGCATCTGGTATAACGGGGGCGTCGAGAACATGATAGCGGTAATTATGCTCGTTCAGTTCCTTGACGAGTTGTTCTATTTCTTTATTTATGTCGGCGGGAATCTTTTCCATGGGTTGCGATCATCTTGGAAGACTGATTCAAAATGGTGATGGGGAGATAAAGTCACGCTTCGTCTCCTGAAGGTTGCAATCAGCAATGCGATATTTTTATACCAATCGCAGCCGCGACGCGTACAAGAACTTTATCAGAGCATAGAAAATAGGCGTCCTGTAAACCATGGGCTATGGAGAGATGAAGTGCGTCCAGTGTCTTTATTCCATGCGCCTTGCCATACTCACGGATAACGTCGGCGGCCTTGCGATAATGCCGGTCATGAAGATGCACCAGCTCCACTTTTCCCGCATTCATATCGTCCTGAAAGGCGGTCCAGATCATGGTCTCTGAGCGCTTTGTCAAATCGCCGGTTCTTATCTTCTGCATTAATGCCGAAGCCACTTCAACCATCGTTAAGTGCGAAATATAAACACGGTCCGCCCCGAGAAGTGCCTCTTCCACGCTGTCGCTGCCCTGTTCCGGGTAATAGAACTTTACCAGTGCGCTGGTGTCAACGTACACCGAGGTCATCTAATACTTCTCCTGTTTTCTTGATGTAATCACGACTTCGGACAGCGCCTTGCCCTTTGCGCCGAGTGCTTCTCTGAGAGCCTTGCGGCTCGACAGCAACCCACCTGCCTTCGGCTTCAAGGAACTTATCCTGGCGATCGGCTCATTCCTCTTCGTTATGATGATTTCTTCGCCTTTTTCAACCTTCGCGAGGTATTCCGTGAAGTGCTGGCGGGCCTCCTTGATTCCTGTCTTGATCATTTTCGGGCCTCCATATTAAGTGGCTACCAGTGTACACCAGCCAACTACCTTTGTCAATCCTGCCTGCGCTGATCTAACTCAATGCTCCCCTCGATTCCACTGATGCGGATATACTATCTTCCCACTATTTACCGCCCCGATATCTTCTTCCATTTCTCCAGTTTCCGCGGTGATACAAAATCGTTGACAAACCTGTTCGCTTCCTCCAGCCAATTCAGCTTTGCCTCAGGAGAAGCATCCTTGAATTGCTTCAGGGCCTCGGGGGACGGACGAAAGGCAAATGGCTTTTTCTGCGTCTGTTGATCCTTCACTCTTAGCCCTCCGATTTCTCCATCGCCTCGATTGCCTCAATGTCCGCAAGGTCCTGCGGCCTGCCTGCCGCTTTTTTGAGTCTTTTCAGGTGTGAAAGGGAGACGACGGGTATCGTAATTCCTTTTGCCGTTATACGTACGATGTCTTTTATGACCTCTGCGAAGGGTATCTTTTCTTCGATAAATACATCAATAAGCGTCATCGGCTGCCCCGGATCAACGAACGAGAACACCTCCATGCCCTTTTCCTGCTTCCATTGGCTTCTTGTGGCCGGATCAAGCAAGCCCTCGGCTTTAACCGGATTTCGCGGGCGATATCCCAGCTCCAGCATGGCATGAATAAAGCGATTCAGATTTTCCCGCTCCAGATGCACAATCAGATCAAGGTCCGCGGTAAATCTGACTATACCGTGGAGAACAAGGGCAACACCGCCGACAACGGCATATTGGATATTGTTCCTCTGGAGCGTTGTAAATACGTTTTCGTAGTACATTCGCACCGTTCTCCTCTGTCAACTATTTCCCGTCATAATCCTTTTCCCGGCACGTCCTCTATCCAGAGCATGTGCTTCTTGATCGGCGCCGCATCTTTTACGGCATCGAACAGCTTCCTGTCGGCGGTAACCAGCCTGGAATCAGTCATCAGGGCCATGGCTCCATCTGTCCCGAAGAGGAACAGGGCCGTCATTCCCTTCCTGTTCCTACTCCTCCTTCGACTCCACGAGCAGTTCATTGACGGGGACCATTTTGTCCTCCCGGCGTTCACTCGTCACTTTTTTATAATATTTTTTCCCGTTCTTATATTCCGATTCCTCCTGTTTCACTTCTTTCATTAAGATAAGATTGCCGTTTTGGCTCTTGAAAAAACTCTCATCATATTGCTGCCCGCCTTTTCCAAGATATTTATATGTTCTAATTTCCAGAGAACCGTTGACCTTCGCCGAACCCGGCAGCGCGCCCCCGGAAAAAGGGATGAACATGGCGGCTCTCTTATAATAAAGATAATAGAGATAACCCACCCTGGCGCCGCCGCCGCCCGTGCATATGACTTTCAGGTCTCCAAAGCCGTCGTCGTTAAAATCGCGCATCTCCAGCAGGGTTGAGTCTCCGGAAGGAGGCTCGCATTCAAGATCATCTTCGCCGTATTTTAACGTTTGACTGATTTCCGTTTCTCCGTCCCTCAGAATATCTATCCGCGAGAGAAATGAATCCTTATTGATGGTTACATAAAAATTATAAGCCGGCAAATCATCCATGACGGAAAGGCGATGAACATACTTATTCTGAAACTGGGCGGCGACGGCTTCATCGTCCGACGGAATACTTTTCCGCTGTATCAGTCCATCGATTCTTTTTTTAATCACGTCAGCATTTTTGTAATTCGGATTCAGTTTGAGAAACAGGTCGTAGTTGCCGAGAGCGCAGTCAAGCGCCAAACTTTCGTAGCAAAGGTCTCCAAGAGTCAGGTATGAGTTCCATTTGTTCGGATTAAGATCAATAACGCGATTCAAATTCCTTTCCGCCAGGGGGAAATACTGGCTGCCCATTTTATAATAAGCGAGGCCCAAATTGCTCAGCACTTCAACATACGCGGCTGACATCGACCCGGTATTATCTCCGAGCTTTGCCGCCTTTTCCCAAACGGCGACCGCTTCCTGCAGTTTCCCTCCTTTGAAAAGACCGAGGGCCTGTTTATGTAAGCGCTCAAACTCCACGGATGTTTCTTCACCCACACTCATGGTCTTCTTATTCTCAGCAGACAGGGTGGACATGAAGAAAAACGGGCTGAACAATAAAACCGATGCCAGAACGCACCTGCGCAAGTTCATTCCCATGAACGCCTCCCGGGCATGAGTTGCGCTTCTTTTTGTGACAGGCCAGAGCATCCCATCCGCAATTCACTCCCCTCCCTTTTCTTCCAATTGATAATCCTTTATCTTCGTAAGAAGCGTCTTATAGCTTACCTGCAGAACTTCAGCCGCCCTTGATTTGTTCCCTCCGGTCTGCTTGAGCACCTGCCTGATGCGTCGGGATTCGGCGATGCGCGTCGCAGCCTGGGCGATCTCATGGAGCGGTCCGTCCATGGGAACGTGCTCTGCAAGGGCGCCCTGAATGCTCGCTTCGCTTATGCCGAGGTCCTGCGTGCGGACCACTCCGCCCTCGGCGTAGATCACCGCGCGTTCGATCACGTTCTCGAGTTCCCGCACATTCCCCTTCCACGGAGATTTCATCAGGATGTTCATGGCATCGTCCGAGATCGTGAGAGGACCTTTGCGAATCTCGGAGCTGTACTTGTTAAGGAAATGCTGTGACAGCAAGACGATGTCGTCTCTTCTTTCGCGGAGCGGAGGAATAGTGATGGGGAACACGTTGAGCCGGTAAAACAGGTCTTCCCGGAACAAACCGGCAGCCACGGCCTTGACAATGTCCTTGTTTGTGGCCGCAACGACACGGACGTCGATCTTGACGGGCTTGTTCCCGCCCACGCGCTCGATCATCTGCTCCTGCAGCACGCGAAGGAGCTTGGCCTGGAGCGCCATGTCCATGTCGCCGATCTCATCGAGAAAGACCGTCCCCTTGTCGGCCATCTCAAGTTTCCCGAGCTTTCTCGCCTCAGCGCCGGTAAAAGCGCCGCGTTCATACCCGAAGAGTTCGCTTTCAAGCAACTCGCGCGGGATCGCTGCGGAATTGATCGCCACAAAAGGAGCGTCCTTGCGCTGGCTCAAAAAATGGATGGCGCGCGCGAAAAGTTCCTTGCCGGTGCCGCTCTCACCGTGGATCAGGACGGTCGCGTTTGTAGGCGCCGCTTTCTGAATATTTGAGGTGATGTCCTGGAGTTGTTTACTCTTGCCGATGATGCGGGGCGCTCCAAGGCGATCGGCGAACTCGGCTTTGAGAAGGATGTTTTCCGCGGCAACGCGCGAAGCGTCGAGCGCGCGCTTGAGGAGAACAAGGAGATGCTCGGTGTCGAACGGTTTGGTAAGAAAATCGTAGGCCCCTTCCTTCACAGCCCGGACCGCGGTCTCAATGGTGCCGAAGGCGGTCATAACGATCACCGGAAGAAGAGGGGCGTCCTCTTTTACGGCCTTCAGCACATCAAAACCGTCTTTCCGGGGAAGCTTGAGGTCTGTCAGCACCATACTGATCCGCTCGTTGGCAAGTTTCTTGATGCCCTCGGCGCCATCTTTTGCCGTGACTACGTGGTAGCCTTCGGCCTCAAGGGTCTGCTTCAGCATGGCAAGCATGCTTTCCTTGTCTTCGATTATCAGGATCGTATCAACCATGCAAACGTTACCTTCGGGGGATGACGACGTTGAACGTTGTTCCCGCCCCTTCCCTGCTCTCCACATCAATACGGCCACCGTGCGAAAGAACGATCTTGTGCACAAGCGCCAGACCAAGACCAACGCCTTTATCCTTGGTCGTATAAAATGGAAGAAATATTTTTTTCAACTGATCAACAGGGATGCCGATGCCGGTGTCTTTTATCGCGATTTTCAGCTCATTGTCTTTAAAGGCTTCCACCGTGAGTGTGCCTCCCTCCGGCATGGCCTCCAAGGCATTCTGGAGAAGATTGGCAAAAGCCTGTCGCATCAGCACTTCATCAACGAGGGTTTCCATATTGTCTTCGAGTCGCAGGACCACGGCAATATGCGGCGTATCGCCCCTGGCCTGCAAAAGCGTCGTCAGACAGCCTTCGATCAGTTCCTGTAGATTAACTTTCACCCGGTTGAGAGACGCGGGACGCGCAAAGGTGAGCAGATCGCCGATGATCCTGTTCATGCCGTTGATCTCAACCGTGATGTCCCGGATGATGCCCTGGTCAGCAGGCGAGGTTTTTTTCGACAGAAGATTAAGATAGCCGCTGATCACCGCCATGGGGTTCCTGAGTTCATGCGCGATGCCGGCTGACATCTCTCCCAGAGCGGTCAGGCGCTCCTTGAGTTCCATACGCTCCTGCAGACGCTTTACCTCGGTAAGGTCCGAGAACGACAAAATTGCGCCGAGCGCCGTGCCCTGGTGGTCGGTCAGCATTGCGGTGTTATACCCCAGCCATATATCCCCCCCGGGGCGTTCGAGCATCGCCTCCATCCGTGCGGACGGTATTTTCTTCTCGATGGTTTCGTAGACCGCGCGGGAAATCTCGCAGTCTCCGAGGAGGTCGCGACAGTTCTTTCCGGACAAATACTCCCTGTTCATTCCCAGCAGGTCTTCAGCCGCCCGGTTGCAGGTCGTAACGATGCAATTCCGGTCGAACGTTATCACGCCGCTCGTCACACACTGCAGGATATTTTCATTATAGCTTTCAATGTTCTCGGCGCGCTGTTCCGCCAGCGACTTGAGCCGTTCAAGCTCTTTTTCCTTTTCCTTGAGTTGCTTCGTGACCTCATGGAACGCATTTATGATGAAGCCGGTGTCGCCGGTTTTTTCATGCTCACTCTTCCCTCCGACGAGGTCCCTGCGCAAGCGGTGCGCTATTCTGCGGAGGATTAACGCTCCGAACAGGAAGATAATCGCGATGAGAAGCACTATGGGAAAGGATTGCCCGCTCATACACGGATAAAGCCAAGATACCAGGATAAAATGTCGCTTCCGTAAAACAGGGCGGCAATGGCGCCGACGGCCAGAAAAGGCCCGAAAGGGATTACTTTTTCCATTTTATGCTTTGTAAATATTATGAGCGCAATGCCAATGACGGACCCCGCCAGCGCGCCGAGCATGATAGTGAGAAGCGCGTTCTTCCAGCCGAGAAAGGCCCCGACCATTCCCATAAGTTTCACATCTCCACCGCCCATGGCCTCAACCTTCCTGAGCTTTTCCCAGGTCCAGCCGATGGCGAGGAGCGGTCCGCCCCCGAGGACCAGGCCGATGAGCGAATTGAAAAAGGCCGTAAGATACGGCACGGCCTGCGGAAGGACACGGTCAAGATGGAAAGGGAGCGGATCTCCGAGCGCCGGCATGAAGAAGGGGGCGAGGGTCAGCCCCACGAGCATCCCCGGCAGCGTTATTACATCGGGGATGATCTGATGGTCGAAATCAATGAAGGTAATCACAATGAGTGATGAGCAGAGCGCCATCAGGAGAAGAGCTTCGCCGCTGATCCAGAACTCCTGTACTATCCAGACGTAGAGAAGGCCGTTTAAAAGTTCGACCAGCGGATATTGCCATGATATGTGTTCTCCGCAGTTCCGGCACCTGCCCCGAAGAACGAGAAAGCTGACAACCGGGATATTATCGTAAAAACGAATGCCTTTTTTGCATCCCGGACAGTGTGAAGGAGGAGTGACAATGGAACGACCGTGCGGCAGACGAAGGATACAGACGTTCAGAAAACTGCCGATGACAAGGCCGATGAGAAAAACCGCGGCAAAGATCATGCGAGGCCGTCCTCCTTTTTCCCGGGAAGGGCCTTGAACATCTCCTGTTCGTTCAGAATTTCATTGTTCAGGTCGAGGAGTTCTTTTTCCCGATCAGCAATTTCGGCAAGGGCGGAGACTATCTCGCCGTCTTTCATCAGTTGCTCGGTGGTTTTCGGCAGTTCAGCCCTCTTGTGAAGATCGACCACTTTGCGACCGATGCTTCGGTGCGACTCAGCCAGTCGGTTCCGGGCTTCATTGATCCCGATCCGAAGCCTGACGATGTGCAGTTCCACCCGGACCCGTTCCGCGAACATGGCGGCGAAAACCGTGATCTTCTGAATTCCTTTTTGCAGATTGATGATCGCTTTTTCCTGGACAGTCATTCGGCAGCCTCACGACGAAATACATATTTGAAGAACCGGCAATTACGACTTTACTCTAACAGATTGCCGTGAAAATATCAACCTACGCTTATGAGCCCCAGCCGCCCCTGCCACTTCCTGCGGATGAGGTCCCCGAGCAGCGGGTGTTGCGTTAGTTGCGGGTCCTGCTCAACGATTTCAAAGGCCTCCGCCCTGGCTTTTTCAAGCAATTCCGCGTCGCGGATGATGTTTGCCGCCCGCAGGTCCGGCAGGCCCGACTGGCGCGTGCCGAAGAACTCGCCCGGGCCTCTCAGTCGCAGGTCTTCCTCCGCTATTTTGAAACCGTCGTTCGTGCGGCAGAAGGCGTTCAAGCGCTCCCGCGCCTCTTCTGCGAACATGCGCGGCCCCATAAGAATGCAGTATGATTGATGGGCGCCCCTGCCTACCCTGCCGCGGAGCTGATGGAGCTGCGCCAGACCGAACCGCTCAGGATGTTCTATCACCATCACCGCGGCGTTCGGCACGTCCACTCCGACCTCTATGACCGTGGTAGAGACGAGAATATGCGCTTCTCCAGCCTGAAAGGAGGCCATGACCGCTTCTTTCTCGTCCCCTTTCATCCGTCCGTGCAGCAATCCGATCTTCCACTCCGGGAAAATGTCCTTCTGCAGATGCGCAGCCATCTCGGTCGCGGCCTTGAGGTCGCTCTTTTCCGTCTCTTCCACAAGGGGATAGACCACGTACACCTGCCGGTCTTTCCTGAGTTCGCTTTCGATAAACCGATACGCTTCCGCGCGCCGGGACTCGAAATAAAGCCTGGTGACGACCGGACTTCTGCCGGGCGGCATCTCGTCGATCACCGAAACATCGAGGTCGCCGTAGACCGTAAGCGCGAGCGTGCGCGGGATGGGCGTGGCGGTCATGACCAGCACATCCGGCTCATAACCCTTGGAGGTGAGTGTCGAACGCTGCATCACTCCGAAGCGGTGCTGTTCGTCGATGACGGCGAGACCCAGGCGATGGAACTTCACTGTCCCTTCGATGAGCGCGTGCGTGCCGACCACGATCTGCGCCGATCCGGAAGCGATCTCGGAGAGCAAAACGTCCTTTTCTTTTTTCCTGATGCGTCCGGTAAGCGACCGCACGGTGACGCCAAGTGGCCGGGCCATGGTTGAAATATTTTTATAGTGCTGCTCGGCGAGGATCTCCGTGGGCGCCATTATGCAGGCCTGATACCCGTTCTCCACTGCCATGAACGCAGCGATCATGGCAACAATGGTCTTGCCGCATCCAACATCCCCCTGCACGAGGCGGTTCATGGGACGATCGGCAGTCATGTCGTTCTTTATTTCCTTGATCACCCGCTCCTGGGCGCCGGTCAGACTGAACGGTAGTTTGTTTCTGAGCGAAGCCTCGAGCGTGTCGGCAAGCTTGAACGAGATCCCTTTTTTTTCAACGGCGACTCCCTGTTTTCTGAGCGCGAGCCCAAGCTCCAGGGAAAACAGCTCTTCGAAGCTGAGTCTTCGATGAGCGGCGCTAGTACCCCTGTTCAGGACGGCGATATCTTTTTCCCTCGTGGGGAAGTGGACTTCGGACAAAGCCTCGGACCCTGGCATGAGGGAATATTTCCGAAGGATGAAATCCGGCAGCGCTTCCGGTATCGAACCCGAGCTGGAATCGAGGATCGTCTTTATCATTGTGCGGATGGCCCGCACCGATAATCCGGAGGTGGCGCGGTATATAGGAACGGTCCTGCCCGCGTGGATCATTTCGTCCGCTTCATCCTCGCCCATGAGCTCATAGTCAGGACTGTCCATTTGCGGCAAACCGCTCCGGTACGGGTTGGACTTCACGATGCCGGAGAGGATGACCTTCTGTCTCGACCTGAACGCTTTTTTCATAAAAGGCTGGTTGAACCACGAGCCGACGAGCATTCCGCTCCCGTCCGTGATCACCAGTTCAAATACCTTTACCCGTTGCCTCCTGGTCTGGACCACATCGGCGGAGACAACCTCTCCCGACACGGTTTCAAAAGAACCATAGGCAAGCCTGCCGATTTTTTTGATGTTGCCTCTGTCCTCATAGCGCCAGGGAAGATAGGTGAGCGCGTCCTCGATAGTGGAGATGCCGAGTTTATTCAGCAGAAGAGCCCGTTTAGGGCCGACGCCTTTGCAAAATTGAATGGGAGTGTCGGGTTTGAGCGATGGGGTGAGAGAATTGTCCTCCGGTTTGCGCGCCGGGGGAGCGGCTTCGGGAGTCGGGATTTTACCCCGCAGGAGGCAATCACGTTCCTCGCGCTCAATGGTATCGATCAGATGCGCCGCTTTAAGGACCCTGTCCTTTTTCCCTTCGAGTCCAAGAGCATCAAATCCGGAGAACAGATTTTGTAAATCCTGAAGCTTGTGGAGATCCAACGTGACGCGCTTCAGCTCTTCAACCTGCGCCGTGATAAAGAGTTCGAGGCTCGAAAGACTCCCGATGCAGGCGAAGTTGTCCCGCGCGGCAAAAGCGAGGGGCTTTTTGATCCTGTCAAGAATTGTTTTAAGGTCGTTCATAAAAACGTTATGCAGGAAAAGCCACTTTTTTATCTTGCAAACAGGGTTGGTGTATGGTAGCATAGGCCCGCTTATTAAGCAATTATTTTTAACTTTCGGAGGATTACAGCGTGGCGGGTAAATGTGATATTTGCGGCAAGGGAAAGCTCAGCGGCAACAAGGTGAGCCACTCCAATAATAGATCGAAGAAATCTTCCAAACCGAATGTGCAGAGCGTAAAGACCGTGGGGCTGCACGGCGGTCATGTGCGAATGCATGTGTGTACGCGCTGCATACGCTCCGGCAAAGTGAGAAAAGTCAGCTAAACAGGCGCCTGCACCCCGCTCATTTACCGGAGCGGGGTGTTCTTTTTCTTTTCATCATTGATTTTTCCAGTGCGACGCATCGCGGTAAGCACGTATAAATACTCTTCGACAACTCAAATCATTATCATCATCTCTCTATAAAAAACATATCGCTGTCAGTAAATAAGCGGTATTCTACGGTCGGGCTTTTGGGCAGAGTATTAATTCGTCTCGGCCAATAGCATCTTTTGTTAACCTAAAGTATCAGAGGCGATAAACACTCGTTTCAAACTTCTAAAGTTGCAATTTGAAGTTGACACCGTTTTATTATTCAACTATTATTACATACATATTTTCTCCGCACAGTATAAAGACGCTCCGTCTGATGGGATCGGATTCGGGAACTCCCGCATCCTGCATCACGCATAAGGAGGTGATTTTCGGAAAGAAACCGATTTAGCTGTGTTTATCGATTATTGTTTTTACCTGTGCACTCAATGTGCTGGGAATATAAAAAGAGGAGGAATTATGACTTTGAAGAAAAGTGCTTTGATCGTGGTAATTGTTCTGAGTGTCTTTGGTCTCGTTCTGGGAATATCCGGCGGGGCATCTCTTGGCGCGGCTGAAGGGCTGAAAGGGACCGCATATATCGCGGGACATGGCGGACATCTTTCCGTGGTCGACCTGGCAACTCTCAAAGAGCCGGTCGATGTCGAGAAAGACAGGATCGTGATTACCGAGGCCGGTTCCGAAATGGAAGGTAAAGTCGCCGGAATGGATTTTGAGGCGGTTAAAAAAGGCGGCGGTTCTCATGGGAGCGCGCTCATCAGCGGTAAACTGTACGTCGGACTCTTGAACGGCAAGGTAGTTGTATATGATACGAAGACCGGTAAGAAATCCGAGCCCATGGAAGTTGGCAAGAAGTTCTGCGATGCGGTCATCGGTCCCGATGGTAATATCTATTTCGAGGATATGTCCGACGGAAACGTCTATGTCTGGGACCCGAAGGGCCTGAAGACCGTCGACAAGATCCCCGTCGGAAAAGCGGTGTGCGGCATCGCCTGGACCAAGAGCATGGATAAGGCCTATATCTCGGACATGCCCCAGGGGATCGTCTTTGTCGTGGACTGGAAAACGAAAAAAACCATCAAAGAGATCAAGGACCCGGGAATGACCTTCATCCATCAGATCAGGATGGCGCCTGACCAGAAACATCTTTGGGTCACGTCTCCAAATGAATTCGGTCCCGGTCTCAGCGCAAGGACTCAGAAACCCCAGGTAACCGTGATTGATACAAAGACCGACACCGTCGTGGACCATATTGTGCTTCCGGACGATATCAACCTTCATGACGTCAAATTCAGCCCGGATGGAAAAACAGCGCTCATAGCGGCGCGAACGTATGGGGACGACAGCCTGCTCGTCCTGATGGACGTGAAAACCCGCAAGATCGAGAAGAAGGTTTCGGTCTGCGCCGCCTGTCATAAGGCAGCAGGTGTTACAGTCACCATAGACAAGGGCTCGCCCCTCGTTTGCGGTATGGCTATTGACTGGAAAAAGTAAATCGCGTATAATATTAATGTTTCAGGCATAAGGACGTCCGCCGGAGGGTGATTTTATCATTGCCCTCCGGCGTTTTTTATCGTACTCCGCGACCCAAATCAAACTCTTTGAAGGAAACTCATCGGCTTATTATGAATATTCCGTACGTTGCGCTCAGAAATCTGAAGAGAAAATTAACCCGGACATGGCTTCTTTTCGCCATCGTCGCCGTCGTTTCCTGCACACTGTTTTCGGCGACGCTGTTTCTGAAAAGCATCAATAACGCCCTCAAGCTCGGCACCTACCGCCTAGGCGCCGATATTCTGGTTGTGCCGGAGAGCGCGGAGTCCAAGGCAAAAGCCGCGCTCCTTTCCGGAGAACCCACGCAGTTTCTCATGGACAGGGCGATTCTCGACAGTGTAAGAAAAATAGAAGGGGTTAAAGACGCCACACCCCAGCTTTTCATAAAACCCACGAGTTTCTCCTGCTGCTTCAATGTGGATGTCTTTCTGGTGGCTTTCGATCCGGAGAGCGACTTTACCGTAAAACCCTGGCTCCAGAAGCATCTCAACAGGACGCTGCGATTAAACGAAATAATCACAGGCAGGGAAATCCCGGTCATCGTCGGCGATCATATCCCCTTTTTCGGCACCACGTTTGAGGTCGCGGGGACCATGGAATCCACTGGCATGGACTTTTTCGACCGCACGGTCTTTATGAGCCTGGACTCAGCCTACAAAATGGCGGAAGCTTCCCGAACCAAAGCGGTTCAGCAAATAGAACTCGGAAGAGATAAGATCTCAACCGTGCTGGTGCAGGTGAATGACGACTTTACTCCCGATCGAGTCGGCATCAGGATCGAGCACGACATCAGCGGCGTCAAAGCGCTGGTCTCCGATACCGTCATCAGCACCGTCCGGAAGCAGCTTTCGGGCCTGATCAGGGCAATATTGGTCATCAGCGTCATTCTCTGGATTATCGTGCTTTTAATCATGTCCTTTGCATTTTATATGATCGTAAACGAGCGGCGCAGGGAAATCGGTCTTTTGCGCGCCATGGGAGCGAACCGTGAGCATACCGCGGCCATTATTCTGACCGAGGCTTCGCTGCTGTCCGCTGCCGGGGGCGCTGCAGGGGTTACGCTCGGATTCGGGCTGCTTCTGAGCTTCAAAAACCTGATGCTCCACTATCTCAAGCTTCCCTATCTCTTCCCCTCTCCCGCGGAGCTGATCACCCTGACCATCGGCGCGATTGTCATTTCTTTACTCACCGGTCTGCTGTCGGCGCTGCTTCCGGCTCTTGCCGTATTACATACCGAACCCTATGACGCTATAAGGAATGCGGAATGAAACTGATCATTGCCGTCATAATGGCCTTTTCCACGCTGTTTATATCCTGTTCGGAAGAAAATAAACAAACGCCCCCGCCCGCTCCCGCCGGGAAAAGCGATGTCGAGTTATTGCGGGAAAAGATTGCCGCCGACCCACGGGACACAACGGCCTTGTTTCACCTGGCCGACATGTATGAGCGGATGACCATGTATCGTGAAGAAATAGATACCCTGAAGAAAATCATCGCCGTAAAACCGGATACGGGTTACGCCTATTTCAAGCTTGGCGCCGCATACAATCGGCTGGGTCAGCACCAGGAAGCTGTCAGCCATTATCTGAAAGCGACGAAATATCCACCTCAGCAGCCAATGCTTTATAATAATCTCGCCGTCTCTTACGGCAAACTCGGCAAGGTCGACGAAGAAATAGCCGCGCTGAGAAAAGCTATTTCCCTTCGTCCGAAATACGCCATTGCCCGGATGAACCTCGGGTTCGCCCTGTTCAAAAAGGGCGACCGCAAAGCGGCCCTCGAACAATATGAGGCGTTGAAGCTGATGGATGAGGGCGCGGCTGTTTCCCTGAAAAAAGAAATCGATGGAAAGAGGAAATAATACATGATCATTGCTTCGAAGCGGTTGCTGGCCGCCCTGTCGCTGGTTATCGCCTGCGCGTCAATTGCTTTAGCGCAGATGCCGAGGTGCGCTGAATGCGGCATGATGGTCGATGTTGAATCCCGGTTTTCATCAAGAATCGTCCAGAAAGATGCGACACTTTTATTCTGCGATATCGGTGATTTGTTGACCCACCTTAAAAGGAAAGCCCTGCCGGCTGCCGGGGCGCAGGTAAAAGACCATAAAACCGGCGAGTGGATCGATGCTGAAAAGGCCTGCTACGTCCAGGCCGTAAAAAGTTTCAAAACTCCGATGGGCTGGGGCATTGCGGCCTTCAAGGAAACGAATGAGGCCGCGGCCTTCGGCCGGCCGCTGGATTACAGCGGCATGATGAAGGCCCTGTGATAATACGATGAATAAAGCCATAACATTTACCGCCCTCGCGGGGGGGATACTGCTTCTCCTTGTTCCCCGATATATTCTTCCGGCCTGTGAATACCAGGGTTATCAGCCGATGCACTGCTCGGAAACGGCTAAAGCGGAATACCTCACAGGCGCGCTGCTCATGCTGCTCGGCTCCGCAACATTCTTTTTTAAATCAACAAGAGCGCTGGTTTTGAGCGCAAGCGCCGCTTTTATACTGTTCGCGGTCTCGTTTTATCTCCCCGACAAATTCGGATACTGCCGCAGCGCCAGGATGCCCTGCAATTACGGCATGGTGCCCGGCATCAGGTTTGTTGCCATAAGCGGAGCCCTTATTATGTTCGGCGTCGCAATCGGCCTCGCAAAAAAATATTTTCAGAAGGGAAAATCATGATTGAGCTGAAAGGACTATCAAAAACCTATACCATATCGGGCAGGACAATCAAGGCTGTGCTGCCCTTTGACCTTTCCATCAGGCAGGGAGAGTTCATATCCATCGTCGGACATTCGGGCAGCGGCAAAAGCACGCTTTTGAGCCTGATCGGCGGCATTGCAAGACCCGACACGGGAACTGTCAGGATTGATGATAAGAATATATGGGAATACAACGACAAAAGGCTGTCAAAACTGAGAAACGACAAATTCGGGTTCGTGTATCAGTTCGCCAGCCTCATCCCCACCCTCACTGCCGCGGAAAATGTCCTTCTTCCCTCGGTGTTCGGCAACAGGAAGACAGCCGCCGAGGCAATAAAGCTGCTTGAGGCGGTCGGACTCGGCGACAAGGCCGAGCGGTACCCTTCGGAATTAAGCGGTGGAGAACAACAGCGCGTGGCCATCGCCCGGGCTTTCATCCATTCTCCCGAGGTCATTCTTGCGGATGAGCCCACCGGAGATCTTGATGAGGAAACAGAGTCGGAGATCATGGCCTTCTTCGAAAAAATCAACCGGGAAAAGAAAATCACCATGATCATGGTGACCCACAGCTCCGAGCTTGCCATTCGCGCCGCGAGAAAGCTCAGAATGAAGAATGGAGCGCTGGAAGAGCTGAAATAGTCACAGGTCTTTGTAATATGACAACAAACAACAAAACGGCGGCCACCATGGCCGCCGTTTTGTTGTTATTGAACCTGATACTTGTTTATTGACGGCTACTTTTTCTTCTTGTCTCCATACTGGTAATCGTATTCCGCGGGATGATGATGTTTCAGCTGGTCAATGGACATCTTTCCCGTAAGCCACATCCAGTTCATCGGGAACACCTCGGGCCTGAGGTGTTCATTATAGAAATGAAAGATGAGGATGAACACAATGGCCAGAAGCGCCTCGTCACTGTGCATGGCGATGACCACATCCCAGATCCATTGAATAGACCACATGGGGAAAAGCGACGAAACCATGACCGGGAAGGCCAGAAAGAAACCCGAGGCGCCGATGATGAACATGCCCCAGTACACCGCCCAGTAGTCGAACTTCTGCATATAATTAAACTTGCCGAAGTAGGGTTTCTCTTTCCTGAGTCCGAAAAAGTACATGAAATTATGGAACGCATCAACAACGTCCTTCGGCATAAAAACGAGCGTGAGTCTCATCCCGCCCTTGCGGGCCTGATTTACCAGATAGAACTGGTGGTAGATAAAGTCGAGCAGCATGGTAATGCCCGCAGCGCGGTGGATGATTCCCGCCATTTTAGCGCCGCCCCAGAACCGGATCCAGGCGCTCGCCGGCTCCTGATAGGCATATTTCAGCCCCCAGCCCGTGAAGGACAGGAGCAAAAAAGTCGTGAACATGATGACATGCTGAACTCTCGCCGAGAGGTCGAACCTCTCGATTTCCTTCGGGATAGAATTATTCATGGCGGCCCCCCTTTCTGAACAAACGTTCGCGAATCTCCGCGAAAATATCGAGAAGAACGTGAACGCAGATGAAAATGAACACACTTACGGTGAGGATAATCAGGGCGATTTCGGTAAAGTGCGCTATCGGATGGGGCGGTTGATGGGTTATCGCCGCGACAAATTTCGGCGTCGCGCCGCTGTGGCACTTGCCGCAGGTCTTTATCTTATTCGCGCCCGCAACCGGCGAGGAGGGGTCTTTGGCGCTGACGATATTGTGAGCTCCGTGGCAACTCACGCAGGACGGCGCGCCGGCGTGACCGACCTTAAGTTTCCTGCCGTGAAAGCTCTCTTTATAACGCTCCATAACATGAGAACTGAAGCCATATTTCTCCGACATCATCTTTTCTTCATGACAGGCGCCGCAGGTTTTAACCACGTTAAAGTGGTTTACCGCCGACTCGCTGCTTGTTTTTGGCTGGATATAGTGCGGCGAACCGTGACAACTCGTGCATACCGGCCCGTCCGCGGATTTTTTTGCTATTACATTCCTGCCGTGAACACTCGCCGTATAGGACTGATAAACATCCGGGTGACAGCCTACACACGCCGCCTGCGCTATCGGATCGATCTTGCTCTTCGGCGAAATTGCTACTGCGAGTTCTTTGACCGTCTTGTCCGGCTTCGCGCCGGACAGCCCCTTATGCTGCTCGCCCTTGGGGGCCATGTGACACATTACACAATCGAAGGAACCATGCACAGATTTTGAATATTTTTCCTTATTAACGTTTGTGGCGCCCTCCATTGATTCATGGCAGCCCAGGCATGTCGCAGCATCGGGCGCTGCCATTGCCGCCGGTATCAAAATAAGGGTGAACAACACAATCAGAAATCCGTTCAGCCAATTCCTCATACTTTCTCCTTTCGATGTTCGTAGTAGCAAATATCATAACAACGAGCAGTTTGCCGGTATTGTTTTATTGATTTTTTACGTTTACTTCCGCGGTCACCGCTGTGCTGTCGATGTGATGAATAAGCCAGCCGATGCCGCAGCCGAAAATTATGGAGGCAATGATACTCACAAAGATAATTGTCAAGGCCGACAACAGCAAGCCAAGAAGGATGAAAACCAGCACGATGCTTTTTGCGATAAGCCCGGCTTCCAGAGGAAGTCCGAACAGGGCGCCCGCGATCTTGAGACCTGCAACGCCACCCAGAAAGCTGCCGGGCAGCAAGCCATAAAGAATGAAGAGAACAAGGCCGACCCCTGTTCCGACGTACATGGCTATGTGTGAGCACTTTTTCTGCAATATACGCGCCTTTCAGCGTTGTGTATCATTCATGAAATCCCGTTATCATTCCATATAATATCTGCACGCAAGATGCACGTATCATGCCATTATTAACATCTTGATTTCTCATGCAACACCCATACATATCTTTTGCAACTATGAGAACTTAGGCCGGGTAATTTCATTCTTGCAAAACACTTAGTTGATGAATATGTCAGGATATAACACTTTTTCAAGATGCAGGCCGTGCGCAGGCGCTGTTCGCCCCGACAGCGTACGGTCGCGCGACTCGAGCATCCTATTGACATCATCGGAACTGAACCTTCCAAGACCGACTTCAACAAGCGTGCCCGTAAGGTTTCGTACCATGTACTGTAGAAAAGCATCCGCTTCAAAACGAAGTTCAATAAAATCGACTTTCTTCCTGATAATAATGGATTTGATTGTTCGCACCGGCGTCTTTGCTCCGCACCCTGAAGCCCGAAACGCTGAAAAGTCATGCTTTCCCACCAGGCAGGCGACCGCGCGTCTCATGGCCGCGGTGTTCAGGCTGACATTCACATGCCAGGCATGATGACGGTACAGCGCAGAGGGCGAACGTCTGTTCAGAATGACATATTTATAGACTTTGCCGAGAGCGCTGTAACGGGAATGAAAATCCATGGGAACTTCCACTGATGACAGGACCCTGATATCCTCGGGCAGCAGGTGGTTCAAGGCCGGCGCCCACGCTTCCGACGGTATCCTGCTGTCGGTCTTGAAATTCGCCGCATGCCCCATGGCATGGACTCCGGCGTCAGTCCGTCCGGAGGAAAAGCTTTTGGTCTGCACGCCCGTCAGTGCCAGGAGCGCATTTTCGAGCGTATCCTGGATCGTCCGCCTCTTGCTGCCGGCCTGCGACTGCCACCCATGATAATTCGTGCCGTCGTATTCGAGAATGATTTTGATGTTTCTCATATTTATTGAATGATAGGATGAGGATATTGACCCTGTTTATTATTTATTCATTCTCCCAGATATGCCTCTTTAATTCTATCGTCATGCGCGAGCGCAGAGGCCTCACCCTCCATCACTATCTTTCCGGTTTCCATCACGTATGCGCGATTCGCGAGCCTGAGCGCCGCTTTTGCGTTTTGCTCCACGAGAAGGACCGTTGTCCCGCGCTGATTGATATCCCTGATGATCTTGAATATCCTGTTTACGATGATCGGGGCCAGGCCGAGCGAAGGTTCGTCCAGTAGCAGCAGTCTCGGACGGGACATAAGCGCCCTGCCTATGGCAAGCATCTGCTGCTCGCCGCCCGATAGAGTCCCCCCTATCTGGCTATCCCTGTCTGAAAGCGCCGGAAACATCTCGAAAATGCGCAAGGTATCTTCCGCCATTTCATGCCTGCTTCGGGAATATGCCCCCAGCTCCAGATTTTCGCGTACGGTCATGCGGGGAAAAATGCGCCTGCCTTCCGGGACCTGGGAGATGCCAAGCCTGACAATGTCATGGTCAGGGAGAGCCGATATTTCGCGTCCTCCATATCGTATACTGCCGGACTTCAGCGCAGCTACCCCGGAGACCGTCATCAGGGTTGTCGACTTTCCCGCGCCGTTCGCGCCGATCAGCGCCACGATCTCGCCCTCCCCTACCGTGAGACTTATGCCTTTGAGCGCGTCGATCATGCCATAGGAAACAGTCACGTCGCGGAGTTCAAGCATGATGCCGGTCCTCCCTGCCGAGATATGCTTCAATAACGTCGGGGTTTTCCTGTATATCCCGTGGCGCGCCTTCCGCGATCTTTACCCCGTGGTCGAGCACGTGTATTCGGTCCGAGATTCCCATGACAACCTTCATATCATGTTCGATCAGGAGAATGGCCAGGCCATTGTCGCGAATACTGAGAATGAGGTTCATCAGGTCCCGCGTCTCCTGGGGGTTCATTCCCGCCGCGGGTTCGTCCAGAAGCAGGAGGTGGGGCTCGGTGCCCATTGCCCTCGCGATCTCGAGCCGCCGCTGATCGCCGTAGGAAAGATTCTCCGCCACGGCATCAGACTTGTTCTCCAGACCAACGAACTTCAGAATATCCAGGGCCCGGTAAACCATGTCACGCTCTTCCTTTTTCACCCTCGACGGTTGAAAAAGGGCGCCGAACAAGCCCGCCCGCGTGCGGCAGTGGGCGGCGACCATGACGTTCTCAACACAGGTCATTCCGTTGAACAGCCTGATGTTCTGAAACGTGCGGGCCACTCCCATGGCGGTTATTTCATGGGGTGTCATCCCGGTGATGTCGCGATCGTGGAACAACGCCGTCCCGGTCGTCGGCTGGTACATGCCTGTTATGCAATTGAAAAACGTGGTCTTCCCGGCGCCGTTCGGGCCGATAATACTCACGATTCTCTCGCGTTCCACCCGCAGGTCCACGCCGTCCAGCGCCTTGAGGCCGCCGAAATGCTTGGTCAGATTTTTTGTCTCGAATAATAGCATGGTAAATCACATAAGCTGTTTGTAAGTCTCAATCAGCCCTTTTTTCAGTTCCCAGTATACCCTGCGGCCGGAAGATCATCATGAGCACCATGGCCGTACCGAACGCCAGCATGCGATAGTCCTGAAAATCACGAAAGACCTCGGGAAGTCCGATCAGCAGGAACGCCCCGAGGATGATTCCCGGGATGCTCCCCATGCCGCCGAGGACCACCATACAGAGTATCATGACCGATTCGGAAAACGTGAAGCTTTCCGGGGAAACAAAGGCCATCTTGGCCGCAAAGAAAACTCCGACCATTCCCGCCACAGCGGAGCCGAGAACAAACGCAAGGAGCCTGAGACGGTATGTGTTTATGCCCATGGCCTCTGCCGCGATCTCGTCCTCGCGTATCGCGATCCACGCCCTTCCTATGCGCGACGAGATAAGACGGCGCATGCCGAATACGGTGACAACTACGAGAAATAGAATAAGGAAGTAGAAATCGAGGGTGGTATGGAACATATAACCGGCGATCGCGGGTCTGTTGATTTTTGATATTCCGTTCGGCCCGCCGGTCATGCCGTCCCAGTTGTTCAGCACAATGCGCGTGATCTCGCCGAGCCCCAGTGTGACGATCGCAAAATAGTCTCCCCTGAGCCTCAGTATCGGAGCGCCGAGGAGCGCCGCGCAAATCGCGGACGAAAACGCGCCGACAGCGAGACCGGGCCAGAACGCCAGTCCATGGGTCGTGGAGAAAATGGCATAAGTGTAAGCCCCTATCGCATAAAAGGCGGCATAGCCCAGGTTCAGAAGCCCTGCCTGGCCGACGACAATATTCAGGCCCAGGGCGAGGACAGTATACATGCCGATAAGCGTCAGAATGTCCTGGTAGTAGTCGTTCAGGAATATGGGAATGATAATGAACAGAAAAAGCATGAGCGCGATAGTGCGCGGGCTTTTGGCATGCAGGAGAAGTGATGATGCAAGAACGCGCAGTCGTCCGAATTTTTCAGCAGCGGCTTTCCCTATTATCGCTGCCCTGTCGGTCCTGACGAGCTTCCAGAAAATAACGCACGCACCGAACACAACAACAAGCTTGATCGCGTTCACAAAGCCCGTGAACGGCAATGCAAGAAGGCCCGCCCAGAGAAGGACAAGAAGAATGCGGGCAGGTCTGGCCATGGACTGCGGAAGAGAGCTCATAATGAGCACGGATTATGACATAAAAAAAACAGGAATTCAAGGAATGATGTGAAGTCGTGTTGCTGATGTCACTTCGGGCTCCCGGGTCTCAGCGGACGCCGCTTGAAAAATAGATGCTCTCGAACGTATGGTTCAATGTCTTGCTTGTGTAATTTTTTATCTCCTCGCCGGGCTGACAAGTCAACTCCTGCCCGACCTTGACCGCCGTCTCCGGTACGGCAACCCAGGTCCGATTCCCGTTCTTCTCAAGATAAACATAAGTATAGCCGCCTGAGTTCAGCGTTTCAATTACCTTCCCTGAAAGAGAATTGTCCGACTGTGACACAGGTGCAGGGGAGTCCTGCCTCGTTGAATTGCAGCCGCTGACGCTGATAAAAAACAAGGCGCATGCCGCAAATGCCAATTTAGACAGCTTCATAACCTATCTCCTATTTGCGCCGACGCTGCGCTCGGAAAAAATCAGATGATCGGCGCATGAAATGTTGCTTGAGAGATTTTACCGTTTTTATCGTGAATTGCAAGCCCGTTTTTTACAATTTTGGGCTTCCTGTGCAATCCCGCCTCGCGCCGTCAATTGACCGTCAGCGTTGTGGTGCCCGGCGCAACACCACTCACTGTGGCGCTGATCGTTACCGTGCCCGTTCTCTTACCTGTCGCGAGTCCCTTGTTACCGGTCGGATTATTCTTGATCGACGCTATCTGGGTGTTCGACGAAGACCAAAACAGGCTCGTGGATTTAGTCAGGTCCTGGGTGGATCCGTCCAAATAATGCCCGATCGCGGTAAACTGTTGAGTGCTTCCGACCGTAATGCTTGCCGGATTAGGCGTTACTGTGATGCTCTGGAGCGGATTCCCCGATACCACGGTGATTGTTTGCGATCCTGAGTAGGGCGTTCCATTGAGCGTAAGGGTGGCGCTGACCGTGACGCTTCCTGCGGCTATCGGCGTCAGGAGCCCTTTCGAACCGCCCGAGTTGCTTATGGTGGCGAAGCTCCTGTTCGAGGACTTCCAGGTCGCCTGGCTGGTCACGTCCTGGGTGGACGAATCTGTGAAGGTCGCTATTGCCGTGAACTGCACGGCCGAGCCGAGTTGGATACTCGTCGTGCCGGAGGCGTTCGAGACCACGATGGACGAAATGGTTATGGGATTAACCGTGAGCGTCGTTGAGTTCGTTATAGAGCCCAGAGCAGCGGTGACAGTGACCGTGCCGGCGCCGCCGAGCGAGGTCGCCAGGCCGTTGGCCCCGACGGCATTGCTGACGGTCACAATAGTGCTGTTGGATGAGGTCCAGACCACGGCCGCGGTGACGTCCTGGGTCGACCCGCTATCGAAGAAACCGGTCGCGGTGAACTGCTGCGTGGTCCCGGAAGCGATCTGGGGTGCGGAGGGCGATATAGAGACGGAGGTCAGAACCCCCGGGGTCACGGTGAGCGTCGTTGCGCCTGTACTGCTCTGGAACAACGCCGATATGGTCGTCGTAGCCGTGCCAGTGCCGCCGGTTACGGGCGTTGACAGACCGTTAAAGCCTGCCGCATTGCTGACCGTAGCAACGGCCGTATCCGAGGAGGTCCAGGCCGATATTGCCGTTATATCCTGAACAGAGCCGTCCGAGTAGAAGCCGCTGGCTGTGAACTGCTGGGTTGTTTCGAACGAAACGATCGGGTCCGTGGGAGAGACCTGGATCGAAGACAGCGTTGCCGAGGTCACCGTCAGGAGCGTACTACCGGATACTCCGCCCAACGCAGCGGTGATCGTGGCCGTTCCCGGGCCGACGGATGTCGCGAGGCCTTGTGAGCCGGGGGCGTTGCTGATCACGGCGACCGCGGCATCCGACGAACTCCAGACGACGAGCGCGGTCAGGTCTTGCGTGGTGCTGTCCGAGAAGGTTCCCGTGGCGACGAACTGATTGGTCGTGCCGGCGGCCATAACCGGCAGCGCCTGGGTAACATCTATGGACTGGAGGGTCGCTCCTGTCACGGTCAGCGTTGTGCTGCCGGATATACCGGAGAAAGTTGCGGTGATCGTGGAAGAGCCGGCGGCAACTCCTGTAGCAAGTCCATTGAAGCCCGGCGCATTACTGATGGCGGCAGCCGAGGGAGACGACGAGTTCCAGGTGACGGCAGCAGTCAGATCCTGGCTGGAATTGTCGGAATAGATCCCGGTAGCCGTGAACTGCATGGTCGTGCCGAGTGCAAGACTCGGATTGGTCGGCGACACCTGGATCGATTGCAGGGTTGCCGAAGTCACATTCAGCGTCGTGTTGCCGGATACCCCGTTCATGGTCGCAGTTATCGTGGTGAATCCGTTGAAGACCGATGTGGCAAGCCCCACGGAACCCGGCATGTTGCTGACTGTGGCAATTGACGTTGACGATGACGTCCAGGTGACCGACAGGGTCACGTCCTGTATCGTATTGTCCGAATAGATCCCGGTCGCGGTAAACTGCGTGGTAGAACCGAGGGCCATGCTGGGATTCGTGGGAGAAACCTGTATCTCGGACAGCGTGGCGGCGGTCACGGTCAGCGTCGTGCTGCCGGAGGTCGTTCCCGATGCCGCCGATATCACAGTAGAACCGGGTGCGAGTGAAGTGGCAAGCCCATTGTTGCCGCTGGTATTGCCGATCGTGGCGAAGGCCGTATTCGATGAATTCCAGGTCACTGATGAGGTCAAATCCTGGCTCGAGCCGTCCGAGTAAATGCCGGTTGCCATGAACTGCGTTTCAGTTCCCGCAGCGGCGCTCGGGCTGGTCGGCGACACCTGGAGTAAATTAAGCGTTGCCGAAGTCACGGTAAGCGTCGTGCTGACTGATTTTATTCCCAATGTCGCGGTAATCGTGGTTGAACCGGCAACGACCGAGGTGGCAAAACCGTTCGCATTGACCGCCGCAACTGATGCCGTCAGCGAATCCCAGGCGACAGAGGCGGTCAGATCCTGGCTCGTGCCGTCGGAGTAGATCCCGGTCGCGGTAAATTGTGTCGTCGTCCCGAGCGCAACGCTCGTGTTGGTCGGTGAGATCTGGATAGAAGACAACGTTGCCGAGGTCACCGTGAGTGTCGTGTTCCCCGACTTAGCTCCGAGAGTCGCTGTTATTATTGTAGCAGGGCCGGCAGCTACCGAGGTGGCTAGACCGTTTGAGTTGACCGCCGCAACAGCGGTATCCGATGACTCCCAGGTAACTGCCCCGGTCAGATTCTGGCTTGTGCCGTCCGAGTAGATGCCGGTTGCCGAGAACTGTCTGGTCGTGCCGAGCGCGATGCTCGGGCTGGTCGGTGAAACCTGGATTGATTGCAGTATTGCCGAAGTCACGGCAAGTGTCGTGTTGCCAAGGACGACGCCTGATGCTGCCGTTATTATGACGGAACCTGGAGCGACCGAGGTGGCAAAGCCGCCCGAAGCGACCGTGGCAATGCCGGAATCCGATGAGTTCCAGGTAACGGACCCGGTCAAATCCTGGTTCGTGCCGTCGGAATAGATCCCCGTTGCCGTAAACTGCCTTGTGGTGCCGAGTGCGATGCTCGGACTCGTCGGTGAAACCTGGATTGAGGACAGCGTTGCCGGGGTCACCGTGAGCGACGTGCTGCCCGACTTCGCGCCTGATGTTGCCGTTACCGTAGTGGAGCCTGCTGCGACGGAAGCGGCCAGTCCGGTGTTCGAGATCGTGGCAACAAGTGTAGACGGCGTGCTCCACGTAACAGACTCAGTCAGATCCTGGCTCGTGCCGTCCGAGTAGGTCCCGGTCGCCGTAAATTGCCTGGTGGTGCCGCGCGCAATGCTCGGGTTGGTCGGTGAGACCTGGATCGAGGAGAGTGTTGCCGAGGTCACGGTGAGCCTCGTGCTCCCCGATTTTGCTCCCGATGTTGCCGTAATCGTGACCCATCCGGCTGCAACCGATGTGGCAAGGCCGCTGGATCCGGCAATGTTGCTGATAGCGGCGAAAGACGTATTCGATGAACTCCATGTAACCGACCCGGTAAGATCCTGGCTTGAGCTGTCCGAATAGATCCCGGTTGCGGTGAACTGCCTGGTCATGCCGGCTGCGATGCTCAGATTGGTCGGTGAAACCTGGATCGAAGACAACGTTGCCGAGGTCACCGTGAGCGTTGTGCTGCCCGACTTCGTTCCAAATATCGCTGATATCGTCGTCGAACCCGCGCCGACTGAAGTGGCAAGGCCGTTTGCGTCGATCGTGGCAAAGGCAGGAACGGATGAATTCCAGGTGACCGAACTTGTAAGATTCTGGTTTGATCCATCGGAATAGAGCCCCGTTGCCGTAAACTGCCTGGTCGTGCCTGCGGCGATACTCGGATTGGTCGGAGAAACCTGGATCGAGGACAGCGTTGCCGAAGTGACCGTCAGCGTCGTGCTGTCGGACTTCGATCCCAATGTCGCCGTAATGGTAGTCGAACCCGCACCTACCGATGTAGCAAGACCATGAGAACTGATCGTGGCGACGGAGGTAGATGACGAACCCCAGGTGACGGAATCCGTCAGCTCCTGACTCGTCCCGTCCGAGTAGAACCCGGTCGCGGCAAACGGCTTGGTGGTGCCGAGCGCAATGCCCGGATTGGTCGGCAATATCTGGATCGAAGACAGCGTTGCTGAAGTTACGGTGAGCGTAGTGCCGCCGGAT
>Ga0334722_10000702_pt1 | contig 47221 bp, 30 predicted proteins | sample C3_bottom_MG_FD_207210 | JGI IMG/M metagenome (GOLD analysis project Ga0334722, IMG submission 207210) | Sediment microbial communities from Yellowstone Lake, YNP, Wyoming, USA - C3_bottom | ecosystem: Environmental > Aquatic > Freshwater > Lake > Sediment | place: USA: Wyoming | collected...
TTCAGGTAGTGGATCACATGCCCGTTCTCGCCGTGCCCGGTCACGAAATCCTCCGGCGGCACGGGTTCGAGGCGGTGGTCCAGGACGCACTGCAGGAAGGCCCGCGTCGTTGGCGTGGGTTCGAGCATCATCACCCCGGAGTTGAACCGGCCGGAGATCCCCCGCGCAATCCCGAGTGACGCCCCTCCGGAGCCGTCCATCACGGCCGTGAAACTCGGGGTCGTCGGCGCAATGGACGCGTCGGCGTCGACGAGAAACACCCGGACGCCCTGGTCGAGCAGACGAAGGGCATACGCCAGCTTGCTCCACAGGGGATTCAGGCCGTCGACGGTGTGGCGTTCGAGCAGGTGACGAAAGCCGAACCGCTGCGCGTACGCCTCGTGGGAGCGCACGCAGAAGTGCCAGCGACACTCGTAGGTCTCGTCGGCAACGGTCAGGACAACGGGCGGGGATGTCGTGTGGCTCATCAACGGACGTTTCCGGCAAGACCTGCAAGGTTCGGGCCCACCCCGCGCACAGCCGGCTGGATCCTGTCTTGCAGTCCTCCCGGGCGCGGGATGACCCGACTCGGGCCGTCACGCAACACAGTGCGTTATTGGGCCAATTGTGCAGGTCTCGGCACGCCGAACAGCCGGGAGCCGGGTGAGAACCCTGCCTTCGTCGTCGGCGGGTCGAACTCCGGTGTCGCGCGACCGACACCTTCGGCGCCTGCATCTGGCTGAGTCACGCAGGGAATTGCCGGCCCGTCCGGACGAGGCATGACGCCATGATCATCAGCCGAACCCCGTTTCGCATTTCCTTCTTCGGCGGCGGAACCGACTACCCCACGTGGTTTGAGAAGCACGGCGGCGTGGTTCTGGCTGCCACCATCGACAAGTACTGCTACCTGACGGCGAGGCGCCTGCCGCCGATCTTCGAGCACCGGTACCGCATCATCTACTCGCGGATGGAGGATTGCCGGACGATCGACGAGATCTCCCACCCTGTGGTCCGCGCCGTCCTCCGGCACTTGAACATCACCGAGGGTCTCGAGATTCACCATGACGCCGACCTGCCCGCCCGCAGCGGGATGGGATCGAGCTCCGCGTTCACCGTGGGCCTGCTCCACGCGCTGAAGGCGCTGCAGGGCACGATGTCCGAGCGTCACGGCCTCGCGGCGGAGAGCATCCACCTCGAGCAGCACGTGCTCCAGGAGAACGTCGGCTCCCAGGACCAGGTCCAGGCGGCCTACGGCGGCCTCAATCACATCGTCTTCCTGGCGCACGGCGAATTCTCGGTACGCCCGGTCACGCTGCCGCTCGCGCGCATGGAGGAACTGAACGACCACCTGATGCTGTTCTACACGGGCATCGTGCGGACGGCGTCCGAAGTGGCCGCGACGTTCCTGCCGACGCTGGAGGAGGCGAAACGCCGCCAGTTGCGCGTGTTCAAGGAGCTCGTCGAGGAAGGGCTGGCCGTGCTGTACGGCAACGGCGACCTGACCGAGTTCGGCCGGTTGCTCGACGAAGGCTGGCGCGAGAAGCGGAGCCTGAGCGACCGCGTGAGTTCCGCCGAGATCGACAACCTCTACGCGTCAGCCCGGAATGCCGGCGCCGTCGGCGGCAAGATCACCGGCGCGGGCGGCGGCGGGTTTCTGCTGCTGTTCGTGCCGCCCGACCGCCAGGCGTCGGTCAAGCAGGCGCTGCACCCGCTCGTGCACGTGCCGTTCAAATTCGACACGAGCGGCAGCCAGATTGTGTACTTCTCGCCGGAAGCCCGGTACGAAACGGAAGGCGTGCGGCAGCCGGCACCGATGCCGATTCGCCAGGCCGCGTAGGCAGGCCGGGGTCGCATCGAATCCGCCCAGGACGGACGCGGATGAACCGTAAACTCGTGCTGCTCGATCTCGCGCCGTGGCCCTCGCTGCTGTCGCTGGTCCGCCACGACCCTCGCGAGTGGATCGTGTGGGGCGCGCTGCCGGCGCCGGTGCTGTCGGCCTTCGAGCGCCTCGGCGTCGAGGTGCGCGACGAGCCCCTGCCGCGGCCCTTCCACCGTGCGCCGTTGCCGGTCCTGCTGGCGGACGTGGCGCGCGGGGTCGTGGTGCCCGCGCTCGGTCATCCGCTCCCCTCGCGGTGGCCCATCGTGCGGCGCCTGACGGCTGAGGGGCTGCCCGTGTTCGTCGCGCGGCATGGCCGTGTTGAAGCCGCCCCGCCTGTCCCGACGAACGACGCATTTGCGTGGGCGCTCGATCGCCTCGAGCAGCCGCCGGTTTATTCGTCATCGACCGCTCCCGAGATCGCGTGCGTCAGAGCGGACCTGCTCGGCGATCTGCTCCTGACCGTGCCAGCGCTGGCCGCTGCGGCCGAGTGGCACCCGCTGCGCCTCTACGTGCGACAGGAGTGGGTCGAGTGGATGATGCGTCTCCTGCCCGCGCGCTGCGAGACCCGCGGCCTTCGCCTGGTCCCGTGGGACGGCTCCACATTCGATCCGGCGGCGCTCGCCATCGATCTGAGCCCGCCCGGCTGGACGTCGCCGCTGACGCCGGCCATCGCCCGCGCGATTCCCGCGCGTTCGCACGTCCGGCTGTCAGGCAGCAACCCGCACGCCGGACTTTCTGAATTGCTCGCGTCCGAACTCGACCTCACCGTCGGCTGGCCCGACCGGAAGACGCAACGCGGGTCCGTCGGCGTGCTCGTGCCCACCGGCTCGAGCCTCGAACGCCACCTGCCGGCGGCTGACTGGGCCGGGGCTGTCGAACGCGTGTCGGCTGCCGTCGGCGTCCGGGACTGGCTGGTCCTCGATCCCGACGGCATGGTCGATCCCGGACTGCGCGCCGCGCTGCCCGGCGTGCGCGTCCTGACGGGCCGGCAGTCGCCGGAGACCCTCATCGACCTGATGGGCGGCGCGGCCATCGTCGTCGGCGTCTCCACGGCACTGACCCACCTGGCCGCCCTCACCGGCACGCCCGCGATCGTCCTCGAGCACCCGACGACGGTGCCGGGCCTCTACCGGGCGCCGGTGAACTTCGTCGAATACGTCAGGCCCGCCCGCCCATGGTGGCGGAGCGACCCGACGGACGACGATGTGGCGCGTGCGCTGATGGAGCCGTCGAATTCGTACGGATTCCAGGATGGCGAGTGGCTGCGCGCCATCGACACCGCGATCGATCGCGTGATGGCAGAGGCGTTCGCATCCCGGAGTTGTGCGGCGTGAGCGCCGGCGTCGGGTTCCTGCCGACGGCCTTCATCCCCCGCGTGCATCCGGCGCTGGCCAGGCTCTGGCGATCGGACCTCTCCCGCCGGCGGCTCGACGCGATCTTCCTGTCACGCGATCGCCTGCCGATGGCCGAAGCGCTGGGATGGGGTGAATTCGGCGAACTCGTCGAAGTGCCGGGTGGATGGACCCATGCGGACACGCTGGCGGAGTACGGCCGGGCGTGTGACGTCCGGGTGCTGCTGCCTGGTGATGCGGCGATCTACGCGAACTGCCTGCGCGCGGCCGAGCAGATCGGGTCGCCGACCTGGTGCTCGTGGCAGCAATCCGGCCCGAAGCCGGCACCGCTGGGAGACGGCCGCCTCGTGGCGGAGTTCGAGCCGTGCGGCGATCCCGATTGGGCGTCGCAGGGCAGCTTCGACGAGTTCTGGCAGGCGGTCGATCGGGATGAACGGTTCACGTGGATCCTCCGCCTCGACGCCATCGGCGACGTCCTGCTCACGCTGGCCTGGCTGCTCCCGTTCAAGAAGCGCTACCCGCGCCGCCGCGTCGGCCTCGTCGTCCGACCGCAGTACGTGGCGTGGCTGCGGTCGCTCGACTGGATTGACGCCGTGTGCGGCTGCCACAGCGTGTTCTGGGACGAGCTAGTGGCGAGCCTCCCGCCCGGTGGCGGCGAAGGCACGGCGTGGATCAACCTGATGCCCGGGATGCTGCGCACCATCGGGAATCGCCTGCTCAACGAAACACGGGGAATCGCGGCGAGCATTCATCCTGATGCGAGGACCCGGTGCGGCTATTCGACCGGTCGCCTTGTGACCGGCCAGCGCGAACTGCTCGGACTGATCTTCGACGGCGTCGAACCGGAGTTTCCCGCTGCCTGCCCGGCGACGCGGACCGTGTCGTTCGTCTGGTTCTCGCCGTACCCCGGCGCGGACGAGCGCCTCTGGCCGCCCGACTGCTGGGCGGCCGCGCTCGCACCGCTGCGGGGCACCCGCATCGTCCTTCAACCGGCCACGGCACCCGTGCACGTGCGGTGGGAAGCCGAGTTTCTCGAGTTGGCGCGCGCCGGCGGTCTGGCGATCGAGCGCGGCCCGCTGACCGGGACCATTATTGACCTCGCGAAGGCCATGGCTCCGGCGCGCGGCTGGGTGGGCGTCAACTCCGCGCCCATGCACGTGGCGGGCCTGCTCGGCCTGCCGGCCCTCGCACTCGGCCTCGGATGGGAGTCCAACGCGCGCTGGCTCCATCCGTCAGTGCAGATCGTCGCCGCCGAAGATGTCGCGCGCGAACTGCAGTTCGGCTCGGGAAAGGACAGCCTGCTCACCTTCGCGCGGCGAACGCACCGGGATGACGGCTGGGCCGACGGACTCTATCTCGAGCCTGAGACGTTCGCGGCAGTATCGGCGGAGCACTACCTAGCCAGGATCTAGTCCCGTCTGTCCCATTGGAGCGTCTCTCCTCGGCGCGAACGGTTGTGCTGGCGTCAGGCAGTTCCGGGTCGACTTGCGGGGGAGTTGCTCATCGCGCGAGGGCGCCCGTCACGCCGGCAGTGAGGGAATCCGCGCGCTTCTACTTCTTGCCCCCAAGCTCCACGACGAGTGCTCCAACCGTCCGAACGTGGAACGTGGTGCCGGCACGAATCGTAAGTGGCAGCTGCAAGAGCCGGGTCCGGAGGTCCGACTGGACCACTTGCGAAAGATAGAACGACAGCATAAGGGGCGTCATGGGTGCACCCATCACCAGCTGCCGCATTGCTGCGTCTCTGTCTGGGTTGGAGACGCCAACGGCGCGACTTGTCGACGCCGGCATCGCATCTGCCCGGAGCAGGAGGGGCATCATGCCTCCTATGGCGTAACTCGCCGTCAACGAGACCGCTTGGCCATCGACTGCGGTCGTGCGATCGAAGTAGAGCGAGTAACCAGACGATCCGACGCTGACGGGCTCGACTAGTCCAGGTACCAGCGCGCCTCGCTGGATCACGCGAGCACCATCCACCTCGACATCTTCGGCGACCTCGAGGACGGCTGGCTTCTGGCCTCCCGTCAGCACGGTGTAGTTCCGAACAACAACTCTCACCATGGTGCCAGCCGGGATCGTCACGCTGCGCTTCTCGATGGAGGGGTGGTCTGTCGCCGCCCCTTTCGGGAATTCAAGCGGGTCCGCCTGGCTAAGGGTCCCCGCCAGACACTCCATTTCATCGAGCAATGGTGTCGCGAACTTGTTACTGTAGACCGCCCCGACGATACCCGACTGCACCCGCACATCGACGCGGGTCCCTTGCTTGCCGCCTTCCGTGGCGGGTTGCAATGCGATCGTTATGCCCGCATCACGATCCGCGGACCCGCCAGCCATCGCCAGGATCAGTGCCAGGTTCGTGTTCTGGTGCGCTTGGATTCGTTGTGCGTCGGCCTTCTTGAGCAGAAACCCGATTGCCGGCAGAGCGCGCAACGCACTGGCGTGAACGTGCGGCATCTCGTAGGGAAGGAACCGTATTTCCTTCGACGCGCCGTGTGGCCTCGACGCCGGGAGCTTGCAGGGAAGCACTTGGGCAAACGCCGGCGCCGACATCAGGAGTGCCGAAAGACACATGGCTGGAATGCGCCTGCCTATCACTTGATGGAACATCGGGCTCTTCCGTTCTCCGCCCTCAGCATGCAGCCGGACGCGCGCTCCTCGCAACGATTGGGCGCGCGCGAGCCGACGGCGCTATCAGGACCGCGTGATAGTACACATGCCGTTGCCGAATCGCAACCCCACCTGGGGCACTCGCCTTGAAGCTGCGGAGGGGCTTCATCTGAGACCCAGTTGGCGACTGAAAGCGATGGATGGATCCGCTCATGCTCCCAGGAACATCTGGGCACACGGCCAGGCCGGACATCACAACTCCCCGATCAACTCACGCGTGAACACGCACTCCCGCGCATCGGCCTGCAGGCGCACCGGTGAGGCCGTCCGGCTGATCGCGAGCCGCAGTCCCTACTCGTAAGCGGGGATCGTCTTCAGCCGCTCCGCCTCACGATCGAACGCGCCGCGCCGACCGCTACCGTGCTGGATCTCGCGAAGGCCATGGCTCCGGCGCGCGGCTGGGTGGGCGTCAACTCCGCGCCCATGCACGTCGCCGGGCTGCTCGGGCTGCCGGCCGTCGCGCTCGGCCTGGGATGGGAATCCAACGCGCGATGGTCGCACCCGTCGCTCAGAATCGTGGCGGCGGAAGGTGTGGCACGGGACCTCCAGCAGTCGCCAACGCCGGAGCGTTTGCGCACGTTCGCACGCGACACCGGGCGGACGGATCACTGGGCGGATGGTCTGTATCTGAACCCGGACGTGTTCGCCGAAGCCCTGCTCAGGCACCCGATATAAGGCACGGGCCATGCGCGTGGTGCCGGCCCGATGGCACCGGGCCTCGGCTCGAGACTATGATGAGTCCGATGGGCCCAACACGACGTTTCGCCGCCGGCCTCGCCATGGCTCTCGTCGCCGCCGCCGCGGGCCTGCTCGCACAATCCGCCGTTCCGCCAGGCGTCCGCGTGGCGCCGCCGGTGGGCTCCGCGCCCGCGCAGGACCCGGTCATCGTTCCGAAGCCCGACGCGCCGGCCGTGCCGTTCGACGAATGGCTCCAGGCGCTGCGCCAGGATGCGCTCGCCCGGGGTATTTCGCAGCGCACGATTGACGCGGCGCTCACCGGCATCGAACCGCTGCCGGTGGTCGTCGATCGCGACCGCACCCAGGCCGAGCAGACACTGACGTTCGATCAGTACCTGAAGCGCCGGCTGACGGCGCGATTCCTGGCGACGGCGCGCGCGATGGCGCGGACCAACGCCAAGCTCCTGCGGAAGGTGTCGGCGGCGTACGGCGTCTCCTCTTCGACCCTCGTGGCGATCTGGGGCGTCGAATCGAACTTCGGGCGCTTTACCGGGACGTGGCCCACCATCCAGGCGCTGGCGACACTCGCGTACGACCCGCACCGGCCCACGCTGTTCCGCTCGGAACTGTTTGCCGCGCTGCAGATTCTCGACCGGCAGGAGATCGACCTCGAATCGCTGAAGGGGTCGTGGGCGGGCGCCATGGGCCAGCCCCAGTTCATGCCCACGAACTACCTGCGCTACGCCGTGGACTTCGACGGCGACAGCCGCCGCGACATCTGGAGCTCCACGCCGGACGTCCTGGCCTCGATGGCCAACTACCTGAAAGACCACGGCTGGGTGTCTGGCTTCCGCTGGGGACGCGAGGTCGCCATCCCCGAAGCGGCGGCATCAAAAGTGGCCAGCGCCGTCCCGCTGCGCGTCACCGGTGCGTGCCAGGCCATCAGGCAGCTGACGGAGCCGCGCGCGCTCGGCGACTGGTCGGCGCTCGGCGTGACGCAGCCAGACGGCTCGCCGTTGCCCGGCAAGACCCTGACCGCGTCACTCCTGCGCGTCGACACGCACACGTTCCTCGTCTACAGGAACTACGAAGTGCTGCTGGGCTACAACTGCGCCCACTCGTACGCGCTGACGGTGGGCATGCTGGCCGACAGCATCGGCGGCAACTGACCGCGGACTATTTCTTCTTCACGCCCACCTGCTCCTTCTCCCGCGTCAGCTCGATCACATCCACGCTGTCGGCCGACGCGCCGAGCAGGTGCTTCGCGAAGTAGTCCGCGCGCAGCCAGAAGAAGTAGTCGGTCATGGTGCCGTAGCCGTGGCGCTGGCCGGTCATCATGAAGAAGTCGAACCGCTTGTTGGCCTTGATCAGGGCGTCCACCATCCGCAGCGTGTTGGCCGGGTGCACGTTGTTGTCCTGGTCGCCCGTCACCAGCAGCAGATGGCCCTTCAGGTTCTTCGCCAGCTCCGAGTTCTTCTCGATGCTGTACTCGAAGGTCACCTTGCCGTCCTTGTCGGTGACTTCCTTGACGCCGTGGTGCTTCTCGCTCCACCACCGGTTGTAGATGTTGTTCTCGTGGTTGCCCGACGAGGACACCGCCACCTTGAAGAAGTCCGGATACACCAGCATCGCGGCCGTGGACATGAAGCCGCCGCCCGAGTGCCCGTAGATGCCAACTCTGTTGACGTCGATCCACGCGTTCTTGCGCGCGAGCTGCTCGATGGCCGCCTTCTTGTCGGCGAGACCGTAGTCCCGCAGGTTGCCGTACCCGTAGTTGTGGTACCACTTCGACCGCTGCGGGTTGCCGCCGCGGTTGCCCACCTCGACGACGACAAAGCCCATCTGCGCCAGCGTGATGCTCTGACTGCGCGGCGTAAACGTCTTTGACACACTCTCGGTCTGCGGGCCCGGATACACGTAGGCGATGATGGGATATCGCTTCGCCGGATCGAAGTCGAAGGGCTTGTACATCACCCCGAACAGGTCCGTAATCCCGTCGTCGGCCTTCACCTTGAACGGCTCCGGGAACCTGAAGCCGGCGTCGGTCAGCGCGGAGACGTCCGTCGTCTCGAGGTCGGCGAGCTTCGTCCCCATGCTGTCCACCAGCAGCGAGACCGGCGCCGTCGCCACCGTCGAGTACGTGTCGATGAAGTACTTGCCGGAGTCCGACACGACCGCGCTGTGCGAGGCATCGCCGGGCGTCATCAGCTTGAGGCCCGTGCCGTCGAGATTCACGCGATAGAGGTGGGTGAAATACGGGTCCTCGCCCGCCTCGCGGCCGTTGGCCATGAAGTACATGACGCGCAGCTTCTCGTCCACCCAGAGGACCCGGCCGGTGACGAACTCGCCGGTTGTGATCTGGTTCTTCAGCTTCCCGGCCGCGTCGAACAGGTAGTAGTGACCCCAGCCGTCGCGCTCGGACCAGTGGATGAACTCCTGGCCGTTGCCGATCGTCCAGAGGGGCTGAACCTCGACGTAGGTGTTGAGGCGCTCTTCGATGATGGCCTTCACCTCGCCCGTCTCGGTGTTGGCCGCGCAGACGTCGATGCGGTGCAGGTCGCGGCTCGTGCGCCAGAAGTAGACTTTGTCCGACGTGTCACCCAGCCAGATCGGCTCGGTCTTCTGCTTGTCGCGCGCCCTGGTGTCCGACCGGGCGGTGGCGATGTCCAGGCTCTGGTCCTTGAATGCCTCCGCCTTGGCGTTGACGCGCTTGTTCGAGTCGCGATCGAAGATCACCAACTCCTGCTGGTCCACGTTCTCTTCGCCCGGCATCGCGTAGCGGTAGGTCTCGAGCTTCGGCCGCGGCGTCGCAAGCGAATTGATGACCCACAGGTCGGCCACCTTGCGCACGTCGGTCCGCACCGTCGCGAACTTCTTCGAGTCCTTCGACCACACCACGCCGATGGCCGGCACGCGCGGGCCGTCCTTGTGCTTCGTGTCGTTCTTCTGGTCTTTCTTGAGCTCCGTCTTCTGCTCGTCCAGCAGCTTGACCGCGAAGCTGTAGTTGTCCTCGCCGTCGGTTGTCAGCTGCGTTTCCTTGACCTTCGGATCGCCGAAATCCTTGAGCGCCAGCTTGTAGCTCTCGGCGTCCATCTGGAACAGGTTGTGCCCGCGGGCGAACACCACGGTCTTGTCGTCGGGCGACACCTGCGCCCAGCCAGGCTTCTTCGGGTCGGGCTCGAAGTCGGGCAGCAACGCCAGCTTGGCCGTCGCGAGGTCGTACTCGAAGTACAGCGTCTTCGTCGTCTTGGGCGGTTCCGGCGGCTCGGGCGGCACCTGACCGTCCTTCTTCACCTGGGTGGTCTTCCCGCCCTCGTCCTTCTTCACCTCGTCGGTCTTCTTGACCTCGGTCTTCTGTTCCGCGGCCTTGGCCTCTTCGCCTTTCTTGTCATCAGCCTTCTTCTCGTCCTTCTTCTTCTCGCCGACGATGTCCGCGTCCTTCGGTACCTCCAGCTCGAACCGGATCGCCGCGTCCTGCTTGACCCACTTCATCGTGGCCGCGGTGATGGGCAGGTGCTGGGAGTCGTACGGGATGCGCGTGATGCCGGTGAGCATCGCCGCCATCCTCGCGTTGTCCCACAACGGGGCCTTGGTCTTCTTGAGCGGATCGACCAGAACGAACTTGCGTCCCTGGGCCGTGTCGAACGTGTACCAGAATCGGTCGCCCTGCTCCGACCAGCGGGGGCTGACGTTCGTGTCGAAGACGAGTTTGCCGACCTTCGCGGCCATCCAGCGCGACGCCAGCTCGTAGTTGGGTGCCGGCAGCTTGCGTTCGTCGGCCGCGACGCCGACGGACAGAGCGAAGACGACCGCCCCGAACGCTGTCCAGGACAGCGCCCGCCAGGCGCGGGAATGTGTGCGGGAATGTGCGCCGTAGTGAAGCATCAACGGATCCTCCAGAAAGAGGGCACTAGCCTACCAGACCGGAGTCCGGTTGGCGTGCCCTCCTCGCCGGAGGCCCGTTCGTGTCAGGCGTGCGTGTGCTTGCCGGGCAGGCCGAGCCGCTCCTCGGTCTCGCCGAGGAAGTCGATCTCGATCATCACAGCGGGCTCGTTGCCCACGACCCAGCCCACGTGACCGGGTTCGATGACGAAGGCGGCTGGCGCCTTGACGTCCTGCACACATCCGTCCTCGTAGCGGACCTGGACGTGGCCTCTGGCGATGAAGCCGACATGCGTGTGCTGGCACCGGTCGGTACCGATGATCGGCTTCATGTCCTTGTCCCAGCGGAAGCCCACCGGGTAGATCACCCGCTTGATGCGGCCCGCGCCGGCCTTGACGATGTCGAGTTCAACGCCGCCGACGACGCGATGGTCCGTGCCGGTCATCGGTGCCACGAGAGGATCGAGGGTCATGGATGCCTCCACAGGTTGGGGACGGGTTAGTTTTCCACAGGTTGGGTGGATCCCGCCAACCTGTGGAAAACTAACCCGTCCCCAACGCAAACTAGTGCGGCCAGAGCCACCCGAACGTCCCGGCGGTCAACAGGCCGTAAATCAGGCCATCAACCACGTCCTTGAGGGTCGTCGTCCAGCTCCGGCTGTACCAGATCGACATGTGAACCATGCCGAGCGAATACCCCATGAAGGCCGACGCGCCCACGAACCGGAACACGGAGAGATACGGAGCGCCGGGGCCGAGCGCCCGGCTGGCGATGTATCCGGCGAACAGGCTGATCACGATGCTGTAGATGAGCCAGAGGACCAGCGCCGTTCCCATAGGCCGCGGTCCGGGAGCGACGACGGTCATGAAGGCGACCGGTCCCTTGTTCAGCTTGTCCAGAAAAGCCGCGTTCTTCATGTCGGACGGCCCCGAACCACACGGGAGAGCGTAGTCGCCGGGCGGAATGTTGAACGGGCGGAGCGCGGCCTGCACCTCGTCCTCGCGCGGCACCTTCTTCAGGTCGCTGTGATGGTAGGGCAGCACCATGTGCAGGATTGAACTCGCGATGAACACGATCACCGCGGACAGGACGATGGGGATCACGAGCGCCGTCAGTGACACCACGAAACACCTCCTGGATCGCGGACGACGGTCCGCGCTGGCGTTGATTGAGATGGTTCGATCCTATCAGAGCCCCGCCCGCCATCGCGGCGGGCGGTTTATGGCATGATCCGGCCCATGGACACGGCGTTCGACCTCCCAGCCTACCTCCGGCGCATTGCCGTCGAAACGGCCCCGCAGCCGGACGTTCCCACCCTGGGCGTCCTGCACCGCGCGCATCTGGCGGCCATCCCGTTCGAGAACCTGGACATCCAGCTGGGCCGGCCTGTCCGTCTCGATGCCGGGTCGCTGCAGGAGAAGCTGGTGCGCCACCGGCGCGGCGGCTACTGTTTCGAGCACAACACGCTGTTCGCGCATGCGCTGAGAGCCATCGGCTTCGAAGTTCACACGTGCGAGGCTCGCGTGCGCCAGAACGCCGAGGGTGTGCTGCGGCCCCGCACCCATATGGTGCTGAAGATCGTGTGCGCCGGCCGGACGTGGCTGGCGGACGTGGGATTCGGCGGCAGCGGGGTCATCGACCCGGTGGCCATCGACGGAAGCACCAGCACCCAGTACGGTTCGTCGTACCGGATCAACAACATCGATCGGCAGTGGGTACTGCAGGAAGAAGGGCCCGCGGGATGGAACGATCTCTACGCCATCCTGCCGCTGCCCGTATTCCCGGTCGATTTCGAGGTGGCCAACTGGTTCACCAGCACGCATCCCGAAAGCCCGTTTGTGAAGACGCTGACGGCGCAGCGTGTGACGCCGGACGTCCGCTACATCCTGCGCAACCTGACGCTCACCACGTTCCGGGCCGGCCAGGTCGAGACGCGCGAAGTCCCTCGCGCTGACCTCGGCGCGCTTTTGCGCGATGTGTTCGGGATCGATGTGCCAGAGGATGCGCGCTACCGGGGGCTGGACGGGGTGTAGTTCAGCGGTGGCGGTGCCTTGACCTTCGGGCGGTGCCCCTGCGCGTGCCAGCGGTCCTACCTGACCAGGCTGCTGCCAGTAACTGTTCCGCCGTGGGAGACGCACCTTCTGCACCTCGCCGCCCTCCGTCAGTTCATCTGTGCGGGCTGTTGCCTCGACGCGGCCTTTGAACACATCCACCCTGCCCCTAAAGCCGGGGGATCGAAAACTCAATCTCCTGTCCCTTCACAGTCGCTTCGACGAGGATCGGTGAGGCCGGTCGCGGCGGCACTCGGGCTTTGCTTGGTGGGCGCGGGCGGCGGCGGCGTGCCCGCCACCGTGAAGGTCCACCAGCCGCCGGTGCCGTCCATCGTGCCCGTGCTATTCCACGCCCGGACCTGCCAGCTGTAGGTCGCACCGGGTGTCAGGCTCCCGACGGCGGTACTCGTCTGGCCGCCTGGGCTCTGCCACGGATCGCATGCTGGCGGCGTGGCGGTGGTCACGCAGTATTCATAACTGGTGGCGCCCGCACTCGTGGCCCAGGACAGCGTTGGGAGAGCGGGCCGACATTGGGCCACCAGACTGTGTCGCAGATACCGTTGTTCGTCGTATCCCAGCAGACCCAGTACGACACGTCCGTCAGCGGCAGCGTCGAGGTCCAGGTCAAGGTGACCGCGGACGCCAGGCCGACCGTGCTGGTGGTGGGGGTGGTCTTCGTCAGCGACGGGGCTGACCCCGACCCGCCGGACGTGAAGAGCGCCGGGCAGGCTTTGTTCGCATCGACCGTCACCGTGGTCGAGAGCCCGGCGCCGCTGCAGTCGCCGCCCCAGCCGGCAAAGCGCGACCACGACGTGCGCCTCGGGGGACGGTGTAAGAATCCCGCCCGCCTTCTCGATGACGAGAGTCGCAAACGCATTGTAGATCGCAGCGAACTCGTCATAGGCGGGCAGGCTCTTGCCGAGGATTGCTACCGTGGCGGGGATCATCTTCTCAAATGCCCAAGGTTCTTCTTCCCCGAACGCCCTAGCCTGCCGAGAGCAATGCAGACGACCACGGCATAGATGAGCGCGCTGGCGAGGATGGCGACATACCATATGGCCCTGGATTCGATACTGACGCCGACAAGAAGGCCGAAGTAGACCCCGGGAGCCAAGAGCCAAATCCACGCCACGTGGTCAGACGGCGAAGCGGAAGAGACGATCTCGGAAGAGAGATAGAAACAGGCACCTGGCGCTACGAGGATTGCACCCACAGCGAGCGAAACCAGGCTTCGGAATGTCCTATTCATGGGGTTTCACGCCTCTTGTCATTCCAGTCATGCTCCTCGCGCCGTTGTCGTTCACACCGGCGCACATGCACGTTCGTGCCCCGCGATCGGGCGAGGCCGAACGGGACCGATCGGCCCTCTCCGACTTGTCGGACCGGGCCACTCGTCAGCACCCGCAGTCAGGAGGTCGCCCGTGGATTCCAGCCGGACGATATTGGCTGGATGCATGGCTCCTTCCTCAACGGCTTTCTCCTGCACCAATCATCGCGGGGCACGGTCCGGGCACCACACTCAAGGGCCGTTCTTTACGGAGGTGCTGCCTCGAACGGCTACGGATCAACAATTGTCACGCCCGGAGCGACTACTCCTTTGAACGTGCCAGTCGCTCGGGTTGAGTACGTGCTCATTGCACAAAGGAACGCTTCGGCACCGAACATGTCGAGATACTCCACCCGCAACTGCTCGACTACTTTGCGTATCGTTTCGTCGTCGATCTTGCGCTCGTTCCACATGTGAGGGATCACGCTGGAGGAGAAATAGCCGTTCCACACGGCGAATCCCGCGTGAGATGGAGCGTGCTCGTCCATCAGGGGATGCATCGCGGCTCCAAAGTGCCACAACGACTTGTTCTGCAGCGCCTCCATCTCAAATACTGCAACAAATGTCTGCATCTTGGTCGCGGCCTCTCCAATCGTCTGACGACGAGAGTCCCGCATCGCGTGCGCAAACGCCGCCCTCGGAAACGCGTCGTCCACGTACTTGCTTCCCTGTTGCATCATCGACAGGTCTCCGGAGGACAATCCGGGAAACGCGGTCCGCAGAATCAGGTTGTGGATCTCCGTAGGCCACCGCCCGTTCAGATCCACAAACCTCAGCGGGTTGTTTGCAGCGTAGCAATACCTGTTCCACCGCTGCGGATCGACGAGGTTTTCCTCGATCGTCATCGCCGGGTCGACCGTGGTGAACCGCCCGTTCCCCGCCCGCAGGTATCGCGCCTCGAAGTAGTCGAGCCCCGTCTCCTGGTCGCGTTCCTTGCCCGTGAAGAGCCGCTTGTCAGCCGGCGGCGGAGACTGCGGCGCGACCTCCTCGCCGAACGGCATGTAGTCGTGGCGGGCGACGACCTGCCACTGGCCGTTCACCTGTTTGGTGACCGCCCGCACCGACCCGAGCGCGTCGGTCACCACATACTCGATCGCCATCTGCGCGCCGGCTTGCGCGGGCCAGAGTAGCACGAGCAGCACGATCGACACGCTGACTGCCACACGCCTCCGGGAATGGCGGAGGCGTTGCCGAGCAACGGCCGGTAACCCGAGGAGCGAGAACAACGCGAGCCAACCGCCGGCGCTCACCGGACCCCAGTTGGGGTCTCCGCCCGGCGTGCGCCGGTCTCTTCCTGATCCGAGCGCGGCCGTCGCCTCGAAACAGGTCTTCGTGATCGACGCGACGTTCGTGTAGTCCGAGTACTGCTGGCTGTCGTGCCGGTGCGCCCGGAGGCGGTAGGCGTTCAGCCCACAGGCCGGCGAGAAGTCCTCCCACGCCTGCGCGTCGGCGCCGGGGGTGCCGACCTCCGCCCACGCCCCGCCGTTCACCTGCCGCTCGATGTGGAAGTCACTCTCATCGCTCGACTGGTCCGTCCAATCCAAGCGGTGCCGCCCAAACCACTCCCGCACGTAGAGCGTCCCCGGCGCCACCGGCGCGCACGCCCGGATGTTCACCACGGCACTGTACGGCGAGAACGCCCCGCTGTCGTGCCAGTGCGCCCGCACCCGGTACTGCACCGGGCCGCAGGGCGGCGTCTCGTCGAAGTACGACCGTGGCCCGAGCGCGGCAATCTCCGTCCACGCCCCGCCGTTCGCCGATCGCTCCACGTGGAAGTCCGAGACATCTTCCGCCTCGTCTTCCCACCGCAGCCACGTCCGAGCCGGCCCCCACGGCACGACCGACACGTTCGTCGGTGCCGGGGCTACCGTGAACGCCCACCACGTGCTGGCATCGCCCTCGATTGGCCCGCCGCCCGCGTCGGCCCGCACCTGCCAGTAGTACGTCCCCGACGCCAGGCCGCTCAGCGTCTTCGTCGTGTCCGTGCCGTTCGGCCACCACATGTAGTTGCAGGTGTGGTTGTTCGAGGTGTCCCAGCAGACCCAGTAATTGGGTGCATTCAGCGTCGAGCTCCACGACAGCGTCACCGTCCGGCCGAGGCCGGCCTGATGGTGCAGCGGCAGCAGCTTCACCACCGGGGGCGGAGCGGCTTCCGTGAAGGTCCACGAGCCGCCCGTGGCTTCGGTCGTGCCAACGGAGTTCCGCGCCCGCGCGTGCCAGACGTACACCGCGCCGGGCGTCAGGTTCGTGAGAACCGCGCTCGTGGCGGTCCCGACCGATTGCCACGTCGTATCACAGGTCGTGGTGTTGGTCGTGGCGAGGCAGTACTCGTAGCTGGTCGCCCCCGCCGCCGCCGCCCAGGTCAGGCTGAGCATCGTCGGCTGGTTCGTCGCGCCCGAGACCGGCGCGGTCTTCGCGAAGGGCGCGGGCGGCGGCTGGCCGAGCAGCGTGAAGGCCCACCAGGTACCGCCATCCGCGTCGACCGCGCTCGCCCCGCTGCCGTGGCGCACCTGCCAGTAGTACGTCGTGCCCGGCACGAGCGCCGGCAGGGCATAGCTCGTCGCCGCGCCCACCGAGGTCCACGTCGCGTCGCACGTGCCGTTGTTGATCGTGTCCCAGCACACGTCGAAGGTCGGATTCGTGGCGGTTGACGCCCACGTGAGCGTCACCGGATCGGTGAGGCCGGTCGCGCCAGCGACCGGGCTCTGCTTGGTCGGGGCCGGCGGCGGCGGCGTGCCCGCGACCGTAAAGGGCCACCAGCCCCCCGTCCCGTCCATCGTGCCCGTGCTGTTCCAGGCGCGGACTTGCCAGCTGTACGTCGCGCCGGGTGTCAGGCTTCCGACCGCCACGCTCGTCTGGCCCCCCGCGCTCTGCCACGGATCGCACGCCGGGGGCGTCGCGGTCGTCACGCAGTATTCATAGCTGGTCGCGCCCGTGCTCGCGGCCCAGGATAGCGTCACCGGGCTGGCCTGGTTAACGGCATTCGCCGGTGGCGTCAGTTTCAGGAACGCGCCGGGCGGATCGGGCGGCGGCGTGCCGACCGTGAAGGCCCACCACGTCCCGCCATTGGCGTCGAGAATCCCGCTCGAAGTGACCGCGCGCACCTGCCAATAGTACGTCCCCGTGGTCAGGCCTTCCAAGACTTGCGAGAGCGGACCGACGTGGGGCCACCAGACCGTGTCGCAGATGCCATTGTTGGTCGTGTCCCAGCAGACCCAGTACGACACGTCCGTCAGCGGCAGCGTCGAGGTCCAGCTCACGGTCACCGTGGACGGCAGGCCGACCGTGCTGGTGGGGGGGGTGGTCTTCGTGAGCGACGGGGCCGACCCCGAGCCGCCGGGCGTGAAGAGCGCCGTGCAGGTCTTGTTGGCGCTCACCGTCACCGTGGTCGAGAGCCCCGCGCCGCTGCAGTCGCCGCCCCAGCCGGCAAAGAGCGACCAGGCCGCGGGCACGGCGGTCAGCGTGGCCGTCGAGCCGCGCTCGAAGGCGCCCGTGCAGGTCGTCACGCCGCAGAAGAGGCCGCCGGTGACGACGCCCATGCCCGCGCCGAGCCGCGTGACCGTCACCGTGGCCGACGAGCGGGCGTAGCCGAGCAGCCGACTCCCCGCATAGAGAGAGTCGAAGGACCAGGTCAGCTGCCCGCCCGTTTCGGTGAATTCGCTCAGCACTTGGCTGCCGAGCCCGACGGTGTAGGTCTTCGACAGGCCACCCGCCTGCTTCACGACGCGCTGGTGATCACCGTCGTACGTGTAGGTGTAGACCGCACCGGCGGTGAGGGTCGCCGTCTGGAGCATGTTGGCGGGCGTGTAGGTGTAGGCGCCAATCGGATCCTGGGTTTGATTGCCGTTCGGATCGTACCCGAACGAGGCCGCTTGCGCACCGGCCGTGGCGGCCAGGCGCTGCGCCGTGTAGCTGTAGGTCGTCGTGGCGCCGTTCAGCGTCTGCTGCGTGCGGTTCCCCAGCGCGTCGTACTGGTACGTCAGCGCGCCCCACCCGCCGCCGGTCGCGCTCGTCAACCGGTCGAGCGCGTCGTACCCGAACGCGGCCGACCGATCCGGCCGGGCATCCGTGATCGACAGGACATTGCCCACCCGATCGTAGCTGTAGCTGAAGGCCGGGAGGTTCGAGAGGCCCGAGGCGCCGATCTGCTGCGGTCGCTGGCGGGCATCGTACGTGATCGCCCGCACAACGCCATCGCTCGAAGTGTAGCCTTCGAGGGCCCCCGACGGGTGGTACTGAAACGCGTCCGCGAAGGTGAGGCCCCGACCGCCCTGAGGGTCGTCGTGCACGCGCGTCAGCCGCCCCTCGGTGTCGTAGTCGTACTGCACGCGCTGGCCGGACGGGTACTGGATCGCGGCGACGTTCCCCACGCCGTCGAGCGTCAGCGCCGTCGCGAACGTGTGGCCGTTGATCACGTCTGTGCGGTTGATCAGGCGGTTTGCCGCGTCGTAGTCGAACGTCGTGGCCACCGCGCCGGTGGTCAGGGTCCGGCGGTTGTTCGACGCATCGTAGCTGATCGTGGCGGAGGTCGCGGGGTCGGCGGTCGTGACCTGGCTCAGCCGGTTATTGCCGTCGTAGCCGTAGGTCGTCGTCTGGTTCTTCGCGTCAGTCTGCCAGGCGAGATTGCCCACGCTGTCGTACCCGTAGCTGACGGTGCCGAGTTCAGGCTGGGTCTGCGCGGTGAGGCGGTGCTGGCTGTTATAGGTCCAAGTCCGCGTCACCCCACCCGGCGAGCTGACCTGCCGGAGCGCGCCGAGCACGTCGTAGGCGTACCACGTCGTCTCGTTGGCCGCGTCGGTCACGGCCGCGAGGCGCGCCGCCGTCGGCGACCCGACCGCCTGCCAGAGCTGGCGCGTCACGCGGCCCTCTTCGTCGGTGATCGTGGTCTGCAGGCCGGATCCCGTGCTGCCATAGGCCGTCGTCACGGTCGAGCTGTCTGGCTGCGTCGTCAGGATCACCCGATCGAGCGCGTCGTAGTCGAAAGACGTCCGCCGGTCGGCCGGATGCGCGGTGTCCCACGGCGCGCGCACCCAGGCCGTGCGCCCGCGCGCATCGTACCCGGTCGCCGTCTGCACGCCCTGGCTAGTGATCGTGCCGAGGGGCCGACCGAAGCCGTCGAGCGTGGTCGTCGTCCACCCGGGGCCGCGCGCGACCGTCACCCACGAGCCGTCGCCCGCGTACGTCGTGATCGTGTCGTCCCCCGCGGGCGGATGCACGCGCGTCTGCCGGCCGAGGCTGTCGAACGTGAAGACGGTCGTCGCGCCGCGCTGGGTCGCCGACACGGTCTCGCCGAACGCATTGATGCCGAACGTCGTCGTGGACTCCGGCGTGTGGATGGCGCTCACCGCGCCCCACGCGTACGCGAACGTCGTCGTGTGCTGATTCGCATCGGTCTGCGAGGCGATGTTACCGAAGGCGTCGGGCGCATATGTGGTCTGCTGGCCGCGGATCGTGGCGGACTCGAGAAAGTCGGTGTTGGCGTGCGAGAACGACGATACGAAGGTGTCGCCGCCACCCTGCACGACGTCCTGGATCACCTGGTCGGCGAGATACGGGCTCGTGCGGAACGCCCGATACGAGAACGTGGTCGTCGTGGTCGACCCGTCGCCGGTCTCGGTGATGGTCTCCGGTTGCCCGAAGTGGCCGAGTTGGCCATCCTGGGTGTGCTCGCCGTAGGCAAACTCCCGGCGGTAGGTCCGGCCGTCACGGACGGTCTCGACGACACTGGGCACGTAGTCTTCGTACTTGCAGTCCGGGTAGGTCGCGGTCCCGGGGCCCTGCCGCAGGCGTTGCCAGGTGAAGTGGGTCTGCTCCAGGATCTGGTCGGGCCCCGTGCCGACAAGGATCTCGCGCAACGGCGTTTCCCTCACGCCCGTGTACGGCGGAAACGCGTGCGCATAGCGGGCATAGAAGCTCGCCGGCCCGTCGATCGTGGTGACGTAGTCGGATTGCGACAGCGGCGCCGCCAGGTCGGGCGTGAGGGTCTGATAGCTGAACGTCCACGCGCCCCCGACGACGTCACGCCCCCCGGTCGTGCGGGTGCGCAGCTTGATCCGGTCCTCGAAGAGGCACGGCACGTCCTCATAGACCCAGTTGTAGGGGTCGGCCGCCACGTTGGTGTAGATCTTCGTAGCCCCGCAGACCGTGTACCCGCGCGTCTCGTACCGGACCCAGCCGCCCGTGGGCGTCGTCACCGTGAACGTCTGCCACCGCCCGAACCAGCCGCCGTTCGCGCGGGTCTCGGCCAGGTTGCCACCGGGCCCGGCCGCGAAATGCCAGGACGCGCCCTCAGGCGGGACGACCTCGTCCAGCTGACCGTACGTGGACGGGCTCCAGACGTACTGCCACGTGCGGCCGTTGAAGGACATCGACGAGGGGAAGACGGAATTGGTGTACCCGAACGTCACGACACGCGTCTCGGTGCCGACCGACTGCGTGACGCTCGTGATGGCGCCATTCGTCGGATCCCGCGTGACGTCCACGGAATTCCCGTACGGGTCGTCCATCCGCGTGCCCGACCGGATCGTTCCGCTGCCGGGAAACGTCCACACGGCGCCGCTCGGCGATTCGGCTGTCCAGCTCGCGCCCGAGGTCGTGACGCGCCAGAACTGGGACGCCGTCATATACGCGCCCGGCTGCCCGGTGGGTACGAGCTCCAGTTCCTGGCCGTCGGGCAGCGTCAGCGTCGAACGATCCACGGTCGGATCGCTGACCACGTACAGCGTCGGCGCCACGTCCCAGCGCCACGTGCCCTCAGGGACATTCAGCGTGCGATGAATCACGAGGTCGCGATCGGCGTTGCCGGGCAGCACGAGGTCCGCGAACGAGAGCGTGACGTTCCCGGTGAACGTGTCGACGTGCTCCCAGGGGAATTGGCCAAACGAGCCGTGTCGCGGGATGACGCCGATGGCGTCCATCGGGTTGCGGGGCGGCGTCTGCGCGAGCACCAGGTTCGGCGTGACCGTACAGACGGCCAGCGTCAGCAGCAGGACGACCGAACGCAGGGCTGAGCCGACGACTCGAATCGCGTGGGTACACAGCGGGTGAGCAGGGCGGGCAGGACGCATCGGTGGCGCTCCTCACGAGCCGGAGGCGACACCGCCGGCGGGTCCAGATCGTGGGGGCGACGAGGCGCCACTCTACACGACCCAGACCCCCCCCCTGCAAGGGAAGAGCCACTCGTGACCGAAAATTGACAGAACGACCGCAGCGCGGCGGCCAGGGGCATGCAGCCGACAGTCTGGCAGAGGCGCCTGGGCTGAAGCCTCGGCTCCGTCAGGCGTGGCCCCGCTTCAGGAATTGTCCTCTCCCGGGCCTTCCGACGAACCGGCCGCGATCGACGATGAGGTCACCGCGCGAAACGACGGCGACCGGCCCGCCACGGACGACGCGGCCTTCGTAAGGGTTGTAGTCCACGCGCATGTGCAGCGTCGCGGCCGCCAGCGTGGTCTCGCGGGTCGGGTCCCACACCATCAGGTCGCCGTCCGACCCGATCGCGATCGTGCCCTTCCGGGGCCAGAGACCGAACATCTTCGCGGGACCGGCCGCCGTGAGTTCGACGAAACGCTGCTCGTCGATCCGGCCGGCCCGCACGCCGCCATCCCAGAGCAGCATCAGGCGCGTCTCGATCCCGGGCGCGCCATTGGGGATCTTCGAGAAGTCGTGCAGGCCGAGCGGCTTGTGGTCGGGCCGGTCCATGCAGAACGGGCAGTGATCCGTCGCCACCACCTGCAGCACGTCGTCCTGCAGCGCCTTCCACAGCACGTCCTGATGCCATCGCGGCCTCAGCGGCGGCGACATCACGAACTTCGCGCCTTCAAATCCCGGCCGCTCGTATTCCTCGTCCGACAGGAAGAGGTACTGCGGGCACGTCTCGCCAAAGGCGGCCACACCGCGATCGCGCGCGCGGCGAATCTCACCGGCGGCTTCCGAGCACGACACATGCACGATGTAGACGCGGGCACCGGCCTGCTCTGCCAGCGCCATAGCCCGCCCGGCGGCTTCCCCTTCTGTCGATGACGGCCGCGTCCGCGCGTGATACTTCGGCGCAGTCTCCCCGCGCGCGAGCGCTTCCCTGATCAGCGTTTCGATGACGGGGCCGTTCTCGGCATGCAGGCAGATCAGCGCGCCGTTGTTGCGCGACCGCACGAGCGCCTGCCGGATGGTCTCGTCGCTCGCCATCAGCCGCCCGGGATACGCCATGAACAGCTTGAACGACGTCACGCCGTCGTCCCGCGTCAACCGATCCATCTCGGCCGCCACGCGGTCGTCGAACTCGCGCACCACCATGTGGAAGCCGTAATCGATGACGGCCTTCCCCGCGGCGCGCCCGTGCCACTGGTCGAGCGCCGCATAGAGTGCCTCGCCAGCCTCAGGCGTCGCGAAGTCGATGACGGTGGTTGTCCCGCCGCACGCTGCGGCAATCGTGCCGCTCTCGAAGTCGTCGGCATTCGTCGTGCTGCCGAACGGCATGTCGAGATGTGTGTGCGCGTCGATCCCGCCAGGCATGACGAGCAGGCCTGCCGCATCGACCACGGTGTCGGCCACCGCGCCGGCCACCGCGCCGGCAACCGCGTCCGGGACGGCGCCCGTCGCGGTGCCGATTCGCGTGATGACGCCGTCCTCGATCAGGACATCGGCCCGACGCGCCGGCGCGTCGGCCGTGATGACAGTGCCGTTCCTGACGAGCGTCACACTCACTAGACCGCCTCCAGCGCCTGGTTCAGATCCGCGATCACATCGTCGGGATGCTCGATGCCGACGGACACGCGCAGCATCGCCGCCGTGATGCCCATCTCGAGCTGCCGGGGCACCGGAACGTCCGAGTGCGTCATGGTTGACGGATGCTCCATCAGCGTCTCGGTGCCGCCGAGGCTGACGGCCAGCTTGATGATCTGGAGGCGGTTCAGCACGCGGAACGCTTCGGCCTCGCCGCCGTGGATCTCGAACGAGAACGTCGATCCTGCGGACTTGCACTGGCGTTCGAAGAGGTCGTGCTGTGGATCGCCCGGCTTCAGGAATCCCAGGTAGCTGACCGACTTCACTTTCGGATGATGCGAAAGGAACTCGGCCACGCGGCGCGCATTCTTCATCGCGCTCGTCATGCGCAGCTTGAGCGTCTCGAGGCTGCGCATCAGCAGCCAGCCGGTGTGCGGGTCGGAAATCGTCCCGAGAATCGTGCGCATCCCCCGCACGGTGGCGATGTGATCCACTCCGCCCAGGCACGCGCCGGCAATCAGGTCGCTGTGCCCGCCGGCGTACTTGGTCAGCGAGTAGATCACGAGATCGGCCCCGAGACCGAGCGGCTGCTGCCAGAGCGGGCCCAGGTAGGTGTTGTCGATGATGACGAGCGGCCGGCGGTCCTGGGTTGCGCCAATCCGATCCGCGACCTCGCGACACTGGGCGATGTCCACGAGACCATTGGTCGGATTTGCCGGCGACTCGGCGTAGATCACGCTGACCCGCCCACGGCCGCGAGCCGATTCCACGGCCTCCTCGAGCGTCGGCTTCAGCTGGCCCGATCCAAACCACACTCGCTCGATCCCGAACTGCGGGAGGATCTGCTCGACGAGGAACTCGGTGCCTCCGTACACAGGTTCACTGCACAACAGCACGTCGCCCGGCCGCAGGAAGCTGAGCAGCGTCGTCGAAATGGCCGCCATCCCGGACGAGAACACCAGCCCCGCCTCGGCGCCGTCCCACAGCGTCAGCCGGTCTTCGAGAATCTCGAGGTCGGGGTTGTTCACGCGGGAGTAGATGAGGCCGGGCTCTTCCAGGGGCCGTTTCTCGCGCAGCCCGTAGGCCAGTTCGAAGAACGCCTTCCCTTCCTCGGCCGTCTTGAAGGCGAAGGTCGAGGTCTGGAAGATCGGGCACTTGACGGACCCTTCGGAGAACTGGGGGTCGTACCCGTAGCTCATCATCAGCGTCTCGGGCCTCAGGGCCTGCCCGCCGATGTTGCGATGCCGGTACTTCTTGTTGCTGGTGGCCATGACGCCCCCCGGGAACCGAGGTCAGGAACGAGGATGCAGGGGCAGAATGAACGGCGCGCTCCAGTACTTATACCACCGGGCCGGGTAGAATACGCCGACAGCCGCGGAGTTCCGGGCCCGGTCCGGCCGCGGACAAGGAGATGGACATCATGCTGCGTCGCTGCGTGTCGCTGGTCGCTCTCGTCGTCCTGACGCTTGCTCTCGGCATGCCGGTCACGGCCCAGAAGGGCCAGCTCGGCTACTACCGCTACCCCGCCCTCTGGAACGACACGATTGTCTTCACCGCCGAGGGCGACCTCTGGCGCGTGTCCGCGTCGGGCGGTGTCGCCCAGCGGCTGACGACGCATCCGGAGGAGGAGAGCCGGGCGGCGATTTCACCGGACGGCAGACAGGTGGCGTACGCGGCGACGTACGAAGGCCCGGGCGAGGTCTACACCCTGCCGCTCGATGGCGGCGTGCCGGTCCGCCAGACGCACGACGCCAGCCGGCCGGCGTTCGTGACGTGGACCGCGAGCGGAGAGATCCTCTACGCGACACGACGGAACTCGACGCTGCCGAACGCCCAGTTGGCGCGCATCGACCCGAAGACCGGCGCGCACTCGATGATTCCGCTCGCGCAGGCCAGCGATGGCGCGTACGACGCCTCCGGTTCGACGCTCTTCTTCACGCGACTTCCCTTCCAGGGCAGCCACACGCGCCGGTATCAGGGCGGAACAGCGCAGAACCTCTGGAAGTACACCGGCGCGGGCACGGAGGCCACGCCGCTGACCGCTGACTATGCCGGCACCAGCAAGACGCCCATGCCCTGGAACGGGCGGGTCTACTTCGTCAGCGACCGTGACGGCTCGATGAACATCTGGTCGATGGATCCGAACGGCAAGGACCTGAAGCAGCACACGAGGCACCGCGGCTTCGACGTGCAGTCGCCGTCACTCTCGAAGGGCCGCATCGCCTACCAGCTGGGCGCCGACATCCGTCTCCTCGACATCGCGTCCGGCGCGGACAAGGCCGTGCCGATTACGCTCGTGTCGGACTTCGAGCAGTTGCGCGAGCGCTGGGTGAAGAACGCCATCGACTGGGTGTCGTCGGCTCACCTGTCGCCCAACGGCGATCGCGTCGTGCTGACGGCCCGCGGCCAGGTCTTCGTGGCGCCCGCCCAGCAGGGCCGCCTCGTCGAAGCCACCCGCAACAAGCTCGTGCGGCACCGCAACGCGCGCTTCGCGCCGGACGGCCAGTCGGTGCTGACGCTCTCCGACGAAAGTGACGAAGTGGAGTTCTGGCGCATTCCGGCCAACGGCATCGGCCCGTCGACGCAGCTGACGACCGGGGCCTCTGTCCTGCGCTGGGATGGCCTGCCGTCGCCCGATGGCAACCTCATCGCCCATCACGACAAGGACCAGCAGTTGTGGCTGCTCGACATCGCGAAAAAGACACAGAAGAAGATCGCCGTGTGCGCCGACGGCTTCTTCGACGACCTCGCCTGGTCGCCCGACAGCCGCTGGCTCGCGTACACCGCGCCCGCGCCGAACCTCTTGACCCGCATCTTCCTCTACGAGGTGGCCACCGGCCGGATCGTCTCGGTGACGTCCGACCGTTACGACAGCACCAATCCCGTGTGGAGCCCGGACGGCAAGTGGCTGTACTTCCTCTCGTACCGCAACTTCGACTCGCTGGTGGCCAGCCCGTGGGGGTCGCGGCAACCGGAACCGTTCTACGACCGGCAGACGAAGATCTACCACGTGGCCCTGAAGCGCGGCGAACGCTCGCCGTTCCAGCAGGACGACGAATTGCAGAGCGCGAAGCCGGCCGACACGAAGCCGGCCGACGCGAAGCCGGCCGACACGAAGCCGGCCGACGCGAAGCCGGCCGACGCGAAGCCGGCCGACGCGAAGCCGGCCGACGCGAAGCCGGCCGACGTCAAACCGGTCGAGGCCAGGCCGGCCGCGCCCGCAGTACCGGCCGTCACCGTGGACGTGGACGGGCTCGAGACCCGGCTGATGGAAGTGCCGGCACCGGCGGGCAACTACAGCGAGCTCTCAACGGACGGCAAGCGCCTGTACTTCGTCACGCGCCCCACCGGCCGTGACGGCAGCGTCGCGCTGAAGACGCTCGCGATCGACAACAAGCGCGCCGAGGCCGAGACGTTCATTGAGAACCCCCGGTCCTACGAACTCTCCCTCGACCGCAAGAAGATCCTCCTCCGGCGGGCCAACGACTTCTTCGTCGTCGACGCCGGCGCCAAGGCTCCGGCCGATCTCTCGAAACTGATCGTGCCGCTGCGCGACTGGACGTTCCACCTCGACCCGCGCGCCGAGTGGCGCCAGATGTACACGGAAGCGTGGCGGCTCGAACGCGACTACTTCTACGACCGCGGCATGCACGGCCTCGACTGGCCGGCCATCCGGGCGAAGTACCTGCCGCTCGTCGATCGCATCACCGACCGGGCCGAGCTGAGCGACATTCTGGCGCAGGTCGTCAGCGAGCTGTCCGCGCTCCACATCTTCGTGCGCGGCGGCGACATGCGGCCGGGGACGGACAGCGTCTGGCCGGCCTCGCTCGGCGCGGCGCTCACGCGCGACGACAAGGCCGGCGGCTATCGCGTCGGACACATCATCCGCACGGACCCCGATCGACCCGACCGCAAGGCCCCCCTTGCTCGGCCCGGCGTCGACGTGGCCGAAGGCGACGTCATCGAAATGGTCAACGGCGTGGCCGCCCTGTCCGCGCCCGACATCTACACGCTGCTGCGAGGCCAGGTGGACAAGCAGGTCCTGCTGGGCGTGAAGCCAAAGGCCGGAGGCGCCTCCCGAAACGTCATCGTCGTGCCGATCAGCACGCCGGCCGAGGACGATTTGCGCTACGACGAGTGGGAGTACACGCGACGGCTCGCCGTGGAACAGTCCAGCACGAACACGGTGGGCTACGTGCATCTGCGCGCCATGGGCAGCGGCGACATGGCCGCGTGGACGCGCGAGTTCTATCCCGTCTTCGACCGGGCGGGCCTCATCATCGACGTCCGTCACAACAGCGGCGGCAACATCGACGCCTGGATTCTCGAGAAGCTGCTGCGCAAGGCCTGGTTCTTCTGGAAGGACCGCGTCGGCAGCCCGACGTGGAACATGCACTTCGCGTTCAGGGGCCACGTGGTCGTGCTCGTCAACGAGCGCACCGCGTCGGACGGCGAGGCATTCGCCGAGGGCTTCCGACGGCTCGGTCTGGGCAAGGTGATCGGCACGCGCACGTGGGGCGGCGAGATCTGGCTCAGCTCGAGCAATTCCCTCGTGGATCGTGGCATCGCCACCGCAGCGGAAACAGGCGTCTACGGCCCCGAAGGGCAGTGGCTCATTGAGGGTCACGGCGTCGATCCCGACATCGTTGTCGACAACCTGCCGAACCAGACATTCAACGGGAAGGACGCGCAACTGGACGCAGCCGTGAAGTACTTGCTCGACCAGATCAAGGCGAAGCCCGTGCCTGTGCCCGCTCCGCCGAAGTACCCGATCAAGAAGTAACTGCTACGTTGGGGACGGGTTAGTTTTCCACAGGCTGACGTGATTTCGCAGCCTGTGGAAAACTAACCCGTCCCCAAGAGTGAGTCATGAACAGGCTGACGTAACTTCGCAGCCTGTGGAAAACTAACCCGTCCCCAAGACTGAGTCATGAACTGTCCTTTGTGCGGCGCATCGGACCTGGCGGCGGAGACGGACCGCTACCTCCGGTGCCCGCAGTGCGAACTGCTGACGCAGCGGACGCCGCCGGCCTCGCTCGCCATCGAGGAGTCGGACGCCCGGTACGGGCATGACATCCTGTCGAGCGACCGGCGATGGCTGGCCATGATTGCCGAGGCTGGCCCGCCGGTGCGTTCAGTGCTGGATCTGGGAGCCGGCAACGGCGGCTTCGTGGGCTTCGCACAGCAGGAAGGGTGGGACGCGCATGGCCTCGAAGCAAGCCCTGACCTCGTGCGACGCGGGCAACAGGCGGGCTGGCCGGTGCAACTCGCCGATATCGACACCTGGGAGGCCGTGGCCGGCCGCAGGTTCGGCGTGGTCAGGATCTGGTTCGTCCTCGAACACATCCGGCAGCCTGGCCGGCTGCTGCAGGAAGCCCAGCATGCGCTGCTGCCGGGCGGCCTGCTGGCAGCAGCCGTGCCCAACGATGCCGGCTGGCTGTCGCGGCGCGTGATGCACTCAGAGAGCGACCGTTTCTGGGAGCACCCGCTGCATCTGCATCACTTCCCGCCATTCGGCCTCGAACGCTGGCTCGAGGGGCGCGGATTCGAACTGGTGCTGGCAGAAGCCGGGCGGCCCACAGAACTGATGCGCGGCGGCACGCTGCCGCTCAGCGAGGCGTGGGAGCGGGTCCGCGAACGCGACCCGGAGTTGTGCCGGCTCTTCTACAAGCTGGGCGTAGGCCGCAACAGGGAGCTCCTGCTGCGGCTCAAGGCCTGACAGGGACCGCTGCTCCTACCGTTTCGGCGCCGCAGCGCCCATCTCGACGATCGTGGGTTTCCAGGTGACGGGGTCGTTCATGATGCCGTTCGCCGGGCTGAGCACCTCGACGCGGTCCGGCGTCACTTCCACCAGCAGGTAACTGGCCGATTGGTCAGGCCAGAACGCCTCGAACCCCTTCTTCCACCGTTTCTGCTTCTCCGCCGCATCATCGACAATGCGCGCGTGACCGACGAGCGTCACGTAGCCCTGCCCGATGTCCTTCGGATCGAAGTAGTAGAGCGTGACGCGCGGGTTCTTCCTGATTTCGGCGACCTTGCGGCTTGCCGGCACGGTGGCGAACCACACCACCAGCTTGTCGTCCGGCGCGAAGCAGTCGATGGCCCGCGCCTGCGGCTGACCCGATCCATCCACTGTGATGACGGCGCAGTAGCGGATGGACTCCATCAGCTTGCGCGCAATCTTCAGCACGTCGGCCTTTGCCGGCGCGGCGGGCCTGGCGGCCTGGGACGCAGGCCTGGCCGCCGGTGGCGCGGGCTTCGCGGTCTGGGCCGCGAGTCCGCCGCCGCAGACAATCGCACACGCGAACACGGGTGCGACGAAACACCGGACGACGAGCGCGGGTCGCATCATCGGGACAGCCTCCGCAGTTCGGGACGTTCAGTAGAGTGTGGCAATGACGATAGCAGATGCGGCCAGCGCCGCCCACATCCGTCTCGTGCCCTTCCAGGCGACCACACCTGCCAGTCCGGCGAGCCCGATCAGCGATCCATACTGCCAGATCGCCGCGAATACATAGGAGGCCCGCAGCATCAGGACGAGGTAGTCCCGGATCCACCCGGCGTCCGACTGGCGCGTCTGCGATCTTTCCATCCGCGCCTGCATCCTGGCCCGCATGTCCCGGAGTTTCGCCATGAGCGCCGCGTCGACGCCGGGCACCGCCGCCAGGTCCTCGACGCTGCCGAAGGATACCCGGCTGCCGCGGGCCGCAACAATCGCCGACGCGAGCGCGTAGCTGACACCGGGCAGGCTGCGCAGGTCGGTTTCGTCCGCGGCGTTCAGGTCGAACGTCAGCGGCACCGGCATGGGGAAGTAGCGGAACAGCCCCATGCCCAGCCGGAAGCCGGGAACCGTGATCCACAACGGCGGACCGACGGCGGCGTCGAGCGTGCGCCGGCCGGCAAGGATGTCGTCGCGCAGGCCGGCCAGCCACGCGCGGTCGCCGCGCTTCGACGGCGCGGCGGCGTCGACGGTCACCCCACTCGTGACGTCGAGAAAGACGTCGTAGGCGGCGCCGGCCTCGTCGGGGAAGCGGGCGGCGTACGCGCGCACGATGTCGGCGGCCGGCCAGTCACGCCACTTGAACGTGGTGTGGAACACGTCGAAGAGCTTCAGGTAGACGTTCTCTGCCGGTGTCACGAGCGCCCGCGGCCCGGCAACCGCCAGCGTCGCGCGCTCACCGGCGGACAGGAACCGTTCGTAGAACGGCGCATCGCGATACGTGTCCCGCAGGCGATGGTCGCTGGCGAGGCGGTAGAAGAGCGTCGCCACCACGCTTTCGCTCTCGAGCATCTGGGCGGCGTTCTTGAGCGGCCCGCTGACGGGCGGCGGCATCACGTCGCGGTACATCGCCGCCTCGCGAGCCGGCCTGGCATCGCCGCGCAGCACGTCCGGCAGCGCAGGCGCCAGGGCAAAGAGGTTGTGCCGCAGGGGGGCGTCTCTGAGCCACCCCTCGCCGGTGCCGTGCCATTTCAGGAACGTCAGGTTCGCCGGGCAGACCCAGCACCCGGCGGTCTCCTCGCGCGCGAAGGTCTGATACGACCGTTGAACGCCGTCCGGCATGGGCGCATCCCGCCCCGATTGCCAGGCGGCGTTCGGATCGTGATCCAGGAACATCGGCTGGAAGTGCTCGCCGAACCCCTCCACGAACGCGGTCCACGCGTCGGTCCGCACCGTCATGAAGTGCACGGCGCTCGAGGCCTTGCGCGGCGGCGATCCCGCCAGCGACGCCATCATCAGGTGGCCCAGTTCGTGCGCGTAGATGGCCTCCACGCCGTCCGGCCGGCCCGGCAAGAGGTCCCGCTCGTTGACGACGGTGTCCACGAACGGCACATCGCGCTTCTCGCGCAGCGAGCCGTCGGGCATCTCCATCCAGAAGTGCTCGGCCGGGTACCCGCCCTGGCGGTCAGACAGAAACAGGTGCGCGGGTTCGTCGAGGTTCGCGCGCTGCCGCCCGACCACCGCGGGATCTCCGGCCAGGTACGTCTTGACGGCGCGGTCCAGCCTGAGCACCAGCTGCCCGTAGCTCCCGGGCGCCCCGAAGAGGGCGGCCACCCGCGCGGCGACGTCGTCGCGTCCGGGATCGGCGGGTACCAGCACGTCGGCGCCGCTGCCGTCTGGCGCCTTCTTTGCACTCCGCCGCAACAGCACGAGAGGGATCGACGCCGGCGCCGTCATCCTCGTCTCGCGCGGCGCGGCGGGCAGAGCGCCACGCCCGTCCTGAGGTGACGCGGCAACGACAGGAACAGCCACACAACACGCGAATGCCGCCGCGACCCTGGTGATACGCATACCTCATGGTAGACGAGCCGCCGGAGCGGTTGGTTCAGGAATCGTGCTATTCTCGGTCCAAACGACGCAGTTCTCGGGTTCCCGGGGCGATCCCGATCGCCCACGGACCCGCGTCATCTTCCGGGAGGCGCATGGTGGCGACAACAGTCAGGGAGTTACTGGCGAAGAACGCAGAGGTCTACTGGGTGTCGCCCGACGCCACCGTCCTCGAAGCGCTCCGGATCATGGCGAACAAGGACGTGGGCGCCATCGTTGTGCTGTCCGGAAACGTGCTGGTCGGCATCTTCACCGAGCGCGACTACGCGCGGAAGGTCGTACTGCTCGGCAAGTCGTCCAAGGACATGCCGGTGCGAGAAATCATGTCCGGCCAGGTCATCACGATCGACCCGACGTGGACGATCGAGCGGTGCATGGCGCTGATGGACGAACGCCGCATCCGTCACCTGCCCGTGATCGACGATGGCAAGATTGTCGGCCTCGTTTCGATCCGCGCCATCGTGAGCGCCATCGTGGCGGAGCAGAAGTACACGATCCACCACCTCGAGAAGTACATCTCGTCCGGCTCGTAGATCCGTCAGCCGCCCGCCCTCTTGTCGAGCGCTTCGCGCACCTTGCCGGCCAGCTCGTTCATCGAGAACGGCTTCTGGATGAACTGCATGCCATCGTCCACCACGCCGTGATGGGCGATGATGTCGGACGTGTAGCCCGACATATAGAGGCACGCGATCGACGGCCACCGCGAGATGATGCGGGCCGCGAGATCCCGGCCGTTCATTCCTGGCATCACCACGTCGGTGACCAGTAGATCGATGTTGCCGGAGTGGGTCGCCGCCAGTTGAATGGCGTCGGCGGGCGTGTTCGCGGCCAGCACGCGGTACCCCAGCCGGCCGAGCATCGTCTTTCCCATCTGCAGGATTGCCGGTTCGTCTTCGACCAGCAGCACGGTTTCGGCCCCGCCGGACACGGTCGGCAGCCCGCTCTCGGCCGAAGCCTGACCGGCCGCGCTGTCGTGGCGCGGCAGGAGTATCCCGATCGTCGTGCCCCGGCCGGGCTCACTCACGACCTCGACGAACCCGCCGTTCTGCTTGACGCTGCCGTAGACCGTGGCGAGGCCCAGTCCGGTGCCGCGCCCCTGTTCCTTCGTAGTGAAGAACGGCTCAAACAAATGCGCCTGCGTCACCGCGTCCATGCCGCAGCCGTCGTCGATGACGTCCAGCCTGACGTACGACCCGGGCGCCAATCCCGGGTGCGCGGCACAGTACGCGTCATCGCACACGACGTTCGCTGTCGCGATCGTCACCCGGCCGACGCCGGAGATGGCGTCCCGGGCGTTGACCGCGAGATTCGCGAGGGCCTGGTCGATTTGTGACGGGTCGACCTTGACCGGCCAGAGGCCGGCCGCGGGCTTCCACGCAAGCTCGATATCCTCGCCGATCAGCCGCCGCAGCATCTTGAGGGTGCCTTCGACCGTTTCGTTCAGGTCGAGCACCTTCGGCGCCACGGTCTGCTTGCGCGCGAACGCCAGCAACTGCCTGGTCAGGGCGGCGGACCGTTCGGCGGCCTTCCGGATTTCCTCGAGGCCCGGCCGCAAGGGGTTCGCGTCGTCCAGTTCACCGAGCGCGAGATCCGCGTGCCCGAGGATCACGCCCAGCATGTTGTTGAAGTCGTGGGCGACGCCGCCGGCGAGGCGGCCGACCGATTCCATTCGCAGCGCCTGGGAGAGCTGTTCCTGGAGCGTCCGCCGTTCCTCCTCGGTACGCTTGCGGTCGGTGATGTTCCGCTGCACACCCCAGAACCGGGCCAGGCGTCCCTCTTCCAGCTCCCCATGGAAGCTCTCCCACAGCCAGAGCGGCTTGCCGTCGGCGCCGATGTCCATCGTCTCGGCATTCAGGACCTGCAGGTCATGGCTCCGCAGCGCGGCCAAGGCCCGCGTCCCGTAGTCCGGCGCGAACGCAACGGCCGGCCGGCCAATCATGTCGGCAGGCGTCAGCCCGTACATCGCGGCGAGCGCGTCGTTGACCTCGGCGACGATCGCGTGCTCGTTGATCCACGCGGCGATCGCCGGCGGCGGCATGTCGATCGACGCCGGGGGGACGATCTCCACCCGGTAGATGCCCTCGCTGCTGTGCGCGATGAAACTCCGGTACCGGCTCTCATTTTCCCTGAGCTTCGCGTCGCTCTCCCGAAGCGCTTCCTCGGCCTGTTTTCTGGCGGTGATGTCGAAGGCGAGCACCGTCAGGTTCAACACCCGCCCCTGTGCATCAGGCTCGGGCACGTAGTTGACGTTGAACCACCGCCGTACCCCCCGAGGCTGCATCTCGATGTCATACGACACGCGTTCGCCCGCCAGCGCGCGCTGGACGTACGGCGTGGCTCTCTCAAAGGCCTCGTCGCCGATGACCTCCCTGACCAGGCGCCCCGGCGCCTGCGCGGGGTCCACCCCGAACGTTTCGCCGAATGCCCGGTTGACGAACCGGTAGCGCATTTCTGCCGCGTCGAAGTGCGACACGACCGCAGGGACGTTGTCGGCAATTGTGTGCAGCTGCCTGTCGCTATCAGTCAGCGCCCGCTCTGCGCGCTCGAGTTCGGTGATCTTCTGGCCCAGCGCGGCGGTCCGTTGCACGACCAGCGCCTCGAGCCCGTGCTGCTGGGTCTTCAACCTCACGAGCACGATCGTCAGCAGGGCCAGCATCACGAGGGTGGCCTGCATGCCGTCGTAGATCGCGTTCCGGCGCCTCAGGGACTGATCGACTTCCTTCGCCGTCCGCCCGGCCAGCCGCCGCTGGAACTCCCCAATCGGCCGCATGATCGCGGCCTTGAACCGGTGGTACGCCGCGTCGTGCATCAACTGCCTGGCGGTGGCCAGGTCGGGCGCAGCCTTCCGCGTAAAGCGGCCGCTGCCGTCGTCGTAGAGCCCCTTCACCATGTTCATGGCGATGAGTTCGGTGTTCACGAGGGCGTCGGAGTTGCGCTGCGCCTCGGCGAGCAACTCGAACTCCGTCTGGGTGATGCCGGCCCGCCGCAGGAGTTCCTGCAGCGGAATGGCCTCGGGTGAGTCCGGTGTCGGCTTGTCGCCGGCGTTGAGCACGAGATCCCAGTAGACGCGTTCGTAGCCTTCCGGCCGGGGCTTCTTTCCGTTCCGGATGTCGAGGACCTCGAAGTACATCCGTTCGAATCTCGGGTCTCTGGTGACGACGTAGGTGCGGGCGAAGCGGGTGAGGTCGTCCGAGCTCTGTCGCAGCTCGTCGGCGAGGCGGTTGGAATGGTAGCGGCGCGCCTGGAAGGCCTCGTGTTCGTCGTTGGCGCGCCGCAGCAGGAAGCCGAGCACGGCCACCGCGACGACGCCGGCGAGGATTGCGCCGTAGGCGAGCGAGAGTTTCGTCCTCAGCGTCACGGTAAGCGCGCCCTCGGCGCGCAATCTACTGCCGCTTCAGCGAGCCGGATACGTACGGGGTAAAGGCATCCGGTGACCCGGGAGGGGCGATGGCGAACTCGAGCGCGTGCTGGTCGGCCGTCTGGATCCGGTACGTCATCCGGAATCTCGGCGCGCCCGGCTGCGCGTCGCTGACGAACGTGAGCGTCTTGCCGTCTGCCGACCAGACAGCCGCGTAGTGGATGACGTGGTCTTCGTTGTCCACGTAGAGGGCACGAGCCTCTCCGGGCTTCGCGCCGGCGTAGATCACCAGCAGGTCTTCGTGGACGCCTGCGGGCCGGCCGGCGGCGGCCGCCACGACCGCCCTGTTCGTCCGGATGATCGCACGTTCGCCGACCTCGAAGCGGTACGACGTGGTGCCGGCCGTCGCGCCGGGCTGGCCGCCGCCGTCGCCGGCCCAGTTGCCGATCAGCACGCGCCATTGGGGCCCGAACGCGGGGGCGGCAGCCGCCGGGGCCGATGACGGGGCGGAGCGCTGCTGCGCCGCTGTGCCGCCTCCGGCCATCAGGACGATCGTGAGGACGCCGGTCAGGATGGCCGCGGATCGGTTCATGTGGCTGTCGCTCCTACGCCACGCCGAGCTTCTTGAGCTCGGCCTGGATGGCGGCGATGTCCTTCGACAGGTCGTTGAACCGGTCGAAGGCGTCGCGCCCTGGTTTCTGGTCGGCCCGCCCAATCATACGCCCGATGTTCGCAAGCTGATCGATCAGCATCGGCTGGGGATACGGACCGCCGGCGGTGACGATGCGGTCGTAGAGGGCCTGGAGGCGCTGCGCTTTCGCCGGGTCGTTCCTGACGGCTCCGCGCGCGGCGGCAATCTTCGCGGCCAGCTGGCGCGCCTGCGCCACCGCGTCGCGGATCTTGAGGCCGAGGTCGCACTGTTCCTGCAGATCCGCCAACGTCACGCCGTCGGCCGCCACGCGCGGGTCGATGCGCACCTCGATCGGCCGTGTCTGCGACCACTCCCCCACCACGATCTTGACGTCGTAGGTGCCAGGCACGACGAGCGGGCCCAGCGACGAGCCGCCGCCTTCGCCCGGCCCGGTGTCGCCCCCGCCCGGTTGCCCGTCGTACCGAAGGTCCCAGACGAAGCGGTTGTGCCACTCGTGCCGCGTCGGTGCGGTGGGCGGGCTCTGCGCGCGGCCGCCTGCGTCCGGCGCGGCACTGTCGGCGCTGGTCAGCGTCCGCACGACGCGCCCCTTGCTGTCGGCAATCTCGATCGTCACCGCACCTGCCGGCTCTCCGGCCAGGTAGTAGTCAATCGTCGCGCCCGGCGGCGGGTACTCGGGCTGATCGGGCCGGCCCGGCGACGGCACGTACCGCATCCGGTACGCTTCCCGCGGCTGGAACAGGTAGGCCTCGGTCCGCACGATCATCTGCTGACGCATGGCCACCTGCTGCAACGACGTCAGGTTGTCCAGAATCCACAGTCCGCGCCCCATCGTGGACACCACGAGATCCTGATGGTGAATCCGGATGTCGGTCACCGGCGTGCTCGGCAGGTTCAGCTGGAACGACTGCCAGTGCGCCCCGGCATCGAATGACGCGAAGATGCCGAACTCGGTGCCGGCGAACAGCGTCCCCTCGCGGCCCGGGTCCTCGCGCACGACGCGCGTGGGGTGGTCGATGGGAATCCCGTTGCGGCCGTTCGTCAGCCGCGTCCACGTGGCGCCATAGTCGTTCGTCGCATAGATGTATGGCTGGAGATCATGCTCGCGCAGGTAGCGGTAGACGGCGATGAACGCCGCACCCTTCCGGTGGGGCGAGTCCTCGATGGTCTGGACGCGCCCTCCCGGCGGCAGGTCCTTCGGCGTGACATTGGCCCACGTCTTCCCGTTGTCGCGCGAGACGTGCACGGGGCCGTCGTTGGCGCCGACCCACAGGACGCCCCTCTCGAGACGCGATTCCGTCATCGCGTAGATGCTGCTGTAGACCTCCTCGCCGGTGATGTCGCGCGTGATGGGCGACCCCGGCGTCACCTGCTTGTCTGGCTCGTTGGCGGTCAGGTCCGGGCTGATCGTCTCCCACGTGCGGCCCTCGTCCTCCGACCGGTGCAGCACGTGCGACGCCTGGTAGATCACTTTCGGATCGTGCGGCGACACGTAGACGACGGTCTGGCGCGGGAACCGGTACTTGATGTCCTTCGGGTTGTGGCCGTACCGGTTCTGCGGATACACCCAGTAGTACTGCTCCTGCCCCGTCGCCACGCTGTACCGCCCGAATTCGCCCTTGCACGCGCCGTAGATGACCTTGCCGTCCGGGCGCGGCCAGATCTGCCCCGTCTCGCAGCCGGAGGCCTGGCCCCAGATCTGGAGCGGCGAGTCGAGCGCCCACGACACGGGCGGCAGGCTCGGCACGACCAGCGTGCTGTTGTCCTGCTGCGGCGCGTAGAGACGGTACGGGAACTGCTCGTCCACCGACACCATGTAGAGCTCCGCCGTCGGCTGGTTCAGGATGCTCGACCAGGTGCGCCCGCCATCGAGCGTCACGTTGGCGCCGCCGTCATTGCACTGGATGGCGATCGCCGGCGAGTCGGGATTGAACCAGATGCCGTGATTGTCGCCGTGCGGCGTCGGCACCGCGGTGAAGTTCCGGCCGCCGTCGGTCGACTTCCACAGGCTGAGTTCGTTGACCCAGACCTCGTTCTCGTTCTTCGGGTTGACGTCGACGTAGTGGAAGTAGAACGGCCGCGCCCGCAGCCGCTGGCTGTTGTTCACCAGCTTCCACGTCGCGCCGCTGTCGTCCGATCGGTAGAGGCCGCCCTCGGCGCCCGGCGCTTCGACCATGGCGTACACCGTCGATGGCCGGCTGCGCGCCACGTCGATGTCGATCTTCCCAATCAGGGTCGCCGGCAGGCCGGCGCCGAGCTTGGTCCACGCCTTGCCGTCGATCGTCTTGTAGATGCCGCCCTCGGCCGCGGGCCCGCCGCTGATGATGTCCCAGCCCTTCCGGAACGCGCGGTACATCCCCGCGTACAGCTCGAGCGGGTTCTGCGGATTGATCGCAATCACGCGCGCGCCGGTGTCGCGATTCACGAACAACGCGTGCGTCCACGTCTTGCCGCCGTCGGTCGTCATGAACACGCCGCGCTGGTCGCTCGGCCCGTACGGCGATCCCATCGCCGCCACCCAGACGACGTCGGGGTTGGTGGGGTGGACGACGATGGCGCCAATCTGCCCGGCCTCGCGCAGGGCGACGAGCTTCCACGTCCGGCCCGCGTCGATCGACTTGAAGACGCCGCGCCCGATGATCACGTTGCTGCGGATGGCCGCGCTGCCTGTGCCGACCCACACGATGTCCGGGTTGGATTCCGAGACGGCGATCGCGCCAATCGACCCGGTATCGATCTGCCCGTCGCTCGCCGGATCCCACGTCGTCCCGCAGTTCGTCGTCTTCCAGACGCCGCCGCCGGCGGCCCCCATGTAGAACGTGCACGGCTGGCGGCGCACGCCCGCGACGGCCGTAACGCGGCCGCCCCGGCTCGGGCCCAGCGACCGGTACCGCAATCCGCGGTACAGCTGGGGATTGACGATGACGTTCGCATCGCCGCCGGCCTGGCCGTCCTGGACCGCCGCCTGCACGACGGGCATTGCCCGGCGATCACCTGCGCCCGCCGACGCCAGCACCAGTGCCGCCACGGCTCCCGCAGCGAGGACCGTCGTGGTCGCCCATTTGAGTTTCATGAAAGACCCGCTCATGACCAATCCCGGTTCAGGCAGCTGCAGGCAGCACGCTCCGCAGGACCGCGATGAAGTGGCAGACGCTGCCGCCCAGCACGAAGAGGTGCCAGACGGCGTGGCTGTAGCGCAGCCGTTCCCAGGCGTAGAAGACGACGCCTCCCGTGTAGAGGATCCCGCCCGCGGCAAGCCAGGCAATCCCGGCCGCCGGCACGTGCGCGGACAGCGGCTTGAAAGCGATGACCACCGTCCAGCCCATCGCCACGTACAGCGCCGTCGACAGTACCGGCCAGCGCGGACCGAAAACACCCTTCACCGTGACGCCGAGCACGGCCAGCGTCCAGACGATCACCAGGAGCGACCAGCCCCACGGGCCGCGCAGGTTGACGAGTGCAAACGGGGTGTAAGTACCGGCAATCAGGAGGTAGATGGCAGCGTGATCGATGCGCTGAAACACCGCTCGCGCGCGGGTCGCGGCCAGCGCGTGATACAGCGTCGAGGACGCGTAGAGCAGGATGAGGGTCGAGGCATAGATCGCGCAGCTCGTGATGATCCAGGCATCGCCTCGCCGGGCGGCCGCCACGATCAGCAGCACCAGGCCCGCGATGCTTGCCACGAGGCCGGCGCCATGCGTCGCGCTGTTGGCGATTTCCTCTCCGAGCGTCAGGCGGCGATGTTCGCTGATGGCCATGTCGTTATCTGGCATCTTCATATGGATGCGCCGGGCTTGTCTATGCAGACGGCCGGCCAGCCGGCCAAGAGGAAGGGCCAGACGAATGACTAATTGATACAAAAACAATGTGAATAAACATAAAAATAGCGCAGTCCAGGATTCGAGACGGCGCTTTTGATTTAAAATTGGCTGGATTTGGTTCTTGTTCAGTCAGCCTGGAGGGCACCATGGAACAGACTCCGCTGCGCGATTTTCTCGAGATTCCCTACGACAAGCTGGAAGAGTTGAATCTGCAGGCGAAGCAGCAGCGGCTCGATCGGATTCCGGCAGCCCAGATCCAGGCCGAGCGGATGAAGTACCTCGCGGACGAGAAGCGCATCAAGGCCCTGACGGTGTGCTTTACGGACCTCGAGGGCCGGCTGCACATGCTCGACTACGACAAGAAGTTCCTCCTCAAGTCGGCCGACAACCTGACGTTCGACGGGTCCTCGATTCGCGGCTTCTCGCAGCAGGCGGAGTCCGACCTCCGGCTCGTCCTCGACTGGCCGGCGTTCTACTGGCTGCCGTCGGACATCTTCGGACCGGGCAAGGTGCTGGTGTTCGGCGAGGTCCGCGAGCGCGACGGGTCGCCGTACGCCGCCGACATGCGCGGCCGGCTCAAACAGCTGGGGGCCGAGCTGTTCAAGAAGGACGGCACGCTTGCCCACGTCTCCAACGAGATCGAGGGGTTCCTGTTCAAGGGACGCGACGCGGAACGCCAGTACTACGTGACGAACACGTTCGAGCTGGTGTCGACCGGCGGCTACTACCACTCCCTGCCCGGTGACGCGTTGCGGCAGTTCATCGACCACGCCGCCGAGGCCCAGCGGGCCCTCGGCTTCGCCAACGAGAAGGACCATCCCGAGGTGGCGCCGTCCCAGTTCGAGATGAACTACTCGTACACCGAGGCGTGCATTGCCGCCGATCAGGTGCAGCTGTACAAGCTGATCTGCCGGCAGGTGGCGCAGCAGATGGACATGTCGGCGTGCTTCCTGCCGAAGCCCCTCACCGGCGTCAACGGCAGCGGCATGCACACGAACATCTCGTTCATGCGGGGCGGCGCCAACATCTTCCACGACGCGAAGGGCGAGGACGGGCTCTCCGGCGCCGGCTGGAACTGCATCGACCGCATCCTGGCCAACGCGAACGACATCTGCCTGATCCTGAACCCGAGCGTGAATTCGTACCGCCGCCTCGACCCGCACTTCGAGGCGCCGAACCAGATCAAGGCGTCGGCCATCAACCGCGGTGCGATGGTGCGGATCCCGCTCGGCAACGAGAAGTCCGCCCGCATCGAGGTGCGGTCCATCGCGCCGGACGCCAATCCGTACCTGGCCATCTACGCGCTGCTGCGCACCGCGCTCGAGGGCCCGCTGCCCGAGGACGCCGAGAACGAGATCCGCCGGTCACGGACCCGCTTCCTGCCCGACAACATCTACGACGCGATCCGCCTCTTCAAGGCAAGCCGGTTCGCCGCCGACCTGCTGGGCGAGGACGTGCACGGCAAGTACGCCGAGGTGAAGCAGGCGTCCGCCGATCGCTGCCCGAAGGCGCTCGGGTCGATGATCAAGACGGCGGAGGTGCAGTTCCACCACGAGGTCACGAACCAGCATCTGTGGAGCAAGTTCTGACCGGGAGCGCCGGCACCGGTAATCTCCTCGAGCGATTCGCCGCGCGGGCCACGACGCTTGCCGAGCGCTGGATGCCGGACGCGTACGTCTTTGCCCTGGCCGCCACGGTCCTGGTCGCCGCAGCCGCGTTTGCCGTCGATCCGGCCGTCCGCCTTTCCCCGTGGCGTCTGGTGGACGGCTGGGGCGACGGGTTCTGGACGCTCATCCCGTTCACGCTGCAGATGGCGATGATCATCATCGGCGGGTACGTGGTGGCGACGGCGCCGCCGGTCTTCCGCATGATTCGGTGGCTGGCCGGGCGGCCGGCGTCGGCCAAGGGCGCCGTCGTGCTCGTGGCGCTGGTGGCGATGCTGAGTGCGCTGCTGAACTGGGGCTTCAGCCTGATCGTCAGCGCGGTTCTCGCGCGCGAGGTGGCCAGGCGCGTCCCGGCCGCGGACTACCGCGCGCTCGGCGCCAGCGCGTTTCTCGGCCTCGGGACCGTGTGGGCGCAGGGCCTGAGCGGGTCCGCCGCGCTGCAGATGGCCCGGGCCTCGTCGATGCCGCCGAAGCTCGCGGAGCTCGTCGGGCACCCCATCCCGCTGACCGAGACGATCTTCCGCTGGCAGAGCCTCACGGCGGTCGCCGTCGAGATCCTGGTCGTCTGCGGCGTGGCGTGGTTGTACGCGCCGGGCGAGGGACGGGGCCGCAACGCCGCGTCGCTCGGCATCGAGCTGGGCTCCGCGGCGCCGGCACCGTGGCCGGAGCCCGCCGGACCCGGCGATCGGATCGAGCGCAGCCGATGGCTCATGCTGCCGTTCGTCGTGCTGGGCACGCTGTACCTGGGCCGATCGGTCTTCGGCCGAAGCGCGACGGGGTCGGACGTGCTGAACGCGCTCGACCTCAACACGGTCAACCTGCTGCTGCTCACAGCGGGCGCGGCCCTGCACGGGACGCCCGCGTCGATGATGCGCGCGGTGAAGGACGCGACGCCGGCCACCTGGGGCGTGCTCCTCCAGTTCCCGTTCTACGGCGGCATCTTCGGCATCATGACCGGCACCGGGCTCTCGGCAGCCATCGCCGGCGTGTTCGTGCACGTGGCCACGACGACGCTGTATCCGGCGATGATCGTCAGCTACTCGGCCCTGCTGGGGCTGTTCGTGCCATCGGGCGGATCGAAATGGGTGATCGAGGCACCTTACGTGCTGCAGTCGGCCCGCGCACTCGGCGTGGCGGACGGCTGGATGGTGGTGACCTACGACCTGGGCGAGGCCATCGCCAACCTGCTGCAGCCGTTCTGGATGCTCCCCACGCTGGCGCTGCTCGGCCTCAAGGCGCGCGACATCATGGGCTACACCTACCTGGTGGCGCTCGTGCTGTTTCCGCTCGTGCTGGTGCTCGTGACGCTGCTGGCGCCACGGTGAGGCGCCGGCCCCCGGACCGGACGCGGTCCGGGCCCGCCGTTATCGCCGTGACCAGAGGCGCAACTCGGCAATCGACCACGGGACCGCGTCCGTCTTGCCGGTCTGACGCAGCCACAGTGCGCGCGATTGACCGGACGGCAGCTCGATGCGGATCCGGGACGTCCGGCTGTCGCGGCCGATGGCCTCGACCAGCCGCGTGACGACGGACCCTTCGAACAGCCGCTGCCGGATGCCGTCAGGCGCTTCTGCTTCAATCGTGAGGCCGCGCGGATACGCTCCCGTGTGCAGGCTGCCCATCTCGACATCGATCGCCGCGATGTCGCGCGGCTGAGCGAACGCCAGGCGCACCCATTCGCCGCCGGCCTGCGGCTGACCCGTTGACCAGTGCGTGGCGAGGCTGCCGTCAAACGCAAAGCGGAGATCCCCGGGCGCCAGCGAGGCGGACGCAGAAAGGGCCGTCACGGGGATCGGCTCCAGCCGGGCGTCACTCAGGGTCTGGACCGGCGGCGCGTCGGCCAGCTGCCAGGCCCAGATGCCGCGCTGGTGGCGCTGGCCGGCCACCTGACCGCCAAGCCCTGCGAGGGCTCCCACGAGACGGTCCTGGTCCATCCCGCCCCACCGCGCGAACAACACGTCGTGCAGGATCACATAGCGCACGCCGAGCGTGCGCAGTCCGGACACGGCCGCCGCCACCTCGCCAGGATCGCCCTTCAATGGCGAACCCGCCCCTCCGAGCAGACTCTGCAGCGCGGAGTTGTAGCCCGAGTAGCCGTTGACGATTGGATGACCGTGGATGAGCGTGTTGAACTGATACGGCAGGGTGAACCGGGTCGCGCCGTCCTCCGCAATCGGCAATTCGAGCACGCCTCCCGGCGGACCGATGCGCAGCCACTCGTTGACATCACGCCGGCCGGGCTGGCTGACGTCGAACGGTTCCATCCGGATGGGCGCCGCCGATCCTTCGAGAACCATCGCGGCCGCGATCAGCGTGGTTGCGGCGAGGGCGGCGTTCCGGCCCAGCCGCCGCAGCACCCACGCGGCACCGCCGCCGGCCACCACCGCTAGCGCGAGCGCGACGACCACGCCGAACCTGGCGGGCACGCGGAGGCCGCTGAATCCGGGAATCACGTCGAGCAGCAGGCGGTACGGTCCCGGGAAGAACGGTCCCAGCGCCAGCCAGGCTGCCAAACCGGCGACGGCGGCGTACAGCCAGACCGTCCTCGCGTCAGCGCCTTTCCCGTCATGATCGGCACGTCGGCCGCGCCGCAGTATCGCGGCCGCGATTCCAGCCGCAGCCAGGCAGAGCACGATCGCGCCAGGGAACAACGATCGTTCTGCCGAGCCGCTCTCGAGCCGTCCAGCCCAGATCCTCAGGTCCGGCGACACGCGCAGGTAGTCACCCAGCGCGGCGCTGTAGCCTCGCAGCTCGCCGAGCGGCCGGTGCAGGCCGAGGCCGGCCCTCGCTCGCAGGTACGCGACCGCCACCGGGGCAAACACGGCGCCGACGGCGATGATGGCGGCGCTCATGTCCACGGCATAGCGCCGCAGCAGCCAGGCCCGGCCGTCGCCCTCGCGCCACACCCGCGACCCGGCTTCAACGCCGGCCACGAGCACCAGCGGCAATCCAAACAGGTAGAGGTAGTACCCGTTCGACAGCCCAAGCAGCATGAACGCCCCGGCGCAGACGGCGAGCGCCCGGCGGGAGCGAGTCTCTACGTAGCGGTGCAGGCCCCACAGGCAGACGGGCATCCAGCCTGACATCAAGACCTGCAGATGGGACATCTGGGCCGCGCGGTGCGGGGCGAACGCGAACGCGAGGGCAGCGAGGACGGCAGCGTCCCGCCGCCGCCACAGGACCAGGGCGAGGACGTACATGCCGACCCCGGCCAGGACGTATGACGCCAGGAACGCGATGTTGTACGTGAGGACCGGGTGCCCTGTCAGCCATTGCACCGGCGCGGTGAAGATCGCAATGCCGAGCAGGTGCTCCGCCAGCGCCAGGGTGTCCGGCATCGGGAAGTACAAGGGAGCGTCCCACAGCCCGTGCAGCCCGTGTGCGATCCGGCTCGCGTCCCAGGCCAGGACGAAGGTGCCGAACAGGGGATCGCCGAGATCGCCCGGCAGCGCGCCCTTCGCGTCGCGCGCCAGCGGCCACGTCGCGGCAATCGAGAGCGCCAGCATGGCCAGGGCGACGACGGCAACTTCGCGGCGGGTCATCATGGGCGCGACGGTCTCTGGCAGCGGTTCGGCCGGCCCGTCAGTGCGGCAGCCCGAACAGGAAGTAGGCCAGGCACAGCGCCGCAAGCACGATCGCGCCCCAGTTGAGTTCGCGGCCGCGGCCGGCGGCCAGCTTGGCGATCGGGTAGATCACGAGCCCTGCGGTCAGGCCGTTGGCGATGTTGTAGGTGAACACCATCAGCGCGATGCACGCGAACGCCGGGAGCGCTTCCGTCAGGTCGTCGTAGTCGATGTGGCGCATCGAGCCGACCATCAGCATGCCAACCGCGATGAGCGCGGGACCGTAGGCGTAGCGCGAGGCCTGCATCGGCGTCACGAGCGGCAGGAAGAACAGCGCGGCGAGGAACAGCAGGCCCGTCACGATGGCGGCCAGGCCGGTGCGCGCGCCCTCGCGGATGCCCGTCGCCGACTCGATGTAGGCGCCGCTCGTGGACGTGCCGACCAGCGACGCGAACACGCAGGACAGGGCGTCCACCATCATCGGCCGTTCGACCTGCGGGAAGTTGCCGTCCTTGTCGAGCATGCCGCCCGCCGCACCGACCCCCACCAGCGTCCCCAGCGTGTCGAGGAAGGACATCAGGACAAGCGTCAGCAGGACAGGCAGGAACCCCATCCGCAGCACGCCGGGGATATCGAGACGCAGGGCGATGGGCGCCAGCGAGTAGTCGCCCGTAAACGGCATCGCCGTCAGCCCGGCCGGCATCGGCGCGAAGCCCAGGGCAAACCCGGCGGCCGCGGTCACCGCGATGCCAATCAGGATGCCGCCCGGCACCCGGCGCATCAGCAGCAGCGCGATCAGCAGGAACCCGGCAATGGCGAGCAGCACGTGCGGGTCGTGGAAGGCGCCGATCTTGACCGGCACGTCCGGCGCGCGGAGCAACCCGCTGCCGGGTAGCGTCAGCGCGGCGGACGGCAGTCCGGCCGAACCACTCGTCACGATACCGGTCTCGTACAAACCGATGTACGCCAGGAACAGGCCGATGCCGGCGGCAAAGCTGTGTTTCAGGCTCGGCGAAATCGCATTGGCCAGCTTCGATCGCAGCTGGAACGCCGTCAGCAGCACGAACACGACGCCGGCCACGAACACCGATCCGAGCCGCTGCTCCCACGAAGCCCCGAGCGCGGCCAGGCCGAACGCGATAAACGCGTTCTCGCCCATGTACGGCGCCACGGCGATCGGGCGGTTCGCATACAGCCCCATCAGCACGCAGCCGAACGCGGCTGTCAGGATGGTCGCGACCGTGCTGGGGCCGACCGGAATGCCCGCCGCGGCCAGGATCGCGGGGTTGACGACGATGATGTAGGCCATCGTGACGAAGGTCGTGACGCCGCCCAGAACTTCGCGGCGCACCGTGGACCCGCGGGGCGTGATGTCGAAGTAGCGGCTCAGCATGGCCTAGCGGCCTCCCCGGCGAATCCTCGCAATCTTCTCGTCGCGCTCGGAGTTCAGCCGGTCGCGGTCGTGCCGGTAGCCTTCGTCGATGACCTTCAGGGCTTCGGGGTCTGGTGTCTTGCGAACGGCCGACTGGTGCAGCACGTCGCGCTCGGCGAGTTTCGACTCGTAGAAGTTCCGCACCTCGGCGATGTCCGCCTTCTGCTTGTCGGTGAGCGGAACAGCCTCGACGCCGGCGTCAGCGTCGTTCTGCCGCAGTCGGGCCATGGCCAGTTCGTACGCTGATTTGGGCGATCCGTCATCCATGTGGCCGATGATATCCCAGAGACCTGCACCCGGCGCGGCTATGGTGCCGGGATCGCCAGACTTCAGCCTGGCTGGAGGTGTCCTCGGTACTTGCGCAGCAGTTCGTAGAGGACCACGCCGCCGGCGGTCGCGACATTGATGGACTGCTTCAGCCCCAGCGTCGGGATGCGCACGTGCACGTCGCAGCTGTTGAGCACGGCCGGCGACACGCCGTCCACTTCGTGGCCGAACACGACGCACACCGGGAACCGCGGCTGCCAGTCGAACAGGTCCACCGCGTGGAGGCTTGTTTCAACCGCGACCAACTCACATCCGAGGGCGCGCTCTTCGTCGGCCGCGTCGGTGGCGCTCGCCGCCCGCGACCACGGCACGGTGTCCTCGGCGCCCAGTGCCGTCTTCGCGATGCGGGGATCGTCTGGCGTGGGTGTGATTCCGGCGGCGATTATCCGCAGGGCTCGCACGGCGTCGGCGGTCCGGAAGAACGCGCCGACGTTGTAGAGGCTGCGGACGTTGTCGAGCAGGATGCTGACCGGGAGGCGGTCGATGCTGGCGTACAACCGCCCGAGAACCGTGGCCTGGAAGGTGGGGTCGTCGCTCACATCTGGAATCGTACCGGAATCCCGGGGCTGGCCGACGGGATCCTCTGCTGCAGGTCCGACGTCATATTTGGGTTACAAAGGCATAGTCCGCCGGAACTCGCCCGGTTTCCGGACATGGATCCGGGCAGCCGACCGTGTGTTCTGTCAGTTATGCGCCCGTAACTGATTGACGGACAAAGACTAACAGACGATCGATCTCCCGGCATGACAGTTGCTTTTGGCCGCATCGTGAGAGTGTGTGCGAGAGAAATCACCGGTTGCGGCGCGCAACCGCATGGTTCTGGCGCCAACCGGGCACCGGACCGCAGCTGCTTCGCCCCCCTTTCCAGGACCTGCCCGCAAGGTGCTCCATCACGAGAGATTCCCGATGTCACACCCGCTGAAGACCAGCGCTGTCCGCTCGACCCATATCGCTGTTGATCCCGGTGCCGGATGGTGCGGCCTGGGCGCCGCACGTCGGGTGGTCGCTCCTGCCCTTGCGGGCATCCTTCTCTTGCTGTCGGTCGCCGGGGGCACCGCGCACGCCCAGACGCCGTACCTGTTGTGGACAGGCCAGACGGCGGCACAAACCCAGATCGACACCAACCACAAGAGCATCTGGTACATCAACGTCCTGTCGAGCACGGTCCTCTTCGGCGGCGGCAACTTTACGATGAAGAAGGGGTCGAGCGCGACCGACACGGTGACGCTCACGCTCTACCAGGGCAGCAACACCAGCGGCACGGTCCTGGGATCCGTCACGAAGGCGGCCAGCGCGTTCACGGGCCAGTTCAACCCGGTGTCGTTCCCGTTCGCCAGCAACGTCACACTCACGCCCGGGACGTACCTCGCCGTGCTGAGTTCGTCGTCGCCCGACCAGCAGAGCCAGGCGTTCTTCATCAAGGGCTACGACAACGCCATCATCTCTCTCGACGGCACGACGGCTATTTCGTCCACCATCGCGACGGTGTCAGTGTCGCCCACCTCGTCCAACATCTCGCTGTCGAAGTCGGCCACGGCGACCGTGCA
>Ga0334722_10000703_pt1 | contig 47220 bp, 48 predicted proteins | sample C3_bottom_MG_FD_207210 | JGI IMG/M metagenome (GOLD analysis project Ga0334722, IMG submission 207210) | Sediment microbial communities from Yellowstone Lake, YNP, Wyoming, USA - C3_bottom | ecosystem: Environmental > Aquatic > Freshwater > Lake > Sediment | place: USA: Wyoming | collected...
AGCAGCTAATGAAATGAAAATTGAACGCAAGATAATACTGTCAAACGGCTTTAATCTGGCGCTCCTGCTGCTGACGGGTCTCTTCGCCTTTCAGAACCTCAACAACGTTGTCGCAAAGTTGAGGTTCGCGGAGATTGCGGACGACCTCAACGCCTCTTTTCTTGAGATGAGGCTGGCCGAAAAAAATTATATCCTTTACCATGACTCCTCTCAGCTTGCAGACATAAAAGAAAAAATAGTCACCACTACCGAGGCCATAAAGTCTTCTGAAACCGATATAGTCAGGGCGGTGGGAGAAGAAAAACTCGAACGGTTGATGTCGCACATCAGGAAATATTCGGTCATAGTCGGAGAAATCAGCCAGGGCGAAAAGCCGGATTCGACGCTGCAACAACAGCTGAGGGTTGAAGGCAAGGCCCTGCGCGAGTTTTCAGACGGCATGACAAAAGTCGAAAGGGGCCAGGTAAACCGCATAATAGCCGGATCAAAGAACCTCCTTCTGTATTCGTTCTGCGCGATTCTTCTGGTGGGCATCATTGTCGGCCATTTCATTTCACAGAAGATACTGGACTCTCTCAGGGCTATAGAGAGGCTTACCAGGTCCATCTCGGGCGGGAACTTCCGGAAGATCGGGGGCGCAACACCGAACGACGAACTCGGCTCGGTCATGAACGCCCTCAATTCAATGTCCGATGAGCTGGGCAACCGGGAGGAACAGCTTATACAGTCAAAGAAACTGGCCTCTCTCGGCGTCCTCACCGCCGGAGTGGCGCATGAACTTACCAACCCCCTCAACAATATCTCGATGATCGCCCAGACCTACGACGAATTGTACGGGTCCCTGAGCGATGATCAGAAAATCGATTTCATGAAAAAGATCGACCTGGAAACAGGCAGGATAAAAGAGATTGTAAAAAACCTGCTCGATTTCTCACGGCCCAAAGAGGCCAACCTCAGGAAGGCGGACATCAATTCAGTCATCCGGAGCGCCCTGAACCTTATGCAGAACACAATAGATATCGCAAACGTTGATGTAAAGGCGAACCTGGAAGAGGGCCTCCCCCCTGTCTTCGTGGATGGAAACCAGATACAGCAGGTATTGGTAAACCTGGTGACAAACGCGCTTCATGCGATGCCTCACGGAGGCAGCCTGCTGATATTTTCGAGAAAGGGCGCCAGAAAGGGGTTTGTGGAGATTGATGTCACGGACAACGGCAAAGGCATATCCCCGGAATTTCTGCCCCATGTCTTCGACCCCTTTTTCACTACAAAGGGAGAAGGCGGCACAGGGCTGGGCTTGTCGGTCAGCTACGGGATAATAAAGAAACACAAGGGCGATATCAGGGTCGAAAGCTGGATAGGTGAAGGCACGACCTTTACAATAGAACTACCTGTTTTTCAAAAGGAGGCTGCAACAGATGAACAAATATAGAATTATGGTCATTGACGATGAAAAGATAGTCGGAGACATGGCTAAACTTTCACTCGAACAGGACGGGTATGATGTTGAGACTTTTCTGAACGCGGAACCGGCGCTGGAAAGATTAAGGGCCGCTCCTTTCGCCGTGGTCGTAACCGACTACAAAATGAAAGGCATTGACGGTATGGAGGTGCTGAGGACGGTCAAGAACCTCTACCCTTCCACGAAAGTAATTATGATAACCGCCTTCGCAAACCTCGACACTGCCATTGAAGCGCTAAGGGGAGACGTACACGACTTCTTTCCCAAGCCGGTCAAGATAAAGGAACTAAAGGCTTCAATACAGAGGGCGCTCTCTGCCGATAAAACCTGATGAAAATTGGTGTTGCCGGATATCTGCAGCCCTTATGGAAGGCTCTGCTGGGCCGTAAGCCCGCCCCGCTGCCGTTCGACCGCCTCTTCCGCCTTTTCAGGCTGGTGCTCGAGAAAAACAACAGGGCGATCGAGATAATAACGGACATGGGAGAAAAAATGGGAGGGGATTATCTCTTTGACGTCCAGTATCTCAGGACCGCATATTCGGAGCTTTCCGACACGGTCAGGGACTCCCTGGTCCATTTCGACGCTCTCACACAGGGCAGATACAGGAAAATAGACGAGGCCTTCGGCCGCATGGATGCCCTGGCGAGAAGCGCGATATTTGAGGCCGCTCCGTCGCTGAACGAGCGAGTCCTTTATCTCAAGGACATCTCGTGGGACCTGAGCCGCGATGTCGGGGGCAAGAATGCGCATCTGGCTGATCTGAAAAATAATCTTGGGATAAAAGTTCCGGAGGCCTTTGCAATAACAATCCCGGCGTTTCTCGACCTGTTGAGTCATAACGGCATCGATGCAAAGCTTGCTGCGTCCGATTTAGCCGGAGGCCTGTCGGATGAAGAGGCCGCAAAAATCCGCGGCCTTATACTGAATGCCGAAGTTCCACCTTCCCTCGCGGCGGAGATCGAAAAGGCGCTTGTAAAGATGCGGGCGCTACACGGTGAAAATTGTCGTCTATCCATAAGAAGCAGCGCGGATGAGGAAGACGGTGATTTTTCCTTTGCCGGACAGTTCGACACTGTATTGAATGTGCCTGCGGAGAAGCAGGCCGTCCTGGACGCATACAGGAAAGTTGTCGCAAGCCTCTACTCTTCGCGGGCCATAGCGTATCTGAAACAGCCGGGGTTGGCCGGGGCAAGGCCGGGAATGGCGGTCTGCTGCATGCTCATGATCGATGCGGTCGCAAGCGGCGTGGCCTATTCCACATCACCGTCCGGAGGCAGCGACACGCTGATGATAAGTTCGGCCTGGGGTCTCGGCGCCGCTGTGGTCGACGGACAAACAGATACAGACATGCATATCCTGAGAAAAGGTGGAAAGGCGGAGATCCTGGAAAGCAAAATCGGCAGGAAGGAGTTCATGTTCGCGCCGGTAGATGCGGACGGCGTGTCGCGCCTGTCGACTGCGGCCGATCTCAGGGATAAGCCCTCGCTTACGGAAGATCAGATCAGGGAACTGGCTGCGGCCGCAATTCGCATCGAAAACTACTTCAGGAAGCCGCAGGACATTGAATGGGCGATAGACCCGGAGGGACGGCTATGGACCCTGCAGGCGCGTCCGCTCAGGGCTGCTGAAGAGGCCGCTCCGGCCCGCCGGCTGCCCGATCCTCATGCAAGCCCGGTCATCTTCAGGGACAAGGGCATTGTTGTTCAGAAAGGCATTGCCTGCGGGAGGGTTTTCCTGCTGCGCAAAATGGAGGAGCTTGACCATATCCCGCACGGCTCGGTCATTGTATCACGATATGATTCATCCAATTTTATCAGGGTTATGCCGCACGCCTCAGCGATCATTACTGCTGTTGGAACGCCCGCGAGCCACATGGCCTCGCTTTGCCGTGAGTTCAGACTTCCGGCTGTGGTGAACACCGGTGACGCGACTTCGCTGCTCAGACACGGACAGGAGGTCACGATCTTTGCCGGAGACGAAGGCGGGATAACTGTCTACGACGGCATTATAGCCGGTTACACAGGGCTGCGGGCTCAGACTACTATGGACGACGTCTACGAGTTCAGAAAGAAGAGATACGTCATGAGGAACATCTCTCCTCTTAACCTGATAGATCCGATAATGGACAATTTCACGGTCGAAAACTGCAGAACCATTCACGACATCCTGAGGTTCATGCACGAGAAGTCCGTCATCGAGCTTGTCGAGAGGGCCCGTTACGGAGGCGAGATGATGGTGAAGAAGGCGGCCGTCAGGCTGGATCTGCCGGTTCCGGTGGATCTCATAATGATAGACATCGGAGAGGGACTCGAAGCCGGAATACAAAAAAACGCAAAGAAGATACCGCTGGAGAGTGTGAAGTCCGCGCCGCTAAAGGCCGTAGTAAAAGGGATGCTCGCTCCGGGCGCGTGGCATTCCGGCGCTGTTGCCCTGAATGTAAACGACCTCCTGTCCAGCGTGATGCGCATGCCTGATATAACGACGGGAGCTGCTGATTTCGTCGGCTATAATGTAGCGGTCATTTCAGACGAATATCTGAACCTCAGTCTCAAATTCGGCTATCACTACACGCTGATAGACTGCTACTGCAGCGGGACCCCGAAAAACAATCATATCTATTTCCGCTTCTCTGGAGGAGCGACCGATATGACAAAGCGATCGAGAAGGATAACGCTTCTTGAACTGATCCTTAAGGAATACGGATTAAACCTTACGTCAAAGGGAGACTTTCTTATTGCCAGGATATCAAACCTGCCGAAGGCGGACGTTGAAAACCTGCTCGAAAAAATGGGAAGACTTCTTTCGTATACGAGACAACTGGACGCTGTGCTTAATGACGATGACTCGGTCGGACGCTACGCAGAAAAGTTCCTCAGCGGAAATTATCAGTTGTAGTTAAAAAGTCGGAGAAGGGCTAGACTGAAATTCAATAACTTATTTTGAGGACACGTCTGAAAATTGAGCGGCCGCGGGTCAGAATATCTCCTCAACAGCCTCGGCAACACTATCCACCAGTTTAATCTCCAGCCCTTTTCTGATATCTTCCGGCAGTTCTTCCGCATCGACCCTGTTCCGCGCCGGCAATAAAACTTTTTTTACCCCCGCGCGTCCTGCGGCCAGGAGCTTTTCCTTTATCCCGCCTACGGGCAATATCCTGCCGGTAAGCGTAATTTCTCCGGTCATCGCAACATCCCGCCTGGCAGGCCTGTTCGTAAGAAGTGAAATCAGCGCCATGGCAATGGTCAGTCCTGCCGAAGGTCCGTCCTTCCTTATGGCCCCTGAAGGCACGTGTATATGTATGTCCTGGTGTTCAAAAAAATCAGCCGGTATGCCGAACCGCTCCGCATTGCTCCTGATATTGCTGAGCGCGGCTTGCGCGGATTCCCTCATAACATCCCCCAGTGAGCCGGTTATTATGAGTTCCTTTTCACCTCTCATGCGCGCTGCCTCGACAAATATTATCTCCCCGCCCGCGGCGGTCCTGACAAGTCCGGTTGTGACGCCTACGGTATTCTTTTCTTCGATCACATCGAGACTGTATTTTTTCTTTCCGAGGAGCTGCTCCGCCAGCCCGGAAGTGACGATGATATTCCTATAGGACTCATCCCCCCGGACAAGCTGCCTCGCTATTTTTCTGCATATATCCGCTATCTTTCTTGCAAGGTTTCGTATGCCGGCCTCGCAAGTGTATTCCTGAATAATCTTTGTTACCGCATCAGCTGTAAAAACCGGCGGGTATTCGGAAAGGCCCTTTTCTTTTATCAGCCGGGGGATGAGAAATTTCGAGGCGATAAACTCCTTTTCCTCCTGCGTATATCCTGAAAATTCGATTACCTCCATCCGGTCCCTAAGGGGAGCCGGGATGTTGTCAAGCGCATTGGCGGTAAGTATGAATATCACTCCGGACAGGTCGAACGGCACATCGAGGTAGTGGTCGACAAAAGCGCGGTTCTGTTCCGGGTCCAGCAGCTCCAGCAGGGCTGAGGCCGGATCGCCTTTGAAGTCATGACCGATCTTGTCGAGTTCATCCAGCATTATGACGGGGTTGGCGGATTCCACCCTGTGCATCTCTTCAATTATCCTGCCCGGCATTGCTCCGGCGTAGGTGCGCCTGTGACCCCTGATCTCCGCCTCATCCTTCATGCCTGCGAGCGATATACGCACAAATTTCCTTCCGAGAGCCCCGGCTATAGACCTCCCGAGCGAAGTTTTACCTGTTCCCGGCGGTCCCGCAAAACACAGCACAGACCCCTTTGAGCTCCTGATCCGCAGCTTCTTTTCCAGCGCCTGCTTTACGGCCGCACGCACTTCTTCAAGCTTAAACGGCTTCATGATATAGGAAAAAGCGCCTTTTTTCATCGCCTCGACAGCTGACGGAACGGTAGCATACCCGGTGATCATGATAACGCCTGTATCGGGATATCCGGTTGTCGTCCTTTCGAGCAGTTCCATGCCGTCGATGCCCGCCATCCGGTAATCTGTGATGAGGACGTCGCACTCCCTTGACTCCAGCTCCCGCAGGGCCTCAGCCCCATTTGAGGCGACGCTTACGTCATAGCTCTCTTTAGCGAGAATATGCTCCAGGTTCTTTCTTGCGATCTCTTCGTCGTCGACCACAAGGACACGCGGCTTTCTGCTCATGCTCAGGACCTTGACCGCCAGATGTTCCAGTATCCTTTCCTTTGTCTTCCCGAGTCCGTGGTGTTCTGCATTGAGAAGCTTTTCAGCGCGACTGATGTCAAGGTTGTCCTCAGTCCTTTTATTCCAGGGCATCGTCGCGAGATATTCAATATACGCAAGGCCTATCGTATACTCGGCCGACGATGAGCCGACCTTTGACAGCATATCGAGCTCCTGGGCGGCCGTCGCTGCGATATGCTGCGGCATGCCCGAGCCTGCGATCATCTGCCGCAGCTCCTCTATTATCGCCTCCTCGCGGCTGTCTCCCGTCTTCCTGAAAATCCTCATTTCACCTAATCTAACACAAAACCTTACGGGCTGCAAAAAGCGCTCCTTTTGCGGGTCCCCTGTCCATTCGGGCCGGTAGCCCGAATGCTGTTGCATAATGCAATCGGCATGTTTTTTTTGCATCACCTCGGACAGCCCATGTTTTACAGCCTCACAGACCGGCCCAAAATATCTTCGTTGCTTTATGCAACAAAGTGTGCTTTATCGCTTCCGGCAGCAATCAGGCGTTTTTTCCTTCAATAACAAGGTTTTGCGAGCTTTCATAAAGCCGGCACAGCTCTTGAAATATAGTTTTTAAATATTTCGTTCAAGGAGGAACAGAAAATGAAAAGCATATTCAGGAAATTCGAGACAGCGATGATGGCGGTTGCGTTCGCGGAGGCAGGGGAGTTTGAGACCGCAAGACAGCTGATGAAGGAGGACGCTCCGAGGATGACGGACAGGCCGTCCGCAAGCAAGAGACCGTCCAACAGAAAAGTCCTCAGGGCCGACTGAGAGAGGTTAAGTCAGGAAAACCGGCATGACCGACTTCAAGAAAATGATAGGGAAGATAGAGGACAGCCTGGCCGCTGTATCTTTCGCAGAGGAAGGGGAATTCGAATCCGCGCGCCAGATGCTCGGCGACAACAGACGGGTGGTTCTGGCTGTGAGGAACAGCAATGTCGACAAAAAGACGCTTACTTACGTAATGAACACCTGCAGCAGGATCAAGGCGGGCCTTGACATCCTCTATGTCCCGTCGGCAGGTCCTGTGGAAACCGCGCTGGAGGGTTTCCTCGCCGAGCTGACAAGAAACAGGATCGCTTACAGAATGGTGCAAAAGGCCGGCTGTCTGAAGCAGGCGATTATTGAATACGCGAACACGAGGAAAGAGGTGCTTTTTGCGGTCATTGAATCGTCGGACAATATCGACGCCGATTGCGCCGGCAAAAACAGGGACCTTTCAGTCTCCTGGAAAAAGATGAAATGTCCGCTTGTTGTGGTTTCAGAGGCGGCCAAGGCCTGAACAGAATTTTTTATCAATAAAACAGACAAAAAGGAGAAAAGAAAATGGCATCAAGCAAGACAAGAAAAAAACCGTACGGCGCCCTGATCGTCACCGGGGTTGTATCCACGGCGCTTTATATAGCGCTGCTTATGAACCAGGACCTTATTAACAGCAACTTTGCAAAGGGCGGCATGTTTGCGCTGCTGCCGATAGCGACAGCCTTCATGTTTTCATTCATACACGGGACCTTTACCGGGCACTTCTGGACAGTGCTGGGGATAGAGGCTTCAAAAAAGAAAATGGAGGTCAAATAATATCATGCACGACGTAGCCCAGGCAGCAGCCAATTTCATAAATCTCGACGCCGCAACCATCATATATCTTTTCCTCGTAGGCTTTGTAGGAGGTCTTGTAAGCGGATTCATAGGTTCAGGCGGCGCTTTCGTGCTGACACCGGGCATGATGAGCCTTGGCGTCCCCGGTCTCGTTGCTGTAGCAAGCAACATGTGTCACAAATTCCCCAAAGCCCTCGTGGGCTCGATCAAGCGCGCCAAGTACGGTCAGGTTGACGTCAAGCTCGGCCTGGTGCTGGGCGTGTCCGCCGAGGCCGGCGTCCTCTATGGGGCGCATATCCAGGAAGGCATTAAAAAGAGTTTCGGAGATGCGGGATCCAATCTTTATGTAAGCGTCGCTTTCGTAATAATACTGGCCGTCGTAGGTATTTTTGTATTGCTGGACGCGTGGAAGACATACAAGGCCGGCAATGCCAACGAGGAAGAAAAAATCACGAAAATCGCGCGCTGGATTCAGTCCGTCAATATCCCCGGCACTATGGTCTATTTCAAGAGCCTTAACGCCAGGATATCCGTACTCTTCACAATACCGCTCGGTTTCGCTACCGGCATGCTGGCAGCGACAATCGCGGTCGGCGGTTTTATCGGCGTTCCTTCGATGATATATGTTTTGGGCGCGCCCAGTTTAATGGCCTCTGCAACAGAACTGGTTATCGCCTTTGTTATGGGTCTGGGCGGCTCGCTTAAATATGCGATGCACGGAATGGTCGATATCAGACTCGCCATGATCATCCTCGGCGGTTCTCTCTTCGGCATACAGCTCGGCGCAATCGGCACGACATACGTAAAACCGTTCATGATCAAAGTAGTCATGGGCCTTATAATGGTAATCGTACTTTTCAGCCGCGGCCTTATGGTTCCGGTTTACCTCTCCCAGCTCGGCCTTATACAGACCCTGAATGAAACTACGGTCAAGATGCTGAAGAGCACCAGCTTCGGAATTATGATCTTTGCGCTGGCATTGGGCGCCTTCATTGTATTGCGGGCGATGTGGCAGGGACGCCGCGCTGAGCAGCTCTCTGCAAGCCGGGCGACAGCGTCCACAGTTAATATCTGATGGTCAAATTCGGCAAGGGGGGGATAAAGAAAATGCTTGTTGCGATCGACGGTTCCGAATCCGGCCTGCATGCGCTGAGAGAAGCGTTTAAACTGGCCGTAAACGAGAAGAGCTGGATCACGGTCGTTTCTGTTGTCCCGCCCTACGAGGGAGACCTGGACCTTGTGGCTGTGGGAAACGTCCAGCAGGCCCTCCGCCGGCCTTGTGAAAAGGCTCTCGCCGATGCTGATGCCGCGGCAAAGGAGGAAAGGGCGCTGATAAAGACCGTCTGCGAGGAAGGCGTGCCCCACGAAAGGATCATAGACCTTGCCGAAGCTGAAAACTGTGAATTAATTGTAATGGGCAGAACGGGCCGCAGCAAAACAGAACGGGCCCTTGTAGGAAGCATTACGTCGAGAGTAATAGGGTACGGCCGGAAGGATGTCCTTGTCATTCCATCGGATGCGACTGTCGAATGGAAAAGCATCCTTCTGGCTACCGACGGATCAAAATACAGCAGTGAGGCGACGGAACGGGCGATAGATTTCGCCCAGGCATACGGCGGCGCCCTCAACATACTCTCGATCGTGGACGTGCCCGCCGAATTTTATGGAGAAGCTCCCCAGGTTGTAGAGGACCTGATAAAAAAAGCCGGGACCTATGTCGAAAGCGCCCGAAAACAGGCTGAGGCAAGAGGCATCGGGACAAAGGTGTTTGTCAGAGAAGGCGACACGGCAGAGGTCATTCTTGCTGTGGCGGCAGAACAAAATGCAGGCCTGACGGTTATGGGATCTCACGGCAGGACAGGGCTGAAGAGACTCCTGATGGGCAGCGTAACTGAAAAAGTGATCGGTCATTCGCACTGCCCTGTCCTTGTAGTGAAAGAATGACACAGTTTATTATTATCAGCTCTGCGCCGCTGTTTAGCTTCTATTGACTGCTCAGGACTTTTTCCGCAGTAATATCCCGGCCGGATAGTTTTTAAAAAATCCGGCCGTTTCGCTACTTCATGTGGCACTGGTTGCAGAAAGCAAATATGGACTTGCCTTCAAACGCCAGCATCATTGGAAAAAATGAGGCATGAGGAGTGTGACAGCTCGTACAGGTAAGCCTCTCCTTAAGGTCCCGGGGGTCCCTGAAACCTTTAATGGGATGATCGCCGATCAGGTTGAAGAGCCTGAGGTTATGCCTCTTTTTGCCGGTCCCCATATCTTCATGGCACGAAGCGCAAAGTTGCGCAGGCGGCAGCTTGAGCCAGTACCGGTTTGCAGATGCGTGAGGATTATGGCATATCGAACATTTCCCCGTGGCTGTCGGCCCGTGCATATATTCCTTTTCAGCCCATTTCGCCCTTTCTTCATCGTGGCACGCAAAGCAAAGCTCTCTTTCCGTCTTCCTGACCTCATATTTCACCGGCGAAGAATCCTTCTCGTGACAGGCAAGGCATTCCCACTTTGCCGCAGGGCCGTGTATATACTTGAATTCCGTTATTTTTCTATGGCAGGCATAGCACATGGAATTCGAGGATTTACCGGGCCTCAGGTCCTTTTCGCCGGCATTCAGCGCGTGGCAGCCGGCGCAAACCGCCTCTCTCTCTTTAGTGTGAAACATGGCGGGAGCAAACTCGGGAGGGCTTGTCTTGTACTGTTTTGATATGTCCGAGAAATTGAACACAGTAACTTTTTGGGATGCCAACTGATTCCCATCCTTCAGAGCGGTCACGGTAAGTTCATTTCTGTTGATCCGTAGCGGGTATGTCTTGCAGACGACGCCGCTTCCTTTTGCGACCTGCACTACCGCTTCGTCGTTTTTGTTGCCGCCGGATATCGTCACCGAATCAATAGCCGGATCACTCAGCTTAAGACTGATCGAAATAAAAGTGCCGTCCACAAGGCTCATATCGCGCGGCTCGACAATTGCAAAGGGAGCGGTATCCGCTGCTGCGGAACCCAGGAGCAGCATGCCTGCAAAAAGGGACCACGCAAATATGCGCGCTGACTTCACGACCGGCATGTCAATTGCGTATCTTTAGAAGTATTTCAAGGGCTTTTCTGTAATCCATCGCTGCTTCTTTTTTCATATTGTTCATTTCATACGACATACCCCTGAGCCGGTATGCAGAGGGGTCAAAGGGATTCATCTGGAGCGCCTTCTCAAAGGCAGGCGTTGCTTCACTCATCCTGCCGTCCACGGCAAGGGCATAAGCATAATAATAGAGGGCCGGAGTGTAAGACTCTTCCTTCGCCGGTTTCGAAAGGATTTCGAGCGCCTCTTTGGTCCTTTTGGTATTCACAAGGAGATAACCCAGTTCGCTTACGACAATTACATTTTCCGGTTCCACTTTGAGAGCGCTTCTCAGGGTTTCCTCTGCCTCCTGGTTCTTCCCCTCAAGGACATAAAGCTTCGCGAGCTCCACATACGGCAACATATATTTCGGGTCTTTGTCGATCGCCTTTTTATAAAGCGGATAGGCCATGGCATACTTCCCTTTTTTTACAAACCCCTTGGCCAGGTTCGAGTCGGCTATCGCATCGTGCTTGGGCTTATATCCCCCTTCAGCTTTTTTTTTGGGGGTTTCGCCGGCCAGGGTCAGGAGGTAATCGAAGAGATCCTCTGTCCCGGCGAGCGGCCATCCCGGGAGAGAATACGAGAGTTTTCCTTCGGTAACTACAATAGTCGACGGAAGCGCTATTACGTCATATTCGCGAAAGGTCTTGAGGCCCGAGTCCAGAAGGACCGGGAAGGTAATACCCGCGCCTGCGACAACAGCCTTTATCTTTGCCGTGTCTTCTTCGCTGATCGTCTGATTGTCGGCATTAATTGCTATAATCTGTATGCCTTTTTGAGCGTACTTTTTGTGGAACTCCTCGAAACGTTTCAGCGCCTTAGGTGAATTGGCGCTCCAGGTCGCCCAGAAAAAAATCACCACAGCCTTTTTTCCGGAAAACTCCGCAAGGGTCGTCTCCTTGCCGCTGAGGTCTTTCAGGGAAAACTCCGGCGCCGGGCTGCCTGTCTGAAGCAGCGCTGAGGCGCCCGAAGAATACAGGCCTCCTGCAATGATGACAATGATACAGACCGCCGTCTGAAACAGCGGCTTTATGAAACGTTTCCGCAGCATGTTTTCCAGCCTCATTTCTTGCCCTCTTTAAAGGTCTTCAGCCCTTCCTTGAATTGAGAGAGTGCCTTCGCATCGTCGTTCATCTTCTGGTAAACGAGACCGAGCGCGTAATGCGTCATTGATGGATAAGGGTTCAGCGCGAGGGCTGCGGTCAGTGTCGCCTCAGCACCGGCAAGATCCCCCTTGCCCAAAAGCGACAACCCCGTCCCGGTCTTGGCCTCTCTGAGGTTCGGGTTAATCTTCAATGCTTCATTGAATGCGTTAAGGGCATCGTCAAACTGCCCCTTTTTGAGCAATATATAGCCGAGTCTGTCATAGGCCCCGGCATTTCCGGGCATGGCGCTCATTGCCTCTCTGACGGCAGAAAGCGCCTTTTCCATATCGCCTTCGTCGTAAAACCCCTCGGCGCTTTTCAGCAGCTGAACAGCCTTGTCTTTGCCTGCCTCCTGGGAGTATGCCTTTCCGTAAAACAAAACGCATAGGCACAGGACAGAAAAAAATATCACGAGTGAAACCAACGGCTCATATCTTTTTGTATATAAAGGCTTCATCCTGTTACCTGTTCTTAACGGCCTTCGTCCTGTCGTAATCAAACCGCTGGTGACAGCCGGGCTGACAGGAACCGCCGTTGTCCGTCTTCTGGAACCCTACAGGCAGCCCCCACGCTCCGAAAGGCACCGCGTTCCTGATATGCTTGGGGTTATTGGTCGCGTGGGCGTCGTGGCAGGCCCTGCAGGTGCGGCCTTTGACCTGTTTGTTTACATGGACATAATGGAGGTTCTGAGTGCCGTTCCTGAAGCCCGTCAGCGTCGATGTCTTGGGATCGAGGACCAGGGTCTTTTCATGGCAGTTGAAGCACAACTCGTAGTTCTTCGGGTCAAACGGGGCGTAAAATACCGGCGGATAATATTTCCTCAGCATCCTGAAATTATCAGACCCGTGTGTATTGTGACATGACGAACAGTCGTTCTGCTGGATCGGGCCGTGATATATTTTATTCTTCGCAAGGTAGTCCTTCATATCCATAATCTTGCCTGAGGGGGTATCAAGAGGCTTGTCGTGGCACATCATGCAGCTGTCTGCAGGCTGCCTTACAAGCTGTTTCGGGAAATCAGAGACATGAGGGTCATGGCATGCGAGGCATTTCCTGTCTGTTTCGAGCCCTCCGTGTTTAACTTTTACCGCTGCGATCCAGTCTTTTTTGTCGACGTGGCAGGTAAAGCAAAGATCCATACTGCCGTCCACAGCAAAGTTATATTTATATTGGCCCGCATGCGGGCTATGGCAATTCACACATTTGTCCTGGACCGGGCTGTGGACGAATTTTTTACCTTTGAAGGCGTCCGCTTTATCCGTATGGCACTGAAAGCAGACCTCGTTTCCGCTCGCATTCAGCATCTTGGGGAAGTCGGTCTGGTGGGGGTTGTGACACATGGAGCAACCCCCGACCGCAACCGGTCCGTGTACGAAATTCCCGGCCATGATCTTTTTGTCATGGCACATCATGCACAAACCCGTGCCTTCAGCCCTGAGCTGAAACTTGAACGCAGACTGGTGCGCGTCATGGCATTTCGTACAACTGCCTTCCCTGACCGGTTTGTGAGTGCCTTTTTTTGTGTCCAGTCTGTCGTGACACCGGTAACAAAGCTCGCCGACGTTATCGATCTTCTTAAAACTGTGTTTCCCTGTCTTTTCATGACAGGACAGGCAGTCGCCCACAGCCACAGGACCATGGACAAACTTCTCTTTCCCCATGTTTGCATGACACTTCTCAGATACACAGTTCTTGTCCGCATCCGCCTGAGCCCCGGCCGGCCTGCCGAAAAACAACACAAAACAAATCAGGACAAAACATGATAACAACACACCCAATAACGGTTTTTTCATACAGCCCCCCGGTTATATTTCGGGACACAAGGTATCCCTCAAATGAAGATAATATAGTCTCAAACGCAAAAAAAAGTCCATAACAAATTTCGCCTGCAGTTCGCTGCAGGTTTCATCGCAGACCACGGGCTAAACAGGACCTCATTCAGTTTCATGGCGGCCACGTGAGAAATGGTTTGCTGCGGCATAAAAGAACCCTGAAATTCGGGAAATATCGAGTAAACGTTTGTTAAAATCAGGTCATGTCCGAAAAAAATTCAACACTGGTCTATTCGACCGACAACTCCGTGCCCGGGAAAGATCAGAGAAAAGACAAGCCGGGTAATCGCGGTATTCCTGCCGTTAACAGGACAATATCAGGCGTACCCGCAAAGTCCGGCGCATCCAACAAATCCGTGACACCCGGCATATCGCGAATTATCGTGCGTCTCGACCGTAAAGGCAGGGGCGGCAAGTCGGTCACCGCTATTGACGGTCTTCAGCTTCAGGCTGAAGACGAAGAAAAACTCCTGAAACAATTAAAGACTAAACTCGGCACAGGGGGAACTACAAAGAACGGCTCCATCGAAATACAGGGAGACCATTGCGATGAAGTCCTGGCAGAGTTGACGAAGCTCGGCTACAGGCCCAAACGTTCCGGCGGATAAATATCCATTTCCGACACATTCAGGATGTCGGTTTATTATTTTGCCTATCGTTAAGAATAGAGACCAACATGCTGAAAAACGTCATAGAATCGGCTGACTATTATTCTGATATGCGCAAGCGTAGTTGCAGCCTCCACTTCCATTATAAAAAAGGCCTAATCTGCCTGAAACCAGCTGCGGGGCCTCGACTATGACCGTTTTTCATCACGCCGGTCTCTATTTTGATAAGACTTTTCAGTTACAGTGTTTATCTTTGTAAATTGCATTGTTCAGTCTAAAGGTCGAGGAGTTCGATCTTTTTTTTCCTGGTGAGTTTCTTGAGGTTGCTTTCCAGCCTTCTTGCTTCTCCCGCATCCTTGCACGGCATTGTCCTGACCAGCTCAAACGGCCTCCATGAACGAACGAATTTGCTGCCGATTCCAAGCTTGTGCTTTTCGATCCTTTTATCCAGATTATTAGTCATCCCTATATAAAAGGCATCGTTGCTGCAGCGGAGCACATAGACACACCAGGGTCCGGTATCAGTCGGACCCGGCCCCCTCGCAGACTCCTTTAACCAGGTCTTTAAGGCCTTCCTTGCTTCTTTATCCACAAAGGAGAAAACCCGCTGCACATTATCATGAGTACGCGCTGGGGAATGCCCTTTCAGTTTTACAACCTGAAAGCCGGATTCGTCGTGCAGCTCGTAAAATCTGCGGTATAGAAGAGCGTTACCAAGCATCTGCCCGGTCTTTTTGGAAATAAAGCCGTCCGCAGTAAGGCGTTTTTTTCTCTTTAGAAGATTGGCAACGCATTGAGAATCGGAATATATTGCCGGACCGCCGGCCGCTCCCTGCCTGTTCTCCTCAAGCGCCCATAAAACCGTCTGAAGTTCCAGTCTTGCCGGAGATGTATTTTCGAATCTCCTCAATTTCAGCAAAGCGGTCAGCTGGGGTCTTGCAATAACTTTGGACGAGACCTCAAGGCATGAAACAGGAACTTTCACGTAAGCTCCCACTCCGATCCTTAAATCGGGACTTGCGCTCGCATCGGTAAAGAAGGCGAAATCCTTTGCGTCGGCTTTCAAAACATCAAATTCCTAAACAACAGGATATTGCAAATCAGGAGCGAAGTCGCAATCATTTCTTTCTCAAGGCATCGTAAAAGGGATTATTGGAGAACCTCTCAGGTTTCTTTTCCGGAGGCTTTTTCGTTATCTTGTCCCTTGGCTTTTCTACGGGCTTCCCTTTTGTTGCGGGCTCTCCGGCCTTTGCCCTCGCTTCCCTGCCGTCCTGCGCTACGGCCCTGCCCTGCCCGCTCTTCATCGAAAGGGCTATGCGCTTCCTCGCAGGATCAAGGTCCAGGACTGTGACCATTACTTTTTGATGCACCTTAACAACCTCAGCCGGGTCTTTCACGAACCGGTCCGACAACTCACTCACATGGACAAGACCGTCCTGGTGGACGCCGATGTCTACAAATACGCCAAAGGCAGTGATATTCGTGACAATTCCTGGGAGACGCATCCCCTTTCTCACGTCCTCGATCTTTTCGACGCCCTCGGCAAACCGGAACGGTTCGAAGCTATCTCTGGGATCACGGCCCGGCCTTGACAGTTCCGCCATTATGTCGGTCAGGGTCGGCATGCCCACAGCGTCGGTCACATAACGACCAAGATCAATTTTTTTTCTCAGGTTTTCATCAGCCATGAGGTCAGCGACAGAGCAGCCGATATCCTGCGCCATGGCATGCACGATATGATAACTCTCAGGATGGACAGCGCTTCCGTCCAACGGGTCATCACCGTCTCTTATCCTGAGAAACCCTGCTGCCTGTTCAAAGGCCTTCGGCCCAAGCCTGGGGACCGTTTTCAATGCGGCCCTGGACCTGAAGGGACCGTTTTCATTTCTGACCTCTATAATATTTTTTGCCAGTTGCGGGCCAAGGCCCGAGACGTACGCGAGGAGTTCCCTGCTGGCAGTGTTCAGTTCCACTCCTACCCCGTTGACACAGCTTATTACAACGTCATCGAGACCCTTTTTCAGCGAGTTTTGGTCCACGTCGTGCTGGTATTGTCCTACGCCTATTGACTTTGCATCGATCTTGACCAGCTCCGCAAGAGGGTCCATAAGCCGCCTGCCGATAGAGACCGATCCTCTCACGGTCACATCTTTGTCCGGAAACTCTTCGCGGGCAACCTCAGATGCCGAGTAAATGGATGCCCCGCTCTCGTTTACCATTACAACATCTATTTCCGGCCCAAGCGCCAGGCCGTTGATAAAGGACTCGGTCTCCCTGCCTGCGGTGCCGTTTCCTATGGCAATGGCCTCGATTCCAAACCTGACGCAGAGTTCCCTTATCTTCGTCGCCGCCTCCGCCGCGCCTTTCTCCGAAAAATGCGGATAGATAGTATCGTTTGCAAGGAGTTTGCCCTGTCTGTCGAGGCAGACAACTTTGCAGCCGGTCCTGAAACCAGGGTCCAGGGCAAGCACGTTTTTTCTGCCCAGGGGCGGAGCAAGCAGAAGCTGCCGCAGGTTCTCTGCAAAGACCCGTATAGCGGCCTCGTCCGCCCTTTTCTTTGCGGCAAGGCGTATCTCGGCCTCTATGGACGACGAAAGAAGCCTTTTATAGCTGTCCTTCACAGCGATCCCGACCTGCTGCGATGCCGGGTTGCAGGCCTTTATGAAAAGACCTTCGAGAAGCGCTATCGCGTCTTCTTCCGGCGGCAGGATCCGGAGGGTAAGGAACCCTTCTTTTTCTCCGCGCCGAATGGCCAATATTCTGTGAGAAGGCGCGGATGAAACTTTCTCCTCCCAGTCATAATAATCGCGATATTTTATTCCATCCTCTTCCTTGCCGGGGATGATTCCGGACTTCATCACGCCCCTGTCCAAAAAGAGGAGCCGCATTTTTTCACGCGCCCGCGCGTCCTCGCTCACCCATTCCGCCATGATGTCGCGGGCCCCGGAGAGAGCTTCATCAACAGATCCTACTCCCTTCTCAGGATCGACAAAGCTCAAGGCTTCGACGGCAGGGTCTCCTTCCTGCTGTTCAAAGAGCCGTGCGGCAAGAGGTTCCAGGCCTTTTTCTTTCGCAACCGCGGCCCTTGTGCGACGCTTGGGTTTGAAAGGGAGATAGACGTCCTCCAGTTCTGTCATCGAGGCCGCGTCTTCCACCTTCGCCTTCAGGGCATCGGTAAGCACGCCCTGATCAGCCAGCGATTTCAGTATTGCTTCGCGCCGCTTATCCATCTCATCGAGTTTTTCGAGCCTGTCCCTTATCGCGGCAATCTCAACCTCGTCCAGGCTGCCGGTAGCCTCTTTCCTGTATCTTGCTATGAACGGAACGGAAGCCTGTTCTGCGAGCAGCGCGGCGGTTGCAAGAACCTGCGGGACTTTTTTCCCAAGCTCAGCCGCGACAATCAAAATATGTTTATCATTCATCCTTATACAATTCTCCTCAGCATAACTTTGTATTCTCCGCAAGCCCCGTAATTCTGCCCGGGCTTGCGCAGTTATCCTTTTGTTTCATCGAACCGGTTTGCGACGATTATAGCAGACTGACTGCATCTGGGGCCGCATTAGTGTATACTCTAAGTGACTTTGAGTTACAAAACAGAGGCGTTGTACGCTTCTAAATCGCGATCACAAGGAGTAACGAGATGACTGAAACGAAGAAGACGGATGCAAAAAAGAGGGCCCCTAATCCGGCGTTTATGAAGGCCATGAAACCCAGCGAGGCGCTGGCAAAGGTAGTGGGCAGCGGACCGTTGCCGAGGACGGAGATAACGAAGAACCTGTGGGATTATATCAAGAAGAACAATCTGCAGGACGCGCAGAACAAGAGAAATATCAACGCTGACGAAAACCTTCTGGCCGTGTTCGACGGGAAAAAACAGGTCTCTATGTTCGAGATGACCAAACTGGTCAACAAGCACCTGAGCTGATGCCCGGTCGGGATGACCGACAGACATTCTAAAGATCCGCTTCACGGCGTAACCCTGGAGATGATTCTGACGGAACTGGCAGGACATTACGGCTGGGATGAAATGGGAAGGCTCGTCCGCATCAGATGCTTTAACAACAACCCCAGCGTCAAATCCAGTCTGCAGTTTCTGAGAAAGACCCCGTGGGCCAGGAGCAAGGTCGAGGCTCTGTATCTAAAGTTCAAAAAGGAGACCACGGAGTAACCGCCGGTCCGGCCGGCGGGTTTACTTTCAGCATCGGTCTTTCTTCACAGAAACAAATAACCTGTCTTCACGGAACGATGCCCGGTCGCTCGTCCCCGCGGGGAGGTTATGAAGCCCTTAGCACCATCACCATCTGACGTCCGTCCATTTTGGGCTGGGATTCGACTTTCGCAATATCCTCCAGCTCCTGCGCCAGTTTGTTCAGAACAAGCGCTCCCAAGTCCTGACGGCTGAATTCCCTTCCCCTGAACCGGATGGTCACTTTGACCTTGTCCTTGTGTTCTATAAATTTCCGCACGCTGCGTTTCTTGAACTCATAATCATGAGTATCGATTGAAGGACGCATCCGGATTTCCTTGACCGTCATGGTCGTCTGGTTCTTTTTGGCCTTCCGCTCTTTCTTGCCTTCCTCGAATTTGAACTTCTTATAGTCCATGATCTTGCATACGGGCGGCTCTGCCTGCGGACTGATTTCCACGAGATCCAGCCCGCGTTCTTCAGCCGCCTTCAATGCGGATTCAATATCCATTATGCCGAGCTGGCCTTCGTCGGCAACAACTCTGATCTCTTTTGATTTGATCAACCGGATCTGATTGTTTACCCGGGTTTTGTCGACGACCCGCGTCGGTAATACTCTTCTTGGTGTAGCTATGGTGTGTCCTCCTTTTTTTCGCGGTCCCTGCCGACGGTTACGCCCTGAGCGTACCGTTCATCTGAACCGCATTTGTATGTAGTGTAACATGTTTTCACCATATGACTTTTGTATATTTTCATTAAACCGGCCACAAAAGAACGGATAAACGCATTTTTTTCGTCCGACATCGAATTTTTTCAATGAAACACGTTTGCCTGATTCCCGCGGGATTAACAATAATCTTTGACCCATGACACGTCCGTTGTTATTCAGGGGCGATTAAAATCAATCTCCTTTTTTGAGACCGGTCTCAATCTGGGAAATAACTCCATGGAGCATGCGCGCCTCACGCCCCGTGATATTGGCCCTTGCAAACAGACGCCTGAGGTCGGCCATAATTGCATTCTCTTCGTCCCTGATCCCTTTGGGGGCATAGCCCGCTGTTTTCATCACTTTCCGGAACCTCTCAAAAAGCTCTGCCAGTTCCACATTGCTTATTGAAGAGGGCGGCGGAGCAACGCCGTATGACGCGCCTGAGATTTCATAGGCAATAATCAGCACCGCCTGGGCAAGGTTGAGCGAGGCCTGCTCGTCCGAGGAGGGTATCCTTACCAAAAAAGAGCATTCCGCAGTCTGCTCGTTCGTCAGCCCCCTGTCTTCCCTTCCGAAAAGGACTGCTACGCTGTTGTTTTCGGCAAACTCCCGTATTCTTTCGCCGGCGTCTCTCGCTGCGTATGTATGGCCGCGCTTTTTCCCGGACCTCCTTGAACTGCCGATGATCAGGGCCTTGTCCTTTAGGGCGGAAGACAAATCAGGATGGACTTTAACCCTGGAGAGAATATCTTCTGCCCCGTGCGCAAACCATCCGGACTCATTAGAAGGAAATTTTTCAGGACGGACCAGTTCGAGTTTTGAGAACCCGCAGTTTTTCAGGGCCCGGGCCGATGCGCCTATATTGCCGGCCTCTGCTGTGTCTATTAGTATGAACGATATATTATTTTTCCATTTGTCCCTGGGCATCAGGAATTATTCCACCTTCAGGGAATAATTCTCAAGGAGTTTGTTCTCTGTACCTGTTAACGGATATCCGGGCCTGCAATAACTACATCTTCAGGACTTCCGGGACAGACAATCAGGCTGCCGGCTATTTTTAGATAGGATACTTGACAAATTCGCAGCGCGCATGGAAAATTAAAGTTTGTATTCACCGCAAAAAATATATTAGGTTCACCAAAGGAATATGGAAGAAAAACCGGCCGGCAATTACTGTTTTGATATGGAGTCACTGGACAAGGCCCTCGCTGCATCGGACAAAAACGCTGATCCTGTCGGGTGGGCAAAACTTATGAACAACAAGGGACTTATCCTTACAGGTCTCGATAAATTATCCGAGGCTGAGGCCGCTTTTATGGCCGCATTTCCCCTGGCAGACAGCCCTCTTAAATGCAAGATACTCCTGAATTCCGCCAAAAACAAATTTCTGGCCAATATGACTGAAGACGCCCTTAACCAATTGAACAAGATAGCCCCCTTTGCCAAGGCATGCCCCAGGCGGCAGGCAGGTATCTTTATGGGATACACCCGGCTGATAAAAGGCGAGATCCTGTACCGCGGCAAACACGACAAGCTTGCCCTTACCGAATTCAAGATGTCCGAACACTCATTCGAGGGAGAGGCGGACCTCGCAGGAGTCGGGGTCGCGTGCATGGAAATTGCGCGGGTATATATCAACAACAAGAACCTTTCCATGGCCTGGCCCTTTCTGACCAAAAGCGAGAACTGTCTTGCCAAATTCGGGACTGAAGAGAGTCTGGGCGTGGTTGTCTGCAAGGCCGTGGCGCTTTATTATGAAGGCAAGGAAATGGAGGCTGAATCGCTCCTTAAACATGCATATGTAAATATCGATGAGTTCGGCTTTGCAAGATACATGGTCTCCGAGATGCTGGACGCTTACCTACATATAAGACTTAAATCGGTAAGATTCCAGAAAAATCTTATGTAACGTTCGGGCGCCGGTTATTTAGTCATTCTATTGAGTCATTCCGGTCCTCAGACTTCTCTTCAGCTGCGCAGCCGTTGCCGGAAGATCCTCATGCCGTAAGGTCCGGGGACATATTTTAGGGCGTTCCGGTTCGGCCGGCGGTAAACGGGAGCGCATCAGCTGCGCGTGCCTGCCGCAAATTCAACTTGAAATATTTGTCTTTAACTGTTATTTTCATCTATTCCCGTTCGTGCTTCAGACGCTTTATCGAGGTGAATATTGGCAAAAGCAAAGGTATTGCTTGTAGAGGACGACCCTGTCCAGGCAGAGGCGACAAAATCCATGCTCATCGCGAGCGGCCATGATGTCGTGTGGGTCCACGACGGGATCAGCGCCATAAAACAGACAAAGGGCTGGGGTCCCGACATCATTCTGCTGGACCTTATTCTGCCGGGCATGGACGGATATGAGATATGCAGATGGCTGAAGACCGAAGAGTCGACAAAAGGCATTCCCGTTATCATGCTGACCGCAAAAAATGAACTTTCCGACAAGATTTCAGGACTGGTAATAGGCGCAGACGACTATCTCCCAAAGCCGTACAACGAACCCGAGCTTGCCGCCAGAATTCATGCCTCGCTCCGCACAAAGGCCCTGCAGGATGAATTGAGACAAAAGAACAGCCTGTTGGAGGAGCTGCTGGCAAAAGTAGCCCATATGGCGGTCACAGACGCCCTCACCGGACTCGCAAACCGCAGGAAGTTCCACGATGTCCTTGCGGCCGAATTCGAGAAGGCCAAAAGATACAAGACGCCGTTTTCGGTCGTCATGCTCGATATCGACTTTTTCAAAAAGGTCAACGACAGCTACGGCCATCAGACAGGTGATGGAGTTCTCATGGAAGTGGCCGGCATTGTTTTGCACAGCGTACGGGAAATTGATACTGCCTGCCGCTTCGGCGGCGAAGAGTTCGTGATAATTATGCCGAATACCGACAAAGTTCAGGCAATGAACAGCGCTGAACGCATACGTGAAAGCGTCTGCAGCCACAAATTCCCGGGTCTGGAGAAAAACATAACAGTGAGTCTTGGCATTTCAGGACTGCCCGACAGCTCGATTTCCACACAGGACGCACTGATAAAGTGCTCGGACCTGGCGCTGTACAGGGCAAAACAGCACGGCCGCAACAGGACCGAAATCGCCGAAGGCAAGGATATCGAAGGCGGGGCCTTCATATAGCGCAGGCTCAGGCGGACTTACGGAGACTAACATAGGATTTTCAGCGCGTCTTTTTCTATCGATATGCCGGCAGGTGTAGTTCCAAAATAATCACCGTCGATCTGTATGTGGGCGGACCCTCTTATCTCAACAAAATCCGATTTCAGATAAGCTACGTCTTTGTATTCCAGATGCCGCCCCCGCAAGACCCCGAACACGTATCGCAGCAGATCTCTGCGGGTACGTCCCTGGAATATGCAGGTATAAAAAAAAGGGTCGAACAAACCAGCATCCGGGGTTATTCTATAGTCTCCTCCGTAGCGTGAAGATTTGCCTACGATCGCTGAGTGCGCCGGATATTCCCTGCCTTCAATTGTCAGAGAGATATTGTCCGGCGAATATCGCACAAGACTCATGAGGCCGCTCAGAAAATAGGCGGCCTCCCCCGAAACGTTCTTTAAAGAGGGATTCATATCGTGGACAGCCCTGCCGTCAAACCCTATCCCCGCCATCAGGCTGAAGTAGCGGCTGCCCCCCCCGGCCTCAATCCTTCCCATGGACGCTGTCCTGAAATCCCCTGCCAGGGCTTTATCAGGATAGGTTGAAATATCATTGGAAATATTCAGCTCGCGCGCAAGCACGTTTGTTGTGCCGAGCGGCAATACAGCCAGCGGCGTCTCGGACCCGGCCATGCCGTTTACCGCTTCATTGATGGTCCCGTCTCCTCCTGCGGCCATTATGAAGAGGGGCTTTTTCAGGAGCGCTTCCCGCGCGAACCTTTCAGCGTCTCCCCTCTTTTGAGTCAAAAGGATTTCAGCAATGCAACCCTTGCCTTCCAGAAACCGGGCAGCGTGTCTGATCTCTTCAGCCGACGCCCTTCCTGCCGCAGGATTGGCTATGATGACCACGAGGGGTTTCACCTGTTGTTCTTCCCGCCCGATTCAGACAATCTGCTTATGATAACCGGAGTTTTTTCCATAAACCTGATCAGAGCCTCCACATCCGCGTCCTCGCGCGCATAAAAAATCCTTCCGCCTGCGGCCGACCCTTTCTTCTTGATGTTGGGGAGTCTGACGTAGCCAAGACGTTTCGAGGCCAGGTATCCGGTCGTATAATCAGGGTCGTCGGAAATGCACAATTCGGCCATGATCTCTTTGCAGGACGCCACCTTTGATGCCAGAATCAACGCCTCTTTGACCGTTGTATTGTTTATGCCCTGTTTACCGAGCAGGAGACAAAGGGACTTGAGCGCAGTCCTGTCTATGCCGAGAACCGAGGCGCGAACTCCCCTTTCCTTATCGGGTTCAACCCGCCGTCCGGATTCCGCCAGGATGATTGCAGCGCCCCTCATGGCGCTGCGGCCTGTAAGCACCGCCATTCCGTTTTTTATGGCAACCCTGGACACACCCGCGGACTCAAGCATTGTCTGTATCTTTTCTTTTGCCTCCCTGGGAGAGCCGCATTCCAGAGTTACAGGCGACAGGGCGGAAATCGATCTGGGCCTCTGCCTGATTTTTTCGATTGTAACAACTATCCGGTCGGGGCTGCCTTTAGGATGGACAAGGGCCCTGCCGACATATGATTTTACGATTTTAAAAATCTCAGCGTCGTCATATATACCCTCAGCCCCGGATATATGCGCATCGGCCTGACCGCGGTTTTCGCCTGAAATCCGGGCGGCGCCTGCTTTAGCAGCCGGCTTACGTCCTGAAGCCCTCATCCTTATGTTCCACATGAATGAGATTATACTATAAGCTGATTTGGAAATTGAGCCGCCGCGTATGTCCCTCCGCCAGCCGGCTTGCCGGTCTGCATTTCCAACTGAACCGCGCCTGTCCCGGAGTCGTACTTTTGCAAGCGTATTCCCCATGCGTGAACGTCCCATATTTCAGGAGTTGGAAAAATTTTGATATATACTATCTCTCAGGATTTTTTTATAATATGCCGATCCCACATGCCGGCTCTACATAACATAGACGATGAACTGAAGCTCATTACAACCGTATGGTCCGGCGTGGCGTCGGATACCGACCTCATTGACGCGCTGCTGAAATATCAGCAGGAAATAAAATGCGGGCCGGCTTACGCTGCTTACAATGAAATCGTCGATTTCCGCAAGGCAGCGGATTTCACATTGAGCGCGGAAGGTATCGTAAAACTGGCAAGAGCAGCTTCCTCATCAGACGTTCCGGGAGTGAAGACAAAACTCGCCATTATTGTGACCGCTCCGGTTGCATACGGACTTGGAAGGATGTACGAAGTCTATCGGAGCCTGGCGCCCGGGGTTGCCAAAGAAGTGAGGGTTTTCAAAACATATGAGGATGCCTTTGCCTGGATTATGCAAGGCGCAGGCAGCTATGAATAATATTTTAAAGGACCGGCTGGGTACCGCAATAAATGAGCGGACCGGACTTCAGAGCAGCCTAAGCCCCAGTTCATTTATAAGTCTCAGATCGTCTTCATAACCCCTGCCCTGCGTTGTTAGATAATTTCCGGCCAGCAGCCCGTCGGCCCCGGCAAAAAAAAGAAAGGGATTGAGTTCGCCCAGTGTCTGAAGACGGCCGCCGCATACCCTGATTTCCCTGTCAGGCAGCGCAAACCTGAAAAGGCTGATGACCTTAAGCGCCTCCATGGCAGGAAGCGTATTCCTGGTCCCCAGCAGCGTTCCCTTTATCGGCGTCAGGAAGTTTATCGGCACTGAATCAGGACCTATATCCCTCAGCGCAAAGGCCATCTCTATCCTGTCGGCCCATGATTCCCCCAACCCGAATATTCCGCCCGAGCACAAAGAGAGACCCGAGGATTTTACAGCATGGATAGTCTTCATCTTGTCCTGATATGTATGTGTAGAGCATATCTTCGGAAAGAAACTTTCGGAGGTCTCCAGATTGTGATGAAAGCGTTCCAGTCCCGCGCCCTTCAGCAGATTGAGCTCATCCAAAGACAAAAGCCCGAGCGTGGCGCACGGCAGCAGCCCAGCCTTTCGGACATCTGCGACCATTTCGGCAATGAGTTCAAGTTCTCTTGAGGATACCTTTCTGCCGCTTGTAACTATGCAGAAACGCCTTGCCCCGCCCTCCTTTGCCTCCGCCGCTTTTTCAAGGACAAAATTCTTTTCAAGGAGAGGAAACGTCTTAATCCCGGCGCCGCTTTTTGACGACTGCGCGCAGTAGCCGCAATCTTCGGGACACGCGCCGGATTTTGCGTTTATGATCGCGCAAAGATCAATTGAATCGCCTCTGTAATGCCGCCTTATCCTGTAGGAAGAGGAAAACAGTTCGGGTATTTCCGCGCCTTCTACAGCCGAGATTGTCGCAGCATCGGGCCCGGACAGTAGGCCGGCGGCAATTATTTTTTCTTCGATTTGTCTGATCATGGCGGAAATATTATCGTTTAGGGAAAAGGGATGGGCATAAGACTTATTTCTTTTTTGCCTTAATCTGCCTCAACAGTTCCTCTTTGGTAAAGATTCCCTTTGCAACCAGCAGGTCGACAACGCTCTCAAGCACGGTCCGGTGGAAGAGATCGGCGCCTGACGCAGGTTCTGCCGGTCCTTTTTTGGGGGGCTGTGATTGTGATAATGTGGGTTTCACAGAGATCTTATTTGACGCGGCATCCTCGAAGTTCATCTCCCGGAACGTTACCTGCGGCTTTTGCCCTCTATGCCTGGGGTCGTTATCATAATCGACGCCGTCATAATGCTTTTTTATCGCCCTTTCAATGTCGGATTCAAGCGCAAGCATAGGCCTGACTCTCGCATGACACGCAAAGCTGATATCGTCCATCATCTGAAGATCGGGCGGTTCGGATACGGCCAGCATGAGGGTTCTGCCCTCAAGCGCAATAGGAAAGACATGGAACTTTTTTGCCATATCCGCCTTTATGAGACTTATCACCTCGGGGGTCGGAGGAGAAAAATCATCGATGGCTATACATCTCAGTCCCAGCTGTCGCTCCAGAACCGCCATCAACTCTTTTTCCGGCACAAAACCTTTTCTTACGATTACAGACCCGAGCTTTCCGCCCCACTCCCGCTGGTATGAAAGGGCCGAGTTGAGCTGGAACTGGTCGATCATACCTTCTTCGAGGAGGATTTCTCCGATTTTCTTAGTGTTTTTTTTCATACTCCACCCGGCCTTTACATTCCTTCAATGAGTTCAATATCTGATTTCAAAGCCCGAGGTCTCTCCTGCGCCTTCTTCCCATGTAAGATCTATTCCCGAAACATGCGCACCGGCAGGTCCTCTCCGGCATTCCTGCACCGCCTGTTCTATCAACTGTCTGTCGCCCTCGAATACCGCTTCAACCCGGCCGTCGTAAAGATTACGCACCCAGCCGCTGAGCCCGAGTCCGACGCCGACATTTCGTGTGAACGCCCTGTAGAAAACCCCCTGAACCCTGCCTTCTATAAACAAATGCGCCTTTACGGGTCTCATGCCGGTATTATAACAAATAAACCAAACGCCGTAAAAAAAGGCATTGCGCTCCTTTTTGATTGGCCCGAAGCCAATTCCGATAAACACAAAGGCCGGAGTTATTGCCGGTAATTTCGCAGCTATGCCTTGCGATACGCCCAGCGCCGATAACGGCGCCGGAATACAATATTCCTAAAACGCGGAAAGGCGGAACCTTCTATAATTCAGCAGGCTTTCCCTGAAAACGACCTTCATAAAACCGGCCACAGGCACCGACAATATCATCCCCAGAACGCCGAAAAAATGTCCGCCGATAATTATCGCCAACAAAACGGCAAGCGGATGCATGGCCACGCTCCTGGCGACTACAACAGGTTGAATCACCGCGTCGTCGAGCAGCTTGATAAGCGCAAAGGCCATGATTATGGAACCGGTTGAGGCGAAAGTTCCCGTATCAAGCACTGAAATCAGTACCGCTATTGTTGCGCCTGCCACCGGCCCGAGAAAAGGGATAAGATTAGCCATGCCCGCTATTATCCCTATAAGCAGAAAAAACCTGACCCCGAGGACCCAGAGCGCAACAATGGAGAGGACCCCGAATATTAAGGCGTCGAGAAACTGCCCGCGCAGGTAGTTGCCGAGCTGCATATCCATTTTATGAATGAGGCTCAGGGAAAATTCAAAATAACGGTTGGGGATATACCCGACAATCTGCTTGATGATTTCTCTGCCGTCCTTGAGGAAAAAAAAGATAAAAACAGGCATGATAATGAGGCCTGTAATCAGCGTAACCATGTCCAACGCGTGCTCTATCATCCAGTTTTTCATGATCATAAGCGCGTCATTGAGGCGGCCGGCAAGCTGGAGATTGCTCGCTCCGAGAAAGGCCGTTTTTTCACCGATAAGCAGTTCAAGTCTCGCAAGCAGAGCGTTAACCTGCCCTGATCTGACGGCCTCCTGTATCGAACTCAATTCCCGCACCACCGCCGGCAGGACAAGAAGAATGATCAAAATCACGGCCAGCATTATTGAGGAAAAGATAATAACAGTGGCCTTTGTGCGGCTCAGGCCTCTGGATTCGAGCATGACCGCAATCGGGTCGATGATGTACGACAGCAGGATAGCTATGACCACCAGCCTTACAAGCTCCCTGATGGAGGATAGAAACACGGCCAGCGCAGCCAGCACAATAAGGCCGACGACGAATCTGAAGGCCCGTCCTGTGCTATCTTCCATTGCCGGTCCCGTCCGGATGTCCATTCTTCTGAAGCCTTTGAAGAAGTTCATTTGTGGTGTTGAGCCGCTCACCTATGGTCCTGACAAGCCTCAGGAGTATCTTCACTCCCAGTTGGGGCGCCCTGTCAATGAGGTCCAACAGGTCGGGCTGAAACAAACAGAACAGGCGGCAGGGTGTTTCTGTAACAGCTGTCGCGCTTCTCGGCCATTCCTCCAGAAGGGCAAGCTCTCCGAAGAAATCTCCTTCCGTGAGTTCCGCCAGCATATTCTTGCCCGGCTCCTGTACGATCCGCACCACGCCGCGTTCGACGATGTACATGCCCAGTCCGGGGTCCCCCTGAAGAAATACGGTTTCACCGGCGCGGAACTCCCGCAGATGCAGTATGCGTTCAATCTGGGTCAGTTCACGCTTTGACAGGCCTTCAAACAGAGGAAGCCGGGCCAGTATCGTTCGGATATTTTCTTCCTTGTGCCGGCCTCTGAAGATATTTCCCCAAAGGCTGTTTGGCTGCTTCGTATCGCTTTTCATTTTTCAATATCCATGGGAGATACAACCTCGTGATTCTAAAAAAACAATGGTGCCCGAGGCCGGACTCGAACCGGCACGCGGTTGCCCACGAGGGATTTTAAGTCCCTTGCGTCTACCAATTCCGCCACTCGGGCAGGCCCTCTAAGATACAAAATATTCTGTAAAAAGACAATTTAATACGGGAGGGGTAACATTAAAACGAAAAAAGCCGGCTAAGCCGGCTTTCCTTCAACGAAAATGAGCGAACGGGCTACTATTTCTTTCTGATATAGAACTTGAGTATGCCGCCCTCTTCCGTGGTCTCGACAAGCTCATGTCCCAGTCTCTTAAGAAGCGCGGGGATGTCGGACTTTGCGCCTACATCGGTCGCGATAACTTCGAGGACCTGACCCGGCTGTATAGCATCGAGCGCCTTTTTGGTCTTAAGTATCGGCATAGGGCAGTTCATCCCTTTTGCATCGAGAACAGAATCAACTTTAACACTCATTTCTTACCTCCTGAATTTCATACATATTGTCAATCATATTATAAACTATTTAACAATATTTAGCCGCGCCGTGTCAAATAAAAAAACCACATCCGGGACGCACCGGCCGCCTGCCGGAAACCAGGCTTTGCAATTCACCATTCGTTGTTATTTCTTCTTCTTTGTCATACCGGCTACGGGGATCGCGGGCATCGACATCATCTGGACAGATCCTCTCGCGCCGAGTTCAAGGGACATCGCCATGATGGTTTCGTTGTCCTTGGCCTCCACTATATTCACAAAATCATAAGGGCCGAGTACGGCATACTGATCCTTGACCTTAATCCCCATTTTTGCAAGTTCCTTGTTCACCTCTACAATGCGGCCGGGGTTCTCGTTGATGGTCCTCCGACCCTCATCCGTCAACGTGCTGAGAATTACATATGTAGCCATAGAACAGCCTCCTTTCTGACGATAGTGATTTATAACTAACTTATACCCCCTTTGAAATTCATTGTCAATGCCGATCAGGTCCGGGCATCACCCCCTGCTCGTATGCGAACTTTTTTCCGGCCGGCCGGTTTCTTTTTTATTCGATATTAGGTAAATTAGAGATCATGTGGGAATACACAGACAAGGTCAAGGATTTTTTTCTGAAGCCCAGGAATGTGGGTGAACTGGAAAATGCGGATGCGGTCGGCGAAGTCGGCAGCATAGTATGCGGCGACGCGCTGAAGCTTTTCATCAAAGTAGACAAAGAGACCGGCAAGATAACCGACGCCTCGTTCCAGACCTTCGGCTGCGCCAGCGCCATCGCGAGTTCCTCGGCGCTCACAGAGCTTGTCAAGGGCAAGACCCTTGAGGAGGCGCTTAAGATCAGCAACCAGGACATTGCGGATTTCCTGGGCGGCCTGCCTGATGAGAAAATGCACTGTTCGGTTATGGGCAGGGAGGCGCTGGAGGCTGCGGTAGCAAACTACAGGGGAGAGTCCGCGCCGGTCCACAAGGAAGACAGGATCGTCTGCAAGTGCTTTGACGTTACGGAAGAGAAGATAAGGAAAACGGCAATCGAAAACCATCTGACCACGGTCGATGAGATAACGAATTTCACCAAGGCGGGAGGGGGCTGCGGAGAATGCAAGGCCGACATAGAGGCAATCCTGCGCGACCTCTGGTCCATAAAGCCCCCGGAGCAGCCGTCAAAGCCGAAGAAGCTTACCAACCTCCAGAAGATCGCCCTGATACAGGACATCATCGAAAGCGAGATAAGACCGGGCCTGCAGGCGGACAACGGAGATGTCGAGCTCATCGACATTGACGGCAGCACGGTAATCATCGCGCTGAGGGGCATGTGCACGGGATGCGTCATGTCCGACGTAACCGTAAAAGGCATCCAGACGAAGCTGAGAGAGCTTGTAAACGAAGATATCGTTGTTGAGGTGAGATCGTGAGCGTCGTCTACCTCGACAACAATGCAACGACCCGGGTCGCGCCGGAAGTGCTCGATGCCATGATGCCCTACCTGACCGAATTCTACGGCAACCCTTCCAGCATGCATACCTTCGGCGGCCAGGTGCACAGAAAGATCGAAGAGGCCAGGGCGCAGGTTGCCGGGCTGATCAATGCCGAGCCGTCGGAGATAATCTTTACAAGCTGCGGCACCGAAAGCGACAACACCGCTATAATGAGCGCCGTGGAATCGATGCCCCGCAAAAAACATCTCGTCACCACAAGGGTCGAACACCCCGCTGTCCTTAACTTCTGCCAGCAGCTCGGCAGAAAGGGCCACAGGATTACATATCTGCCTGTAGACAACGAGGGCCGGCTCGATATGGCGGCGCTGATGAAGTCCGCGGACGAGGACACTGCCGTTGTATCGATTATGTACGCAAACAATGAGACAGGCGTTATATTCCCGCTCAACGAGATATCTGAGATTCTGAAGGAAAGGGGAATACTGTTTCATACCGACGCGGTCCAGGCCGTCGGCAAGATCCCGATAGATGTAAAGAAACTGCCGGTGGACATGCTCACCCTTTCCGGCCACAAGATACATGCGCCCAAGGGCATCGGCGCATTGTATATAAGAAAGACGTCGAGGTTCCATCCTTACATAATAGGCGGGCACCAGGAAAAGGGCAGGAGGGCAGGCACTGAAAATGTCGCCTCCATTATAGGCCTCGGCAAGGCTGCGGAACTGGCTGCAGACGACATTGAACGTGAGATGACTTACCTGGGCTCGCTTCGGGACAGGCTCGAAAGCGCGCTGATGAAATGCTGCCCTGACACGAGAATAAACGGTGACGCGCATAACAGGCTGCCGAACACTACCAATATAAGTTTTGAATATGTCGAAGGAGAAGCCATTCTTCTCAGGCTCAATGAATACGGCATATGCGCTTCGTCGGGTTCGGCCTGCACCTCCGGCTCACTTGAGCCTTCTCATGTACTCCGGGCCATGGGCGTGCCTTATACCGCAGTACACGGGTCTATCAGATTTTCACTCAGCAGATACAACACTGAAAAAGAGATAGAGACCGTCATTGGAATTATGCCCGGGATTATCGCGGAGTTGAGGCAGCTCTCTCCCTTCGGCAGAACCAAACCGGTATGTCCGCCGGAATGAACCCGACAGGCAGCAGCCTTGCTTTACACTGCAGAAAATTTATCGTAATCGTTTCATTTTGAGGGAACAATGCCTCAACCTGTACTGCTCGTAGAAGACGACAAAAAAATCGCGCTTATAACAAAGGTATACCTTGAGGGCGCCGGCTATCGGGTAGTCCATATGGAGAAGGGAAGAGACGCGGTCGAGTCCGCCATAAAGGAAAGACCCCTTGTCGTCGTTCTTGACCTTATGCTTCCGGATGTGCCGGGTGAAGAGGTCTGCCAGGACCTGAAGGAAATAGGCGATTTCCCGATCATCATGCTGACCTCAAAGGCCTCGGAAGAAGAAAGGGTGGCAGGCTTTGCCCTCGGCGCAGACGACTATGTAGTAAAACCTTTCAGCCCCCGGGAGCTGGTTTACAGGGTTCGCGCTGTCCTGAAAAGGGCCGGTAAAGGGGACCTGAGCGCCGCTGAACCCATTAGTTTTGAAGAGGGGGCGCTGGTGATCGACGGCAACAGTTATACCGTCAAAAGAAAATCGGCTGTAATCAATATCACCCCGACCGAATTCAAGGTGCTTTATACCCTTGCTTCAAACCCCGGCAAGGTCTTCACCCGGGAGGAACTGGTTGAAAAGGCGCTCGGGTATCAGTTTGAAGGTTATGAGAGGAGCATCGACGCCCACATAAAAAATATCCGGCAGAAGATCGAAGACGACCCCAGACGGCCGGTCTTCATACTCACGATCTACGGAGTGGGCTACAGGTTTTCCGGCCGCAAGGATGCTTGATATACATTGCAGCTACAAAAATATTTTCCAATAACAGGGTATATAGATGCTTAAGAGCCTCTGGATAAAGTTTTTTTTCCTCCTTGTCGCCGTGTCCGCAATCGCGCTGTCATCCGCCTTTCTCCTGCGTGAGCTGATGATAAAGGATTTCAGGGGATATCTCGAGGGAGAGATCGAAGACAGGGCCGAATGGATAACAGCCTCGCTGGAAAGCACCTACGAAAAATATTCCGCCTGGCCGAACCCCGAAATCATCGAAAACACCATATGGGCCCTGATGCTGGGGTTCGATATGAAACTGTACGATGCCGGCGGAGGCTTTATCATCGATACTGAGAGCGCGGTGAACATACTGTCTCCGCTTGTGAGGAAAAGGATAGTTGCCATATCCGATCTGCGCTCAAAAAAAAGCGAAGGGAATTTTCAGCCGTACACGCTTTTTCTGGGGGGGAAGGAAATAGGCAGGGTGGAACTGAAATTCCTCAGGTCGAGAAAAGAGCTGGTCTTTAAAAGACGCTCCGGCAAACTCCTTTTCCTTTCGATGATCGCGCTGGGCGGCGTCGCGATGCTGCTGAGCATTATCTTCGCAAAAAAACTCACCTACCCGATAAAAGGCCTCACTGATGCGGCTGCGGCCATAGGCGAAGGTGACATGAGAAAACGGGTTCCGGGAGGGGGAGAGGACGAACTGGGCAGGCTCTCCGGCGCGTTTAATAAAATGGCCCACTCCCTCGAAATACAGGAATCTTTGAGAAGGAAGCTTACATCGAATATCGCCCACGAACTGAGGACACCCCTGAGCGCGGTGAGAGGAGAACTGGAAGGCATGATGGACGGGCTTATCCCAGCGGACAAAGACCATCTGCAATCCCTATACGCTGAAATAGGAAGGCTAAGAAAGATCATAGAAGGCCTCGAAGATCTCTCCCAGGCCGAGGCAAGCAGCCTTTCACTGAACAGGCAGACCTTCGATCTTTGCCCGTTCCTTGCAAATATAACCGAACGTTTCAGGCCCATGTTTCAGGAAAGCGGCCTCGGGCTGGAGCGCGGCTGCGAAGACGGTCTGCTTATTAATGCGGACCCGGACAGGTTAAGCCAGATCATTATCAACCTGCTCGGCAATGCCCTGAAAGCCTCGGATAAAGGCGGCACGGTCAGGCTTCTGGCCGGATCAGCGGGCGCGGACATACGGATCGAAATTATTGATGAAGGGTGCGGCATAAAAAAAGAAGACCTTCCTTTCATATTCGAACGGTTTTACAAAGCCTCTTCAGGCGGACTCGGGCTCGGGCTCACCATAGCCAAAGAACTTGCAGAGGCGCACGGGGGACGCATCACCGCTGAAAGCGAACACGGAAAAGGTTCTGTTTTTACGATCTTCCTTCCGGGGTCCCGAATACAAAACTCGTGATAGGCGCCTCAAATTCACAATCCTTCACAATCTTTTCGCCGTCAGTTCACAATCATTTGTTATGCTGTATCAGGAAAGCAAAAACAAACGATGAGTTTGCTGCGGCAAGTCATTCTTTTGAGAGAAAAAAAAGGAGGTGACAAAGGCATATTCTCAAGAGACTTGTCGAAAACAACAAAAACAAAAAAGGAGAACACTAAATGAAAGCAGTAACAATGATAGTAGCGGTATTGGTAGCAATAATGTTTGTAGGAAGCGCCTTTGCGGTTCCCCCGGGAAAGACGGTTGAATTTGCGGGCGGAGCAGAGGGGAAGGTCGTGTTTGACGGAAAGACACATGCCGACAAGGGCAATAAGTGCAACGATTGCCATTCAAAGATATTCCAGATGAAGAAGGGCACCGCAAAGATGACGATGGCCGACATGGACGCCGGCAAGGGCTGCGGCACTTGCCATGACGGCAAGAAGGCCTTCAGCACAAAAGATAAGGCAAACTGCGCAAAATGTCATAAAAAATAGTCGCTGTGCGGCTAAAAAGGCGGCCGTTGAGGCCGCCTTTTTTAATGCACGGACCGGAAATTGGCCGGAAGCGGATAATAACTCCGGCCGGAAATAACTTTGGTAATTGTCCCTGTTCAAACATTAAAAACCATAAGGCAAAAAAGATAAAAGTGATAAAAAGAAATTCCTCCCTGAAATTACATCCGGCAGTCTTCGCAGCGCTGTCCGGCCTGCTTGCGGTCTGCATTGTAAATACCGCGGGAATGCCGGCATATTTCTTCCCGCCGGATAATGCGTATGCGGCCGACTCTTCCTACGGGATTTCGCGGAGCGGCTCATATGGTGAAAAAAAAGAAGTGACTACCGCTGAAGAAGCGGAAAAGGCCTTCGCCGCATATTTTGCGAAAAAGAACGTCAGGATAGGCGAGATCAAGGAGAAGGAGCTTTATTTCGAGGCCGAGATCAGGGACAAAAACGACAACCTTATAGACAAGGTTGCCGTAGACAAAAGGACCGGCCGGGTCCGGTCGATTTACTGACTTACAGGTGTAGCAGGCAGTACTTTTCACATTTCTGAACCAATCCGCCTTTTTCGTAAATCCCGCCTGGTCGAAGCTCTGAGTGAGGGTCTTGCCGGCAATATCAATAGCCCGGCTGTAGTCCATACTTTGAAGCGTGCCGGGTATTCAGGCAAATTCATTGTTTTTTGTGGTGAGCAGCGTCGGCCCATACTATAAGTCTGAGTCCGGGGATGTCGGCGAAATCCTTCCGGTTGTGGGTCAGAAAACCAAATCCGTGCTGTATGGCCTGGCTTGCGAGCCAGAGGTCCTGCACCCGGTACTGATGACCCGGTCCCTTTTTTTTGAGTCTGACCGCGAGATCGCCGAATATTTCGCCGGTCGTCTCATCAATAGTCAGCAGAGGCTTACGTTTGAGCCGGGCAAGGGCTGCAAGCCGCTTCTGACGAATACCGGCGTCTGCCGCATTTTCCGCGCCGAATTTGAGTTCCGCAATCGTCACGGGTGAAAAATATACGGGTTCGTTGCCGGTTACTGTCGCTATGTCCGCCGGGCCGAGCACACCCCGCTCAACATCAACCCAGATGCAGGTGTCGATCAGGAAGCCCACGGATCGCGAACCCCATCCTTCAGCGTTTCCGAGCCGTGTCGCGCATCCTCAAGCCATTTGTCCCCGGCATCCTCAGGGAGGGCACGATAGATATCAGCCATGGCCTCAAGCGCCGTCATTGTTGACAGACCGGGAATAATTCTCGCTACCTCGTGGTTGTTGCGAAGGACAATAAGCTCTTCGTGTTTGAATTCTACAGTATCAAGCATAGCCTTAAAATTGCGTGCCAGCTCAGTAGCAGAAACAGTTCGCATATTTCCTCCTATCGATATCAGATAATCTGATTAAATCATATAATCTGATACAAAGAAAAGTCAATAAATTATTTATTTTCGCCTACCAAATATTCTGAAAAGATAACCTCACCCTTATCTGGACGGTTTCACTGCGACCGCAGCTTTCGCAATTTCAAGGTTGGCTCGGGCCTTTGCATAATCCGGCCTGAGCCTCAACGCAGTTTCATATTCCTGTATAGCCATATCCAACAGGCCCTTCGACGCATAGGCAATGCCGAGATTATTGTGGGCCTCAGCATAATCCGGCCTGAGTCTCAAAGAAGCTTTATACTGCTCTATCGCCGCATCGGTTCGCCCCCCGGACATATATGCGCCGGCAAGGTTGTAAAAGGCTTCCGCATAGTCCGGCTTTAGCCTTAGCACAGTCCTGTATTCCTCTATAGCCATATCAAGCCTGCCTATGGCCTCATATGCGCCGGCAAGGTTATAATGGGCGTCCGCGTAATCGGGCCTGGACTTTAACGCTGTTTTGAATTCCTCTATAGCCATATCAAGCCTGCCCCCGGCTGCATATATATTGCCGAGATTGTTGCGGCATTCGGGATAATCAGGCTTCAGTCTTAACGTAATCTCATATTCTTCCATCGCCCTGTTCATCAGCCCCCTGATCCGGTATGCGTTGGCAAGTTCATAGTGGGGACGGACCTTTTCCGGACTCTTCTTTGCAACATCCCGCCAAAAGCCTATCTCGTCATTCCATACCGCATTTCTCGCATACGTGAGTCCTGAAAAGATGAAAATCAGGAGCGCAAGAGTAATGACCATGATCTTTTCTATTCTCAGCCTCCTCGCGGCGACCAGCGCCCCTGTTGCCGCAGCAATGAAAAAACCGGGCGACGGAAGATAGAGGCGGTGCTCAAATATGACATCCGCAATTGGTATGACTCCTGACTCCATTGACAGCGTTATAAAAAACCATAGGACCCCGAAGCCGATTAAACGATAAACCATAAGATGTGAGTCGTGAAGCGTGAATTGTCGTTTACCGCTGCTCGCCGGCCGCTGCCGGTTCAAAGCTCCATGCGCTTTGAACAACAGATATACTCCGGTCCCGAAGACAGACAGAAGAAAAAGAAAAGAGAAAAAGACCTCCGGCGTGAACAGGGAATTATACACAGGATAATCGTAATCGAGGTTCTGGTTTACCGGAAGGAATATAAGCCGGACATATGTGACAATGACCCTCATCTCGGTCGCGAAATATTCCGATCTCGCCATCTGTGTCTGAGCCCTGGTCTTTTCGTTCAGCTCGGACAATACCTCGCCAAGGGGTTTGTCCGCATGAAAAATACTCAATGGAACAATAATCAGCGTCAGCACAACAGGCAGGAGGAAAAGGAGCCTTTTCCCTGAAGGGGCCTTAAAGAAAACAACCTCGTACAGGCAGATCACAAATGGGAGCGTGAAGGCGATCTCTTTAGTCTTCATGGCGCACACAGCCGAGACAAGGGAGCCGGTAAAAAAAAGCGCGGTTTTAATGTAAGCAGAACGACTCACTGCGTCCGCCTGTTTCTCGATTGCCTGTCTTCCCTTTATGTACATGACCGCGGAGAGGAGATAAAAAAAGGCGGCCAGAGATGCCAGCCGCTGGATGATATATGTGACAGCCTGGGTCTGCAGAGGATGGGCAACAAACAGGAGCGAGGAGAAAAGGGCGATTAAATCAGGGTCGGACGGGAAAGAGATTGCGGACCGGCTCATCAGTGGCGTCCTGAAGGTTATAAGAACAAGAAGATAGACCAGCAGCGCGCAGCCCAGATGTATGAGAAGGTTAACCGTGTGGTAACCTGCGACTTCTTTCCCTCCGAAATGATAGTTCAGGGCAAAAGAAAGATAGCCAAGAAAACGCCGCGGATTATAGTCATAGCCTTTCCAGCCTGAACTGAAGTTCCTGATGTCTTTGACTACGGGGTTTTCGGTTATCTCGGACCTGCCGTCGAACAGAAACGGGGAGTGAAAAGTATTTGAGTAGGCAATAAACCCGACGGCGATTATCAAAAGAATATGAGTAAGCTTTTTCAGTTCCGGTTAACCGTCCATTTTAAATATTCGCCGTAAGGCGCAGAAGATTTGCTGTGGACCGCTCTTATTGAGACGAAGGCTGCGTCCTTTCAACAGGGGGCGGAGATGAGGGCGGGACCGAAGATGCAGGCTGCTCCGGCGCTTCCTTATCAGCCTGCATCTCTTCAAATTCCGGCACGGCTATCCCTCTTTTTACCATGATATTATAGATCAGGCCTGAACGGTGCACCACATATTTCTGATCGCCCAGGGGATTGAACTTTCTCGGGTTCGGCAACACTGAGGCAAGCCTGGCAGCCTCCTCAGAACCGAGCGCAGAGGCCGGTTTCCCGTAATAATGCCGGGCAGCGGCTTCAATGCCGAATATGCCCCTGTCGCCCCACTCTGCGACATTCAGATAAATTTCGAGTATCCGCTTTTTGGAAAGCGCCCTTTCCAGGCGCCAGGTGATGACAGCCTCCCTGATCTTCCTCACAGGATTTTTTGACGGGGAAAGGTACAGGTTCTTTGCAAGCTGCTGGCTTATGGTGCTGCCGCCGAGCTTGAACTTCTTCGCCTTCAGATCCTTTTCGATCGCCTTTTGCATGGCCTCATAATCGAAACCCTCATGACTCCAGAACTTGTCGTCTTCGCCTATTAAAACCGCCTTTATAAGATACGGAGAGATTGCGTTGTAGGGCGCCCATCTCTGATTGATCCTGTATTTCTTTCCTTCGCGCTCCCATTCTCTCTCACGGTATTCCATAAACGCGGTCTTCTTAGGGTTTTCCCTGCGCAGCTTCGACACATCCGGATATACGAACTGCGCGGCAGTGAATCCGGCGGCGAGCAAGAGAAGAAAAAAAACGACCTTTCTCACAACAGATTTTTTTTTGCCATTTCGTCTCATGAAGAATACGGCATGCTAAAGAGAAACGACATCTTCCGGCCCGGACTCTTCATCAAAACCGATGGCCCTTTGTTTTCTCAGCTCTTCGATTTTTCTGAGCGGTCTTTCAAGCGCGTTTGTCCTTGTTGTTGAGATTGCGTCATACTCTTTTTTGGCTGCGTCAAGTCTTTCGCCCATTTTCTCGAACTTTTCCTTGTATGCGTTCCATTGCTTGGAGAAATCAGCCAGCAGAGTCAATATTTCGGATGCGGTCCGTTCGAGATTAAAATTTTCGATCGCCTGACGCATGACGGCCAGCACGGCATACAAGGTAAACGGCGAGCAGAGGATGACCTTCTGCTTCAGCGCCTCATCCATAATGGTCCGGTCCGCGTCGTTTATGAAACCATAAACCTGCTCGTTAGGAATAAATATGATCACATAATCCACAGTGTTCTCTACAGGGTTGATATAATCCCTCGTTGTTACCTGCTTGATCATCGTCCTTGTATTCTTTATCAGCTCGTCCCTGTAGCGCTTTCTGTCATGGTCCGTTTCCGCGTTAAGGTAATGCACATAGTTGTCCAGCGGGAACTTCACGTCCATATTTATCTTCAGGCTGTTGGGCATGAGGAAGGTGTAGTCCGGCCTCCCGGACGCATGTTCCAGCGTCTTCTGTTTAATGTAGTTTATTCCCTCAACCATTCCAACCAGCCTGATCACGTCTTCCGCCATCCGCTCGCCCCACTCGCCCCTCTTCTTCGAACTTGCAAGCGCCTGACCGAGGTGCTCAGTTGTTTCCTTGAGCTTCGACGTCACCTCTTCATGCCTCTTTATCAGGGTCGTCACCTCTGAAAATTTCTCGCCGCTTGTCTTCCCCACCTCTTCTATTTTTCTCTGCACCTCGGAGAGCGTCTTGCCGATCATTTCCACGTTCTGATCGATCAGGGCCTTCTTGCCTTCAAGCTCCTTTTGCCCTTCGGCGTTCTGCGACTTGAGTTTTTCCTCGGCCAGTTTGATGAATTCATCAGCGTATTTCTTGAACTCATCCGAGTTCCTCGACAGCGCGTCGAGCGACATAGACTTGAAGGTCTCTCCGAGCTTTATTTCCATCGCTGCAAAACGCTCTATCTCTTCTTTAAGATAGCGCTGGGATTCTTCCAGCCTGGCCTTGAGTTCCCTGTCAGCCTCCATCTCCCGCCGCACCTGGTTTATCTCCGAATCCTTAAACAGGATCTGCTGCCGGAGTTCGGAGGTTACAGCCTCTGCGCTTTTGGCGCGGGCCTCAATCGCGGACGTCTGATTTGCATGAATGAGATGGAGCTCCGAAATCTTGCCGGCATGATAGCCCTCAAGACGGGTCTTAAGCAAATACCACATCGCGCCGGCGCCGATTATTATTCCCAAAATTATATACATTAAAACAGCCATTATAGTTCTCCTTTATTGATTATTGCCGACAGGCGAAACCTTCCAGATCTTTCCCGTATATTCGCTGATCGACCGGTCGCTCGAAAACTTGCCGGACCTGGCAACATTTAGGACAGCCATCCTCGTCCATGATTCTGCGTCATTGTATGCCCTGCTCACTCTCTCCTGGCACGCGGCATATGAGGCATAGTCCGCCATGACAAAAAAACGGTCGCCTCTCAACAGGCCGTCGGTCAGGGGGTGAAACAGACTTGTATTGTCGTGTGAAAAATAACCGCCTGCAATCTGGTCTATCGCCTTCTTCAGATCGAGGTCGGTCTCGTAATAGCGGCGCGGATCGTAATCGCCCATGTTCATAATGTCGTCGGCCCTGAGGCCGAACAGGAAGAAGTTCTCTTCGCCGACCTCTTCGCGGATCTCGACATTGGCGCCGTCAAGGGTCCCTATTGTAAGCGCGCCGTTAAGGGTAAACTTCATATTGCCCGTGCCCGAGGCTTCGTAACCCGCGGTCGATATCTGCTCCGACAATTCAGCTGCCGGGATTATCCGCTGCGCCAGAGTTACGCTGTAGTTGGGCACAAAAATTACCTTTATTTTTTCACGCAGTTCCGGAACCGCATCAATAGCCGCAGCCACATTATGTATGAGTTTTATGATCAGCTTGCAGATGTAATATCCGTGGGCCGCCTTGCCCGCAAAGAGGACCGTCCTGGGCACGAAATCGCTGCCGGCCCTTCCCTCACGTATCATATTGTAAAGACTTATCACATGCAGGGTATTCAAAAGCTGACGTTTATATTCGTGGAACCTCTTGACCTGGCAATCAAGCAACAGCTGCGGGTTCAGCGACAGGCCGGAGGTCTTGTTCAAAAAGACCGACAGCTCCCCTTTATTGGCGAGCTTGACAGCGCGGAACCTCCTGCGGAATTCGGCATCTTCGGCCAGCGGCTCAAGTCTGCCCAGTTCGTCGAGATCGGTCATCCATTTTTCTCCAATGGCTTCGGTGATAAGTCCCGCAAGCCCCGGATTGGCGTGGAGCAGCCACCGCCTCGGTGTAACCCCGTTTGTAACATTCATGAACTTGTCCGGAGTCATCAGATAAAAATCATTGAACAGGTTCTTTCTCAGTATTTCACTGTGAAGCTCCGAGACCCCGTTGACCGTATGGCTGCCCACCACGGCCAGCCTGGCCATATGTACCGTGCCTTCGGCTTCTTCTGAGATTATCGACATCCGGCCGGCCCGTTCCTGATCGCCGGGGAATTTTTCAGCTACCGCTACAAGGAACCTCCTGTCGATCTCGCGTATGATCTGCAGATGACGCGGCAGGAGATAGGAAAAAAGGCCCACAGACCAGGTTTCAAGCGCCTCGGGCAGTACAGTGTGGTTTGTATAGCCAAAGTTAGCGGAGACTATCCCCCAGGCATCGTCCCAGCCTATCCCTTCCTCATCCACCAATATCCTCATGAGTTCTGCTATGGCTATGGACGGATGGGTGTCGTTAAGCTGTATGGCCGTCTTTTCAGGGAACTCCCGGTAGCTCCTGTGAAACTTCCTGTAGCGCCTGATTATGTCCCTTATGGTTGCGCATACGAAAAAATACTGCTGCCGCAGCCTGAGTTCCTTGCCCGCAAGAGACTGGTCGTCGGGATAAAGGACCTTGGAGATCGTCTCGCTGTGGCTTTTGTCGGCAACCGCCTTGAAATAGTCGCCGCTGTTAAAAAAATCGAGGTTGAAATCTCTGGTCGACTTGGCCGCCCACAGGCGCAGGGTATTTACGGTATTATTCCGAAAACCCGGCACAGGATAATCATAGGCCATGGCCATTACATCTTCGCCGTCCTCCCATTCCATGCGGAACCTTCCGTTGCCGCCCGAAATGGTGTTTACCCTGCCGCAAAACCTCACATTGTAGAGCAGCTCGGGTCTCGGGAACTCCCATGGGTTGCCGTATCTGAGCCAGTTCTCCGGAGATTCGACCTGACAGCCGTCCTTTATCTTCTGGGTAAAACTGCCGAACTCATAGCGTATGCCGTAGCCGTAAGCAGGGTATTCGAGCGTTGCCAGAGAGTCCAGAAAACATGCGGCGAGCCTGCCGAGTCCGCCGTTGCCGAGGCCCGCGTCCCATTCGAGTTCTACTACCTGCTCATAGGTCATGCCGAGGACGTCAACCGCTTCGGCATATTCAGACGACAGGCCAAGGTTCAGCGCATAATTTCTCAATAGCCTGCCGAGGAGGAACTCAAGGGAGAGGTAATAGACCCGCTTGGCATCGGCATGATAATACATCTGCTGCGTCCCGATCCATTTTTCCGCCAGCTGCTCTATCACGGACTGGACAACGGCATTGTATTTATCCCTCGGCGTGGCGGAATACATGTCTTTGACCCTGTCGTATACGAGATGGTCAAGCAGCGCTTGTTTCAGATCCCTATAATCTCTCAAGAAAGTTCCTCCGACCGGATGCAGGTTGCGGACACAACATGCTGCGCCCTCAGTTCAGTATCTCTGTGCCGATGCCTTCTTTTGTGAAGATTTCAAGCAGCAGACAGTGCGGCACACGGCCGTCGATGATATGTGTCTTTCCCACACCGTCGTTCAGCGCCCTGGTGCATGCCTGTATCTTTGGAAGCATACCCCCCACAATCGTTTCATCCTTTATCAGCGCGGGGATCCGCTCTTTTTTCAGTGTAGATATGATCCCGCCCTTTTTATCGAGGAGTCCTGGGACGTCGGTAAGAAGGATGAGCTTTTCAGCCCTGACCGCGGCCGCAATGTAAGCTGCAACATAGTCCGCATTTATATTGAAAGTCTCGCCGTGAGGGCCCTGACCTATCGGCGCAATCACAGGTATGAAGCCCTCTCTTTCAAGGCATGCTATAACGTCCGGCGCAACGGCCGTCACCTCGCCGACCAGGCCGAGATCGATTATTTCGTCCACGCCTGTTTCAGGCGTCGGCTTTTTAATGGTTTTTTTATGCGCCCTGATAAGTCCGCCGTCTTTGCCGCTCAGGCCGATAGCCTTTCCGCCGTGACGGTTTATAAGCGACACAATCTCTTTGTTGATGAGGCCGCCCAGGACCATTTCGACAATATCCATGGTCTCCTGGTCTGTAACCCTCTGGCCGTGGATAAACTCCGGTTTCTTGCCCATCTTTTCCATTGTCGCGGATATCTTCGGTCCGCCGCCGTGGACTATAACAGTGCGTATACCGACCAGATTAAGCATCACCACGTCCTTGGCAAAGGAATCCTTGAGCTCGTCTTTGGTCTGCGCTGCGCCGCCGTATTTTATTACAAAGGTCTTGCCGGTAAAATTCCGTATATACGGCAAGGCGTCTACCAGTATTTCGGCCTTCCTGATTAGTTCTTTCATTCCCCCCTCCTCTCAAAACAAGGTATGCAAACCAGCCTGCCTTTTTTCATCCTGATCTTCGGCTCAGCCGTCTTTTCCCCGCACGACTCGCACGTAAGACTCTCGTAGATCTCCGCCTCCCGCGGCGGGGTCTCAACTCCCATCGCGATGGTCAACAGCTCTGCTTCTTCGGCCTCAAGGATTGCCCGAAGTCTCGCCGTTTTTCTGTTATGGACAAAACCGGTTACCTCGTCTGTCCGGTCGCCGGCCATATACCTTGACCATAAGGCCTTTTCAGCCTCTGTCTCAGGCGGCCGCTTCCAGTCAATGGATATCCGCATGCTCCTTCCCGACGGTCTGCGAATAAAGGTATAGACCTGCTTGCCGTAGTCTTTGAAGATAAGGTTCCCCTTGCCGAAGGTGCAGCCGGTCATCACCTGAACCGCGTCCACTGCGCACGAATTATTTTCAACCACAGCCACAAGCTCCTCGTCTTCGGCAGGACCTGAGAATTCGCGCAGCGCAGCCAGCGAAACTCTGTAGCCCATAGCAAGACCCGGACATGCGTGGCCGTGGAAAGCCGCTGTTTCATCAAATGTTTTCATAGGGAAATTTTACCTGAAAGACATCTTTTTTGGATACAACCGGCGTTGCCCGGGAGACACCGGCGGGATGAAGCGCTTTGAGCCGCAGTTCTTTAAAGAATAAGGGGGCCGGAGTCAGATAGTAGCGTCCGCTTTCATCACAACAGGATGGTAGCCTTCCTGACCGAGGTCTTCAGCCAGAGAGACGGCCCTGCCGAAATTGTCGAAATTGCCGATCCTCACCCTGTAGAACGTGGCCCCTTTTGTAAAAGCTTCCTGGATATAGACGTTGCCGTACTTAAAGCCGAGGGCCTGTTTCAGCCTGACCGCGTTTGAATTGTCGGTAAAAGCGCCGAGCTGGACCGCAAAGGGACCGTTTCTGCCGGACTGGATCTTTACCTTCCCGATGTATGAAGAGTCCCTGCCGTTTATCTCCATCATTACCCTGCCGGTTCCAAGGGCCGTAAGACCTATCTCTTTTGCTGCGGCATAGGACATGTCCAGGTCCCTGCCTTCAACAAACGGGCCCCTGTCATTGACAATACAATGGACGCTCTTTTGATTGGACACATTCGTCACCTTCAGCTTGGTGCCGAACGGATACTTTTTGTGAGCACAGGTCATTGCATGCATATTGAATATCTCGCCCGAGGAAGTGGGCCTGCCGTTGAATTCAGCCCCATACCACGAGGCTACAACATAGGTTTTATCGCACGGCAGATCGGCCTGCGTCTCGCGGCGGGAGGAGGAACATGCAGTTAAGCATACGAGCAAAAGACAAGCAACCGGAAGAGCAGACCGGCCATGGGTTGGGAATACCATGCCTAACGTCACTTTAGTCCGCCTTTATAACAATACATAACCCCTACAGAGTCATAAAAAGACGGGAAATGACTTTCGAGCGCTTTCTTTTGACGATATTGACCGGGCTGGATCTCCGGCGCCAAAAGCCCTCGGAGGCCCATGATAATTCTTTTTGGGCCGAGAATGAGCGAAAATGTTATTTGCCGTCTTTTTATTTGGGAAACAAAAAAACTATCCATTTCAGCTATAGGATATATCTGCTTAAATCCTCGTCTTTTACAATGTCGCCGAGTTTTTCATTAACATAATCCCGGTCGATCTGCAGGGTAACGCCCTTCTTTTCCGGCGCTTCAAAAGACAGGTCCTCAAGCAGTTTTTCAAGTATCGTGTGCAGCCTCCTTGCTCCGATATTTTCCATCTTGTCGTTTACCAGCGCGGCAATTGCGGATATCTCGCTGACGGCATCATCGGAAAAAGTTATCTCTACTCCTTCGGTAGCAAGCAGCGCCATATATTGTTTGACAAGCGCATTGTGAGGCTCGGTAAGTATGCGTATGAACTCATCCCTTCCCAGCGCCTCCAGCTCGACCCTTATCGGAAACCGGCCCTGGAGTTCGGGAATAAGGTCGGACGGCTTGCTCATATGAAAGGCGCCCGCAGCTATAAACAGGATATGCTCGGTCTTGACCGGGCCGTGTTTCGTTGAAACAGTGGAACCCTCAACTATCGGCAGCAGATCGCGCTGTACCCCCTCGCGCGAGACATCAGGGCCGTGGCCCCCGCTCTTGGCCGCTATCTTGTCGATCTCGTCTATGAAGACTATCCCGGCCTGTTCGACCCTGTCTACAGCCTCCTGCGTGATTTTGTCCATATCGATAAGCCTGTTAGATTCCTCCTGCTCTATTATCACGAGCGCCTCAGGTATCTTCACCTTCTTCCGCTTCGCCTTTTCAGGGAGGATATTTCCCAGCATGGATTTAAGGTTGATCTCGATATCTTCGAGGCCGACATTGGAGATTACCCCGAACGGCATGGTCTTTTCCTTTACTTCGATATCGACAGACCGGGAGTCGAGTTTGCCGCTCCGCAGCTGCTCCCTCAGTCTTTCCCTTGTCTCCGTGTTTTTTTCGTGTTCCTGCTCCTCAGCCTCCGGAGGCCTCAGGCCGGTCCTCGGCTGCGGCAGCAACAGATCGAGCAGCCTTTCCTCAGCAAAATGTTTGGCCTTCTCCCTGATCTGCTCCAGGTGCTCGGCCTTTACCATATTCACCGAAATCTCGGTCAGGTCGCGTATTATGGACTCCACATCCCGGCCCACGTATCCGACCTCGGTGAACTTTGATGCCTCCACTTTTATAAACGGAGCGCCGGCAAGCTTCGACAGCCTTCTGGCTATCTCGGTCTTTCCCACGCCCGTGGGGCCTATCATAATGATATTCTTTGGCAGCACCTCGTCTCTCAGATCATCGGCAAGCCTCTGCCTGCGCCACCTGTTCCTGAGCGCTATTGCCACGGATTTCTTTGCCTTGTTCTGGCCGATGATGTATCTGTCAAGCTCCTCTACAATCTTTCTGGGAGTAAGACCTTCCATAATTATAAAAGCTCCTCTACGCTTATATTTTCATTTGTATAAATGCAAATTCCGGCGGCTATCTTAAGCGCCTTCTCCACGATCTCGACCGAACCCAATGAGCTGTTTTCATAAAGCGCGCGCGCCGCGGCCTGCGCATATGGCCCGCCTGAGCCGATGGCAGCGATGCCCTCCTCGGGTTCGATGACGTCGCCGTTGCCCGAGATAATCAGCGTATGCTCCTGGTCGGCGATGATCAGCAGGGCCTCCAGACGCCTCAGTATCTTGTCCGTCCGCCAGTCTTTGGCCAGTTCCACCGCGGCCCTGGTGAGATTCCCGCGGTACGCCTCCAGTTTTCCCTCGAATTTCTCGAATAGGGTAAAGGCGTCCGCTGTCGCGCCTGCGAAGCCGGCAATCACCTTGTCTCCGTACATCTTTCTAATCTTTTTGGCATTGTGTTTAAGGACTGTATTGCCGAGCGTGACCTGGCCGTCGCCGCCGATGGCGACCTTTCCCTCGCGTCTGACACATAATATCGTTGTTGCGTGGAACATCTTTACTCCTCTGAATATAGGGTGTTCTATTTTACCTAAACGCTGCGGCGGCTGTCATTAAATGATTCTTTCCCAAAATCCGCGATTGATTTAACGACACCTTCTGAATCCGGACTGATAAGCCTTTTTTTATAGGGATCTTCGTAATAACCCGGCGTTACGGTTACTACAAGAGCATATAAAACTGATTTTGTTTC